>Ga0224501_10002150_pt1 | contig 15402 bp, 12 predicted proteins | sample SF_Oct11_sed_USG_4_FD_169105 | JGI IMG/M metagenome (GOLD analysis project Ga0224501, IMG submission 169105) | Sediment microbial communities from San Francisco Bay, California, United States - SF_Oct11_sed_USGS_8_1 | ecosystem: Environmental > Aquatic > Marine > Sediment | place: USA...
GAGAGTCTAGCGACTCCCATTCACCATACCAGCCAAAGAAACCGGACCAGCGACCCTCAATGCGCTTATCATTACCCCAGGCAGACGGGAAATACTCCGCGCCAATCTGGAAGGGAGCTCGCTTGATTGCGATACCCACTACACTCTCTCGATCACCTTCACTGGAGCGCCACTCGCTGTCAAAAGAGCGAATCTCAATAAAGGTATTTAAAAGAACATCGCCGGGCAGTGAGAGCCAGTCCACCCCCTGATTCACAACATAGGAGTGGGTGGTTAAACCCTGAGTGTCATTTCTGATACCGCCCCAAAGATAGCCCGGCATCCCCACCACACCCGTTCTGCGGTTATCGGCAGCTTGTACCAGTCGCCCCTCCGTTACACTCAGTCGCTCACCCACCAGACGACCCTCGCTAACCGCCTCGGCTAACTCCCTCTCAGCCTCAGTCGATAACAGCGGACCGCGGTGCTCCTCAGCTGTTTTCAGAACCCTTTTCCAGTCACCACTGCGCATGCTTGCATAGAGCAATCCCTCAACGCCCTTCAGTTGCTCTGCGTGACTCTGTGAGCGCAGATAGGCATCTACAAAACGCCCATATGACTCATCAAAACGTTCAAGTTGATAGAGGTTCCAACCGTGCAACAACATGACACTTACCGGCTCATCTGAGGAGAGCTCCTCTGCCAGCTCCAGTAATTTAAGAGAGCGCTGAAAATTGCCGCTGTTATACAGGGTCACCGCCTGTTCACGAAGAGTGCCGCTAACCCAGATACGTGATTCATTATTCCGCCAGTTTGATGAGGTGACATCAAAAATAACGCCATCTCGATCCCCGCTCTCCCAACGTGTCTGCTGTAGATGCAAACGGTCCTGTTCCAGGTCGCCCCATTCGGCCACTCGCGAAAACCAGAGAATCGCCTCACGATTCTGCTCACGTTCACGATAATTCCACGCCACCATACGGGCAACTTTGAGATCCCGGCGTTGCACCACTTCATCTGCAATTATAGCCAGTAAACTGGTTGCCGCCTCTCGCCTCTGTGCATCACGAAGAGCGCCTGCCTTGGCAACACGCCAGTGATAAATTTTGTCGCTTATAGAACGCCTCGGCAGCGATCGATCCTGACGAGAAAGTAGCGCTTCTGCAGCAACCATCGCCCTCTCCTTCCCCTGATACTCACCTATCCTGTCAAGGGTAACCAGCAGGGTCTCCTCACGTCGGCACTGTTGCAGCATCTGACGATGGATTGTCGCCCCCTTCTGCACCTGACCAGTTGCCCTGTAGGCGTCTGCCAACGACCAGAGATTGTAATAATAGCGACAACTAAATACCTCCGGGTGTTGTGCAAACAGTGACAGCAGTTCTGGTGGGTTGTGGCGCACCGCGTCCACTGCGACCCCAAGCTCCGCACGTGCAAGCTCTACCGTCAGCCATGCGGGCGGTTGCCACCCCACGATCTCACGCTGTCGTGTTGTGATCACGCTACGCAATCGCACCAGCTCTCCTGCGCCAAGCAGATCCCACATCTGCTGCTCCAGACGTGCCTCTGGTGAATCGTTCACACCGATATCACGCAGGTCAGTTAGATTGGGAATCTCAGGGTCAGGATAGACATATTGCTGTGGCTGATGCTCTACGGAGAGATCCTGTCCCTGGTAGTCGATCTCAACCGCACCAACAGTTACGGCAGACAACAACACGGCCGATGCAATGGCACGAGGGATCACGCAGACAATTGTTGCACGCGTTGCAACTGGTATGACAGCCATGCATTCCGCATCTATTCTAGTGTCCTGCGGTTTCACTGCCTGAAGCGCTCCTGCCAGGCGATCTGTGCCAGCAGCGTTAGCGTTGCTGCATAGTAGTCCTCGGGGAGAGGAGAGATTATGGACTGAAATTCACTCCTTGCACCAAGGCACGACTGTAACAACCGCTGCACTGCACGATGTGCATCACCGGGGGGATAGGATGCCCTCTCCTCTGTTCCATCCAGTGCTATCCATGCCCGCGCATCACTCCCCTTCCAGTACGCCTCTATCTCAGCCATAGATGTTGCGACTCTCTCTCCGCCCCAGCAGAGATAGAGAGGCACACGCAGCGCATCATAACCAAATCGATGCGGTAAACCGGGCGGCGCCTGCCATCCTCTATCACCGAGTAGAGTCCAGTCAGGGATAAAACCAGTGTAATACCTCTGCAAATTTTCTAGTAACGCCGCATTCTGCCTGGCCAGTCCAATCCAGTATGGAGCATCATCAAGAGTAGCCAGTTCCGCGTAGGCAGGAAAGATAAAATATGAGGGATTAAGGATAACGCCATTCTCTACTTCGAAACCGAACGCCCCCGGTAACAGTACCGATCCCATTGGGGTTTCACGCGCAACGGTATGACGTAACGAGCGGATAATTTCCGAGGCGTGTTGTCGATACCTGTCGTTACCAAAGTGACGCGCGGCGCGTGACAGTGCCCAGGCGATCAGCAGATCCCCATCGGTGGCACTGTTACGATCACTAATGCCACCCTCTACTGAGGGGTCCCACCGCCATGCAAAGAGCCCATCCTCCCGGATGGCCAGATGAGTTTGTGTCCAATGCCACAGGCGCTGGAATGTTTCACCGTCATCTGCAGATACCGCCAGCAACATGCCGTATCCCTGCCCCTCTGAGTGACTTACTCCCCCGTTGGCATTATCGATCACACGCCCCTCTGGGGTAATAAAGTTCTGACGATAGTTTTGCCATTGCTCGGCCTCAATGCGTCCCGGCCATGTCTGACACCCGGCCAGACAGGCTAACAGAGAGAGCATCCATACCGCCTTTACCATCAGAAGTCCTGCGTTGCGCTACGCCGACGACGATAACTGATCAACCACCGCAGGGTGAGCAGTGAAAAGAGTAGAATCACCGCACCGATAATGGCGAGAGCCAGCAGGGGATAGTGAATAAAGGTGTATGAGATGCGTGCCTGAGCTCCTGCATCCCCCACCAGATAGTTCGCTGCGGCAGGATATTTGAGCAGCTGCTCTGCACCCTCAGTATAGACCACGGTGCCACCACCCAGCTGACGCCAATATGCATCTTCCACCAGGCTTGCCACCTGACTGCGTAGTAACTCCGCTGTAGCGGCCACTACCATTACCACACTGGCCGACTCGGTGCTAAGCGGATTTTCAAACTGTGTCACCACCAAGCCACGCTGCATCAGATCGCCCAGTGACACCTCAAGACCTGCCGATTTATCCTTTGCCGCATCGGCAGCAAACAGGTTATCGAGCACGTTACCTCTGCCGCGCCTGTTGCCCAGCTCAATCCACCCCTCACGCCCAAGCGCCGATGCCTGTTTTAGTAACACAGGCACATCATCAAACTGACCAAGCAGCAGGGCCTCTCCCTCAACCCCTTCCATACCACTGACACTCAATTTGGTGATGGGGTAGTGGTTGACCTGCGCCAGTTTCCCCAGTAGTGACCAGGCCGCCGCAACATTGCCGCTGCTATTTTCCGTCAACATCACGGTTAGCCCCCCCTGCTCTCGACCGCCGGTGAAGGGAAAACCGGTACGGGCCAGCAGATTCAGATCGGGGAGTTGAACCAGTTGCCCCATCTCATCCGTCTGCAGATAGGAGTCATCAAATAGCGTTAGCAACAGGTTATTGGTGAAGACCGCCTGACACTCACCACCACTGCGTTGTGGCAACATATTGGGGCGGAATGTCAGATCATTCCATCCAGGGGCAAGACTGCTAATGGGGATGGGAATACGATAATCGTAATAGACCGCTCCAACCGGCTCCATTAATGCAATGGCGTGCTCAAATCGGTTGTTGAGAAAAATATTGAGCGTTGAGGCACCAGCCGCACCGGCACCATAGGCCATGTGTAGATGAAGATTTAATTCGCTGTTGGGTTTGGCAAATCGATCAGCTGGCACCCAGAACCGTAACCTCATCGGTTCCGGATAGATACCCTGGCGTGTCACAGATTCAAATCCAAGTTCCGCAAAGCTCTGCCGTTTACCCGAGTGCAGTGTCGAGCGTGTTGCTACACCGGCCACCATCTCACCAACGTTACTCAAGTCTGTGGGGGGCAATCCCTCATAGGCCAACATCAGTGTTTTTGCCGCGAGGCGTACCTCTCCAGAATCCATACCAGTCACAATCAGGACAAAGCGATTACCCTCCCTGCCATAAGGGCGTAACGCCAGTAGCGGTTCACTGGCCTTTGCATAAATCGTATTATCAAGCCATGGCTGTAGCTCATCACGGGTCCCCAGCAACACCCCGTCACCCCCACCAAAGATATCGTCAGGCAAGTCATCCAGTGCACGACGCTCTGAGGCTACCCCCTCCGGCTTAGTCAAAGTGGCGTGATCAATCGTAAGCGCCGCATACTCACGTGACAGCGCAGCGGCCTGCGCCACAAAGGCGCCGGCTTCAATTAGTGCGTTGTCGGGTAGATTCACCGTGGCGATGGTTAATGAATAGTCACCACTCAGGCGTTTATCCATTAGTAACGGCAACTGCGCCAATGATGGGGTAATGGTGCGTGGCAGCGCGTTATAACGGATCACCGAACGCATGGTATCGATCTCACTCCACAACTCCGGCGCTGCTGGATCCTCGCAACTCTCCGTATAGTGCTGTGCCACACTGAAGGTAAGTTGATTATAGCCGGTACTAAGAAGTGTTGACGGGATTGCGATCCGCGTATGTGACTCGGGGTGCTCGGACTTGAAGGGGATCTGGCCAATCACCGAACCATTAATGGATACCGCCATTTGGGAGCGGCGCATCAGGGCTATAGAATTGGTGACATAGAGTGAGAGCTCCACCTCACTTAACGACTCTCTTGCCGAGATGGGAAAAGTAACCGTGGCGCTATTCTGGGTACCGTCGAGCCTTATCGGGCCACTCTCTGCACGCAACTGGTGTAACGGAAGCCCCTTGCTACTCTTGCCAGAGGAGACCAGCGCATTAGCTGACTCCCCATTCTGGGCATAGAGCGGAAAAGCAATCAGCAGGGTAGTCACCGCGGCCAGCCACCTTGCAACGATTCTGTTGCACGGTTCCCCTCTTACAGTTTGTCGCATAGAACCATCCATTTTATTTTCCCCAACTATTAAAACGTCTCTGCCCAGGACATAAGACGACGCAAGCGTAACCTAAGTGATATAGCCAAAATCTCAAACAGGTGTAAAAAGTGCATCAATGAGTATCGTGCGCCCCTCGCTACCAGAAACCCGAATGCACTGAACATGCTGCGATGACGCTGACGACGAACCAGATTACGCGAGAGCACCTCACTATCACCAAATACCAGTGCGACCACCGCTCGCTCGTCGATAAGGGAGGCAGGAAGATACTCCAGCCCGAGCTGTACCATGCCGGTTGGCCGTGTCCACTTGCCACCCCCAATCCAGCGTCGCCACCCTGATGCGGAGGGTGTTGCCACATTAAAGACTCGACTGACGCGACACGGGATACGACTCAACTGCCCAAGGCCGGGATTATCTACAACAAAATCGACTTCGCTCTGCTCCTGTGGCAACTCATCAATAGGCACCTTTGTTACAACCCCGGCCCCAGTGGCCGACACATCAAAGACGTGACACGGCACCATATGATTGGCGATCACCAGCGTCCCCTTCAGGGTAACGGGGACATGAATACGAGGGGTGATCCGCCGCTGACGCCGCTCCAGTAGCGCCCCAAGCGCCCCGGTTAGCAGCACCAGATTAAAACAGGCCCAACCACCGGTTATCAGTGCCACATCGGCCTGATTCGGGTAGTAGATATAACGAAACACTGCGGCAAACAGACAGACCACGGTGACGGCAATAATGAAATAGAACGGTTTGGCCAGTGAGGAGATAAAATCACCATCAAGTTTCTCCCCCTTTGGGGTCACCTGAAAGGTAGGGGCGCGAGGATTACGAAAGACCTTGGTCAACGCGATAAACGAGAAGAGTGATTGCATCGTCTCATAGAGCTCAGAGATAAAGGGCCAGCGCGTCTTGCCATAGAGATAGTTTGATAACATCGTTGCCGCAGCAATATGTGGCAGTGCGTAGGCGATAAACTCAGAGAGGTTGGCGTTATAGATCTGGAACCCGAATAGCAAAAACGCCGCTGGTGCCAGCAAAAAAGTGGCACGGGCAAAGGGAAAGAACCAGAAAAAGGAGCTACTAGTGTAGGCTAGCCGTTGCGGCAGAGTCAGACCTTTAATTAATAGAGGATTTTTTAACAGAAATATCTGTACCATCCCCTGCGCCCAACGCACCCGCTGCATAACAAATCCGGTAAAGGTTTCCGGCTGTAGTCCAGAGATTAATGGGGTCCCCAGATAGACACTACGGTATCCCCGTGAGTGGAGCTCAAGGGCCGTCTCTGCATCCTCCGTAATCGTTTCACCACTAATGCCGCCCACCTCATCGAGACAACTGCGACGCAGCACTGCCGCCGAACCACAGAAAAAGGACCCACCCCAGAAATCGAGGCCGTGCTGCACCACCGTATAGAACATCTCGTTCTCACCCGGCATATCTTGAAAGGTATTGAGGTTACGCTCGATGGGATCGGGGTTGATAAAGAAGTGCGGAGTCTGAACCAGAAACAGTTTCGGATCGAGCACAAAAAATCCTACCGTTTTCTGCAGGATATCTCGTGCAGGAACATGGTCTGCATCCAGGATCAATACCAGTTCACCACCACAGTGCTTCAGCGCCGCATTGACATTGCCCGCCTTGGCATGCACGTTTCTCTCCCGTGTAAGGTAGGTGGCCCCTACACGCTCACACAACGACTGCAACTGATGGTGACGATCCCACGCCGCCTTTGCCTTATGCGGATCTGGGTCGCTGCGCTTCTGCACCGTGCCACCATCATCCAGAAGATAGACCCTGAGCCTCTCTTTTGGGTAGCCCACCTGAGTGGCTGCCAGCAGGGTCACCTCTAGCAGGTCGGCATCTTCATTGTAACTGGGTATAAGGATATCGACCGTGGGTAACTTCTCCATCTCATCGGGGAGTGGTGGAGAGGTTCTGTAGAGGGGGAAAATGTTGACGAAGGCACCAAGGAAATAGATGGTGATGCCATACACCTCAGCCAGGTAAAGGGCAATCGCCGCTACGAAGCTGCCAAAGTCATTGTACTCAATCGTGGTTGTTGTACGCCAGAAGAAGTAGCGCAGGGTGACAAACACCGCCAGCATAATAATGGTGATACGAATCGACTGCTGCCCCACCCCTCGCTCAGGGAGATTGCGGCTATATAGCGATAGGCCCCCGAGTATCACCAACAGAGAGATGACCATCAGGGACTGAGACTCTACGGTAAGAGGTAGTATTGCCAGATATACCAGTGCTGCCAGAGCAGCAATCCACCCCAGGTGATCTATTTTCACTATTATTATGCCAATATTATTATAAGAGTTTTCCCGCCACTCCCTGACGGCCAGGTCATTCTACTCGCAGGCCGAATACCCCGTCAATTTTTGTGACATTGGTCACACTTTTATCTCATCGAACCTTCTCCCATGTTTCTCGGCACTCTCCAACCTCTGACGATCAGGGCGAATTGTTATCGCAACGTGATATTTACGTGAGAAAAGGGGATTATTCTGATACCGATGACTCCTGAAGATGGCCGAGAGATGCCCAAATCACTACTGCTCATTGAAGATGACCCCGATATCTCCTCCCTTGTCGCCCTCCACCTGCGCGACGAGGGCTACGAGGTCACCGTGCATAACGACGGCAGCGAGGGACTGGCCGCCGCCCGCGCCAATGCCTTCGACCTGCTGGTGCTGGATCTAATGCTACCCGGCACCGACGGGCTTACCATCTGCCGTGAGCTGCGCGCCGGGCCAAACTATCTGCCCATCCTGATGCTCACCGCAAAAACCACCGAGCTGGACCGTGTATTGGGGCTGGAGATGGGGGCCGACGACTACCTTACCAAGCCGTTCAGCATTCGTGAGCTGGTGGCGCGGGTCAAGGCGCTGCTGCGCCGTGCCGAGGCGATGGGAAATCAGGCTCAACAGGAAGAGGAGATGGGTGAATCGATACAGTGCGGTGAGCTACTCATCGACACCGAACGGCGCCAGGTCACCATTGCCGGTGATGAGATTGAGCTAACTGCCAGGGAGTTCGACCTGCTGCTCTACTTCGCCCGCCACCCCGGCCGCGTCTATAGCCGGGTACAGCTGCTCGACAAGGTGTGGGGCTACGGCCACGAGGGGTACGAGCACACCGTCAACTCCCACATCAACCGCCTGCGTTCGAAGATCGAAACCGATCCGGCCAAACCGCGCTACGTGCTCACCGTGTGGGGTGTCGGTTATAAATTTAACGAGAATCCATAATGTTTCGTACTCTCTACGCCAAACTCGCCGCGGTCCTCGCCCTGCTGCTGATCACCCTCGGCATCGGCTATGCCCTGTTCAGCCTCTACGCCGGACAGCTATTCCTGCAGGAGGTCAACCAGCGGCTCAATCGCGACCTGGCGCGCCAGTTACTGGTGCAGCAAAACCTGGGCGATGGCGAAGCGTTACACGCCGAGGAGATCAAGCAGCTCTTCTCCTACTACATGCACATCAACCCGGCGATTGAGATCTACCTGCTCGACACCGAAGGCACCATTCTCGCCTTCGAGGCACCACAGATGAAGATCAAACGCGAACGCGTCTCCGTCGAACCGATCAAACAATTCATCAGCGGCGAGATCGCCTACCCCCTGTTGGGCGACGACCCGCGTAGTCTCGACACACAAAAAACCTTCTCCGCCGCTGCCTACCCATTCAAGGGCGAACCACGCCAGTACCTCTACGTGGTACTGGGCGGTGAAGACTACGACAACATCAAAGCTCTGTTGCACGACAGCTACTTTTTACAGATCAGCCTTACCGCCGTCATCGCCACCGTCGTGTTCGGCCTGCTTACCGGCCTGTTCATGTTCAATATGCTCACCCGTCGCCTCGACCTGCTATCGCGTTTAATGTCCGCCTTCAGGCAGGGAGAGTTCCGCCACTTCGCCCCCTATAGCGGTACACAAAAAATGCACCGCAGAGATGAGATCGACGAGCTCGGCGAGAGCTACAACGAGATGGCAGAGCGCATCATCGAACAGATGCAGGCGCTGGAGGAGAAAGACTCCCTGCGCCGCAACCTGGTGGCCAACGTCTCCCATGACCTGCGCACCCCGCTCGCCTCCCTGCAGGGCTATCTGGAGACTCTGAAACTGAAGGGGCAGGGACTTAGTGATACAGAACAGCAACACTACCTCGACATCGCCTACAGCCACGGCCTGCGCCTGACTCAACTGGTGAGTGAACTGTTCGAACTCTCCAAACTCGACGCCCGCGAAACCCTGCCCGAGATGGAACCGGTCGCCCTCGGCGAACTGCTGATGGACGTAGCGCAAAAATTTCAGCTGCGTAGCGAAGAGCACAACATCACCCTCACCACCGAGATCGCCGAAGGGCTCCCATTCGTCGCCGCCGACATCGCCATGCTCGATCGCGTACTGGAAAATCTGGTCGGTAACGCTCTCGATCATACCCATGAAGGAGGCACTATTCGCATCCAGTTACAAAAGGAGGAGCAACAGGTACGTGTCACCGTCTGCAACAGCGGCGATGCGATCAGCGAAGAGGAAATGCCCCACCTGTTCGAACGCTTCTACCAGTCACCGAAAAACCGCCACGGCAAGGGGGCCGGGTTGGGGCTGGCCATCGTCAAACGAATTGTTGAGTTGCATGGCAGTGAGATTGGGGTGGAGAGGGTTGAGGGGGAGAACTGTTTTGGCTTTACCCTGGGGGTTTGGGAGGGGTAGTTGGGTAGTCGTGTTAGGTGGGTTAGCACAGCGTAACCCACCTGCCTGCCGCGAATGGTGCGGGCTCGCTTTGTCCCCCCCTGCGGCCCCATAGCGCATCATTTTTTCCAGCGTATAACTCCCAACTCCTCAAATGCGTCATTACCCTCTGGATTCAGTATCAACAGATCCGAATAGTTTAAAATTTCAAATGAGACGGCACGGATATTGGGTTCATGAGTGACCAGAACCATATTCCCCTCCCCAGTGTAGGAGCCAATAAGAATATCTAGCTCTTCTGTTCTGGATTTCTGTTGTTCCGGTGTTAGCACCTGAAGTAGTGACAACACTTCAGCAGGATTCGTTACCCCAAAAGAGAGTTTGGAGGTATCACTGGTGCGACAGTAAGGACTATGTAGAACTTTTTCTACCTTAATGCTTTTCTCTCTAAAACGCTCACCAACGGACTTTGCCTCGTCACGTCCGCTACCGGACAAATTTTTCTCCTGCATACAGGAGGGATCCCTGATAAGAGAGTCACCACTGCCTGACCCTTTTTGCAAAGAAGAGTGACGCATTAGCACAACCTTTCCCCCTTCTGATAATGCGCGCCAAAGAGACTCATCGGCATGTACATCTCCGGCCAGAGGCAAACCAAGAGTCAAGGTACCGACAAGCCAACTACGACATGCACGATTAACTCTTTTAACCACCATAACTGGCCCTCATCACAGAACGTTTAGATTATAAAGTCGACGCAAGGCGTTTCATTTATTGCGCCGCCCCTCTTGTTCGGCCTCTGCGCCGCCAGAAAGACCATCTGGTCGGCCAGAATACGACGATTACTAAGTATCAAGCCTTCCACATGGCTCGGTGCAAAGGGGAGTGCCAGCAGCGGCATTTCCGCCTCTTCCGGTGTGAGGCATCCCTTGCGGGTGTTGCAGTGGGCGCAGGCGGTGACGACGTTCTCCCACACGTCCTGCCCGCCGCGCCCCTGCGGGAAAACGTGGTCGCGGGTCAACTGGCTGCGCCGGTAACGTTCGCCACAATAGAGGCAGGTGAAATTGTCACGGGAGAAGAGTGCGCGGTTATCCAGTGCAATCGTCTGATCCTCAAAACGCGAGGCGTCGGCACCACTGACTGCAACGATGGGGTGTACGGCCAAAGTGGAGCGCTCACCATCACGGTTGGTACCACCACGAAGGGTGACGATGGGCTCGCCGTAGGTCCAGAGAATGTGATCGCTAATGTAGTAGGCAGAGGCGCGCTTCCAGTCGATCCATTGTGAGGGACGACCACCCCTGTCTACCGCCAGGATCAGCGGAATACTATCAAGATATAACTGGTTATGACTGATTCCGTTCATGACCCCATTCTCTACTCTGTGCTCTGACAATACAAGGGGTAGGATGGTGTACACTTTTTCCACCTCCATTGATCACACACAAGAGCACCAAACTTTTCGCCTCGTGATAAAAATGTGAAGTTTGCGTGAATTGCATGTGAACCTCACCGCCCATACTTATCCTCAAGCGGAAGGGATATCCCACCGCCGACAAACTTTTCCAACCATGAGGATAGAACCATGAGCAAGCAGACCATCAAACCCATCGCCCTTGTTGCCGGTGCCGCCCTGGCCGCCACCTTTGTCACCACCCCGGCGCAGGCCGACGTTAACCCCTTCGCCATGAGCGCTCTGGCCAGTGGCTATATGGTGGCCGACGCCAGGAGCACCGAGGGTAAGTGTGGCAGTGACAAGCAGACGAGCGAGGCGAAGTGCGGTGCAGATAAGGCCGCTGCCAAGGCCACTGAAGGGGAGTGTGGTGCCAACAAGAAGACGAGTGAGGCCAAGTGTGGCAGCGATAAGGAAGAGGCCAAGCCCGTCGTCGAGGCCAAGTGCGGCGAGGCCAAGTGCGGCGCTAGCAAATAGGCGGAGGCCGGAGAGATGGGAGAAAACAGAACCCATATCACCGGTGCCGGTCTCGGTCTGCGGCGACCCATGATGGGGTCGCTGGCTGAGGCCAACGAACCGCCGGTCGATTTTTTGGAGGTCGCCCCAGAGAACTGGATGGGGGTGGGCGGTGCCCTGGGCAGACAGTTTCGCGCCTTCAGCGAACGCTACCCGATGGTGCTGCACGGCCTCTCACTGAATATCGGAGGACCCGCCCCGCTGGATGAGACCTTTCTCTACCGACTGAAGGGTTTTATCAGAGAGCACCACGTACCGCTCTACAGCGAACACCTGAGCTACTGCGGCGATGAGGGTCACCTCTACGACCTGATGCCGATCCCCTTCACCGAGGAGGCAGTGCATTATGTGGCCGCACGCATTCAGCAGGTGCAGGATATTCTTGAGCAGCGCATCGCCATCGAGAACGTCTCCTACTACGCCGCGCCCGGACAGGAGATGGCGGAGATCGACTTTATCAACGCCGTCATTACCGAAGCTGACTGCGAACTGCTGCTCGATGTAAATAATATCTACGTCAACAGTATCAACCACGGTTATAACGCCGACCAATTTCTCAGGGCACTGCCCGGTGAGCGCATCGCCTACATCCACGTGGCGGGTCACTACGTCGAAGAGGAAGACTTTCTTATCGACACCCACGGCGCGCCGATCAACGACCCAGTATGGCAGCTGCTGGAAACCGCCTATCAACAGTTCGGCGTACAGCCGACTCTGCTGGAACGTGACTTCAACCTGCCACCACTCGACGAGTTGCTTGATGAGGTCACCATCATCCGTTACTACCAGAACATGTGGAGCGAACATCATGCCGCACACGCATAAAGCTGATCAGATGCCGCGTTTTATGCAGCGCCAGTACGAATTTGCGTTGCGCATTCGCGATCCCGAGAATGCCCCGGCACCCGATGATGTTGCCCCCACACGGATGGCTGCCTACGCGGAGCTCTTCTACAACAACATCAACGAGTGCCTGAGCAATGCCTTTCCGGTATTGCACAAACTGCACGACGATGAGCAGTGGCACACCCTGGTACGCGACTACTTCTCACGTCATCGCGCCACCACACCACTCTTCCATGAGATGCCGCGCGAGTTTCTCCTCTATCTGCAGCAAGAACGTGAAGAACATGAGAGTGACCACCCCTTTATGTGGGAGCTGGCCCACTACGAGTGGATAGAACTGGAATTGCTAACCAGTGAAGATGTATTGCCAAAGACTCTCAGCGATGGTGATCTCCTGATCGACCGCCCTGTTCTCTCACCACTCACCCGTATTCTCAGCTACCACTATGCGGTTCACCAGATCGGCCCCGATAATATCCCGCAACAGCCTGGCGAGACACTCACCCACCTGCTGGTCTACCGCGACTCGCAGGACAAGGTCGGCTTTATTGAACTCAACCCGGTTACTGCCAGGCTGTTGCTACTCATAGGTGAACAACCACAACTCTGTGGTCAAGAACTACTGGAACAGATCGCCGCCGAGTTGAATCACCCCAATCCGCAAACCGTGATCGAGGGGGGGCGCGCCATCCTCGATGACCTGCACTCACGCGACATCATTTTAGGTACCAGACCCTGAAGGAGCTGCGAGATGATCAACTACGCCATCCGCCTGCATCAATTACTCGACCGGACACGCGGCGCCGACTTTCTAGGCCCGCTGCTGCTGCGCCTATATCTGGCCCCCATCTTCTGGATGGCCGGCACCAATAAGCTGAACAATATGGAATCGACGATTGAGTGGTTTGGTAACTCGGAGTGGGGGCTGGGCCTCCCCTTCCCCACACTGATGGCCTACCTGGCGACCTTTACAGAGATCTTCGGTGCAATATTTCTACTAATCGGCCTTGCCCTGCGTTATATCTCGATACCGCTGATGATCACCATGGTCGTCGCCGCCGTTACCGTACACATGAAAAACGGCTGGCTCGCCATCGCCGAGGGGGCAGGCAGTATATTCGCCAATGAGCGCACCGTTGGTGCCATTGAGCGTTTGGACAAAGCCAGGGAGATCCTGCGCGAGCACGGTCACTACGACTGGCTGACCGAGAACGGCAGCTTTGTGGTACTGAATAACGGTATCGAGTTTGCCGCCACCTATTTCGTGATGCTACTGGCGCTCTTCTTCATTGGTGCGGGCAGGTATGTCAGTATCGACTACTGGCTGCGCCGCCGCTTCATGCCTAACTGATAAGGTTACTCACCATGCTGATCAAAAAACCGGACGACATCAAACCCTCGGAGATCACCTCGGAGAGCGTCTATCAGGAGCGGCGCCGCTTTCTCGGTATGGCCGCGGCGGGCACCGCCCTTCTCGCCAGCGGGGGGATCCTGCTGCCGCAACACGGGTTTTCCGCCACACCTGATCTTAAGTCACTTGGCAAACTGCAGAAGAGCCCCTTTAGCACCGGTGAGGAGCTCAGCACCTTTGAAGAGATCACCACCTACAATAACTTCTACGAGTTCGGTATCTTCAAAGATGACCCGGTACGTAAGGCCGATCTGTTAAAGACCGATCCCTGGTCGGTGGAGATCGCCGGTGAGGCAGAGGTGACCGGTACTTTTAACCTGGAGGATATCCTCAAACCCCATCCGCTGGAGGAGCGTATCTACCGCCTGCGCTGTGTCGAGGCGTGGTCGATGGTGGTGCCGTGGGTCGGCTTCCCATTGGGAGAGCTGATCAAGCGTTTCAAACCCACTTCCAAAGCCAAATATGTCGCCTTTACTACCCTCTACGATCCCACACAGTTTCCCGGTCAGAACTACAAGACCCTCAAGTGGCCATATGTGGAGGGGCTGCGTATCGACGAGGCGATGCACCCGCTCACCATTCTCGCCGTCGGCCTCTACGGTAAGGAGATGCCGAATCAGAACGGTGCCCCGATCCGCCTGGTGGTGCCGTGGAAATACGGCTTCAAGAGCATCAAGTCGATCGTCAAGATTACCTTTAGCGAGCAGCAGCCACAGACCAGCTGGACTATCTCCAACGCCAGCGAGTACGGCTTCTACTCCAACGTCAATCCGGCGGTCGACCACCCGCGCTGGAGCCAGAAGCGTGAGCGGCGTATCGGCGAGTTCCTTAAACGCGAAACCCTCCCCTTTAACGGCTACGCCGATCAGGTGGCCTCTCTCTATAGTGGCATGGACCTGAAGAAGCACTACTGATGAGGATGGCTCACCTCAAGGTTGCGGTGTTTATCACCTGCCTGCTCCCCCTGTTGTGGCTCGCTTACGGGACATGGAACAGCACCCTTGGGGCCAACCCGATCGAGACCATTACCCGTACCCTGGGCGACTGGGCGCTGCGCCTGCTGTTGCTCACCCTCACCATCACCCCGCTACGCCGACTCAGCGGCTGGGGCTGGCCACTACGGCTGCGTCGCATGCTCGGTCTCTTCGCCTTCTTCTATGCCCTGCTCCACCTGTGTAGCTATCTCGTACTGGATCAGTTCTTCTACTGGCCGGAGATCTGGGCCGACATCATCAAACGCCCCTACATCACCATCGGCATGGTCGCTTTTCTGCTACTGATCCCACTTGCCATTACCTCCACCCATAAGTGGATGCGCCGACTCGGACGCCACTGGCAGCGTCTGCATCGGCTGGTCTACCCCATCGCG
>Ga0224501_10002151_pt1 | contig 15397 bp, 14 predicted proteins | sample SF_Oct11_sed_USG_4_FD_169105 | JGI IMG/M metagenome (GOLD analysis project Ga0224501, IMG submission 169105) | Sediment microbial communities from San Francisco Bay, California, United States - SF_Oct11_sed_USGS_8_1 | ecosystem: Environmental > Aquatic > Marine > Sediment | place: USA...
GGGACAGCCAGGGACAGCCAGGGACAGAAAAAAGAACCACATAAAATAAAGAAAACAATGGGTTAGTGGTGCCGGGAGCGGGACTCGAACCCGCGAGGAGCTAAGCTCCGGAGGATTTTAAGTCCTCTGCGTCTACCAATTCCGCCATCCCGGCCCAGGTTGCGGAGTGAGGTCGATATTTTAACATCAGATTGTCGATTTGAAGGATTATTGTTTATATTTCATTGCCGAAGGGATTTTGGAAAACCAGCGCCGTCCATCCATCCTTTTCCATGCGATCCTCTGACGTAAAACCTTCCTCCAACAACCTATCCATGGCGTTGTCGGCCTGGTTGTTTCTCAAGCCAGATATGATAACCACCCCTCCCGGCGCCGCGAGCCTTTTGTATTCCGGCGCCAGGGCCTGATGAGCGTCCAGATACAGGTTGGCCACGATCATATCCCACTCTCCATCAACGATATCCGGGCCGCCGATGGCTAGGTCCACAAGATGGGCCACATGGTTTTGCTCCACGTTTTTGCGGGCGGTCTCCACCGCCTCCGGATCCACATCCACTCCCAGCGTGTGTTGGGCTCCCAGCCTGGCCGCGATGATGGCGAGGATGCCGGAGCCGCAACCAATATCCAAAACGCTTTTGGGCGCATGGCGCTCCATTGCCATGACGCATAGCTCTGTGGAGGCGTGGTGGCCGGAGCCAAAAGCCATCCCGGGATCGAGGATCACTTCGATTTTTCCATGGCCAGGCTCCGGGCGATCGAAGGTGGGGGTGACGATTATCCGGGCGCCCAACGCGATGGGTTTGATCGTTTTGCGCCATTGGGCCATCCAATCCTGATCTTCCACATAAGATACCTGGGCCAGAGCCACCCTGGCGTGGGGGAACATTTCCCCCAGCATGGCCACAATCTGGTTCGCTTTATCATGGCCTTCTTTTTCATCCAGCAGCCACGCGTGGAGAAGGGTTGGAGCATTGTCGTTTTCCTCCAGATGGATCGCCCCACCCAGAAAGTTGGCCAGGATCCCGGCGGCCTCGTCCGGATCCAGATCCTCCACGCTGATCGAAACCTTTATCCACTTTTTTTCCATGAGTCTTCTTTAAAATAATTCCAAGTCGTCGCTCTCTCTGGTTTACACGGAGCCGACGCATAATCTATAGTAAGCTTAAACCTGAATGCAGCAAGGAGAGCGGGAAAATGGGTTTGACACCAGCATCCAGCACAAACTACGACATCCACACAATGGACAACGTGATAGGCTATTATATCTACGATATCGAGGAAGCGGAAGTAGCCGAAATAAGAGACCTGCTGATAGACACACAAACCCGCAAACCCAGGTATGTTGTGATTGAGATCGGGGGATTGATGTCCATTCGGGGGCGGCGGATACTAATCCCCTGGAACGCCCTGCAGCGCGGGGGGATGTCCAGGCTGGACATCAACACGGCGATGGAGAATATAATGGTGGCGCCGACGCCGCTGGTGCAGATGGAGCCTACCAGAGTGGAAGAGGAGAGCATCCACCATTTTTTCAATGTGGAACCGTATTGGATCGATGAAGAGACATTACCCAAATCTGGGAGTGGAGATTCTTCGGTGGTAAAACCGGGGCCCCTGGAAGAAATAACCGAAAAGCTTGAATTGGAAAAAGATGAGCAAGAAAAAGAAGATTGACGAAACGGACCAAAGCCAGACCCTGCCCATCGCCATGCTGGTGGTGGCGGTGTTGGGTGTGCTGCTGACCATAACAATCGAGTTGAGCCACCAGTATCCCTGGATCATGGAATTGTGTGGCGGTGGGCAAAGCGGATGCGCCGATGTGGCTTCCACACCCTTTGCCAAAATTCCCATTCCGGGCACTACAAAATCTATGTCCGTCGCCTATCTTGGGCTGCTGGCGTACGTATTCTTTGTTTTCTTCCAGGTATACTTTCCCCGCCTGACCTTGCCCATGGTCTCCGCCATGATGGGGGCGGAGCTTTATTTCATGTGGGTTATGGCCAGCATCCTGGGGATATTCTGCATGTTCTGCCTCATCCAGTTCACCCTGGTTGTCATTCTGTTCCTGCTCACCATGGCATGGGGATGGAAGAGAAAAGACCACATTCTGCCGGGAGGGGTGTGGGGCAATGTGTTGGTGGTGGCGCTGGCATTCGCCATACCCATGGCCCCGGTGATGATGAAAAAAGCCGCTCCCGTGGCCACTGGGGAGTATCTGACATACGCCGGAGACCCAAATTCCAAGGTGAGGGTGGAAATATTTTCCGATTTCCAATGCCCCTATTGCAAGAAGGTAGAGCCGGAAGTGGAAAAGCTTATGAAGAACCATCCGGAGATTCTTATAGTTTTCCGTGACTATATAATCCCCTCCCATGGGCTTTCCCCCTATGCCGTCTCCTTCGCCAACGGGGTGGCCCTTGTCCATGGCCGCGAGGAGTTTTTGCGAATCAGGAAGGAGATGTTTGAAAACCAGACAAAGCTGCGCGATTACCTGGCAGCGCACAAGGATATGGTGGAGTTCACTCCCGAGCTGCGGACGAAGATAGAGAAGAAAGTGGACATGGACCTGAAAGTGGCCCATGGCCTGAACGTATACTCCACCCCCACCATGGTGATATACCGGGACGGCAAAGTGGCCCAGGTCATCCAGGCGGGCGATGTCGCCTATGAAAAAATCGCGCGGTTTATAAAGCTTTGAACAAAGCCCAAAACAGTCTTCCATTCCAAACCCCAGGCCCCCGAATGGAACCTATGGCCAGTGAAGGCCGGGATATTCTGAATGAACGCCAGATGGAGGCGGTGAACCTTACCCAGGGGCCATTGCTGATCATCGCGGGAGCAGGGAGCGGAAAGACCCGGGTCATCACCCACCGCATCGCCAAGCTCATCTCCACGGGAATCAACCCGAACCAGATTCTGGCCCTCACTTTCACCAACAAGGCCGCCGCCGAAATGAAGGAGCGCACTTTGGCCCTGTGTGGCCTTCGAGGAGGAGGAATGTGGATATCCACCTTCCATTCCGCCTGCCTGCGCATCCTGCGTCAGGAGGCGGACCGCATCGATTATCCTCGCGACTTCGCCGTATATGACCAGCAGGACCAGACCCGGCTTATCAAGGCCGTGCTCAAGGAAATCCACCTGGATGAAAAGGAAAACCCCGCCCGCCAGATCGGCTCCATGATCTCCCGATATAAAAGCCACCTGAAGGGCCCGGATGAAGCGGAAGCGGAAGTGGGGAAACGTCACCAGCAATTCGTGGAGATTTTTCGCCGGTACGAGGAAAAGCTTAGGGCCGCCCGATGTATGGATTTTGACGACCTGCTGGGACGGCTTGTGGGGCTGCTGGCCAATGACGCCGAGGCCAGGATGAAATATCAGAACAGGTTTCACCACGCCATGGTGGACGAGTTCCAGGACACCAACGCCGCCCAATACCGTCTGCTGCGCCTGATCATGGGGGACAACCAGAATATCTGCGTGGTGGGGGACGATGACCAGTCCATATATCAGTGGCGCGGCGCCAGCCTGGAGAACCTGCGAAACTTCGAGAGGGATTATCCAGGGGCAAAAGTGATCATGCTGGAGCAGAACTATCGCTCCACCGGTGTCATCCTGCGGGCGGCCAACGCCGTGGTGGCCCGCAACCCCGGGCGACGGGGGAAAAGCCTGTGGACCAAAAACAGCGAGGGGGCCAGGATAGAGCTTATTGTGGCCGGTGACGAACGGGAAGAAGCCTCCGAGGTGGCCGAGCGTATCCTGGGCCTGGAAGCGGCCGGGGAGAGCCTGAATGAAATGGCTGTATTCTACAGGACCAACTCCCAGTCCCGAGCGGTGGAAGAGGCGCTCAGAGCCGTGGGCGCCCCCCATCAGGTATATGGAGGGTTGAAGTTCTACGACCGCAAGGAGGTCAAGGATCTGCTGGCTTATTTCAATGTGGCGATGAATCCCCACGACCTGGTGGGATTCCGCAGGATCATCAATACCCCCCCCAGGGGAATCGGCCAGGTGACCCTGGGAAAGCTGGAGGATTGGGCGGCCAGCCAGGGCTTGGCGCCGGCCCAGGCTCTGGACGACCTGGAGTCTATCGATGGGCTCTCCCCCAGCGTCCGGGCCAAGCTGGCGGAGTTCAGGGAGATATTGCGCAAAGTGGCCCTCCTGGTGGCGGAAAAAGACGCCCAGGAGGCGGTGTCCGGCGCCCTGGAGATCAGCGGATACGCCGATTGGCTGGTGAACGACAACAAGAGCGAATCGATCTCCCGTATGGAAAACCTGGACGAACTGGTCAACGCCGCGGCGGATTTCTCCGAAAGGACGGGGGACTCGTCGATGCGGGCGTTTTTGGACCAGGCGGCCCTGGTGGCGGACGCGGATAACGTCACCGACGCCCAGGGGCGCGGAGCTGTGAAGCTGATGACGGTCCATGTGAGCAAGGGGCTGGAGTTTGACCATGTGTACGTCACCGGACTGGAGGACAACCTGTTCCCCCATGCCCGCAGCAAGGAGGATCCCTCCCAGATGGAAGAGGAGCGCAGGCTTATGTATGTGGCCATGACCCGCGCCCGCAAAAGCCTGGCCATCACCCGGGCGCTGACCCGCCGCCTGTTGGGGGTCTCCCAGGCCAACCGTCCATCATCGTTTCTAAGCGATCTGCCGGAGGATGTCCTGCACGTCAGCTCTCCACCACGTAACGAAACGCCTGTGCATAGGGAACGGACCGAATATCCGGCCCGCTCATGGAAGCCGGAGCTTGCCCCGGCCGGTTGGCCCTCGGCCAGGGAGCAGAGCGTCGGCCCCACGGAAGTGGATGGGCTGAGCATCGGGATGAAAGTGCGCCATCCCACCTTCGAGATCGGCGTTATCCGCAAGATCGAGGGGAAGGGGGAAAATGCGAAGGTTACCATATACTTTCCCCGGTTCGGGGCCAAGAAACTGGTCCGCAAATTCGCCAACATCACCGCTCTGGATTGACCGCCATGGGATCGTTGTCGGCCATTCTGGAGGACATAAAGATACAGCACACGCTGTTCGCCCTCCCTTTTGCCATCATGAGCGCCTTCATCGCCGCCCATGGTTGGCCGGGCTGGCGGCTGTTCGGGCTTATCCTGGTGGCCATGTTCTTTGTCCGCAGCGCCGCCATGGCCTTCAACCGGCTGGTGGACGCCAGGTATGATATGGAGAATCCCAGGACCCGGGGGCGCGCCCTGCCCGCGGGGAAGGCCACGGCGCCTCAGTACGCCATATTCGTGGTGGTCTGCTCCATAGGTTTCCTTTTCACATGCTGGATGATAAACCAGTTGGCGCTCTATTTATCCTTTCCGGCGCTGATCATCGTATTCTTCTATTCCTTCACAAAAAGGTTCACCGCCTATTCCCATTTTTTCCTGGGGCTGGCCCTGGCCCTGGCGCCGGTGGGCGCCTGGGTGGCGGTGCGGCAGGAGATATCGCCAGTGGCGCTGACCCTCGGCGCGGCGGTGGTTTTCTGGCTGGCGGGGCTGGACACTATATACTCCTGTCAGGACCGGGATTATGATGTCCGCAAAGGTTTGAACTCCATCCCCGGCAAGTTCGGGGTCGCGTTCGCCCTGCGTCTTTCCGCCATTTTCCATGGGGTGATGGTGGTCCTGTTGATAGTCGCGGCATGGGTGGCCTCTCTATCGTGGATATATATGGCCGGTGTGGCGTTCACCGGCGCCATGTTATGGTATGAGCATTCCCTGGTTCGCCCGGATGACCTGTCCCGGGTCAACGTGGCGTTCTTCAATATAAATGGAATAATAAGCGTGGGATTGATGGCGTTCGCCATCGCCGATGTGTTGATCCTGGGGTAGGGGGCCATCATGGCCGGGAAGAATAATGAACGAAAGCTAGAAGGACATCGCGGCAGGCTGCGGGAGAAGTTTCTGGAGCATGGCCTGGAAAAGCTCACCGATGACGAGATAGTGGAATTGCTGCTGACCATGGCCACCCCGCGTCGCGACTGCAAACAGACAGCCCGGGAGGCGCTCAAATCCTTCGGTGGATTGGCCCATGTGCTGGAAGCTTCCGTGGAGGATCTCCAGAAGATACAGGGTATCGGCGCCACCAATGCCATGGGGATAACCATGGTGCAACAGATCGCCAGGAAGTTTCTGCGGGAAAAGATCATCCGGGGCGACTATCTGAACTCCTTCGATGAGGCGCTGGAATATTTTGCCCACGCCATGAAAGCCAGCGCCAGGGAGACTTTGCACGTGCTGTATCTCTCCTCCCAGAACGCCATTCTGGGGGAGGAGCGATTCACCTCCGGTGCGCCTGGGTCGGTGGCGGTCCACCCGCGTCAGGTGGTGGAATCCGCCTTCAAGCTGTCCGGCGCCAGCGTGGTGATGGCCCACAATCATCCCGGCGGCGACATCAAGCCATCCCAGGAGGATATCCGGGCCACCCGCAACCTGTTTTTCGCCCTGCGGTTTGTGGATATTTCGTTGCGCGACCATTTGATCATCACCGCAGAGACCCACTTCTCCTTCATGAAAGAAGGGCTTATGGCGGCCTTTGAAAAGGAGTTTGAGATGGTGAACAGGAAAATCTGGCGGTAGCGCCCGCGCCACATCTGGCGGGGTTGTCGCTATGCCCTTACGATTCCGAAACAGGCTCCAGAAAGGCCAGGCCGGGCTTTCTCCGCGGCGCCGAGGAGATCATCTTCCCCACCACCCTATGGTAGTACAGATGGTACAAGGCCATCAGGGCCGTCTGTTTTCCCAGGCCGAAATCAAGCCCCGCCCTGGTCACCTTTCGGGCTATGTTCCCCATCCCATACGCCGCTGCGCAGAACTGGTGATATCCGTCGTGAAGCTGATCTGGAGACAAATTCTTTGGCCTGTGGACCACGGTGGCAAAATCGTAGTTTTCCCAGTTGTGGTCTATGATTCTTTCCTCCTCCTTCAGCCGCCGGTACAATGTGGTGGCGGGGAAGGGGGTCAGCAGGTTTGCGTAGATAAAATCGAGCCGGGATTTTATGTAGAATTCGTATGCCTTGTCGAAGCATTCCGGTCCATCACAGTCCAGCCCCAGGATAAAGTTTCCCTGGATGAGGATGCCGTGGTCGTGGACCATGGCTATGGTATCCATCATCTTCTGGTGGTTCTTTTTGGAGCCATGCTTGTTCAGCCCTTCCGACAGGGTCTCTATCCCCACCTCCAAAGCCTTCACTCCGCCCCTGGCCATGGCGGCCACCAGTTCCTTGTCCGCCACCCTGGCGATAGATGTCTCCACCAGGATGTTTTTGCGCAACGGGGCCGCAGCTTCCATAAGCTCCATGGTGTATTTTTTGTTCAGCCCGAAGGTGGCGTCGCAAAACAGGGCCACCCCTCCCTTCATCTCCGCCAGATCGTCGATGATCACGTCTATCCCCCGATCGACATATTTGCCTTTCATCAGAGGATCGCAGAACTCGCAACCATAGGGGCAGCCGAGGGAAGTGGGGATGGTGGCCAACTGGTACCAGCTTCTGTCGTTGACGCTGCGGCGATAGTCGGCCGGATACCGGAAATTATCCTCGGGATCAATGAGCTTATGAGTGGAGTGCGCCCCTGGCGCGATTCTCCCCGCCTCGATATCGTCCAGCAGATGACCCCACTTATGCTCGGATATGGATTCGGCCACCACATCGCAACGTCCCATAGCCTCGGCGCTCATCCCCCCTCGGAAGTGGGGCCCACCCATGATCACTATTTTTCCATGCGTCCGCAGTTTCTCCGCCACGCGATAGGAAGCGGGGGCCGAAGGGGTGTATACACTCATGGCCACCACCGGGGCTCGGACGCTTGCAAGGGCTTCTTTTTCCGATACTGTGATAATCCGAGCACCCCAGCCCTGGTTTTCCGACCATATCCGCAAAGTGTTTAGGATCGGAGGGCGAAGGAGGCTGGTCATGCAGAATCTGCGGTTGTTTATGGAAAGAATGTCTATATCCATATTCCCCAGTCCCTCGATAGTGAATTTGACAAGAACCCGGCCAGATTATTAAACATCTGACCAGCGTTCACGCCAAGTATCCCACGATCCCGTGCAGATAGCAATATCATACCGAGAGCAAACGAACCAGGCTTTTGGAATATGTCGCCTTGCCGGGTGGCAGGCAGCTATGGGGACGGGGGTGGGATTTGGATGATCCTGCGGATTATGGGGGCGGCTTGGATATAGCAGGTTAGAATCGGGTAGACACATCTTTTTCTCATAGGATCGCAATTTCATGGAAGTTTTGTTTGAATTGGTAGTAGACTTCGAATTGGATTTACAGGAGTAATGGATCATGGGTTTGCATATTGACGACTATCGAACAGAAGGCTTTTTCGATGAAATGTTCGTCGAGAACTCCGTTCCCCGGGAAGCGGCGGATTTACTGATTCAGCGGCTCCAGGATCTTTCCACGGAGGAGATCCGCTTTCGCCAGCAGGCGGCCGAAGCCGCCCTCTACCAGATGGGGATCACCTTCGCCGTGTATGGCTCTGAGGCCGCGGAAGAGAAGATATTCCCCTTCGACATAATCCCCCGGATCATAGACGCCTCCGATTGGCAACCCATCGAAAATGGCCTCAAACAGCGGGTAACCGCTCTTAACCTGTTCATTGATGACATCTATCACGATCAACGGATTTTGAAGGAAGGGATAATCCCCCCGGAGCTGATCCGTTCCTGCGCGGCTTTCAGGCCGGAGTGCGTCGGCATCGACCCTCCCAACGGAACCTGGTGTCATATTTCCGGGGTAGACCTGATCCGGGATGGCCATGGTGTCTTCCACGTCCTGGAGGATAACCTTCGGTCACCATCAGGGGTCTCGTATGTGCTGGAGAACCGGGAAGTGTTGAAGCATACTTTTCCGCGGGTCTTCGGCCCTTCCAAAGTCCGGCCGGTGGAGGACTACCCTAACCAGCTGCTGCACATGCTCGAGGGGCTGGCTCCGGCCATGGTGGATGAGCCTTCGGTGGCGGTGCTTACGCCCGGGGTTTATAACAGCGCTTATTTTGAACATTCCTTTCTGGCAAAGCAGATGGGGGTGCGTCTTGTGGAAGGGCGCGACCTGGTGACGCAGGACGGTTTCGTCTACGCCAGGACCACCCGCGGGTTCGAGAAGATCGATGTCATCTATCGCCGTATCGATGATGATTTCCTGGACCCCCTGGCCTTCAGGCCCGATTCCATGCTGGGGGTGCCCGGTATCATGGACTCATACCGGCGGGGGATGGTGGCGCTGGCCAACGCGCCAGGCTGTGGCGTGGCAGATGATAAGGCGGTGTACGCTTATGTGCCCAAGATTATCAAGTTCTACCTGAACGAGGAGCCGATTATCCCCAACGTTCCCACATATGTCTGCTGGAACGAAGACGACCGGCAGTATGTCCTCGAGCATATAGACCAGCTGGTGGTTAAAGCTGTGAATGAGTCCGGAGGGTATGGAATGCTCATCGGCCCCCACGCCTCGGCCGGGGAACGGGCGGAGTTTGTGGAAAAGATCAAGGCCAATCCCCGAAACTACATCGGCCAGCCCACTCTTTCACTATCCAGGGCGCCGATCATCGCCGGGGACCGGGTGGAGGGGCGGCATGTGGACTTGCGCCCATACATTCTATTCGGCAGCGATATATATGTCCTGCCGGGGGGGCTGACCCGGGTGGCCCTTAAAAAAGGATCCCTGGTGGTAAACTCCAGCCAGGGCGGGGGGAGCAAGGACACCTGGGTTGTGGACCGGTAAGAAAGGATAAAACCATGCGCAGAGCAATGATTTCCCGGGTCGCCGACGCGGTGTACTGGATGAGCCGCTATATCGAAAGAGCGGAAAACGTGGCCCGGTTTGTTGATGTGAACCAATACCTGACCCTCGACCTGCCGGTGGACGATGAGCTTCAATGGAACCCGATGCTGGAGGTCACCGGCGACAGGGACGCCTTTCATGCCAGATACAGCGCCAGCGATCAGGAGAGTGTCATCCGGTTTCTCGCCTTCGATGGGGAGAACCCGAATTCCATACTCTCCAGCCTTCGCTTCGCCCGGGATAACGCCCGCTCCGTGCGGGAGGTGATCAGCTCCGAGTTGTGGAGGCAAATCAACAGGATGTACCACATGGTGCGCCATGCGGCGGATAGCGGCAAGGTGTATGAGGATCCCCATCAGTTTCTGGATGAAGTGAAGGAAGGGTGCCACCAGGTCACCGGTGTGACCGAGGCCACCATGTCCCACGACGAAGCGTGGCATTTCGTCCGGCTGGGGCGGATGCTGGAGCGGGCGGACAAGACCTCCAGGATTCTTGACGTGAAATATTTCCTTCTGCTCCCCAGCGTGGATTATATCGGAACCCCGTATGACAAGATCCAGTGGGCGGCGGTGTTGAAGTCCGCCAGCGCCCTGGAGATGTATCGGAAAACCCATCGACGCATAGATCCAAAACAGATAGGCCATTTCCTTATATTCGACAACCAGTTCCCCCGCTCCATCCGCTACTGTCTGGAAGCGGCTTCCATGTCGCTCCACGCCATCTCCGGCTCGCCCCTCGCCTCATTCGAGAACAAGGCGGAAAGAAGGCTGGGTCGGCTTTGCGCGGACATCGATTTTTCCGATATAGATGAGGTTTCCGATATAGGCATGCATCAGTATCTCGATGGGATACAGGTGAAGCTGAACCAGATAGGAGAGGCTATTTTCGAAACATATTTTTCCCTGGCTCCCGCCGTTGTGGCCGGGGCTTCAGGCAGAGGTAATTCATGACGTTTTGTCTGGGTATGAAAGTGCGCGATGGCCTGATCGGCCTGGCCGACACTCGGGTCACCACCGGGGTGGAGCAGATCACCGCCCGCAAGGTCACCATCCACGAGCATGGGCGCCATTCCATGTTTCTCATGACCTCGGGGCTAAGATCCTTGCGGGACAAGGCGCTGACCTATTTCGAGGAGACAATCGAGGAGAGCGACGAGAGCTTCGACAAGCTGTATAAGGCGGTGAACGCCTTTGCGCGGCAGGTGCGAATGGTGGTCAACGAGGACAAGGAGGCGCTGGAGGAGTCCGGGCTGGCGATCAACCTCTTTTCCATCATCGGAGGCCAGTTGGAAAACGACAAGGAACACAAGCTGTACCTGCTCTATCCCCAGGGGAACTGGGTGGAGGTCTCCGAGGGAACTCCCTATTACATCATCGGCGAGTCCAGCTATGGCAAGCCGATATTGGACAGGGTGCTCCACTACGACTCCAGCATCGAAGAGGCGATGAAGGTGGGCTATCTTGCTTTCGACAGCACCCGCATCGCCGCCACCGATGTGGGATTCCCCATCGACATGGTTCTATATCGGCGCGACGCCTATGACATAGCTTACCAGCGCTACACCAGGGAGGACCTGGAAGGATTGGGCGCCTGGTGGCAGGAGCGGCTCCGGGCGGGAGTGGATGAGTTTCCGTCCGACTGGATGCTCCCATTGCTGGAGAAATCCAAAGACTCCACAGAAAAGTAATCGATGCGTTTTGACATCAGGCACCTGATAAAATACCGATATGGCGCCCCGGTCTTCCCGGAGCCGCATATTGTCAGGCTCCGGCCCCGTTGCGATGTTTCCCAGAAGCTGCTCTCCCACCACTTGCGGATCACCCCGGAGGCGGAAGGGCTGGCGGACAACGTGGATCTGGCCGGTGGATCGTGCACCCTCTCCTGGTTCACCGTCAAGACCGGCGAGCTGCTTTTCGAAGCGGTGTCCCAGGTGGAGACTTTCCGGAGCAATCCTTTCGACTTCATCCTCCCGGATCCGCGATACGGAACGATTCCCATGACATATCCGGAAGAAGAGCGACGAGAGCTGGTCTCTTTTCTGGCGCCGGTATCTGTCGGGGCCGGGGTTCGCGCCCTGGTGGAAGAGGGGCGCCAGGCCACAGGCGATGACCCCCTGGCATTTTTGATCTGGCTGACAAAAGAGATCCGCGCCAGAGTGGCCCATCGGCACAGGGATGAACCGGGGCTGATGGATCCGGAAGCCACGTTGGCCGAAGGGGAGGGGGCATGCAGGGACATGGTCGCGCTTTTCGTGGCGGCCACCCGCAGCGTTGGAGTCGCCGCCAGATTCGTCAGCGGATACCAGGCGGGAGAAGGGGAGAGCGAGCAGAGGGAACTGCACAGCTGGGCGGAGATATATCTGCACGGGGGGGGATGGCGCGGCTATGACCCCACGGCGGGCATCGCCTGCGGCCCGGAGCATGTGGCCCTGGCCTCCGCGTCGGTGATCGACCTGACGGCGCCGGTCACTGGAACATATCGGGGAGACTCCGGCTGCGATATGACATACGAAGTGGTCATAGAAGCTGAAAGCACCTGATTATCCCCCGATCTGATTCGCCAGGCTCCCTTATGCCCCACAGGATGGTTGTGGGGGATCTCTTGATATTAACCCTGCGCGGCATTAGAATCAGGTATCAACCAATTTCAAAGACCTATGACTATACTAAAAGACAATCATTTAAAAAGCATCGCCGAAAAGGTGGCGGCGGGAGAAAGGCTCAGCTTCGATGACGGGCTTGCCCTGGAGGCCTCGTCCGATCTTCTGGGCCTGGGCGCCATGGCCAATACGGTCCGGGAAAGGCTCAACGGCGACAAAGCTTACTATATAGTCAACCGGCATATCAACCACACCAACGTATGCGTGAACACATGCCGGTTCTGCGCATTTTCCCGCAAGGAGGAGGACGCGGACGCCTATACAATGGAACTGGAAAAGGTGATGGAGCAGGCGGCCCAGAGCAAAGGGGAGCGGTTCTCCGAGTTCCATATTGTGGGCGGGCTCCATCCCACCATGCCCTACGAATACTATGTGGAGATGATCCGTCGGCTCCATCAGGAATATCCCCATGTCCACCTGCAGGCGTTCACTGCGGTGGAGATCGCATATTTTGCGCAATTGTCGGGCAAGAGCGTGGCCGCGGTGCTGGCGGAGCTGAAGGAAGCGGGGCTGGGCTCCCTGCCGGGGGGTGGGGCGGAGATTTTCGCCGACCGGGTGCGAAGGAAAATCTGCCCGGAGAAGATAGACGCCGACGAGTGGCTGGCGGTGCATGGCGCCGCCCACGAGGTTGGGCTGAACACCAACGCCACCATGCTGTATGGCCATATCGAAACCGCCGGGGACAGGATCGACCATCTGATCCGTCTGCGGGAACAGCAGGATAGGACAGGAGGGTTCCTCACATTCATACCGCTGGCCTTTCACCCGCAGAACACCCGATACGAGAAAATCGCCAAAGCCTCGGGGATCATGGATCTGAAGATGATCGCCATCGCCCGGCTGATGCTGGACAACTTCCCCCACATAAAGGCCTTCTGGATCATGATCGGCGAGAAGATGGCCCAGCTCTCCTTATCCTTCGGCGCTGACGATGTGGATGGGACGGTGGTGGAGGAGAAGATCACCCACGCCGCCGGCGCCGTCACTGCCCAGCAGATCGCCCAGGAGAGGCTGGAGCAACTGATCCGGGAAGCTGGCCGAGTGCCGGTGGAGCGGGACACTGTCTATAACGTAGTGGGAGCCTGATCGATGACATTCACAAAACCGGTGGTGGGTCTTCATGACTTTTTGAATTCCAAGCCCCTCCTGCATCCGATCCGGCACGGCCTGTTGGAGGCCCCATTCCGCCTGGAGATCGACACCCCGGCGGCGCTGGCGGACAGGTTTGCCACCGGGGATCTGGATATGGCCCTGATCCCCTCCATTGAGTACGCCAGGATTCCGGACGCGGTGATCGTCCCGGTGGTGTGTATCGCCTCCCTGGGGAGGGTGGAGACGGTGCTTTTGTTTTCCGACATGGCGGTGGAGGATATCGAGTCGGTGGCGGTGGACCCTAAAAGCCGAACCTCGGTGGCCATGCTCCAGATCATATTCAAGGAGCGGTTTAACAAGGATGTGACAATAGTCAAGGGGCTGGAGGACGATCCGGAAATGCTGCTGAAGGACGCGGACGCGGGCCTGGTGATTGGCGACGCGGCCTACAGTGTTGATCATGACAGGCATGTGGTGCTGGATCTGGGCGAGCTGTGGTTCCAGTATTCCGGCAGACCCTTCGTCCATGCCCTGCTATGCTGCCACAGGGGCGAAAAGTGGGAAGCGGCCACCGCCGCGCTGCAGGAGGCGAAGGAGATGGGAGTGGAGCATCGGGAACTGGTGGCCCGGCAGGAGGCGAAAAATCCCCAGGAGGCCCAAAGAATGATCGACTACCTTATGGGCAGGATCTTCTATAACATGGGGGAGAGGGAACTGGACGGACTGCGGTTCTTTCTGGAAGAGGCGAAAAAACTGGGCCTGTGCACAAGGGACGAGCTGGAGTTCGCCTGACGCAGAATGGCTGTTGGTTGCAGAATTCTAGGGAGAATCGTAGGCAAGCCAGTTTATCGCCACGCCGGAGACTCTCGTGTCACGCCATGTCTTGACTTTGGCGGTAAATCCTGTGATGGTAATATTCTCTGCGCTGATCCATAGCCGGGTATTCGGGATTTTTCCAGATGATACTTTGTCGTTTATGAAATCAACCTTGCTAAGCCCTATTACGACGTTGGGTGATTTTAAGAATAGCTTCTCCGGGAATGTGATGAACTTGGTATATATACGATCCCCAGTACCATTTGTTTTGTCATCCAGGTTCCAGCTATTGGAGTCCTCATTTTTGCCGACCGCCAATTCACCGCTGGCAATCGTGATCTTGTTAACTTTGATTAAATCTTTTATTTCATCTTTTGACGACATCGTAAGCTTTGTAATGTCTTCTGTAGATTTGTCGGTTGCTGTTTGAATCTCTGTTGTGCTCTTGCTTAAAGTAGTTTGGAAATTTACTGCTGAAATGCCTAGCGCAGTGGCAATGATTGTTCCAGCCCAGAATCCGTATTTAACTCTTGATTGAAACTCCCTTATATTGGCGATTTGCGAATCTATCTTTTCAATTGTCTTTTTGATATCCTCGGTGGAACTGTCTATTGTCTGCTTGAGATTATTTTGGTATGTTTCCAGTTTTACGACATTCTTGATGACTTCAGGCAGCGTGTTCAATTTCGTGTCCCCTCATATACCCCAGGCCATTTACCCCCAAAGCCTGAAAAGTGGTGAATATAAAATAATCACATGCAGGTATTATAATAACGCTAGGTAGATTTTTCAAGATGAATGCCAATATCGCAACGGCAATACGCCATTTTCGATCCACCTTCCCCCACGCCCACTTCCATACAGTACAAACGTCCACCCACATCGCCCAGTTTCTCCAGTATCCGATCCAGCAAATATCCGGCCAGGCTCTCCACGGTGGTGGACTCCAGGGGTAGAAGCAGGCAATCCTCCTTCGGCAGCAGGTATCGCTTGTTTTTGAATTTTACTTCCACCTCGTCGCCGGATGTGGCCACCTGGGC
>Ga0224501_10002153_pt1 | contig 15393 bp, 39 predicted proteins | sample SF_Oct11_sed_USG_4_FD_169105 | JGI IMG/M metagenome (GOLD analysis project Ga0224501, IMG submission 169105) | Sediment microbial communities from San Francisco Bay, California, United States - SF_Oct11_sed_USGS_8_1 | ecosystem: Environmental > Aquatic > Marine > Sediment | place: USA...
CTTTACCCTTACATATTCCCCGATTTTCACAAGTGCCATTATTGTATTTGTGAATGGTGTTGCCCTAACCCAAACCGCTCACTACTCAGTTAGTGGCAATGCCATCACATTTACAGCAGCACCCGCAACAGGATCAAGTATTTTAGCTGTATATATTAGGAGTTTATAAAGTGAAAAAATTATTACTATTAACATTCTTTGTATTTATGACAAATGCTTTTGCTGGGTTGCTGCAAAATGAAGATTTTAAAACCGAGGCTGAATTAATAACAGCTGGTGGTACCAAAGCGCAGCTATTAAATGAGGATAAAGTTTATTCAAACACTTTAAGTGAGACACTAGATGATGCATTTTCACTTGGTAAAATTATAGGATTAACAACAGCGCCATCTAATGGTGATATTTTATATTACAATAATGGTTGGCAAAAATTACCCGCTGGTACAAATGGTCATGTTTTAACCTTATCTACTGGTTTACCATCTTGGCAATCTTCCCCAGCATCGGGGGATATGGTTTTAATCTCAAGACAAACAGCTTCTAATTCGGCAAGTATTGATTTTACAAGTATTGATAATACAACTTATGATTCATATGAATTAGTAATACATGGTGTTGTACCTGTAAACAATGCTGTTAATTTACTTTTAAGGGTTTCAAATTCTGGAGTATTCCAAACAACGGGCTATACTTGGCAAAACATTAGGATAACTACTGGTGCTTCGGGTATTTCGGGACAAGCTGGAACTGCGACGGGCATAGCGCTAGACGCTGCGGGCGCGGATAATATATCAAATAGTAGTAGTGCGGGTGCTAATTGGGTGATAGATATTAATGATTGCGCAAAAACAGACGTAAATCACACTGCTACATACACTGGTTATTATTTGGGTTCTACGGATTTTCATATAACAGGATCTGGTAAAGCACCAAACACAAACGCTTGTGACGGATTTAGACTTTTAATGGATAGTGGAAATATAAGCAAGGGGACTTTCTCACTTTATGGTAGAGTTAAGTAATATTTTGCTTAAATTAAAAATTATTAAAATATGAGTACAGAAGTTAAGAATAGATTAATTGGGATTGTAACTTCATTCTTTGTGATGACATTAAGCTTCTTAACTTACAGTTACTTTGGATCTTTTGAAACCAAAGCTGATGCGATCTCTGAGCATCAAAAAATAAGGCAAGAGTTTTTAGTTGAAAAACTAGAAAATAAGGGAAAACTAGACTTAGTGCTTTGTTACATGGATGATAAACATTGCACAAAAGAGTTATTAATAATTAAAAAAGGACGATGACATGGAAAATTCAAAAGAGTTGGTAGAGTTATTTAAGGGTCTTGGTTATGTAGGCGGTGAAGTTCACGAAATCACAAAAGATGGTGTTGATTTAAAGGACCTTAAGTCGGTTAAAGACATCATTGAAAACAGACAAATTCTAGTAGATGCTTTTAGTGGTCTAAATGACGTGTCTGTCAAAGGTCTTAGTTATGAACAACTTGCATCTATTGTTCTAGCAGCTAAAGAAGGTTTTGAGTTAGGTGTTAAATGAAAATAATTTCAGCTATAATTGCTATTGCTAATGCATTGCCAATTATTAATAGTTGGATTGAGAAATTAATGAGCGCCTGGATAGACAAGAAAATAGAGGATATTCAAGCGCCATACACCGACAAAGCAAAGCAGCGTAGATACTTAATGAAAAAAATATCAAAGGCGCAAACCGATGAAGAGCGTAAAATGCTTAGTGTTATTCTGGCTAATATTAACAATAATCAGCTGTAGGTCACAAACAGCGTCAGAGTTTTTTAAAAGGCCCAAAGTTAATACTGCAATAAATTCAAACTGCACAGGATTTGTTAATGGTGAGGCGGTGGATGTGACTAACTGGATTAGTGTTTCACCAGAAGATTATGCAACAATTGAAGAGTATTTCGAATCAAGGGAATTTTGCAATTACATATGCATTAAATACCCTAAAAGGTGCAAAGGTTGTAAATAATGGCCTTCACACTAACGGCAAAAAACAAATCAATACTTAATCAAATACAAAAAAAACCTAATGTTGTTTTAGATATTGAGGGAGTTGGATTTAATATTGCCAGTGGTGTTACTCTTAAAAAGATAAGGTGGGATGATGGTCATTATTGGGATACTGGGTTGCGTTGGGATTCATCCACAAAAGATGACAACGTAAAAAATTATATATCACTGAAGGAATCAACTAAAGATATTGGCCAGCAAATATATCCAGACAAAGAAGGTAGTAGCTCAATCACTACTATGATGGTCAAAATTGTAGACAAAAAAAGCTCTATTGCCAAGGCACTATCATTCAATCAAATAGGCGAACCAATAGGTAAGCGTGTTGACGTGTATTTGGGATTTGAAAAAGGTACTTACCCTGATGACTATATGCCAATAATGAGGGCAGTAATCGGTGATTATATAACTGGTGCAGGGTATGTGATATTAAACCTGGTCCATGCTGACACATTAAGACGACAAGCAATTCTTTCCACATTTAATACCACCTTAACAGCATCAATCGACAGTGTTACCACTACGATACCAGTGGTTAAAACAACATCATTTTTACAATCGCAGGATGCACTCACAAGCTACATAAAAATTGATGAAGAGATTATGGAAGTTGTTAGTTTGACAGCGTCAGACTTCACCGTAATCAGAGCAAGGCTTGGAACTTCAGCGACAACGCATGATTTAGACGTGGAAGTTTCGAGTGTTTACGAGTTAATTGGTAAACCTTTAGAGTTAGCCCAAAAAATCATGCAATCAAATGGCAACCAAGCACCGTTTGAATCTGATATAAATGTAAAGTCATTTGAATTTGTATCTGTTACAGAGTCAATTAATAACGCTATAATATTCGATCACCCAGATATAGAAGAAAATACCGGACTAATCAAGGGTGATTCAATAACGGTTAATAGTTACTCAACTTATACGGTCAATTCTTTTGGAAAACTAGACGATGGTAACTCATATATAGTTGTAGATGAAGATATTTCAGAAATTCCAGAGGTAAACGAATCATTTAGTTTTTTATCTCAGTATAATGTTTTGAATTTTGGCCTGGATATGAAGCCATTTCAGGTAGATAATAAATCATTTGAGCAAATAAAATCTAATTTCTCGCCTAATTTTATTGAAATGACATTTAGATTTGATGATGGCGTGGAAAATGCCAGAGATTTTATAAATAAGGATTTGTACTTTGCTGCTGGATGCTACGGAGTGCCTAGAAATGCTAGGAGCTCTGTCAGGTTTTTATCACCACCACTAACAATTGAAGAGTTACCAATACTGGATGAGACTAATGTAAAAAATATGCATGAGTTAAAACCGGAAAGATCTGGTAACAACTTCTATTACAACGACATATTATTTAAGTTTAACAAATCCATTTTAGATGGTGAGTTTAAATCGTTTACACAATACATAGATCAAGATTCAAAGGATAGATTTAACATTGGTAATAAGCAATTAATCATAGAATCGGAAGGTTTTATTAGAAACAATGCCACCGATCAATTACTTGATAGGTTGGCAGATAAGTTTTTAGATAGATATAAAAACGCAGCATTGCTTATTAAGAATATCAAACTTGGTTTTAAGTCTGGGTTTGGGCTAAATGTTGGTGATGTTGTTTTTATGGGTGGGTCCGGTACAAATATTGTAAATCCACAGGATGGCACTAGAAACATACCGCTAGATAAGTACGAGATAATAAATCAAAAGATTAATCTACAAGGCGATATTACAGTAGATTTATTAAGTACAGGCTTTGGCGTTGATGGTATCAGGGGAGTTTACTCACCATCAAGCCTGGTTGCCCCAGGATCAACAACAACAATAATCAATCTAGTAAAAATAAATAACTTAGATGAAGTAACATATGAGCGAGATAAATACTCAAACCTTATTGGTTGTAAATTAAGAATTAGATCTAATGATTATAGCTTTGATGAGTCAGTAACTCTTTTGGGTTTTAGTAATCAAAACAATACATCAATAGAAGTAGAGGCCCTAAGTATCGCACCATTGGAAAATTACATTATTGAACTTGCAGACCATTCTCTACAGCCAGACATTAGCACCGATATAGGAAGATATATAAAATTAAAACATACTTTTTCGATGTACCAAATAGAAATTACATCTGTTGCCAGTAGTCAAATATTTGACGTAGATGATAGCTCGGCTATTTACGAGGGTAAGGATATAGGTATTCATTCCGGTGACTATACAAGGGATGCTATAAGGGTTACGATTGACAGTATAGTAGGTAACACAGTTACGCTATCTGAGGCTTTAGCATTTACACCGCAAATAGGCGACAAAGTTGAGGCATTAGATTTTATTGATCAAGATGGTTACGTATTTTTATAAGGGTTTATAATGGCAGCAGGCGATAATATTGTTTCAGCTAAGCAAAAAATCTTAGAAGGTGACGTAGGGGCCAATAGGGCAAATAGTGAAGCCGTTAATACTAAAATTGGTGGATCAATCAATTCTCTTATTGATTCATCTTTCTACACAATTGAAGCTACATGGCAAGGTTATGTTTCAAACGCATCACTATTTAATCTTGCTCCCATAAGAATTAGAAAAATATCAGACATAATTGAATATGAACTAGGTATCGCTAGTACCGGTAGTGCTGGGGTTACTGCGGTAGATTTTGAAGTAAGGAATACTGCAGGTGCATTAGTTACTAATTTATTTGGTGGCGGTGCAAACGATGTTTATATATCTGGTAATTCTGGTAGTTTTGTCTTAATTGGTAAAGACCTGGAAACTGCAACAAATTTCAATTCTAACATCGGTGGTCATACTGTTCAATATGGGAATATAGCATTAACAACAATTAACGCTGGTTATGTGCTATGCCCAAAAATTACAAGCTTTGCCACTGGTGTTTTGGGTGTTTCTTTTAGGTTAAAGGTTAGAGAACAATGAGTGTATTTATCGATTACCAAAAAGTTAATTTCTCTGAAAGCAGTAATGGCGATAACGTTATTTACACAACAGCATATAAATGCATGGTCCAAATTCTAGTGACAAGCGAAGTTGAATGGGATGGGTTTGAATCTATTAGGATCTATGCTACACCTTCAAATCTTGTAGATAATGAAATTAATTTATGGGAAGCTAGTAATACTGACAATAATGCCGATGTAAATTCTGCTGTATTGGCCAGCGGTACAGATATTAGAGCGTTTAGAAACAATGAATCTGTTGCTGGCGAAATTCATGTTTTCAGACTGCCAGAAATCTGATAGTTTAATAAACTATTATTGTGCAAATTCTTTTCCGGCCAGATGCAAGTCATTTCCATGTTTAATAAAATTTGTATCGCTAATTATATAGCTTAATTTAGTGAATGGTAAGTTTACTGGATTGCAATTTATATCTATGTAGTAAACATCATAATGAGTTTGCGGAGTGCAATGATCTGGTAAGTCAATTGTTTGACTGTTTAATATCTCTATTTCTAGGTAATCCACATCATCTATTCTCTTAACAATAAAATCAATTTCTAACTTAACCCGGTACTCGTCTTCAATTGATCCCTTGTAGTAATCGATATAAATAAACGGTTGTGAAACATTAAGATAAATGGAAAATCTTGACCTGGTATAATCACCAAATTTACTATTATCCTCAAGTGTGTTTGTTGTAATTTTTGTATTGTATGAAACAAGATAAAGGTCAGTTACATCGACATAATCATCTTCATCCACTATTTCTTTTTTCTCGCTGGTGGTGTCTGATATTTGGGCCTGATCACTCGTATTGTTAGCGCCTTTTTCTTTGCACCCAATGAAACATAAAATAAGTAAAAATAGTAATGTCTTCATAAAAACCCCTTTTATTCATTATAAATCAATTACACATTTTTCGCATTTACAGCAACTTGCAAGCCAAAGAAGGTTATTTAATTATTTTTTTGCCAACTATTGTGGGCATATCTTAACATTATTAAATGATAAAATATTTTAAGCATGAAAAATCCTATAATAGAATCTTGTTAATGCATCCCATAGCGCTAATGATAATGTTTGATATGATTCAATATTTAGTATCAAGCGGTGTTAATCCCGTTATCACAAGTACAGTATCCACCATACAAGAAGATAAAGAATTAGGTAGGGTTTCATTGACCCATAGGACGGGCAGAGCATTTGACTTATCTATAAAAGAATGGCCTGATAACTTTACTAATTATTTTGTTAGGCGATTTAAAAACAAATATGGTCATTATGGTGCTATTGTTAATGGTTCGCCTAGCTTGATAGTGGACCATATTGGAACTGCAAGACATCTGCACATACAAATTAATGCTAAGTACAAAAGGTGATCAATGTTAAGTGATAAATTTGTAACGAAAGAGAATATCTTGATTGCTATCCAGCAAGCAAATAATACTTTAAGTAATCCACATTTTTACGAGTTAATTTCCAGGCAGCAATTCGATCAAACAATTAGCGATGCCAGATACATAGCTAATCAGCTTAAAAGTTTTTTTGGTATGTTCGAGGTTAATGTTCGCGAATACAGATCAACTTGGTTTTATAGAAATGTTAATGCCTATGTTTTAAGTGGGGATCATTTGAATATCTATATAAACACTTATCATAATAGAACCTGGCAAGCTATGTATGAAACAATATGTCACGAGATTATACATTGCGTCGATGTTTACGATGTAAACGGTGATTATGGGCATGGTGATAACGACCCATCAGGGGACGAGAACGCGGCTCCTAATAAGATTGGAAGGCTTGCTGTTAAGTTTATAGGGGAATCTCCAAGAGGCGTTAAAACTAAAATTAGGCGTAAATTCTACTGGTACTTAAACCCTAGAAACTGGTTTTAATATGATTACTTTTAAATTCATATATCCAAAGTTTCCAAACGTTAACAATTCTAAATACAAACCCAAGGGAGCAAGACACACCATACTTACACCCGAAGCAAGAAAAATAAAAGAGCAGATCCATAAAGAAGCACTGCTTCAATCAACCAAGTATGGTGAAATATTTTCTGGTTTTGATCCTGCCAAGCATTATTTAGAGGCAGAATATATGTTCTATACGCCTAAGTTGTTTACGAAAAATGGTCTTCTAAGTAAGGGTAAGCCCGATTGGGATGGTAATATTAAGTATGTACAGGATGCTTGCTGTAAAGCAATGGGTATAGATGATGCTTACATAATCAATTCGACAGTCAAGCAGTTTCAATCGAAATCTGAGAATGAGGTTTATATTTGCATTTTTAGAATGTGCTATCTTAACTCTCGGTTTTGCTAGATTCAAACATTAAATGTTCGTAACCAATAGAAACGGCTTCATTGACTTTTTCTTTATTTTCAGTCGAGTTAACTTCATTTGCTTTTTGTTCATTTTCTAATTCTTTAATCTGTTCATTGCTCATAATAACCTACTTAATTTTATTTTTAATCTCTTGCACCTTTTTATACTCATCTTCTCGGAATGTGCACCCGTCTGTTTTAGACTTAAATATTATTCGCTTAAGAAGTTCGTTTTCTTTTTTTAATTCACAAAATCCACACTTATTCATATAGTCGATAACTCCGCAATAGGGACATGGGTCTTTCATGCAATCTTCCTAATTTTGTTTTTAAAACAACCCTCCAAAAGGGTTATTTTTATTTTTTGCTAAATTTTGGTCAATAATCATTTTAATACCAGAAATTCTAGCTTCAGCTAACTCAATTTTGTGCTTTAGTTTGACATTGTTTTCATTTAGGCTTTTTATTGCCTTGGATTGAGCATTGACAACCTCTCTTACTTGATTTAATTTTTCAATCACATCTTCAAGTGTTTCCATAAATATCCTTCTCCATTTTTAAAAATTATAAAAAACCAATAAATTTATAACCACGCCATTTTTCCAGAACAATCCATGGATTAGTGGCGGTATCTATATCTGGTTCAATTATCAACAAGCTATCAAAGCATTCAAAATAAACCACTATTTGTCTACTATTGTTCATTTGCAGAATTCTCCAATTTTATTTTTTTGCTACTATTTTTCTTCTTTTGGCTGCTTTTATTCTTAAAATATCATTCTGGCAATCAGGGCATCTGGCCCCGTTCCATAAACTTCCACTTTCATCTCTGTAGATTTTTATTTTGTGGCCAGCAGGCCTATATCCACTAAATATCCAAGCCTTTTCTTTTTTGCAATACCTACACAGTCTTTTTTCCATTTATAGAGTCTACTCCTTTTATCAGTATGTTATCTCGCGGTAAAAGTATTTTCCATTACCACAGTTACCTTTTTTAAAAAGCTCGCATCGAATACCATTTAATCCAACTACATACTTAAGGGAATTAAAGCTAATGTATTCCACTTCGGCACCTATAAATTTCATCATTTTAACAAGTTGTTGATATCTAGCTCTTGTTATTTTTTCATAATCATTCATAAATATACTTTCCTATCTTCTCCATTTTATTAATCTTTTACTGAGAATCTAATACCTCTGATATTAATTTCCCCACCATTCAAGGCATAAGATGAACTTATTCTGGCGTGGTCTTTTTCTGGACAACAGCTAATCATATATTTTAGATAATGATACGCCTCACGACTAACAGTAACTTCTTTTATTAATCCCATTGAGGGATTTTTGTGATCGAACAAAGCATCTTGCATTTTACAAATAGCCTCGTTCAGCTTGTCCCATTTATCCATAGATATTCTTTCCTATCTTCTCCATACTATTTTTCTTTATCCGAGATTCCCTCTGGTAATCTCAAGTGATGCCAATTTATCCCAAATTCAAATCTGTTAAACATGAACACAACATTATACCTATGTATCCAATTACCAATTTTAAAAATAGTTTTGGGATGCTTCCATTTAAGTCTTTTTGGTACTGATCTATAATAAAAAACCCAAAATCTAAAATACATATTATTTCTCCGTTCCACTTTGTCTTTTTATCTTTATATCTAACTCAAGTTTATCAATATACTCATCGACAATTTTCTGAACAGTAATGCCACGCTTTTTCAACATGTCCAAAACTTCCTTGTTGATACGTCCTGAAAAATTGCCATCTTTTTTTAGTTCGCTTGCTTTCATTATCTAGTCCTAACTACAGCCAGTACAAACAACCATCGAAATACATTATCCCATGATCTTTTAAAATATCACGATGCTTATCCTGCTCTGCTGTCGTATTCACATAATCGCCTACATATCTAGGATTTGGATCATTATCGAAAAATATTACAGCCTCGATACATTCTTTATTTAGCTTTGAAATTTCTTCTTTTGTTAGTTCTTTCATAAAAACCCTTTTTGTGTGTATGATTAATTATCTCATGTATTAACAAATTTGTCAATACAATAATTCAATCATAAACTATTGAAACCATGAGGATTTTCTATTTTACATTCAACCCAAGCTTTTCCAATAAATAAAATCATTATAGAATTTCCTATCTTCTCCATTTTACAAATTAAGTGCAATTTTCCGCATATCCTCTAAGTGATATTTAGTAGCCTTAATTTCTTTAACTTCAGGATTTTCTGGATAAATGCCCATTTCTTGCAATGCCTCGGACAAAGCCACCAGAAATTCTTTACCATTAAAATCATCATCTCTTTGGAGTGAAAGTGTTGGCTCCAGTTCAAATCCTTTAATATCCCCATTGTGTTTAGTGAAAGTCACATCAATCTTAACAGTTATATTTTCCCTGTCGTCAAAAATATAAATTTCATCTGCAAATCTTTTCACTGGGTTTTGATAATACCTACCCTTTAACATTTTACTTCTCCTGTGTAGAATTTCCTAGATTATTTAAATTTCATAATCGGTATTATCATAAACACCGTCAACTTCTACCGAGCAATGAAAACCTACCCGAGTCCCACACTTGCAGCATTCCCCTTCAAAATTTCCTTCCGCGTACATAACAGTAGCCTCAACAGTTCCATTGCATTCATTTTTTACGCATTTAATGGTTACATTCGCCCATTTGAAATATTCCATAGCTCTACCTTATTTTCTAAATTACTTCAGTTAAAATTCGCCAAGATTTTAGAAGGTTGCCATCAAAAGTACACTCAATAGGCACGTTCAACATATCATTAAGGTCTTTCTTTTTAGAATCATCCAAAATTTTACTTATTCTCATAGATGTTTCGCCAAGCGTGTTAATTCTATCTTGTTCGCTCCACTGCGTACTCTCACATCTTTCACCGGCCCATGCTCCCCAAAAATCAGATACACCCCAAGACTCCCCACCTAATGTAAAACTAACGCCTATCATTGCATCTTGGTAGCCACCATAACCAAACTTTATTTTTTGAATCTTACCTATTTCTTTTCTCATTTATAAACCTACCTTATTTTAAATACTTTTTAATAATCTTATCATCTGCAATCTTTAAAATGTCGCCACAATGCTTACAACTTGCTCGCTTATCACCATCATAAATCCACGACCAAATAAACCATTGCATTAAGCAGTCGGGATTTTTACCAAGCGTTAGTAATCCCTTTGTTTTAACATTGCAAGGACAATAAACATGGTAGAGCATAAATAGTTCCTCTTAGATTATATTGTTCCAATATTTAATTTCTTTTTCACTTATAGGGATAGCCCTTGCACCCCAGAACTTTTCTTCACACCCATGAGGTTTACCCGTAAAAACGACATAGCCGCTTATGTATTCAACGCTTTCGTATTTTGCTATTAATCCACACTTGATGCACTTGTGGTATTGTCTATCTTTTTTAATGTTAAATTTTTTAAAAGCTTCATTTACTGATTCGCCAACCAATTTAACCATTACAAATCCCGCCTCATTTTAATTTCTTCTTAAGTTCTCTAATTTTATTTTGAAGTTCTCTGATTTTCTTTTCTTTAATATCCCAGATAATTTTGCAATCACCTTTTGGATGATTTAATGCGCAATTTGGGTTATCTAACCGATAATAATTATCCCACCATTTTTCAAATCTCTTACTCATTATATTCTCGCTTATACTCTTAAAAAATAGAATAAGAGAAACACACAAACCCAAAACATTTCACTTATCCATAATTCGTTCATTTATATATTCGTTTATTCTATTTTCTACTTAATTCTTTTGCGACATAATCGGTTAATCTTTGATCTTCACAATCATTTAAAACTCTTTTAATATCTTCAAAGTTTATAAAGTAATCCATAAAATCTAATTCTCTTACCCATTGCCTTGTTGTTTTACCGAGTATGCATCTACTAGTGGCCAAAGCAACCGATCTTGCACCACAGTCAAAATAATAAGTTATAACGCTTCCCTCACCACCGCCAAGAGGTTGTTCAAATTTTGATATTCTCACTTATAAACTCCTTTTAGATTATTTATACTCAATTCTTATTTTTTTGGTCATATCGTCAGAGCTAAACTCAATAACGCCATTGCTAGAGCTATTCAATAGAAGTCTTATGCAACCAACAAATAAATTAGTCACATCGCTGCTCTTATCAATATCAATCTCACCGCTTTCTTTTGAGTCACCAAAATAAGCATATATCTTGTTTGTAATAGGACTAACACCAAGACAGATATTTTCTACTTTATTATCCATAACTTCCTTTGTGTAAAATCGCTTCATTCTAATTAAAATAAATTTCCAGATGAATCAAGCAGGCCCTCATATCCACACCATTTACATTTTGCTTTCTTTTGAAACTTTAATGGGTCATTATCAATAAACCCAACTGAGTCATAACCGTTTAGAGAGTGCCAACCTATACGGCAAAAGAATTTTTTAAATAGATTTTTCATAATAGTTTCCTTCATTTTGTATTCTTTTTTTTTGCAATATCAGTGCCATATATTTTTCGGCAAAAATAGTGGGCAGCCGAAGCCACCCACCAAGCCCTCAAAATAGCATTATCAAGGACTACCATCTCATTACTGGATGGCCATACTTATTACATACATCTACCTTAATATTATATAAGCATCTATTAAGCCATTTTTTGCACTTTTTGGCGTACACTTGTAGCTCACACACACGGTCTTCCCATTGATTTATATATTCAATTTCGACTTCTTCGTTGTAGTTCTTTATAAACTCAAAATCTGATTTTTCAAATAAGTATATAATTCCTTTATGCTTAATTTCATACAAAGGAAACTGTGCATCTCTAAACTCATTCTTATTTTCAAACCCCTTGATCGATTTAAAATCTTTATGTATTTTCCCGTTATACGGATCGCAATCTAACTCAAAGTCTGAATCGTACGCATCTTTTTCAATGCCGTACTTGGTCTTAATATTCTTTTCAGATGCTTTAAATTTATACTTATTATCAATCTTCTTTTCAGGAAGCACTAGTGCACAGAGGTTGGCATCCATTTCCTGGTATGCTTCGTTAATTTTTTTATTAATTTTATCTATTTCTGATTCATACCAGTTATACAATGGCCGCTCTCTTTTAAAACGAATCCTATTAACCTCTCTGGCAACTCTAATCTCTCTTTTAGTGTTTTTCTTTTTTGACAACGTGAAGCAACCAGTCGACCTGCAAACTGAAACAGAGTGTCTGTAATTATTCTTATAAACTCCACCAATAAATATTTCGTTCTTTTTTACATTGTTATGAATATTACAAAAATGTATCCAAACACCTTCGCCAGTTTTTGCATTTCTGGCCATATATGTTTCCTCTCGATCCCACTTGCCGTTCCATTTTGGGATGTCTTCAAGTGCAACAAAATACTCGTAGTTAAAAGAATCTAGTGTTAAAGTGTGCGTGTCTTTAAAATCTTGATCAAACATTGCTTGTGTGTACTTCATAAATTTCTCCTCGATAATGCTATAGTTTATTATAGCACACTTGGTCATAAAAGTACATAGATAGATGTTGGCACTGTTCTTGCAAAAAATTTCAAAACGATACCACGCCCAACGAATCTCTCAGATCACTTTGGCTTAAGTGTGAATATCTTTCAGTCATTTTACATCCAACCCAAGCTTTTCCATGCCTTTAGCAATATCCTTTTCTAGTTCAGAATTGCCGTATTTCATCGCCTTTGGATTAGTGTTGCTATATTCTTGCCATTGTTCGAGCAAGCCAGTTAATGCTTTGTTTTTGTCTCTTAATTTTTTAATAACAACAAAAGATGCTATTGCTAAAATTAAAACTAAGTAAATGTTATTCATAATCTTACCCCTTTTATTAATATCCTAAGTCGTATTTTTTACTTAAAGCTTCAGTTAGTTCATAATAAAAATCAGCTTCAAACACTTGCGCCCAAGTAGATTTATGATCTTTCCAGTATTCAGAAAATTTACAATAAGGTGATTCGCCTGCATCATTTTCAATCATATCTAAAACCAAAAACAAAACAGCTGACTCTTCTTTTTTATCGCTCATAATCTCTATCCCTACTATTTATACGCTTCACTGTTTTTTATTTTTTCTTGATTTTCTTCAGTATATTGATAGGCCAATTGCGAGGGAGATATTCTATTGCCTTTACGGTCTTTAATAATACAAAGACCACTTCTCATATCTATTCTCACGTCAATATATTTGCAATTAGAATTTCTAATCCATAGCCAGTCATCGTTGCGTGATTTTTTAATTGTTTCAAAAACAATATCTGAATTATCCCATAGATTATGAGCGTTTCTAAACTCCATTGACTGCACCCATTCTTTTGTGTGTGCTTTATTACAGAATATACAATCTAAATTAATCACAATTTCCCCCTTATAATCTCTATTCTTTTATTAACTCAACTAATTTCCCATTTAAATTACATTGCCTTAAATATTCCACATTGTTTTTACCGTAGGCCACTAAACAGCTAGGAGCATTTGCTGTCCCACCTTCCTTGCCGCTTACATGATAAAACTTAAGTCTACCTTTAAAGAAAAATACAGCATCTGCCTTGGCCCATATTTCACTATGAAAGCCTTTTGTTTCAGTTCTTGCAAAAATCAAAGCTATTCCATTGCCGTGATGTGCTAGTTTCTCAAGCCATTTAAATGTCTCTCGACCATATGGAGGATTACACCAAACTCTACCCGTCCACTCCTGAATTAAACCATCATCATTAATATTAAAGCCATTTCTAGCATGATTGAATGGTGGCGATATTGGTTGACAAGGATCTAAATCAAAACTGCCAAGCGCATTAGTTATATATGGTGGCGTTAGCCATTCATCTTTATTTTCTGTGTTGCTGTTAAAGTTTTGCATTTATAATCTCAGTTATTTTAATTATCTTTTAACCCGTTAATAAATCTCGCAAATTCATTTACTTTGCTACCTGAGAATATCCAATACATATTAGCCTGATCAATTAATTTACTCTCACTAGGGAATATTTCAATGGCATTTTCTTCATTGCCAAAAACAAAGTTCTTAATCTTTTGCTTGTGCGACCACGGACAACTAGGCTTTTGGTCATGCCTCCTAATCCCAGCAAGTTTAGTACCGTCCTTTCGTTGATAGACCTGTACTGAATAAATTGAATTTACATAAAATCCAATCATTACCCCCATGCCTTTTGGAAACTTTTGACTTGAAATGGCCATTGCCGATCTATCTTCAAAATTATCAAATTCCGCATTTTTTAATTGTTTTTTAAACGCAGAAAGCTTTGCTCTCCTAGTTTGTCTATTATCCATAAATATTCTCAATCATTTTATTAGTCTTTGACCCATAGTTTTTTATTTATACATTTTTGGCAATGCTCAAAAACAAACTCATCCCAACTTAACCACATCGGCAAGCCGTCAATCTTGTTAATTATATATTGCATAAACCTATGAAGATCACACCACCTTTCACCGTCTATTGTTGGGCCTAAAAATGGGTTCAATTCAAAACATGGCATTTTCTTTTTAACCTTATGAGGGAAGCATTTTAAATTCTGAATAGACATACCAGCTTCGCACATTGGCCATCCCTCGTGCGAACAAGGGTAACCACCACCACAATCACAACTATCAATATGCAAGTAAGCACAATTGCTACATGTCTCCAGGTGTTTAAATTTCTTTCCTTTTAAATCCATAAAATCAACTATTTCACAAATACTTTTTCAATCTTAAACTCTGTAGCATGGAAAGATTCATCACTTAATTGAGAGTCTATAGATTTTTCAGCTTCCTCGTAAGTACTAAAAGCATCCATTAAATCCCATCCATCATGGTCTTCCTCATTGCTTCTGGCGTATGTGTAATATAAATTATTCATTATCTATCCTTTATAAAATTGATTATTTTGCAATGCCATATTAGACATTAAGCCCCATTAAAATATTTTTAATTGAATCTACAGTGTACTCGCACAACATACATATTATATCGGA
>Ga0224501_10002154_pt1 | contig 15392 bp, 12 predicted proteins | sample SF_Oct11_sed_USG_4_FD_169105 | JGI IMG/M metagenome (GOLD analysis project Ga0224501, IMG submission 169105) | Sediment microbial communities from San Francisco Bay, California, United States - SF_Oct11_sed_USGS_8_1 | ecosystem: Environmental > Aquatic > Marine > Sediment | place: USA...
GCCCGCGTCGCCTCCGGGGTGGCGGTGATGGTGGGGCAGATGCGGTGTCCCAGCGCGCTCTCCATGGCCGACGGGACGTCGTCGATCATGGGGAAGAAGATGATGTCCAGCGGCTTCCGCTCGTGCTTCACGTACAGGAGGTTGTGCACGTGGGGGATGCCGAGCTTGCTGGGGAAGCAGGGGTCGATGGCCCCGCGCTTGGCGCCCTCCTTGTACAGCTTCTGCGAGGTCACGTCGGAGTACACCACGTTGGCGCCGGCCACGCCCAGGCTCTCGAAGTACGTCCGGAAGAAGGGTCCGGAGGAGTACATGTTGAGCACCCGGGGGATCCCGATGCGCAGCGTCTTGCGCCCTTCCATGAGGCGAACGCGCTCCTTCTGCGCCTCGGTGAAGGCGAAGCGGGGAATGGCGTCGGAGACGTCGGGGGGCGAGAACGACCGGAAGGCCTCGTGGGCCTGCACGTCCACCATGTTGGGCGTGTCGCCGGTGGTGGCGTCGAGCTCCGCCTTGATGGCGCGCATGGCGTCCACGTCCTCCACCAGCCCCTTCTCGCACGAGTTCCCCACGATGAGGCGCCGGGCGCCGGGCTCGAGGGGGACCTTGGAGCCCTCCAGGAGCTTCCCCTTCTTCTTCTTGCCGTTGCCGGAGGGCGGTGCGGCGGGGCTGGCGTTCCCGTTTCCGTTGCTCCCCACCTTGACCTGCACCAGGGGCCGGGGCTGGGCCACCTCCACGTCGATGAAGGTGCGCAGGCAGGTGTTCTTGCAGAAATGGCAGCGCGTGTCTTCGTTGGTCGTGGTGGTGTAGGTGGTCTGCTCGGCCTGGTCCATCCCCACGAACACCGAGGGCTCCTCTCCCAGAAGGATGCGCCGGGCCTCGAGAGCCGCCCCGATGGCGCCGCTCTCGCCGCAGTGCTCGTGCACCACGATGCGCGGTTCCTCGTCCTTCCCGTGGAAGCGGGAGCGGATGAAGTCCACCTGGGCCTTCACCGCCGCCAGGTTGTGCTGCGTCCCGCCCTGCAGGACGAACTTCGTTCCCAGGCGCGCCAGGTTGGGGATCTGGGCCACGTACAGCCAGATGTTCTTCGGGAGCACCGCGGCCAGCCCCGCCAGGATCTGCTGGGGCGTCCACCCCTGCCTCTGGAAGTTCACGATGTCCGACTGCAGGAACACCGCGCACCCGTAGCTGAAGGTGGGCATGGCCTCGGCGGAGAACGCCACGTCGGCGTACTCGTCCACCGTCACGCCCAGCGCCTTGGCCGTGCTCTGCAGGAAGTACCCGTTCCCGGCGGAGCACTGGGTGTTGAGCTTGAAGTCCTTCACCTGCCCGTCCTTGAGGACCAGGATCTTGATGTCCTGACCCCCGACGTCGCAGATCACGTCCACGTCGTCGTAGTAGTGGAGGGCCGAGGCGGCGTGGGCCACCGTCTCCACGATGGCCACGTCGGCGCTGAACACCTCCAGGAGGACGTCCTTGGCGTATCCGGTCACGCCGAACCCGGCGATCTCCAGCGACGCGCCCTGGTCTTCCACGGCCCCGCGCAGGCGGGCCATGATCTCCTTGGTGTCCTCGATGGGGTTCCCCTTGGAGAGCTGGTACGCCTTCTGGAGGAGCTTCCCGTCCTGGTCCATGAGGACGCCCTTGGTGGAGGTGGAGCCCCCGTCGATCCCCATGTACGCGCGCACCACCTCACCGGGGGTGAAGATGGCGGGGATGAACGGCTCCTTGCGATACGCCTCCTTGAACGCTGCCAGGTCCTCTTCGCTCTCGCTGAGTCCGGTGGTGAACTCGATGTCGTCTTCGGTGCCCCCGGCCGCCACGTGCTTCCGCAACTCGTGGAGTCCGGTGTAGAGCCCCACCCCGTCGTCTTCGTCGCGGGAGTACTCCACCGACCCGAGGGCGGCGAAGTACTGGGCGTCGTCGGGGACGATGATGAGGTCCCTGGGGTCCACGCCCTCGGGGAGGGGAGTGTCGCGCTCCTCCCAGATGGGCGGGATGTTGGCCTTCCAGGCCTGGGCCATCCCCTCGATGTAGGTGTTGGGACCGCCCAGGAGGAGGACCCAGGGGCGCAGCGTGTACCCGCGCGTGAGCACCGAGAGGTTCTGCCCCACGATGGCGTCGAAGAGGCTCGCCATGAGCTGATCCGTGGGGATCCCCACGAGCTGGAGCGAGTTGATGTCCGTTTCGGCGAACACGCCGCACTTTCCGGCCACGTGGTGGAGCTTGAGTCCGTCGTACCCCTGGCGGGCGAGCTGCTCCGCGGGGATCCCCAGCTTCTGGCTGATCTTGTCCAGTACCGCGCCGGTGCCGCCGGCGCACTTGTCGTTCATGGTGGGAATCTTCTTCTTCCCGCCCGACACCGGGTCGTCCTTGAAGATGATGATCTTGGCGTCCTGTCCGCCCAGCTCCACCACAGACCCCACCTGGGGGTAGAGGCGTTCCACGGCCAGCGCCACCGCGTTGACCTCCTGCACGAACTTGGCGCCGATGAGCCCTTCCAGCGGGGCCGCGCCGCTTCCCGTCACGAACGCGCGGGTGTTCTCCGGAGTCATCTCGGGGACGTCCCTCTCCATCCGCTCCAGGAGTTCGAGGAGCTTGGGGAGTTGCTTCCCTTCGTGACGCTGATAGTCGCGCCAGATGATCTCGTCTCGGTCCATGTCCACCAGGACGGCCTTCACGGTGGTGGATCCCACGTCGATGCCGACGCACAGGGTGCGGGTGTTCATCATCGGCTCCCGGACAGGGGGGCCACGGACACCGGGCGGGCGTCCATGAGCGATCCCACGTGGAGGGCGAAGGCGGCGGCCCGACCCACCACGCCCCTGGCGTGGGGGACGTCGTAGGTGGGACGCGTGAGCTCGGGGTGGTCCGCCACGAACGCCTTCAACTCGTGGAGGGTCCGTCCGGTACGGGCCAGGGCGTCGGCCCACTCGCGGCGCGCCTTGGAGCGGGCGGTGCCCAGCGCCATCTGCACCCGGCTGTGGGCGATGACCTCGCCGTCACCCGACGTCTCGATGGGGAGGAAGATCATTCCCGGGTACTTCTCCACCACCTTGGCCTGCACGCCGTCCGACTGGGTGCTGGGCATGCAGGTGAAGGGCTTCAGGGAGAGCACCATGTGCGCCAGGTGGTGCTGGTGGTAGTAGATGTTCTCTCCGATCTCCAGGTGCGCCTCACCCGAGGCGGTGCGCCAGTTCCAGTAGGGGCGAGCCAACTCCTCCAACTCGTACTGGGACGGCATGGAGTGGAGCGTGCCGCCCAGGGCCTCGAGGAGCTTCTCGTTCTTCCTCCTCAGGAGCTTCTCTCCCGCGGTGAGCATCCCCCACTTCCTGGCGAACCGGAGGTAGTGCTCCGCCAGCTCCTTCACGCGCAGCTTCTCCTTCCCGCGCAGTCCGTGAAGCCCCTTCCGGTCCCGGGTCATGTGCTTGTGCTGCCAGAGCATGTACGAGATGCGGTTGAAGAGGGAGCGGACCACGTAGGCCTCCGCGCCCTCGCGCTCGAGGAAGCGGTGGATGTGGAAGTTCCCGGCGCCCTCGGTGGTCTGGGCCCAGAACTCGCCGATGATCTTGACGATGGGCTTCACCCGGAACGGGTCGAGGGTCACCGCGTCGTCGTAGAGGCCGCGCACGCCGGCCATGGTCTCGTCGAGGTCGTGGCGCAGCGTGTCCGACGTGAGCTTCCCGAAGAACTCGGCCGTCTTCCTGAAGCGGGTGCCCGCCAAGGGGCGGACCCAGGAGGCCTCGAGTTCGAAGCGGTCGCGATGGAGGAAGAAGTCGTAGAGGCGATCCAGGGCCTCGTCGGTGACGCGGTCCACCGACCCGGCCTCCACCTCGTACGGCCGGATGGTGTGCACGAACTGGTTGAGGGTGTCCGCCACGTTGAAGGCGTTGATGAGCCCCAGGAAGAAGTCGAGGTTCAGCTCGAGCCCGGCGCGCTCCCCCGTGGACTGGTCGATTCCGTCGTCGGTGCCGAAGAGGAGGATGCGGAAGCCGTCGAATCCGGCGTTGGCCAGGGCGAAGCGGTACTCCGCCTCGTACATGCCGAAGCGGCACGTCCCGCACGACCCGGCGGTGAAGAAGGCGTACTTCCGCACGATCTCCTCCCGGCTCATCCCCGCGTCGTGCAGGTCCTGCAGGTACTTCACCAGGTTCCCCACGGTGAAGTAGGTGGGGTTGCACTGTCCGTTGTTCCCGTACTCCTTGGCGCGCTCGTAGGCGTCCAGGGAGGTGCTGGGGAGGGCCTTGGCCTTGTATCCCAGGTTGCGCAGCGCGCTCTCCACCAGCCGCTCGTGCCTCGGCGTCAGGCCGCCGAACAGGAGGGTGGTCTCGTCGCGCTGGCTCTCGGTGAAGGGTGACTCCTGGGGCCGATGGAAATGCTTCACCGGAGGACGCACGTCCGGAATGGGCATGGGCTCCGGGCGCGTGGGCTCGATCTGGATCAGTTCGGGAGGGGTCATGGGACTACGGCTCCTTCCGCCGGGAGGGCGGTTCCGGGGGCCTGGGAACGTGCGGCCATCGGCTTGAGCGCCGCGATGAGCACGAAGCAGCCGAGGGTCGCGGGCAGGTATAGCTGGAAGAACCGGGAGGCCAGCGTGTACACGCCCAGGAGGTGGGCGTCCAGGAAGCGGGCCATGAGCGCCGCCGTGGTGAGCTCGGCGATGCCGCTCCCACCGGGGCTGGGCGCCACGAACACGATGAACTGGAGAAGCGCCTGGACCGCGATGACCTCCAGGTAGGGGGCGTCCACCCCCATCCCCCGCATCACCAGGTATCCCAGGGTGAACTTGTTGGCGTAGAGCGCGACGGTGAGGAGCGCGCTCCACAGGAGGACGATGGGGTCCTTGCGGATGAACTGCGTGCACGCGGACGTGTAGTGGTCCACGCTCTCCACGACCCACAGGAGACCCCGGTGGACGAGCCCGCCCGACATGCGCGGGCTCGAGTCCATGCGAACGGCGAGGCGGCGGCAGGGGCGCTCGATGAGGTCGGGACGGAAGAGCGCCAGGAGCATCAACGCGCCCATGGACCCGAAGGCCACGAATCCCCACAAGACGAACCACTCCAGCGTCCCGCCGATGAAGGACTCACGGAACATCCAGGCCGTGAACCCTCCCGCCACCAGGAAGAGCACCATGGTGAAGAGGAAGTTGATGGCCAGGAAGGAAAGCGCCTCGGGTGCGGGTACGCCCCCCCTGTGGAGGACGAACACCTGGGCAGGGCCTCCGCCCGTCTGGGAGGGTGTGGCCGCGCCGACGAACCGGCTGGCCAGGTCCGCGCGAATGGGAAGCCAGAACGAAGACCCCCGGCGTATGCTGCGGATGAATACCTGGTAGCGGGACGCACCGAGGAGCGTGTCGAAGACGGCGGACAGCGCCGCGAGCGCCATGAACCCCACGCTGAGTTCCCGCACCACGGAGACCGTATTTCCGTCGGTGACCACGAAGAGCACACCCAGGCCGGCGATGCTGAACACACCGAAATACCGCGCGCCGCGGGTCAGTTTGTCCCGATCGATGATGCCTTCCATGGGTCACTCCATCACGAGGGTCGTGTCGTCATAGGCGGCCGTGCCCCGACCGTACGGACGACGATACCGGCGCCACGCGAGGCGGTGCATACGGACGTCGCCGTAGTCGCGGGGGAGGAACCACGTAGTCGCGAACGGCGACACGGAGACCGATTCATGAGGGGTTGCACGGATCCCGCCAGGAATCCGCGAGGTGAACAGCTCGACACACTCTACGGCGAGTCGCTCACCCGGGCCTTACCCGACTCTTATGCGCGAGTGAGGCGCGGTGTGGGGTCGGTCAACCGCGGATCTGGTTGACGAGACGTTCGAACTCCTCGGACGGGTGCACCTCGAGCTCGTGCGCCAGACGGATGCGGAAGCGCATGGCCTCGCGCAGCGCGTCGGCGGCGTGCCCTGTGTGGGCAAGGAGGCGGATATGGAGCATCTGGGCGGATTCGTCCAGCGGGGTGATGGCGACCGCTCGTGCGGCGGCCTCCATCGATGACGCGACGCGCCCCGCCGCCTCTTCGCTCTTCGCCAGGGTCATGGCCATGTTGCGAGCCAGACGGGCCATGCGGATGCGCTCCCCGGCGATCCAGTCTTCCAGGCCGTTGGACGCTGCGATGGACACGCCCTCGAGGAACACGCCCCGATAGAGGCCGAGGGCGCTCCGGGTGGGGTGGTGGGCGACTTCCTCCAGGGAATGGACGTCGTACCGGACCATCCCGGCGGACACGGTGAGTACCTCGGTGCCCCGACCATGGATCACGTGGCCGCCCAGAGCGCGCCCGATGAAGTGGAGGGCCTGGCTCAGCGCGTTGCGCGCGCGCGTCTCGGGGACGTCGGGCCAGAAGAGATCGAGGAGCGCGGTGCGGGTGAGGGGGCGCCCCGCGTGGACCAGATAGGTGAGGAACACCAGGCGATGCGGCTGCGCCACCAACGCCTCCACACGCCGACCGGAAGGGTCCAGGGCGTCGGGGGTTCCGAGAGCCAGGAGGGTGAAACGGGATGGGGGAGGGGGGCCGGGCTGCATGATCGTTCCTCACGGTGCTGCGAGCCGGTGCTGCGCTCATACTGTGAGGAAGATGCGCTCGCGCGCAAACCCGGAGTCTACGTACGAGCGCGTAGTGTGCTCTCCGGTCGTACGTACGTGGTGCCCCCGGATGACCTACCTGGATGCGGTTCGACCACGCATCCTCCCCGGGGTGGCGCGCTCACTCGGAGACGGGCCGGCTCCGCTTCGCCTGCGGCGTGAGCACCACTCCGGGGAGCGCATCCGTCGCCTTTTCGTTCTCCACCACGAACTGGCCGTTCACGAGCACCCAGGTCATCCCCCGCTGGTACACGTAGGGATCGAGGTAGGTGGCGTCGGAGCCTACCCGCGCCGGGTCGAACACCACCAGGTCGGCCTTCATCCCGGGGGCGATGCGGCCCCGGTCGGTGAGCCCCAGGATCTGGGCGGAGAGCCCCGTCATGGAGCGGATGGCGTGAGGGAGGGTGATGGTGCCCCGGTCGAACACGAACTCCTCCAGTAGGCGACCCGAGGTGCCGTACTCGCCCGGGTGGGTGGACCTGGACGAGTGGTCGCCCGTGTCCACCCCCCGGTCCAGCGCCACCGCGGTGTAGTCCTGCCGCATCCACTCCTCGATGTCGATCATCCCCACCGCCTTGGCCATCCAGAGAACGCCGCCGAGCTGGTCCAGCCCGTTCTCCTGGAGCCAGATGGCCGTCTCCAGGTGGTCCATCCCCAACTCCTCCTCCACCTCGGCCAGCGTCTTCCCGATGTAGGCCGGGTCGGAGAAATCCACGATGAGGAGGTTGTCCGCGCCCCCCTGCCGGATGATCTCGTACTCCACGTCACCGCGGATCATCTCCCGGGTGGCGGGATCGGCCAGGCGCGCGCGCAGGTTGTCCATCATCCCCGTGTAGTCCACGGCGGGGAAGTCGTCGGCGGCGCTCTGCCCCGGCACTTCGCCGCGGGCCAGCGCCCACCGCGGGATGAGGGTCACGTACGCCGAGTATCCTTCGTACGAGTGCATGTTGATGTACGCCGGGTACCCTTCGGCCCAGGACCGGTCGATGAGCTGCGTGGTGGCGCGGCTGACGCCCCACTCCCGGGGGCCCTTGGGGTGGATGTGGTCGAGCATGACGGGGATGTTGGCGGCGCGCCCCACGTTCAGGACCTCCATGACGGCGTCGAGCCACGAGACGTGGCGCTGCACCGGATGGTCCATGTGGGAAGGGACCTGCCACTTGGGGTAGCGTCCCTGGCTGCGCATGTGCGCCTGGAAGTGCCCGCCGAACTCTCCCACCACCTTGGCCAGTTCCTGCACCTCGGCCTCGGTGCTGTAGCGCATGGGGTTGTATTCCAGCCCCGTGGTGAGTCCGAACGCGCCGTCCTGCATCCCCTGGCGCACCAGCGCCCTCATCTCCTCGATCTCGGCGGGGGTGGCGGGCCGCATGACGTCCTCGGGCTCCATCCCCATGACCATGGTCCGGATGACGCCGTGGGGGACCATGGGAACCAGGTTGAGCTGATGTCCAAGCCTGGCCAGGGAGTCGCGCTGGGCCGAAAGGGGCCACACGCCCCCGGGAAGGCCGTCGGCGTTGATGACGCCCGTGGTGAAGCCCTGGGTGACGTAGTTCGGGACCGTGCCGTGGCCGCGGAGGATCTCCCGGTCGATGTGCTCGTGGAGGCCGATGAACCCCGGCGTCACGTATTGCCCCGACGCATCCAGCTCCCGGCGTCCCCGGGCCGCGGAGAGATCTCCCACGGCCACGATCTCGTCTCCCACGATCCCCACGTCGGCGTAGACGAAGGGGTTCCCGGTGCCGTCCAGGACGCGCCCGTTGCGGATGACGACGTCGTAGGTCTGGGCGGCGGAGGGAGCGGGGGCGAAGGCGGCGAGGGCGGTCGCCAGGACGAGGGCGGCACCAATGCCCGCCGCGGCGGAGGGCGTCACCGGGTTCGGAAGTCTGCGCACGATATTCTCCAGATAAGGGCCGGATGGCAGATTAGCGCGAGGCGGAGGCGGGCGACAGGGCGAACAACGGGAGGACCTCGGGAACGCGATCTCCGGTTGTTACGGTCGGTGTAGCCCCGCCGCGAGGGGAGTCGAGTCTGTCTGGGTCAACGTGCCCACCGTGCCGGAGGAGAGGATGACACCCCTTCCCAGAATGGCCGCGCTGGCGCTCGTGTTGGTCGGTATCCTGGCCTGCGGCGAGCCCACCGAGGTGGTGGAGCTTCCGCGGGCCGACGAGTACACGCTGGTGTCCCACCGGAGTATCGTGGTGCCGGGGGTGGTGGCCGTGGCGGGTGACACGACGGCCAGTGTCCTCTCTGGATCGTTCTTCGTCGCCCCCGACGGGAGCTGCGCGAAGGCACTCCGATGGAGCGTGACGCGGGGTGAAGAAGTCACCGAGCACTCCGGTTGGGCGGAGTGCTCGTGGCTCGGAGACGGGAACGCGTACGAGTTCTCGTGGGACGTCTTCCCCGCCAGCTATGGCACCGTGCTCGGTGACACCCTCCAGGAGGTCACCGACTACTCCGTGATCTGCATCACCTGGCCCTGTCCCGGCGTGACGATCGTGTCCAGGTACGTGAGGAGATAGCGCCGGAGCCAGGGGCGATCCATCGTCCGCATACGAGAATGGGGAGTGGCCGTAGCTTCACGGCCACTCCCCACTCCCCACTCCTCACGTTCGGCGACTTCCGCGCCCGTTCAGTCCGTGTGCACCATGGTCGGCGGGTGATCCTCGATGGTGTACGGCCCGGGAGGGCAGCTCACGTTCGAGTTGGTGGGGTGGAACAGCCCGTTGGGGTTGTCGTTCCAGAGCCACACGTGGAGATCCCAGTGGTGGAGCTCCACCGGGAGGATGGGCTCGTGGCCCTCCATGGGGCCATCGAGGGTGCGCCCGAAGATGGTGGGCGCGGTGGGGGACACCGCCACCGGGGCGAACCACTCGGCGCCGTTCAAGCGCAATTCGTCTCCGACCCACTCGTACAGGAGCACCTGGGGCTTGAGGGGATCCAACACCGGGCCGATGTAGGCCGGGTTGAGGAAATGCACGCCCATGGCGCCGGGCTTGTACGCCATCTCTCCGTCCATTCCGCCGCCGGGGAACTCGAGGCAGCCCACGGTGGAGAGATAGCCTTCGCGCAGAGCGGCAAAGGGATCCTGGAAGCGCTCGAGGGCGGTCCGGACCTCTTCCAGCTCGGGCGGGAGGTCGGGGAGGGCGGCCGGGGTGGCGGGCGCCGCGGCGTGGGGCGTGTCGTGGGAACCGGCCGCGTCGGACGCCGGGGCATCGCCGGCGCATGACGCCGCGACGAAGACGAGGGTAGTGAGGAGCAGGGGTCCCGAAACGGGGTGGGAGCGAAGCAGATCAGCCATGTACGACTCCGGGCAGGAGGGAATGTGCACGGACTGTAGGGGCCGGGGTGAGCGAAAGCAATGAAAATCGTTGTGGCTTGAAGTATCGGGTGGAGGGGCGCTGGGTGGCGCCTCCGGCACCGGCGGGGGCACGGCCTCCCTCAAGATCTCCCCTCCAGCGTCGAAACTTCGGACACCGACCCCGTATGTACCTGTTTTCCGTCCGGTCCGCGCCCGCGGATCGACCTCATCGTACTCTGGAGGAGCCCGTGTCCCTGAAGGATATTCGCCCACGCCTGCGGACTCGCGATCGAGCGCGATCGGGGTGGCTCGCCTCGGTCGTGGTCCTCGTCGCCCTGGTGGCGCCGGTGGGATGCGGTGGTCCGGAGCCCGTCCCGCCGCTTCGCGTGGGTCTGGTGGTGTTTCCCGGGTTCGAGCCCATCTTCCTGGCCCGCTCCATGGGGCTGTTCTCGGACGAGGACATCCAACTCGTGGACCAGGGCGCGGCGGCGGACGCTCTCCGCGCATTCCGGAACGGGACGGTGGACGTGGTGGGGTTCACGACGGACTTCGCCATCGAGGCCATGACGACCCATCCGACCACGCGCATCATCTATACTCCCGACGTGTCGCTGGGGGTCGACGCCGTGGTGGCCGGACCGGGCATCGCCACGGTCGCCGACCTCCGGGGCAAGCGGGTGGGACTGGAGGCGAGCACGCTGGGGCTCTTCATGCTCAGCCGAGCCCTCGATCACGCGGGGCTGGAGTGGGACGACGTCGAACAGGTGTCCATCGACATCCCCGACCAGGTCGCCGCCGTCGCCGCCGGCCGGGTGGATGCCGTGGTGACGTACGACCCCTCCCTGACGCAGCTCCTGAACATGGGGCAACACGTGGTCTATTCCAGCGCTGAGATCCCGGGAGAGGTCGTGGACGTCCTCATCGTTCGCGAGGAGCTCTTCGCCACCCACTCACGGCAGCTGCAGCTCCTGGTGGACAGCTGGAGTGCCGGAATCGAGGAGATGCGGCGGCGTCCCCTTGAGTCGGCCCGGATCGTGGTTCCCCGCGAGCACGTGTCACCGGAGGAATTCCTGCAGGCGCTGGAGGGGCTGCAACTCCTCACGCCGGACGAGATTCGACGGATGTTCGTGCCGGCGGGATCGACGTCGCCGTTGATGGAGACGCTCGAACGGGTCATGGCGGTCATGTTGGACCGTGGCATTCTAGACGAGGCGGTCGACGTGTCCGTCCTGGTCGACGACCGGTTCGTCGTGCCGCGCTGAGTCCAATGTCTTCGCAGTATCGACTCGCCTTCGTCATACCGACCATCATCGGTGTCGCCGGTATCGGCACCGCGTTCGTGTCCGTGAGCGCGGACCGGGCGCGATCGGAGCACGAGGCGGTGACTCAGGCGGCGGAGACCCTGGAGTTCCTGAGCGAAATGGTGGCCGGCGAGGTGGAGTCCGCCTTTCGCCAGGGGGCGCCGGGACGGTCACGGGCCAGCCTGATCCGGGTGAGCGCCGATCCGGACGTCCGTCATGCCGTGTTGGCGGATCGGGCGGGGACGATCACGTACTCCCTCGAACGCCGCCTGGAGGGGGAGCCCCTGGAGAACAGCCCGTTCGCGTCGGTTGTTCCCGTGCTGGACAGCGTCATGGCCTCGTACGAGCTCCGGTCCGTGCTGTCGCCGGACGGCATGTCGCTCATCGTGGCGCACCCCGTGGTCGCCCGGTCCGCCGGTCCGGGTTCGGCGGTGGGGAACATCAACGTCATCGCACTGATGAAGGATCTGCGGCCGCTGCAGGCCCGCGCCGCGGTCGCGTCACGGGGACGCGCCATGATCGTGGGCCTACCCCTCGTCGGCCTGTCGGCCGTGATCGCCCTCTTCTTCCATCTCGCGTTCACCCGCAGGATGCGGTTGGTGCTGAACCAGACCCAGGACGCCGCCGAGGGACGATTGGAGCGGATCCATCCACTCCCCGGACGGGACGAGATCGCCGATCTCTCCCGTGCCCTGAGCCGGATGGCCCAGGAGATCCTCAGCCGCGCCGAGACGCAGGTGCTCATGGTCTCCGAGTTGGATCACAGAGTGAAGAACACGTTGGCCACCGTCCTCGCCCTGACGTCGCAGACGGCGGCCTCCACCCGCACCAAGCCCGAGTTGGTCTCGGTGCTCTCGGGCCGGATCCGGTCGATGGCCAAAGCCCACGAGGCTCTGGCGGCCACGGGATGGGACGCGGTGGACCTGAAGCAACTCGTGGATTTCACGGTGTCGGCGACGGTCCTCCCCACCCGGTTTCAGAGCCGGGGTGGGCGGGAACGCGTTCCGAGTCGGGCCGCCACCCCGCTGGCGCTGGTGATGCACGAGTTGTCCACCAACGCCGTGAAGCACGGGCCCCTGGGTGGCGATCACGGAATGATCGACGTGGCGTGGTTCGAGGACGCCTCCGATGCCGAGGCCCCGCGTCTCCGCCTCGAATGGAACGAGAGAGACGTGCGTCGGGACGAGGGCGCCGGATCGGAAGGCGCGGAGATCACCATAGTGGAGGGCCTCGGCTTGACGCTGGTGCGCGGCCTGGTGGAGCACGAGATCGGAGGAACGGTCGCGTTCGACGCCCGGGAAGGGCGCTTTTCCTGCACGATTACCCTGCCGATGCACGGCACGAAGGAGGATCGATTTGGCTACTGAGTCCCGGACCGTCCTGATCGTCGAAGACAACTATATCGTGGCCGCGGCCCTCGCCCTCACGTTCGGTGAGGGCGGGTTCACCGTGCTGGGGCCGGCCGCCAGCCTGGACGACGCGACCCGTCACGCCACGGAAGGTGGGCCGGACTGCGCGGTCCTCGACATCAACGTTCGTGGCGGGAGCACCGTGGAGTTGGGCAGGAGCCTGGTCGCGAGGGGAATCCCCGTCGTGTTCGTGAGCGGGTACGGCGAGATCCCCGAACTCCACGGTGACGACGATCCCCTTCTGTCGGTGCCCCGGGTGACCAAGCCGGCCGATCCCTTCGAGGTGCTCACCGCCGTCTCGCGGCTCCTCGATGACCCATCTCCAGTGGAGCAGGTACCATGAACGTGAAGATCCGCGTGATCGCATTGGCCGCGATGGGGGCGGGGATCTCCTCTTCCGCCGCCGGGCAGGCCTCCTCTTCCCTCGGCGTGGAGCTGGGTGTCCGGAATCATCACGTGGTGGCCGGGATGCCGTTCGCCGCGGGGTCGGTGACACGAGCGGCCGCCACGGGAACGTCGGGCCGCCTGACGCTGGGCGGGCTCGTGGTCTACGACCACGATCTGGGAGACTTCGGCGAGGCGGACGTCTTCGCGCAGGCCGACGTGGAGTTGACCCCGGGGCTCGCCGCCTTCGTGGGGGGATCCGTGAACAACTTCAATCTGGTGGGCGGGTGGCAGACCACCTTCGAGGCCTTCGCCGGCCTCGCGGTCGCCGCGCCGATGAACCCCGTGGTGATGGTCGTGCACGACTTCGACATCGGAGACGGCACGCACGCGCTGCTCGCGGTGGGACACGACGTCTCCATGGGACCCGTGACGCTGTCGACTTCGGCGAGCCTGGGGTACAACCGGAGCTACTACTCGGACACGAGCGGGTTCGCGTATGCCGACGCGGGGGTGGCGGCGGCCCTCCCCTTCTCCATGGTGACCCTCACCCCGAGCGTCACGATCCAGAGGGCCATCGCGGACACGTTCCAGCACCTGGAGATCGTGGGGCTCACCGCGTCCGTGACGTTCTGATCCGGAGAGAAGGACCCCCCGCTGTCACACCCCCGTTCCATCCTTGACCCGAAGCGCGGAGTACGCCGCGCCAAGACGAGGAGGAGCGCATGCTGGGGAAGCTGCTGGAAGGATCGGGGGGGAGCCGGAGGGACTTCTTCAGGAAGCTGGCCGTGGTTCCTTTCGGTGGCCCGGCGCTTCGGATGGACCTGGTGCCCCCCGGGCCGGGACGGGGCCGGGGAGCCGGTGGAGAGGAGCCCTCCCTGGTGGAGCTCTACCTGGACGAAGTCCCCGTGGCCGGACTCCAGTTCCACCAGGGGATCCACCTGGCCGGGGAGCTGGAGGAAGGAGAGGGGGTGGAGGTGCGCGCCGAGCCCCACAACGCCTACGACCACTGGGCCGTGCGCTTCTACGCGCGGGGGCGCAGCCTGGGGTACGTCCCCCGCGACCGGAACCGCCGCCTGGCGCAGCTTCTCCGCGACTCCCGCAACCGCGTCACGGCATGGGTCAGCGGCGTGCACCCCCACGACGATGCGTGGCGGCGGGTGTGGGTGACGGTACGCGTGGAAGGCCCGGAGGGCGCGACGGCAGCGGCCGAGCCGGAGCCGCGGTATCCACGGGAGGACGCCTCGCCGGCGCCATTGACGGAGGAGGAGGACCCGGCATTCGTGGAGGAGGGCGAGCCCGATGACGTGCCCCAACCCGCCGCCCCCCATCCGTGGGGTTCGCTGCGGTTGAGCCAGTTCGTGTCCATGGTAGGGTCCCAGTGGAGCCAGACGCTCACCGATCGGGGCGACGGGACATTCCTTCTCGAGGAGACGACGGTGGAGCGGTACAAGGCGCCCCGGTTCAGGAGCGCCTCGATTCCCGCAGAGCATGCCGTCCCCCACTTCCGCCGCGCCTGGCAGACTCGCATTCCCCTCATGGGGATGAACCCCACGGGGGTGGATGGATCGACGTACGCCATAGAACTTCGGTCGGGACAGAGTGTGAGCACCCATGCCTGGTGGGTCGATGCGGGACCTGAATGGGAGCCGTTGGAGGAGGTGCGCCGGGAGATGGAGGCGCTATGTGACCGATTTCTCTCGCGACGGGAGGAGGACGATCGGTACGTCTGGGAGTGAGGGGTGGAGGTCCGGGGCGGCTATCTCAGAGGGGGACTCGTGAGTGTTCGTGGAGAGGCCCGTCGGCGGGTCTCTCTTCGGCTGACCGCACCGCCTGGGCCAGAACGTCCTCGATCCAGCGGTTCAGGCTCTTTCCGGCGCGGCCCGCCGCCAGGGTGATCTCCCGGTGGAGCTGAGGTGACATCCGCACGAGGAGGCGGCCCGAGAAAGGCCGGTCCGGCTCCTCCCCCCGCTCGGCGCACATGGCGAGGTAGTCCTCCACGGAGTCGGCGAAGGCATCTCGGAGAGCGCTGACGCACTCGCCCTGGAACGTGATCACGTCACGGAGCCCGACGACGGTTCCGTGGAGTATGCCGATGGTGTCGTCGTACTCGATGCGCGCCTCGTACCCTTTGTACTTCATCGAGCGACTCCCGCTTCCTGGAGAAGAGCGTCAGCCCACGCGCCCTGTTCGTGTCGATGATGATACTATATGATGATATCATGCGCAATTCCCCAGGTGGACTCCTCTCCGAGGAACTGTGGCGTCCGACCTGGGACACAGACATGGCGAAATCGGTCCGGGGGCCTTGCTCCCCCGCGCCCCTCATTCCCGCCCGATCACCCTCCGCACGAAGGCCGCGAACCGCTCCCCGTCCACCCCCACCGACGCGAAGTCGCCGC
>Ga0224501_10002155_pt1 | contig 15391 bp, 15 predicted proteins | sample SF_Oct11_sed_USG_4_FD_169105 | JGI IMG/M metagenome (GOLD analysis project Ga0224501, IMG submission 169105) | Sediment microbial communities from San Francisco Bay, California, United States - SF_Oct11_sed_USGS_8_1 | ecosystem: Environmental > Aquatic > Marine > Sediment | place: USA...
CAATGCCCGCGTCATCACGCCAACCGGTGTCTTCTCCACGAATCGATCGAAGATCTCGGCCATCAACATACCCTCTGGCTACGAGAGGCGGATCCGGGACGACAACTTTTCTACAATGAATTCAACATGTTGCCACCTTGAAAGGGCTGGACTACGACACCTAGCGGCGGCGATTTGCGCCGCTCACTGCCCGCGCGTGCGGCCGTGGCACGCTCAGTAGCAGCCGAGCAACTGGGAACTCACCTCGGCGCCGCCCGAGTGGTCGTAGACCAGCAATGCGCCTTCTGGAAGCGGTGCGAGCGCCACTTCGTTGCTGTTGTCCGTGTCCACCGTGAAGCTCCCGAGATCCACGTTTTGCACGCTGGGGGAGCTGTCCGGCCACATCACCGAGAGGGCCGGAATGTCGGTGCCGAAATTGTTGCCCGGCGCGCTGCTGTGGGCCAGCACGAAATAGCCGGCGTCACTGGCATGGCCGAGGTGGGTGAGTTGCTTGTACACCTCTCCGCTGGCACTCGAGTAGTAGGGAGCAGGGTTCGCCAGGGTCACGATGGTGGGCGTGGTGTCGCCGAAGCTGTCGAGATAGGCGATGTGCATCGACGGCGTTCCTCCGTCGGGGTACTCGGCCCAGGCCACCGCGATCTCACCGGTCGCGGTCACGGCAATCGATGGATAGCGGATCCGATCGGCGGCATTGGGCAGGCTTCTGAGGTCCCACTGCCAGCTGAAGGAGGCGCTTCCGCCGTTGTCCCGTCCGAGCGCGAGCGTGTTGTTGTCATCGAGAAAGACCACGAAGGTGAAGGTCGCGTTGCTGGCGGCGTCGAAGGCGGCCGCCCCGATGCCACCGCTGATGGGTGTCAGGCGCGTCCCATTGGGCAGCGTGGAACCCGTCGGCGGGGCGAGTTCCACGCGCTCGATCGCCGTGCCAGAGTCGGCTGTTTGGAGCAGATAGAGGCGCAGCAGTCCATCGACACTCGACAAGCGAACGTAGCGCGGAACTCGGTTGGTGCTGTAGGTTCCCGGATACGCCTTGGGGGTCTTGGTACTCGCGTAGGTCGAGGGATCGAAGCCGCCCAGGTACGGCCCTCCCGAAGCGCCGATCCAGGCCACGTAAAGCGTGTCTCCCACGAGCAAGGAGTCAACGTTCTGAAGCGTACCGGCATCCGCCGTCGCGTCCACGAGCGTCACCGCCGAACCCGACTTTTCACCCGCTGCGGTGACTTTCTGCGCGAGCAGGGAAAAGTCGTTGCTGCCCCCGTTGCGCAGATAGAGGACGGTGAAGGTTCCATCCGCATTGGGTACGGCGCGGGGGCCGAAAAACTCGGTCCCTGTCAGGGCCTGCTGCACGCGCGCCGAGGTCGTCAAAAGATCGAGGTCCGCCTTGCCATCGCAATCGTCATCGATGCCGTTGCAGACCTCATCCGGAGGCGTGCAGTCACTGCCCTCCGGAACATTGCAAGCGTCGGTACAGGCCCCCGATCCAGTCGTCCCGCAACTCGTGGTGCACTCCACCTCGGTGCCTTGCACGCAGTCGAATGTGTCGTCTGCGGCCCCCGAGCAATCATCGTCGGCCGCGTTGCAGCTCTCGGTCGCCTCCGGATGGACGTCCTCGGACGAGTCGTCGCAATCCGTGGAATCCGCGACGAAGCCCGCGGGCTGCTCACAGCTCATGGACGACGCATCCGGGTCTCCAAAGCCGTCGCCATCCCCGTCGGCGTACCAGCTCTGCTCCGAGCAGCTTGCGTCGGCCATCGCGCCGTCTGTGCCATCTCCTCCCGCGTCCTCGATAGGAGCGAGCACGCCCGTGCGATCCGAGCGGTCGTCCACCGCGGCGTCTTGCTTGGTGCCTCCCGTGCCTCCCGTGCCGGCGTCCTGTTCGACGTCACCGGTGCTGGAACTGTCGCCGCAGCCAAAGCCGAGCGCCACGGTAACGAAGATGAAAGCCCTCAATGCTGATTTCGACATGGGAGTTCCTCGAAGAAGTCTGGAGTCTGATGTGCGCCGATCATGGACTGGTCCACGTTTCCACGCTCGGCTGAAAGTGGTAGCGCATCGACGATCGAAACGCGGCCATCGGTTTGGCAACGGCCCGATGAACGCGCGCTTTGTGCAAGCGCAAATGCCCACTGCGGACTACGGGCGACGATAGTTCGGATGGAGTTCGAGCGCACCCCAGAATCAGCGGGGGAGGGGCCTGTGATGGAGCGCTGAAAAGGGGGGCAGGTAGGTCTCCGGCTCTAAATGTGGGGGCGGCTGCGACCGCGATTCGTCCCCTGAGCCATCTCCACAAATTCGAGGCGTTGGCTTTGGCACGGCTTCACTGACGATCCATCCTGAAGCAGCTTCGCTTCCATGGGGCAGGCGCGTTGTGGCTCCAGGAGACCGGTGTCAAACGATCGCACGCACCTGCCGGGCGGCGTAACCCCGTGTGCGCCATCCGAGTCCGCTGCGAAAATGACGCTGTATTTCCTCGGTCCTCGGCTGACGCGCGCGAGGTCACGCCGCCCGGGATCCACGCACGCTAGTTTGACACCAGTCTCCCAGAGCCCCAGTCACAGGCCGCTGAAGATTCCGGCCACCAACTCCAGGACCATCTCGGCAGCGGCACCGGCGACTTCACCTGCGCCCGCTGCGACCTCTGTGGCGGTTTCGGCTACGGCGGCGAGATTCGCGGATGCCAGACCTTCGGCCGCAGCACCCGATGCGTGCAAAGCGGCTTCGGCAGCGGCATCGGCGCCGTGGGCGAGCAGCTCGACCGGTTCCACCAACGCGACGGCGTCCACCGACGCAGGACTCGCGGCGTCGACCGCAAGGTTCTTCCCCGCACGCTGCTCCTTCGGTCGCAGCGCGCGGGCAAGAGCGATGGGATCGCGGGTGATTTGCGCCAGTTCGCCCCGGTCGAAGAAGACGATTTCGCAGGGGTGACACAGGTCGATGACGACGCCCACGACTTCGAGCATTCGCATCTGCCGGCTGCAACGGCTGCAACGCAGTCGCAGGGGCTGATGGCATTGGACACAGACCGTATCACCCGGCCGCGCGATGAGCTGGCAGCTGCGACAGCGGTGGCTGCTGGTCCGCACCGCCATGATTGGATGGGTCGGTCCGTAGTGCTCGCTGGCCGCCATCACACTTTCACGATCGGCCAAGAGGCCCAGGCAGGCGCTGCAGCGAAGCAGGCGCACGTCGTAGGACAGGTGGGGATCGACGTGCGAGAGCGGGTGTCCCGGGCCGCAGGCCGGGCACTCGAGTGCTTCAGGCATCGAGGACTCCCTGCGCGCGCCGCTTCTCTTCTTCGTCCAGCAGTTCCTCGACGCGGTAGACCATCACGCCACCATCGGAAACGCGGGTCTCGGCCAGGCCCTGTTTGCACAGGTCGTCGAGACGGCGCTCCGCCTCGTCGCGCGGCAGGTCCGCATGGGCGATGACTTCGGCCACGGTCAAGCTGCCTCCCCTGCGCTCGGCCAGCCGCAAGAGTTCCGACTGCCAGGCCCGCTCGGCCCGCGCGTCGAGCTGCTGCTGCCGGTCGCCCTTCAAGAGCGATACGCCGAGCGCGATGGGGGCCACGGTGCAGAACAGGAGCGTGGTCAGGATCGCGGCAGCGCCGTGGCCTTCGCCCAGGTTCATCGCGATGCCCAGGCCCATGAAGCTGCCCACGGCGATCGCCAGGTATCCGAAGCTGCGCCGGCCCATCCCAGCAGGGTAGTCCAAGCCAGGGGTTGGTCAATGCCGAACCGCAAGTGACCGTTTTCGGTCAGCCGTGCTTCGGTGGCTCGCCCGACGCCGCAAACCACGCCGTCAGCTGCCTGCGCGTCGGCCCGTGGAGTATGGGAAGCAGCACGATTCCGAGCGCCAGTAGCGCCGGCCAGCTGCTGAGCAGGCCGGCCTCGATCAAGCGCGCACCGAGGAAGCTGAAGAGCAGTGAGCGCATCAATGCGCCGAGGCTCACCGCCCCGAGAAATAGTCCGTAGCCCATGGTGGTCAATCCCGCGCCGGCGTGAAAGGCCGTCATCGGACCCACCGGGTAGCTGGTGCCGAGTATCACCAGCATCGCCCCGCCGCGCCGGCCGCCGCGATCGAACAGTCCCTGCAGCCGCGGTGGGACGCGCGCCGCGAGCCTTTTGCCTCCGAGCGCACGCACGAGCCAAAACGCGATCAGGCCCGACAGCGCGATGCCGAGCGTTCCGTAGAGCGTGCCTTCGATGAAGCCGAAGCACACTCCTGCCGCAACCAGCATCACTTGCGAGGGGATCAGAAAGACCAGGCGAAAGGCGACCAGGAGCGTGAACACCAGCGGGCCCCAGAAGCCGTAGCCCTCCACCAGCTGCCGGATCGATTCGGCTTCCCACTCGAGGCCGTGGCGCGTTCGCACATAGAGCCCCGCGGCGACGCAGACGAGCACCGCGACCAGCGCGAGCGCCGAGCGTGTCGAGCCCTTGCTCAGAACGGCTGCTCCGAGGCCAGCTCGAGGGCGTCGTCTGCGCCAAAGGCGTACCACTGGGCGATGCGGGCCTCGAAGTCGAGCCACAGGCAGCCGGGCTCGGCGCTGCGCAGGAGGGTGCCGGCGCTGAGGATGGTCAGGCCTTCGATCGCGCGCACCATGAAGCGATGGCTGTGGCCGTTGATGACGAAGCGGTGTTGGCCGTTTGCAAGCAGCTTTTGCAGCGCTTCGTTTTGGGCCAGGGCTCCCGCGTGATCGTGGGGGACGACCTTCGGCTCAATTTCCGACCCACCTTGAGCTTACTCCTGAGTGAAATACCTCGGCGCGGCGCCTGCCAGTTTGTCCGAGTTCACCGCTCTCGAGCGCCGAACGACACTCAAGCGCCGCAAACGCCCCGCGACGGCCCCCTCCGGTGCACGACAGCCGGCCCGCGGGCACACAGGTGCGCAACGGGCGCTCTGTCCCGCCGCGTAGAACCCCAACGACGTACCACCCGCGCTAGCCGGGGGTCGGAGGCGGCATCGCCGCCGGGCACCGAGCCAGCACATACCACCAGCAGTCCAGCGGCTCGCAGGGCTGGCGGTATCGATGCCGCATCAGCAGCGTGCCTCCGGGGAAGATTGCCTCGAGGCCGCGGCGAAAGCTCTGCCAGGCCTCACGGTACTGCCGGCGGTACTCTCGCACGGCAGCGACCGCCTTCTTGTACGCCTCACGGTCGCCGCCCGCAGCGACCGTCGGCTTGTGGCGTCCCTTGGGCCTGACGTTGTTCGGAGCGTCGAAGGGGTCGGTGGCCAGGATCTTCTTCACGCCCACAAAGCCCTGCCCGGCGCTGCGTGCCTGGGGCACCAGCTCGAGCTGACGCGCGTTGAGCTGCTGGCGGAAGTCCTCCACCAGGCCTGGCAGCGAGCGGTCACCGAACTGCGGCGGCGGAACGAAGCAGCCGGTGGCGACCACGTGCTCCTCGTCGGTCTGGTCGAAGAAATATTCGGGCCGACTGACCTCGATCGGGGGCTTGAGCCAGTCGGCCGGGCCATGCAGCACTCCGGGCCACAGCTTGTACTTGTCCACCAGCCGATCTTTGACGCAGTTGAGGACCGTGTAGCGGAGCTTGTCCCCAACGGCGGCGTGATGGGTCAGCAGCAGGTCGTTGTAGGACTGGTCGCACCAGATCGTCTCGGTGTACCGCTCGGGATATTGCGCGCCGAAGTACTCGAGCAGGCACGTGGCGATGCAGCGGTCGAGCTCGGCGCCCTGGGTCACGTTCGAGACGAAGCGCACGCGTGCGCGGTTTTCAGCGTCTGCTGTGGTGCCGAAGAGGGATGCGGCCACGCGGCGCCGGGGGCTCGCCGTGGCGTCGCGGCCGGGGCTGGCCTCGAAGCCCAGACCGGGCCTGGAGGGCACGGGTCGGTGCAGGGTCTCGAAGTCGGCGCCGACGAGGGTCTCCGGCGCCCGGCCGCTGGGCGCGCAGACGTGCAGGTAGGCGGCGAAGGCGTCGGCGGCGTCGGCCCCTTCGGGAGCGACCATCACGACGAGGTCTTCCTGAAGCGACAGGCAGAGGCTGTCGAGGCTCGCCAGCGCTCCGCCATCGAAGCGGCCAGGGTACTCGCGCTCCAGGGTGCGGAGGAGCCATTGGTGAGCGCGCTCGAGGGCTTGCTCGCAGCCGGCCGCGGCCGCCGGGATGCGGCCGGCCTGTGCGACCACGCGGCGCTTGTTTTCCAGGTAGCGCGTGAGTTCGGCGTCGAGCTGGATGTGGCGAGCGCCGGCGCTTCCGTGCACTCGCGCGTCTTCGGCCCGATCGATGAAGCGGCCGGGCATCCTGTGCTCCGAGGCCGGAGGGTTGGTAGCCGAGGGCAGCGGGAAATACAGGGGCAGCTCGGGTAGCGGGGCGTGGCGGGTCACAGCTGTGGTTCGCGCACGCGACGCGCCCTTGGCAACCGACTCCCCGGTTTTCGGTGAAGCCGTCGTTGTCGCGTGGTCGAGACGCACAGGTCGCCCCTGGTGGCTTTCATCCCTCGGTCGGAGCTGCTAAATCGCTCCAAAAAGAGGGAGCGCACCGTGGACCGACCAGCGATATTCTTCATGCTTTTTTCCACTCTGACGTTGTCCGGGTGCTTCAATCTGGCACCCGTTCGCGACGTGCGGGACTCCCCCATCGCGGTGCCGAGAAATGTCGAGCGCTCCGAGGCTGTGGTGCGGGATGGCATCGTTCGCGGACTGACCGCCAAGGGCTGGTCGATCGAGGGGGAGAGCGGTCCGACCCTGATCGCCAGCGTCACTGGGGGCGGCCACTGGGCGAAGGTTCGTATCGACTACACGGCCCACGCCTTCTCGATCACCTACCAGGATAGCTCGCCGGGCCTGCGCTACGACGGTGAGAGCGTCCATCGCCGCTACAACCACTGGGTGCACTTGCTCGAGCGCGCGATTCGAAAGCAGCTCGCCAATGCGCGCCCGGACGCGGCCCCACCTGCGGATACCACCGCGCCCCCGCCGGCGCCTGCGGCGGACGCCGTGCCACCGCCCCCGCCTACGGCGGAAGCCGTGCCCGCACCTCCGCCTGCCACCGGGGCCCCGCAATAGACGTCGCGGGCGCTGCTCAGTTGGCGCCGAAGCTGCAGAGCAAGCCGATTTCCAGCGCCGCGAAACCGCCGCCGCACACGCCGCCTTCGCAGATCCTGCCTTCGGCACAGCGGTCGCTCGCGTCACAGGGTTCGCCGTTTGCGACCAACGGCGCGCAACTGCCGTCCTTGCAGAAGAGGTCCGCGTCGCAGCCCCCGGTGGTGCACGCCTCGCCCTCGCCCAGTGCTTCGACACAGCTGCCGGAAGCGAAGTTGCAATGGCTGCCCTCGACGCAGGCGTGGTCGCCCTCGCAGGTCTCGCCGGCGACCGACAGCGGCTGGCATCGGTCGTCGGGACCGCAGTAGAGGCCATCGGCGAAGTGGCATTGGGGGAATTCGAAGCTGCCGTCACCCATGGAGCCCACGCCCAGGCAGCTGGTCACCGAACCTTCGGTCTTGCAGGCCCAGAAGCAGGGCTCGCCCTCGCTCGCTTCTGGCTCGCGGGCGCATACGCCCGAGCCGTTGCGATCGTCGCAGGTGACCGAGCCGCGTTCGGGTCGCGCGCACTCGATGGAGGAAGTGCACGCATCGCCCGGCTCCAGCACGCCGTCGAAGGCGCTGTCGCACAGACCATCGAGCATGGCCATCTCCCTGCTGACGCAGCTCGAGCCGAAATCTTCGTTGACCGAAGTTCTCTTTGGCTTCTCGCTTGCCTGGCCGTCGCCAGCTGCGCTGACAGCCACCCGCAGTCGCAGTCCGACGAGTCGGCAGGTGCCGGGACCCCACTCACGACCGAGCCCGCAACCGAGGTCGCAACCGAGACCCCGGTGAAGGTCGCACTCCAGCCGACCGACCCTGCGCCCACCTCAGCGGAAATCGAGGTCGCACCGGCGCTTGCGGGCGACGATCCGTGTTCCGCGCCGGGGGCGCACGAGCCGCTGCAGGCGCTTCCCGGCGAAACCTGCTTCGACTTCGTCACCCATGCTCCGGAAGGCGTGGAAGTGCCCTTTGAGCAGCAGTCCGGCGAGGCCTACCACGACTGGCACTACGCCATCCCCTGGGACGAGGACGCGGTCGCGACGCGCTTCGGGGCCGTGCTCGATAACGCCGAGGTGAACTACCAGTGGTACGTGTTCGGGCCGCCGCGGGGTAGGGCCGCGGGTACCGTGGGTATGTTTGTGACGGGCACGACCTTGGGCAGTGACGCCACGCTTTTTGCCCACTGGGCCCGGTCGCGCTGTAATGTGGTGCTCCCGGATGGCCTGGGGCTGGGGCTGCCACACGAGGGCACGGTGCTGGTGATGCGCCATATGCTCCACGTGACGGGCGAGCATCAGCGAGATGCCTCCGCGCTGCGCATCTGCACGGTGCCGGGCGCGAGTCGAAGCCAGGTCGCGAGCACTACGGTCCTGGGGACAGAATCGCTCAACCCGCTGGAGGGATTCCCGCCCGGCCTCCACACCTTTTCGGGGGCTTGCACCAACAATGCTCTCGAGGCGGTCGAGATTCCCCTCGTGATTCCGCACATGCACGAGCGCGGCATTCGTCTGACGCTCGACATCATGTCGAGTGACCAGGGGCGGGCGGTGCAGCCACTCGACGCAGCCTTCGAGCCGGCCGCCCGCAGCTACCACGTCTTCGACTCACCCCTCGTGCTGAGCGTCGGAGACACGCTTGCCACGAGCTGTACCTTCGACAACGACACCGAGAGCAACCTGCACTTCGGGCAGTCGGCTAGCTTTGAACAGTGCCACGCTTTCGCGTTTACGAGTCCACCGCGCGCATTGGAGCACGGGACGCTCAGCCTTCTCGGCATGATCAACGCCTGCTGGTAGGCACTTGCATCGGCTCACAGCCGCGCGCTGCTCCGGGCCTGGATCAACACCATGCAGCGCGACGACCGGCTTGAAATCGCCGTAAATTCGCGAGGATTTGTGATCGAGTCCTAAGGACGCTTGCGTTCGAAGTACCGCACTGCGCCGAGGCGCTCCAGCTGCCGGAACGTCTGGCGGTAGTTGGTCAACACAAAGAAGTTGGGCTTGTCGCTCAGATACGCGGCGGCCACGCGCTGTACGTCCTGCACCGTCACCGCCTCGAGCTGCTCGAAAGTGCGACGGTGGGCATCGGGGCCGAGTCCGGCGGCAAAGGCCGTGGCGAAGAAATAGGCGTCGGCTGCAGTGTTCGATAGATCCACGGAGGCCCGGTATTGGGCCTTTGCTGCCGCCAATTCCCCGGTGCTGATGGGCGTGGTCTGCAAGCGCACGGTCTCCTCCACCAACGCCCTGGCTGCCTGCTCGACGCGATCGTTTGCGACGCTGGTCCGGATCCAGAAGGTGCCGCCGTCGGCGTGCAAACCGGCCCCGGCCCGGACGCTGTATGCGATACCCTCGTCGTGGCGCAGACGCAGGGTCGCGCGCGAAGTGAAGCCGCCACCGAAGACGTGTGCCAGGATGCGCAGCGCGTGGGCATCGCGGTGACCAATCGCCACACTGGGTTGCATCACCTTCAGCTCGGACTCCTCACCGCCGACGAGGACCGCGCTGATCTGACTGCGGTAGTGCGGTTGCGCGTTGAACTCCAGCGTACGCGGATCCAGGGGCTCGGCGGGCTCCACCCAATCGCCGAAGGCCCTGCGTACGTGAGCCTCGACCTTCTCGGGGTCGACCGCGCCGGAGACGACGATGGCGCTGACCGAGGGGCGGTAGACCTCAGCGTGATAGGCTGCGATGTCATCACGCGTCAGCGCCGCTACGGCCTTGCCCTCCTCGAGATGATCGACGGCCCAGGGGTGGTCCTTGCCATAGAGTTGAGCCATCGCGAGCGCTTCGAGGTAGCCGTCACCCGTGAAGCCGCGATCGTAGAGCCAGCGCACATGCATCAACTGGGCCTTTTGCACGCCTGCTGCCTCGAAGGTCGGATAGCGAACGATGCGACCGAGCATCGCGGTCACAACTTTCAACGCGGAGGGCGGAAGCGTGAAGGACACCTGCGTGGAGCTGAAGCTGGTGTAGACGGCGGGTTTTTGGCCGCCGATCTCCATGTCGAACAGGACGTCGCCGTTTTCGATGGAGGTGCCACCGGTTCGCAGCGCGTCGCCCGTGACCACGGCCAGGCCCGGAGGCCGTCCCGCGCCGTGGAACGCGGCCGCGCGGTTGACGTAGGTGACGGTCATCAACGGGAACCTGGGGCGCGGAATCACGAATAACTGCAGGCCGTTGTCGAGCGTTGCGTGCAGAGGCTCGACCGCGACACTGCCGCGCTCGGGCATGGCCAAGGGTGGCGGAGCTTGGCGACGAAAGGCGTCGGCGGGGCTGGCATCGAGCGGTTGCCGGGGGCGTAGCTCGGCGCGGGATCCGGGGCCACAAGCGGCCACGAGCAGCGAAAGCAGGAGTAATGCCACCGCGAACAGGGGCTTGATGCGACTCATCGCAATGCCCGCTCCGTCGGAAGTAGATCCCCCTCGTCATTGTCGACGCGCATCTCGACTCTGCGGTTCTTGGAGATCTCCCATTCGAAGACGCGGTCCATGCGCAGCCACTGCTTGGCCGCCTCGTGCAATGCCTCGGCTGTCACCGCCTCGAGGGCCGCAATGCTCTGCTGCACCGACGGCAAGGTCTCGGGGTTGCCGCGGTCACGGCGACGGGTCAACATCCGCGCGCGCCCGATCAGTGACTCCCAGCGCGCCGTCTCCCCCACGATGGCGCTCGTGCGCGTGGCAGCCAGCTCGGACTCCGCTGGCGGCTCGGCTACCACGCGCGCGATCTCCTCGCGCAGGCGGCTGCGAACGCGCTCGAGGTCGGCCGTTACTGCGAGGGCCAGCGAGACGCTGAGCTCGAAGTGCCCGTCATGGGTCGAAAGCGCCGCGCCGCTCCGGCTCGCCACCGAGCCGAGCTGCTCGATGTTTGCCTGGATGCGCCGCTCGAGAAGCTCCCGCAGGAGTGTGGCGACGGGCCGGCAGGACTCGAGTTCACAGGGTAGCGCCCACTGCAGGTCGATCCGCTCGCGCGAGACAGAACCCTCCAACTGCAAGCGCCGGGTTCCACGGTAGACAATGGCCGCCGCCGGCTTCCGCGGCGCCTCGAGGGCAGCGCCGCGCAGCGGCCCGAAATAGCGCTCGACCTGGGCTGCCGTCGCAGCAAGGTCGATGTCGCCGACGATGGCCAGGGTGGCGTTGTCGGGTCGGTAGTGGGCCTGAAGAAACCAGCGCACGTGATCGACCTGGAGGTCTTCCAAGTCCTCTTCGTCGCTGGCCGCGACGCGGTAGGGGTGTCCTTCCGGGTAACACGCCTCGGCCAATAGCTCGCGCCTACGGGAATCGGGCCCCTGCCGAAGTCGCCTCTCGTCGAGCACGACGGCTCGCTCGAGGACGAAGGCCGCTGCGTCGATGGCGCCAGCGACGAAGCCCATGCGGTCGCTTTCGATCCAGAGCGCCAGCGGTAGTTGATCGGCAGGGAGGTTGACGTGGTAGACCGTTTCGGTGGCCGAGGTGTAGGCGTTGACCTCGGTGGCGCCGACCCTTTGATAGGCAGCGAGCGCCGCCAGGGGCGCCACATGGCGAGAGCCGCGGAAGGTCATGTGCTCGGTCAGATGCGCGAGGCCCCGGTAGCCCTGCGGATCGTGCCCGGCGCCCACACGATACGAGACGACGATGCCGACGCGGGCGCTGCGGTCATCCTGCTGCAGCAGCACTTCGAGCCCATTGTCGAGCACAAAGCGACGCGTATCGGGCGACTGCGCTCCGGCTCGGGAGATGAGCCCGAAACAAAGCAGCATGACCCCCATTCTCAGAACACGCACAGACGCCCCGCTTGCGGCACCATTGAGCAACAGGCCACGGCCGCTTGTCAACGGCTGGCGAAGCGGTGCAGCGGCGGGCATGCGCGTCGAATCTGGGGGTGACGCCGAATGCAGGCGCAGCCAAAGGCTCAACTGCCCTTCGAGCCGCGTTCATTCGAGGTCGGCGATGCCCAGCCGCACGTTCAGCCGTCGAGCACTTCGCGCACGCCCCGGGCGTTCGCCGCGTGCGTGTAGGGCTTGGCGAGGGAACCGACGCCGTCCTTGAGAATGCCATGGTGCACGATCACGGTGGCGGTGTGGCCCGAGGCGAAAAGCACCTTGAACTCGGAGCGTGGCTCCAACATGCGCTGCGAGAGCACTTGGCCGTTTGTTTTGCGGCAGCTCCTTACGGCATGATCGCGTCGGTCACGGGTATGTGCACGGGCGCGTTGATCGCGCCCAGTCCCGCGAGCGCGGCGGGGCCGGTTTCGAAGGTGTGCACGGTGTAGGCCCGGTGATGGTGTTGGGTCTTTGAATGCGCGAGTTGCATTGTGCTGGGCCCTGCTCGGCGATGGTCTTGATGACGTAGTCGGACAGCGCGCGCATGCGCTCGACGACTTGCTCCTGCCTTGACAGGCTACTTCGAGGCGCCGTAGCGGACCCGAGAGCGGATCATGACTCCCGCCGAGCACATCTAGGGGCGTCAGATGCTGACCATCCGCCGGGCACCACAAGCTCTCCGCGTTCGCTTTCGCTACCGACTGAGCGGAGCGCGGATATGAGCCGACTTCGCATCCTGCTATGTGGCGTCGGCAACATGGGCGCCAACCACCTGCGCACCCTCAAGGAGGCTTCGGAGGATTGCGAGGTGGTCGGGGTGGTGGATTCCTCACCGCTTTCGGCCGAGCGAGTGGGCGACACGCCCCTTTTCAACGACGTGGCCGAGGCGCTCGACGCCACGGGCCCCGAAGCCGCGGTGGTCGCAACGCCGACCGAAACCCACTACGACATCGCCGGCCAGATCATCCGCGCAGGCTTCCCGGTCCTGGTCGAGAAGCCGATCGCGGCCACCGCTGCCCAAGGGGAGCGCTTGCTCACCCTGGCCCAGGAGCACGGCGTCACACTGATGGTGGGGCACGTGGAGCGCTTCAATCCCGCCGTGGTAGCCGTGCAGCGCCTGGTCTCCGAGGGTCAGCTCGGCGAGATCATCAACGTCAGCGCACGCCGCGTCGGCGGTACACCCCAGGACGTGCACAAGGCCGGGCACGTGTTGATCGACCTGGCCGTCCACGATATCGACATCACCGCCAGCCTGCTCGGCGAGCCCACGCTGCATGCTGTCCACGCGCACCGCGGAACCTACGTCGACAGCGCGACGATGCTTTTTTCGTGTGGTGGCGTGTCGGTCGACATCCACTGCAATTGGGTGACGCCGGTGAAGATCCGCAGCCTGACGGTGACCGGCTCCGAGGGGCACCTCAGCGCCAACCTGATCGCACAGCAGGTCACGCTGACCAAGCGCAATCCCATCCTGACGAACCAGCGGCAGGGCGATGAAGGCTTCCTTGGTAAAAAGGGAGGCGACAAAGAGCAGGCCGGTGGCCGCGAGCAACCCGGCGGTCTCGCCGCGCGAGCGGGCCGCCACCGCGCCGGGTTCGATGCCGGCGTAGCGAAGCACCAGCGTTGCGGAACCGAGGGCGAAGACCGTGCTGAGCAGGTCCGCGCGCGGCCAGGTAGACCATGGGCTCGACCGCCAGCGGGTGGGCGAAAAAGACCAGCACTGCGAAGCGCGACTGTCGCGGGTTCAGTCCCAGGCGCTGGGCGAGTCGGGAGACCAGGAAGGCCGCGAACACGCCCAGCAGCAGGTTCTGGGCGCGCAGGGGCGCGGCCTCGACCCCGGTCAGCGCGATGCTCAGGCGGTAGCTCAGATGCAGCAGCGGGCGGTAGCTGTCGTGGGCGGGGCGAACGTCGCTGCGGTCGAGCAAGTTCGAATCGATGTACGCGTGCTCGGTCGCGGTGATCGTCTCCCACACCGGCTGCCGGTAGAGCCGGTTTTCGGGCAACGCGTGGGCGTCGTCCCAAACGTAGTCATTGGGCAGAGCGCGCAGGTAGTTCAGCGCCGCGAGTAACGCAAGCAGCAGCCAAATCCCATCGAGCCAACGGGCAGCAGCTGACTCTGGCTTTGGGCTTTCATCGGGCGACTGGGGCATGGACAGACCGGGGAGATCGGTTCGGACATGCTACCCTTGGGAACAGTGAAAAGGCAGGGCGCGTGATCGATCCGAGTGCACGAGTTCATCCCACCGCGATTCTCGATGGCGAGATCACGATAGGCGCCGAGACCGAGATCGGCCCCTTCTGCTACATCGAGGGCCGGGTCGTAATCGGGGCGCGCAATCGCATCTTCCCCCATGTGGTCATCGGGACCGACCCCCAGCACCGTACGGCCGAGCCCACCGGACCCGTCCTGATCGGCGATGACAATGTGTTGCGCGAGCGTGTCACCGTGCAGCGGGGCACCGGCGATCGATCCACCGAGATCCGCAATGGCTGCTATCTGATGGAGGGGGTGCATGTGTCCCACGACATCCTGATCGACGACGGCGTCACGATCGCGGCCTCGGTGACCTTGGCGGGGCACACGGTGCTGCTCGAGGGGGCCAACCTGGGCATGGGCGCAATCACCCACCAGTTCACCACGGTGGGCGCCTACTCCATGGTCGGCATGGGCGCGATCGTCACCAAGGACGTGCCACCTCTGGCGGTGGTGGCTGGCAATCCAGCGAAGCTCCTGCGCATCAACGGCCACGTCTTCGAGGCCTTGGGCATCGAGGACGGGGCGGTGGAGCTCACGCGCGGTTCGGACGGCGTACCGAGGGCGATTACCTACCGGCATGGGAGGCTGCAGCCGTTGCTGGCCCGCTTCCGCGAATCGACGCGACGTAAGACGGTAGTAGTGCTGGCCGGCGCGGACGGGGCCTGAAGCCCGCGCGCTCGCTATGACGGACATGGCGGCTCGGTCGGCGCCAGCCGGACCCCGAACCGGAGCCGGCGCGATCTTCCTCCGCTACCCTGACACAGTAGTGTTAAGTGGTACCAGTACTCCGCCAGAGAAGTCTTGACCGGTTGGGACACCCAATCCGGGACCATCGGCGTTGTTGTTCTCCTCGAAAGGGGGCCTACCCTGCAAATCTGCGAGGGGGAGCGGGTTCAGCGTGCCGTTACGGCGCCGAAGCCGTAGCCCGAGCTACTTCGAGAGGCGCCGTAGGGGTGCGCGGGACCCGCTCTCGCACGTCCATGGCGAAGGGCTGGGCGACCGTGGCAAGGCGCCAAGCGCAGGCGTTCCCGCAGGTACGTCGAGCATTGGCAACACCGCCACGGGCGCCCAGAACGAGTCAGGGGCGTGCGAGACTTGCGCCGAGCACATCTAGTGATGGTACGCACCAGCCCATCGTCACTGCCGCTGCCGGGCTGGGCGAAGTCGTCGTCGCAGCCGGGGATGGACGTGGCCTTGCCATCCATGGCCACCATGCCAAAGGGTAGCGACTGGGGTTTGAGGGCCTTGCGGCGGTAGGCGGCCTTGATGATGCGATGCAGCGCCGGCCTCAGTGCGTCGGGT
>Ga0224501_10002156_pt1 | contig 15390 bp, 15 predicted proteins | sample SF_Oct11_sed_USG_4_FD_169105 | JGI IMG/M metagenome (GOLD analysis project Ga0224501, IMG submission 169105) | Sediment microbial communities from San Francisco Bay, California, United States - SF_Oct11_sed_USGS_8_1 | ecosystem: Environmental > Aquatic > Marine > Sediment | place: USA...
CCGGACTGCCGCCAGCGCGCCCGCGTCTCCCGACAGGCAGCACTCGCTGTTCCTCCGCCCCGGCATTCCCCGCATCACAGCTTCAGGCTCAGCACAAGCCCGTCATTCGCCGAGGGCTTACACTACAAGTTGCCACGCGCTGGGTCGAAATAGCGTGTTCTGAGGCTGCCAGTTGACACCCATGCGCTATGTAGCGCTTGAGAAATGCTGCGCACAGCGAAGCCCAAATGAGCCCCTCGGCGATATGCGGCTTGCGGGTCTGGAACTCGTGCAGGTTCGCGTAGGATTTGAGTTCCTTGAAGTACAGCTCGACCTGCCAACGCAAGCGGTACAGCGAGCAGATGACGTCGCAGCTCGCACGGTCGCGCGGCAGGTTGGTCATCAGCCGCGTCCATCTCTTGTCCTTGCGGTTGTAGCTCAGCACGAGGCGGAAGGACCTGGTTTCTTGTCCACGTCCGTCCCTCCAGACGACGTCAAGATCGTGCACCTTGCCCTTCGGCAGCTTCTTGATGACATCATTGAGCCTCTTGCCCTCGAGTTTGCGATAGACAGTCCCTTTTCGGGCGATTCGAGCGACTTCCGGGTTCAAGGTTGATCGGACGCGGATGCAGAAACTTCCGGAGGCTTCGACGATGGCCTGCATGTACGCTGTGCTGTCATAGCCCCGGTCGGCCAACAATAGGCAGTTGGTCAGACCTGCGGGCTCTGGGGCGTAGAGGCGCTCGCTTTCGCAATCCGCGGCCAGCGTGAGGTTGACCAAGTTATCGCGTTTTAGCGACATCGTTGCGTGTAGCTCCACCGCCGCGGGCTTGTTCGCCGTAAACCGCCCTGGAAAAGTACGCTTCAGCGCATCATGCAGCGCGAACGATGTGCCATCATGCAGCAAGATGTCGTCGAAATCCGCCAGCAGGCTTCCAGCTGACGGAAGCAGTACTTCACGACTGAGTTCGTTTAGGAAATCCTCACACAGCGACCGGGTCAACTCGACGAAGCCAGGACTGTCGAGTCGCTCGTAAAACGGCTTGTAGTTGACCTCCGTCCCGTGGTCGGCGTTGAAGTCGCGATGCAGCTCCGCAAGAAACGTGACCTTCCTTGTCCCCAGCGACTTCAGCAAGCTCGACAAAAACGCCGTTGTACCGATGACGCGCGCCGACCGCCGCTCGAACCCGCTGCGTCGCCCTTGGGCTTCTATCTTCTCCCGGCCCAAACAGTCCTTGAGCTGATTGGCGATTTGCGCAACTGTGATCTTGGGCATGAGCTTTCTCCCGTTTGGTTTCGTCGCCTAACAGGGATAGCTCATGCTCGTCTTCCTGAAAACCCCTGTGATTTCGCGGGTTTTTAGGATCCTACCGATGAGTTCTCGCTAGTTCTCGCTGGTGAGCGCGTTCCAGCGCATGGCCATCAATGCCACGCGATCCCCGTCGTTGACCTCCGGTCGCTGCACGCCCGGCGGCACGGCCAGCGCGCCGTCCTCGGAGCCCAGGAGGCCCAGGGCCGTCTCGGCCTCCTGTAGCAAGGCCGTGCGGGGGCGGCAGGGAGGAGGGACCGTCGAGCAGGGCCCCGGCGGGTGAAAGGGCCTCCGCGTCTTTTTTCGTGTGGGTTCGGACGGAAGCGGCCGCCGTGCTGTAGGGCAGCGGAATCGTGGGGGTTTGGGGCCTCAGCGGTGTAGGCAGCGTGGCAGGCGGTGCCGATATGGCTGAAACTGGGGATGGCTAAAGATTCCTACGGTCGCTGATTCGCGAGCAGTTCCTCTGCCAGAGCGTACCCGGGCTCGAGTTGGTGATGGTGGAAGCCAAGCTGGTGCCCAGCGCGCCTGAAAAAAGCGCACGGGATCGCATCGCGGAGAGCATCGAGAGCAACAACGAGTGCCTCGGCTGTCACCAGCTGATGAATCCCCTGGGTTATCCCTTCGAGATCTACAACCACGCGGGCTTTCTGCGGGCCGACGACCACGGCTCGGCGCCCGACGGCAGCGCCATGCTCGAAAACATGCCCGACCCCGCGCTCGACGGCCCCGTGGGTAACGCCGTCGAGCTGGTCGAGCGCCTGGCGGGCTCAGAGCACGTCGAGCGCTGCTTCATCCGCCACGCCTTCCGACACTTCATGGGCCGCAACGAGACCCGGGCGGACGCCTGTGCCCTCAGCGCCATGGAGCAGGCCTACCGGGATAGCGGTGGCTCGTTTCTCGCCATGCTGGAGGCACTCGCCACGAGCGACGCCTTCCTCTACCGGCACGACAGCCCCGAGGAGGCGCCATGATTCGCATCACGCGACGCGGCCTGCTACAGGCCGCAGGATTGGGGGCCGGAGCGGCCCTGCTGTCTCCCTTCCTGCGCTCCATCGGTCGCAGCCAGTCCAGCATTCCGCGACGCTTTGTGATCGTGGTGGAGGGCAACTGCAGCGAGCCCATCGTCTTTCTCTCCGACGCCGCGCGTGCTCGCGTCGAGGCCGAGTCCACCGGTGACCTCAGCGGCAAGCGTTGGTATTCGCGCAGCTACAGCCACGATTCGCCCATCCTCATCGAAGGCGCCGGCCTGGGCAGCGCCAGCGCCCTGGACGGCCTCGTCGGCAGCGGGGGCGAACTCGACCTGCAGGCCCTTTCCTCCGTCGTCTACGGCCTATCCTCCAAGGTCGCCGGCGGCGGCCATACCACCCACCACGGCGCCCTCAGCTGCACCCGCTCCACCCAGAACTCACCGGGCGGCCCCACCATTGACCAGTGGTTGAGCCTACAACCCCAGGTGCGCGGCAGCACCCCCTTTGACGTGCTGCGCCTGGGTATCACGGCGCGCTCCTCGGCGCTGGTCTACGAAACCTGCGCCTTCGCCACCGGCCAACCCGCGCCGATCATCTGCGATCCGAGTATCGCCTTCAACGCGGTCTTCGGCTCGGTGGCCCAGGGCGCGGGTCAAGCCACCTTCCGCGAACGCGGCGAGTTGCTCGACTTCGCCCATGCCGACGTCCAGGCCGCCCTGCAAGCGTTCTCCGGCAGCTCCGACGAGCGCGCAAAACTCGAGCAATACCTGGCTTCCATCGAGCAAATCACCCAGCGTCAAGAGCAGCTAGAGGACATGGGCGATACCCTGGCCGCTGTCGCCCCCGAGGACCCGAGCACCAATGCGCTCTACGCCTCGGGTCATCCGCTGGATGCCCTGCGCGCCCAATTCGACATCGCAACCGCGTCTTTGCTGGGCGGGCTGACCAACGTCGTCGTACTCGCCTCGGGCACGGGAAGCGGCTTCGACGTCCAATATTCGAGCCTCATCGACACCGTGGGGCGCCACGACCTGCATCACGAATCCAGCGGCAACCCCGAATACCTATCGGTCATCCACGAGGTCAGCCGCCAGCACGTGCTGATGATCGCGAAGATGGCCCGCACCCTGGCTGCCACGCCGGAAGTCGGCGCCGACGGCACCATGCTCGACCACACGGCCATCCTCTACATCTCGGACAACGGCGAGCAGCATCACTCCAACGCTGAAGAGTGGCCCGCACTGATCGTGGGCGGCAGTGCCCTGGGCTTCCAGCACGGCGACCGCACCGTGGTCTATCCCGGACACGGCCACGACAACAATCGCCAGCTCTCAAACCTCTTCAACACCCTGGGCTTTGCCGCCGGCGAAGAGCTGCTGGATTTCGGCGCCGAAGGTTCGAGCCGCATCGCCGAGGGCGAGCTCAGCGAGGTCTGGTCGCCCGCATGAACACGCACTGCCCAACGCTCTGCCGCGCGCGCTCGCGTTCGGCGAGAAACGCTTCGCCTCGACCCTCATCGATCATCGCCCCGATGCGTTGCAACGCGGCTTGCAGCTCATCGGGCGTCACCAGCGCCCAAACCGAGTCACCGTCGCGCCAGGCCTGATCGAAGGGGCCTCGCAGGTCCAGGGCACGCGCGCCATAGAAGACTTCGTCCAGGGGAACCCACTGCTCCACGCGCTCGAAGCCCGCCCCGGCGAGGATGTCCTTCAAGCTCCCGGTGTCCACGTAGCGTCGCGCCACGCGCTCGACAGCGCGCTCGACAAGGGGTGCATACCAGAAGCCCTCCCGAAGCTGCTGCTGCGAGCACGTGTTGATCAGAAGTACGCCGCCCGGGCGCAGGACCCGCAGGCTCTCGCCGAGCACCTGGCGCAACGCCGGCCAACCGCGCTGCGAGGCCGCGCCGCCATCCAGGTGATGGAGCACCTGATTGAACAGCACCAGGTCGAATTCAGCTTCCCCGAAGGGCATCGACAGGGCATTTCCCTGGCGCAGGACAACATGGGACTGGGCACCCAGCTTCCGCCTCGCGCGCTCGAGCATCGCGGGATTGACTTCGAGCCCCGTGAGCGTGCCGGCACAACCCGCAAGGGCCGCCAGATAGGCCCCCGTGCCGCAGCCCACGTCGAGCAGCCGGACCCCATCGCCGCCGGCCTCCAGCTCGCCGAGCACGCGCTTGATGATCGGCAGCCCAACCGGGACCCGGCTCACGTCGTAGTTCGACGCGGTTCGAGCGTAGTCCTCGTAGTCTCTCGCCGACATGGGCTTCAGGCATAGCACGGTCGTGGAGCAGCTCGGCGACCAGCCCGGTCCACTCACATGCTGACGGCAGCGCCACCGACGCTGTCGGCGCGGTTGCACCGCTCGGGCCCACGCGGGGCTCCGATCCCGATGACGACCGGCGCCCAACGACGTCGCCCGCCGTGCAGGCACAAAGACTTGCCGCCGACCCAGGCAACGGCGTAAGTCATGGGAAGCGACCGCACGACGCGCCTGCCCAGGGCGCGAACTCGGCCCCGCTTTCAGCTCACCAGCCCGCCGTGCTGTAGGGCAGCGGAATCGTGGGGGTTTGGGGCCTCAGCGGTGTAGGCAGCGTGGCATGCGGTGCCGATATGGCTGAAACTGGGGATGGCTAAAGATTCCTACGGTCCGGGCTCCCACGTGCCGCTCTTCGCTGCATGCAGAAGAGGGATCGCCTATGCGACTTCGACATTTGCTGCTGACGCTGCTCGTTGGGACCGCCAAAGCCAGCGAACGACCCGCCGGACCCGCTGGCGCCCAGGGGCCCACCGACACCCCCGGAAAGACGGAGTGCCTGGTGCTCCCGGCGCGGGCGCGGCGGCCGGTACCCTGCGTTTTGTGGTGAGGGCTAAAAGTTGCGCTGACGCAATAGCGCGTTGAGTCGCTGATCCTCGTTGACCGATGATTCGGATGCTGACCGTAGGAATCTTTAGCCATCCCCAGTTTCAGCCATATCGGCACCGCATGCCACGCTGCCTACACCGCTGAGGCCCCAAACCCCCACGATTCCGCTGCCCTACAGCACGGCGGGCGCGGCCAGCCGTCCGAGTCACGAGCGTATCCCCCAGTTTCTAACTTGCGGACAATTCGCTTCTGCGGCGGGATGCCCCGACCGGAGAAATAAAATCGCGGCCCAGGACGAATTTCCGAGGACCCCCCAAATCGTTCACTGGTGGTCTCCTGCACGCCGATCTAACGTCGCCAAACTAGTACGTAGGTGTGGGTGTGAGCGTGTTTTCGAGGGTCGGGAGGTCGTCAGCAAAGGTACGCCACCTTCGCTCGCGACTCTCGGCCTCCGCAGAGCGATCGGACGCTCCGTCGCGGGCCGCTGTGGACGCCGAGCCCGCGGACGCCGAGCCCGACGCGGATCTCGAGGCCCTGGCCGCGAGCCTGACTCCCGAGGAACCCGAAGCGCTGCCACCGCCGCCGCCGCCGAGCGGCTTCGACATGGGCGCCCTGGCCAGCCCCTCGAGGCCCCCCCCCCAGCGCCAACCTGGGCCGATCGTGAAGACAGCGACGCGCGCATCGACCTGAGCCAGGTCACCGCGGCCGATCTCGAGGCCCCGCCGGAGGTGAGGCCGGCCGTCATCTCGGGGCAGGACCCGCTCGCAGCGGCGCCGCAGCCGAGCTTCACCACGCTCACGCCGGTCACGATCGCAGCCGCCGACGACGCCCTGGACGACAACCCCTTTGGCCGGGGAGCGGGCCTGCCTCCCTGGGTGACGCAACTGGGCTCGAGGGCGAGGGAGTTGCCGACCTGGTCCTGGACCCTGGCTGCGGGTGTTGCGATCGGCCTGGGCATGGGAGGGCTTTTCTCGTCCGGCGGCGAAGCACCCGCAGCCGTGTCGAGCGCCGCGCAGCCGGCGACGACGGTCGCCGCGACCGCCGTCGACATGCCGCCGGTCGCCCCGAGCGCGACCGCCGCGCCAGTCACGACGCTCCGCCCTGCGACCACCGCCGCCGCGACTTCGAAGCCCAGCTCCCCGGGAGGGGCTCCGAAGCCGCGCAGCAGGCCAAAGAGAGGGCAGCAGCAGAGCCCCGGCGCGGCCCGATCGACGGCACCGCAACGGGCGGAATCATCGCTCCTGCAGCACCCGGCCGACCGTAGGAATCTTTAGCCATCCCCAGTTTCAGCCATATCGGCACCGCATGCCACGCTGCCTACACCGCTGAGGCCCCAAACCCCCACGATTCCGCCGCCCTACAGCACGGCGGACCGTAGGAATCTTTAGCCATCCCCAGTTTCAGCCATATCGGCACCGCATGCCACGCTGCCTACACCGCTGCGGCCCCAAACCCCCACGATTCCGCCGCCCTACAGCACGGCGGACCGTAGGAATCTTTAGCCATCCCCAGTTTCAGCCATATCGGCACCGCATGCCACGCTGCCTACACCGCTGAGGCCCCAAACCCCCACGATTCCGCCGCCCTACAGCACGGCGGGCTCCGCCGGGTACCGAAAGGCCGGTGCCCCCCCCCACAAGGCGTCGTGGTCCGTGTATGCTGGACCGCGGTGGGCATCGACGACCGTGGGACGCTTCAGACAGATTTTGCGACCGCTACCCTTTCTGGTCGCAATTGCTGTCGCAACGGGCTGCTCGGAAGACGCGCCCTCGAAACCCACGCCTCCTCCTATTCCCGCACCAGACACAGCATCGCCGGCACCACCGGCCACGCCTTTCGACAACAAACTGCGCGTGCTCACCTACAACGTGCTCGCGGATCCGACGTTCCATGAGCACCTGCGGGTGCCTGCCCTCTTGGACATCCTGGAGGCGAGCGGCGCGGATGTCATTGCGCTGCAGGAGGTTGCTCCCTGGTTCATCGACTCGCTGCGACGACGGCCCTGGACGAAGAGCTATCACTTCAGTCGCCACGGCGGCGAGGTGGTCGCACCGGGAGGAGACCTGATCCTCTCTCGCTACCCGATCCGTTCTTCGCGTTACGTGGAGCTTCCGAGTGAGCAACGGCGGGGCGTCCTTTGGTCGGAGATTGAACTCGGCGCGGAGGTTTTGGCGGTCGCCACCGTTCACCTCGAAAGTCCCCTGGAGGACGGTCCCCTACGCCGCAAGCAACTGGAGCGGGTATTCGAGATCCTCGCCGACTACCCCCGAGCGATACTGCTCGGCGACTTCAATTTCGGTGATGGCGAGGCCGAAGGAGCCGCGATTCCTTCGCTCTATTCCGACCCGTGGCGAGGGCTGAATCCAGACGCGCCGGGATACACCTGGGACATGGAACGCAGCCAGATGGCACGGGAGGGCGCCTTTGCCGGCGAGCAGAGTCGGCGACTGGACCGCATCCTGGTGCGATGGCCCGGTTCCGAGCCTCGCAAGGCCACCATCATCGGCAACCGGCCTGTCGCGGTGCCAGGCGTTTTTCCTTCCGATCATTTCGGCTTGGTGGCGGAGGTAGGACTTCCTGTGCTGGGCCGTGAAGACCCGACGGTGACCCCCCGTATCCCGCGCAGCGGCACGGAGGCTTCTCGTTAGGCACCGCGAAAGAATAACTTCCCCATTGGCACGTGACGGCGGAGTGCGATCGGGACGGCGCCCGGAGAAGAATCCGCAGTCGTACCAGAGGTACATCGAGGAATTCTTCGAGGACGCACGATCCGAGCGTGCCCGTCGGCGCGTGCCAATGGGGAAGTTATTCTTTCGCGGACCCTTAGCCCTACTTGGCCGCCCCGACCACCCACGCGAAGCCGAGCGGCACGAGCCGGTTGATCGGGACGTCATCGGCGATGAGCGGGATGCGAATCATGTACGCCCACGGCGTACCACAGAGCCACATGCGCTCCTTGACCGCGACATACGACTCTTCTCCGAAATCCTCGACCTCCACGAAAAATTCCGATGCTTTAACTCGATGATACAGGTCAGCATCGCGCGTCGTTTCCAATCGCAGCCGCCTGCCGTCCTCCAGCGTCAGGGTAGTTCCCTCGACGCTGGCTACCCGAACCGGATTACGGAAGGGGTCGTTTTCGATGATGCGGGGGTAGTGGAAACCCACGAAGCCTTCGACAACGAACGCGGACCATGCGACCAGGAGGCCCGCGAGTACCCGCACGCGCGAACGCTCACGTGCGAAGACGACGATCCCGCGTGCGAAAACCAGGATTGGACCCGCTAGCCCCGCGATGAGGAACATGGATTCGACCCTCCCGCACGGAAATGGGGGGCGCAGGAGCGCACTGGCGGCAACCGCGACTACCGGTATGACCGGCCAGGCCACCACGTACTTGCGAAACAGCTGCTTGCGCCGTTCCCGCTCTTCCGGGTCTGGAGAGTCCGAATCGGGAGGGGATTGCAGCATGGAACGATCGGACAGTGTACGGCAGCCCAGCGGCCGGCGCACGGGTTGCGACGCCGAGATCGGAGGTCGGCGGGCAGTGGCTCGCGAACGACCTTCGCGGTGCTCGAGTTGAGCCGATGAGCTCCCGTGCTCAGGCCGCAACAGCGGGTTCGACTCCGGTCACCACCAGCCGTCGCTTCGATGCCAACGCCGGCACCGACGCCACCGAGTCCACTGCCGTTCCGCGCGAGACCTGCGAGAGCACCGCCTCCAGCAGGGGCCTGGCTGCTGACAAACGCCGCACTTTGATGCCCGCATTCCACAGTGGCTCGAACTTTTTCCAACCGCCGGCGTAGGCCAGGTGCTTGAGCTGGTGCTTTGCCGTGGCGTGCTGGCGGCTTGCGCGGGCGATGTTTCGCCAGCTGTAGAAGTCCCGATAGGCGCGAAGGTAGCCGCCTTGGAGTTGCTTGGCGGTCATGCCGCGCGGGCGGTAGACGACGTGGCGGGTGTCGTAGCGGTCCCAGTCGCGGGTGGTCAGTCGGCCCGCTTGCTCCATCCGCTGGTAGAGGCGCGTGCCCGGGTACGGCGTGAGGATGTGGAAGGTGGCGGTGGTGATGCCGCGCTCGATGGCCCATTCGACGGTGCGCTCGAAGACATCTGGGCCATCGTCGTCGAGGCCGAAGACGAAGCTGCCGTTGATCATGATGCCGAGGTCGTCGAGGCGGCGAATGACGCGGTCGTAGTCGCGACCCAGGTTTTGGCGCTTGTTGCTGTGCTGGAGGTTCTTTGGATCGAGGGTTTCGAAGCCGACGAATAGGCTCCGAAGGCCGGCTTCGGCCGCCCGTTCGATGAGGTCGCCGCGCAGGATGGAGTCGACGGTGGCAGCGCCCTGGAAGACCCGCCCCATGCCGCGCATACCTGAAAAGAGCGCCCGCGCGAAGGGCTGGTGGCCGAGCAGGTGGTCGTCCAGGAAGTAGAGGTGACGGCCGGGTAGCGCTTCGATTTCGGCCAGTGCCCGGTCGACCGGTTGCGTGTAGAAGGAACGGCCGCTTCCGAAGAAGGCGTCTTTGTAGCAGAAGTCGCAGTGGTGGGGGCACCCGCGCGAGACGACCAGGGAGTTGGGGACGAGGTAGAGTTCGCGCTTGATCAGGTCGCGTCGCACCGGGGGCAGGTTTTCGAGGGTGCGCGGTCCGGATTCATAGCGTGCTTGGGGGCGGCCGGCGCGCAGGTCGGCGAGGAAGCGCGGGAAGCTGCTGTCGCCGGGGCCGAGGAAGATGCTGTCGGCGTGTTGCGCCGCTTCGTCGGACAGGGAGGTGACGTGCAGGCCGCCCAGGGCCACGTGGGCGCCCAGGCGGCGGTAGTGGTCGGCGATGGCGTAGGAGCGGCGCGCGTTGGTGATGTAGACCTGGATGATGACCAGGTCCGGACAATCGTCGAGGCGCAGGGTCTCCACGTGCTCATCGACCAGCTCGATTTCATCGCACGGGTCGAGGTGGGCGGCCGACCGTAGGAATCTTTAGCCATCCCCAGTTTCAGCCATATCGGCACCGCATGCCACGCTGCCTACACCGCTGAGGCCCCAAACCCCCACGATTCCGCTGCCCTACAGCACGGCGGACTACGCCCTGCTGCGAGCCAACTACACCGACACCGTGCAGGTGATGGTCACCGAGCGCACCTTCACCGAGATCTTTCTACGCTACCGGCGCGATCCGTCACTGCTCGGCGAGTTCATGGCGGCGGTCATGACGCGCGCCCGCGACGAACTGACCGTAGGAATCTTTAGCCATCCCCAGTTTCAGCCATATCGGCACCGCATGCCACGCTGCCTACACCGCTGAGGACCCAAACCCCCACGATTCCGCTGCCCTACAGCACGGCGGAGGCGCGGCGCAGGGGGACGGCTCGGAATCGAAAACTGAGAGTTGTCCGAGATTCGGATTTTTTTTGGGCGGGTCGGATGGATCGCTCCGACTTCGAGCGCGAGTTTCCGCATGGAACCTACAACATGCGGGTGCACCACAACGCGCCGATAGCAAAGGAGCACCCCGGGGCGTTTCTGACCAAGTCGGGACCCACGCTGGACGAGGTCAAGGCCGAGCTGCAAGGGCAGCGGCAGCGCAGGCAGCAGGCTGAGGGCGAGTGGGCGGCGGCGCTCGAGGCGGAGAAAGTAGAGGCCGCAGGGCCCGAGGAGAAGGAGAAGGATTCGAGCGGGACGGTTGAGACGAACTCCGAAGTCACGGGTTCAGGGGCAGCACGCGTGGGCGAGGTGACCGGGGACGCCGAGACTGAGGCCACCTGGATCGAGGCGACAGTCTTGTCGCCGCGGGAGCAGATGATCGAGCGCTCGCGTGCGTTGATGGCCTTCGTGAACGAAACCTTCGAAGAAGAGGCCGAGGTCATCTGTGACTACGCGGAGTACATACCGGCCGACAGCAGCGACCCGGATGAGAACGACGCCAACGCCGATGTGCCGGCTCCGGGCTCTGCGGAGCAACCCGCAAAGCCCGCGCGAGGGGCACCGGTCGTGCGCCATCGGTTCGACCGGACGGTTGGCGATGAAGAAGCCGCCAAATCTCGGCGGCTGGTGATCCTGCGTGACAAGCGAAGAGGCCGCCCGCCAGGTGGCACTACCAGGAGCGGCTCCGATCCCCCTGACTGAGGTCAGAGCCCCACGGGGGCATGCGTCGCGAGATCCGGCTCTCGCGGCGCATTGGTGCGTCTGCAGTACGGCAAAAGTCGCGAAATTGAGGCGTTGAGGGGGCGGTTGGGGGCCGCGGTACGAAATTTAGGTCTCTTGGAGGCTCGGGGCCGGAGGACGGCTCGAAATCGCAAACTGTGAGTTGTCCGAAATTCGGATTTTTTTGGGGCGGGTCGGAGGGATCCGCGCGTCTGGGGGCGCTCTGCTGGCGAAAGCGCTCGAAGCGCCGCCGCAGCGCCTCCGGCACCTCGCGTCCCCCGCTCCGGGTCCGTGGCCTCCGGCCCCGTGCTCCGGTCAGCTTCGCCCCTGCTCTGTGCTCCGTGCTTGCCTTCATCGCTCTCGCCTCCGCCGCCGCGCGCTGGTGCAGCGCGGCCGAAGCTACTGCGATCGGGCGATGGCGGTCCTGGGCCCGTCTACGATCTGGTTACGTTGCCAGCAATGACGGGGCCGAGGTCAACACGCTCTGCACGACCCTGATCGCCAGCTGCCACCTGCACGAAATCGAGCCCGAAGCCTACCTCCGCGACCTGCTCTGCCTGTTGCCCGGCTGGCCCAAGAACCGCGTCCTCGAGCTGGCCCCCTGCAACTGGCAGCAGACCCTCGAGCAGCCCGAAACTCAGCAGCGGCTCGCCGCCCATGTCATGCGGCGCACGATCCTCGAGCTCGACAAAGTCCATTCCCCACGAGCGTAGGGCGTTCGTGGGGGGCGGGGAAGAACGTGCTCCCTCGAACGCTTACGTTGGAAGCTCAGGGCGCGGAGGGATGGCGAAGTCGAAAACTAGCGGTTGACTGTGATCTGGGCAATTCTTGGCGCGGGTCGGAGGGATCGCTTGCGAGAGGTACAGACCGCGAGCAGTGCCCAGCTTACAAGCTGGATCACCCGCGTCGTGGCTGCCGAGACCCTGGACGACGTCTTCGCGTAACGCTGTTGGTCGGAGGGATCAACCAGGTGATCAACCATCAACCGAGCACCCGATACGTCGTTATGGGGTGATCAACCATCAACCGAGCACCCGACACGTCGTTATGGGAAGCACCTGGCTGGATGCGGAATGTCCGCACATTGCTCGAACTCTTCCACGCAAGCCGTGCCGCACGGGTGCTCTTCGCATCGGCAATCGGTGTCAAAGCATGAAAACCAAGACTCGCACTGCACTAGGCAGTCGGCAAAAGCCTTAACGCAGGACAGGCATCCACTCGAAAGCGAACTCTCTGCGGACTGGATACACGCATCGTAATTCGTCGAGTCTGTCACAAGGCAGAGTTCTACGAAGGATCCGGCTGGGGATGCGAGCGCGACCTCAATGCCCTGGACATCGCTTGGGTCCGCACACGAGCCGTCGCAAACGCCAGAGTTGCATTCGGTGCCTTCAGGGCACGCATTGGATGCGGCCGGCTCCTCATCAACATCGCCATCGCCGTCATTATCGTCTCCATCGCACAACTCTGGAGCGCCGGGAAACACATTTTCGTCCGTGTCATTCGAATCGTCACCGCCGCAGCGGATAGGAGGATGACCATCGTAATCAGTATCGAGCACTTCCCAACGGCAGGAAGCCAGCGCTTGGTCGCAGTGCTCCGCCATCGTACAAGGATCGTCGTCCACGCAGTCGGAATCCACGCCGCACACGGGTGTCGCCACGCAGCCACCATCGAGCAAACTGCACACCTCGGTCGCCGTACACGAGCTGGGGTTGATTGAGTGTGAACAGACCCCGTCTATGCACGTGCTCTCCGTGCAGGAAATCCCATCGTCACACTCTCCACAGCCGGAACTTGATGTGACAGCATCGTTCGACCCGCTCCCAACTCCGCCGTCGTCTTGCGACTGCTCGTCCACTTCGTCGAACGTGCTGGCATCGACAGTTGTGGAAGCGAACTGTGGTCCCCGTTCATTCGTTGATGTGTCGAACGACCCTGCATCCTCTGCCCGTGTCGTAGAACTCGCTGTGTTGTCACTGGAACCGGCCGCCGGCTCATTTCGCGATGACTCCGGTTCCATCTTCTCTTCGAAGCTCTTTGAGCAACCGGCGGAGAGAGTGAACACCAAAACAAGCGCAGCTGGATGCCCACAAAACAAATGTGCCAAACCGCTACCGTACATCTTCTGCCTTCCCGTTAGTCAACTGGTCAGCCCTCGGGATCAACGACCGTGGTAGTGCGAGGAACCAGTGTCTCCCTTATCATAGAGGCGAACGTGCGCACAACATGGACCCGGCGACGGATCCTAGTGCTGAGACTTCAGCGGGCGCCATTTCCGCTTGGAACCGGCTCTCAGCTGCAATCTCCTTGTGCCTTCGAGCATGCACAAACTTTGACTTCGGAGTCTCACATCGTGGCCATGCGAACTAGTCGAATCGCGTCCAGTAGCGGTAGTTGAGAACCAACTGCACGTCCTCGATGCCATCGAAACGTACGCCCTCTTCTTCCCAGACCCTGAGGACGAAGGTTCCGTCAAGCGGTCGGCCGCGCAGTTCTTGACGTAAATACGGACCGATTAGATCGCGATCCGACGACGAAAGTGGATTGCTCAAGTAGCGCTCCGCAGCCAGGCCCCGCGCGTGCTCGATCCGCCCTGTGAAGAGTTCGGCCTTGAAGTCAGAGCCGCCATAATTTCGCACGTAGTACGGACCGAGGTGTTCTATCGTGTAAGGAATGAAACCGGAAGCATAGCATGTTGAGGGAGTCGTAGAGTTCTCGCAGTCCCTTGTTCCGGTTCCGACAAAATTGACCCCCACCGATTCGACTCGGTAGTTGAAATTTCCGCGGGCGAAGCCGCTCAATGCGAAAATCCGACCGTCTTCGATATCGCGCTGTGATATTCCAAGTACGGCCTCCCGGAAGCAGTGCGTTTGTGCCGTCACGGATCCGCAGTCGGACCGAAGACCATCAGGGCAGAGTTTTACGCACCGCCGTGTCCACACCTGTTCCCTGAAGGTAGAGCCGTCGGTGTCCTCGCACACAGGAAACATTGCCTCCCCGTTCTCATCGGCATTGACGTACGGTTTGGGGAGGGGAAGTTCCGCAGCCGCCACCCCCAGATTAAAAAGCCTCCCGTCGTGTACGTCCTCTAGCATGAGGGCAGCGACATCAATTTGTTGCGAGACGGTCCCCACCGGACGAATCGAGACGTCAACCGTCTGTGGATACGGGACGTCGAAATATAGAAACCATCGGTTCCAGTCTCCCGGCTCCTCTGTGCCCACCGTGGCTGTCTCGCTTGTCGCAAGTGGCGCACCGCTCTCCCGTTCCGTAACGTGCACCATTGATGATGCCAGGAGCGGCAATGCAAGGTCGCGAGCATACCAGGAAAGTCGATATCGCTTAGCCTCTAACTGCAGGCTTTGGCTTATTCCAGCGTCGGGCGTCAAGAGGCATCCGGGTAGGATGCATTCAGTACCCAAGTTCATTGAGTCGCCAAACGTAACACGGTATCCAGGGACCTTTGCGAACGCTGGTGCTGTGTCGCCGAACGGACCGCTCTCTGGCGCACTGCCAGCATCAGGCGCGGCAGGCGCGGCCAGAATCGGAACGACGCTGACGCAGGTGGCTCCGGAGTCCTCGCCGACGGGCCCGCCATCTGGCGGAGCCAGCCCCTCGCAACCAATCACGCTCCAGCTCTGACGGTCCAGGTACCCAGAATCTCGTAAAAGGTTGTCTACTGGTGTCGCGCACTCCTCTCGTACATTGTGGATGTCGTCTCGGAGCGAGACTATTGCGCTATCAGAGCCTTCATGGAAATTGTTAATCAATCGGTACGACTCAACAATATTCTCAAGTTTGGTGACGTAGTCCCCTATGAAGGAATCGGCGAAATGCTGTTCAAAAATCTGGGTGTCAGCGAGATTTGCGCCGCTCGTCGCACAGACGGAATCGACCCAAGTCGAGGGGGAGTCAACGAGAGGTAGGTCATCGCTGAGTAGAGACAAATCCTCCCCGAGTCGCTGCTCAACGGCTCGTCGTGCAAGGAAGGCCATTCGGCGAGCACTCCTTAGCACTACTGTGTCGGATGGGTGGCCTCATGGTGTCTTGAAAAAGCTGGATCATTTCGATCACTTACGGCGAAGTTTGGGCGAGCGGTTGGCGAACTGTCGACAGTGTGATCCTCTGGGGGCATG
>Ga0224501_10002157_pt1 | contig 15386 bp, 18 predicted proteins | sample SF_Oct11_sed_USG_4_FD_169105 | JGI IMG/M metagenome (GOLD analysis project Ga0224501, IMG submission 169105) | Sediment microbial communities from San Francisco Bay, California, United States - SF_Oct11_sed_USGS_8_1 | ecosystem: Environmental > Aquatic > Marine > Sediment | place: USA...
TATACTTACAGTATCAATGGCACACCTACAGACTGCGTCATATTAGGGGTAAACAAATTGTTACCTGAGAAACCTGCACTTGTTGTGTCAGGAATAAACAAAGGCGGAAATCTCGGAGACGATATCACCTATTCAGGTACTGTCTCTGCTGCGATAGAGGGTACAATAATGGGCATCCCATCATTTGCCATCTCTCTTTTCATTGAAGAAGAACATGCTTCTCCTTTACATTTCGATACTGCATCTGATTTTGCCGTGAAGATTGGCAGATATATCCTTGAGAAATCTCTCCCACATAATACCCTGCTCAATATAAATGTACCAAATGTGCCCAAAAATAAAATCCTCGGAGTGAAGTTTACACGACAGGGAAAAATGTTTTATAACAATTCTATTAAGGATATCATTGATCCGAAAGGGAAAAAACACTACTGGATAGGAGGGAGTCAACCTTATATAAAACACGGCGATAATACAGATATTCAGGCTATTCATGAGGGTTACATCTCTATCACTCCTGTCAATATTGATCTCACAAATTATAAGGCATTGGAATTTCTTAAGAACGAATTATCATTTCTCTCTTAAAATGAAAAAATATTACGATGTCATAATAGTTGGTGCTGGTCCTGCCGGAATATTCTCCGCTCTTGAATTGCTCAACCAGAAAGAAGATACACGCATCCTTATCATAGAAAAAGGCCATGACATTGACAAGAGAAGATGTCCAATGGAAATTAGGGAAATTTCATGTGCAACCTGTCCTGAATGTGCACTCCTCAGCGGATGGGGTGGCGCAGGCGCTTTCAGCGATGGAAAATTGAACCTTTCTCCTAAAATTGGGGGTTTTCTCTCAAGATATATAGGCAGTGAGAAATTACAATCCCTGATACATTACGTAGATGACATCTATGTGAGATATGGTGCTCCTCAAGAAACATACGGAGACAATAAAGAAAATATCCACGTAATAGAAAGGCTCGCATCAGAAAATAACCTGCAGTTTATACCGTCAACAATAAGACATATCGGTACCGAGAGGTGCAGGGTACTCTTGAAAAATATAAAAGAGACCCTTAACAGAAAGGTAGAGACGTTATTCAATGTGGAAGCAGACAGGGTCATTACAGAAAAAAGAAAGGCTGTTGGTATAAGACTCAAGGATGGCACAAGGTTTTATTCTCAATGTGTCATCCTTGCTCCAGGACGGGAGGGTTCGAGATGGCTTGAAAGAGAGACAAAACGACTCCACCTCACCCTTTTGAAAAACCCTGTTGACATCGGTGTACGGGTTGAGATACCAGCCGCTGTCTTTGAACCTCTTACAAAAATAACCTATGAACCCAAGCTCATCTTCCATTCTAAAAAGTTCAATGATAAGGTAAGGACGTTCTGTGTAAATCCTTATGGTGAGGTGGTGAAGGAATACCTTAAAGGTATCTGGACAGTCAATGGCCATAGTTATGCGAACAGGAAAACGAATAATACAAACTTTGCACTTTTGGTGAGCACATCTTTTACAGAGCCATTTGATGAACCTATATTATATGGAAGATATATCGCAGAGCTTGCAAATCTTCTTGGAAAGGGTGTCATTGTGCAGAGGCTCGGAGATTTAAAGCAGGGAAGACGGTCAACACATGAAAGAATCGCAAAAGGGAATGTGGAGCCGACACTCAAGGATGTCACACCAGGTGATTTAAGTTTTGCGATACCTTATCGTCATATGTCTGACATCATCGAAATGCTCGAAGCACTTGACAGAATTGCTCCTGGTATAAACTCAGAACATACCCTGCTCTATGGAGCTGAAGTGAAGTTCTACTCAATGCATCCGAAGCTCTCAGAGTCCCTTGAGACCGAGATTGATAAGCTATTCGCAGTTGGCGACGGTGCAGGGGTGAGCAGAGGACTTATCCAAGCATCGGTTTCAGGTGTAATCGCAGCAAGAGAAATACTGAAAAGGCTGAGTTAATGGGTTTTCAAGAATTAAGAGAGTTCATGGTGAACATTCAGCTTATCCTAAGGGGGATTAAAGACAAGCGGGTTCTTAATGCAATGAGAAAGGTTCCACGACATCTCTTTATTGATGAATCCTTACAGTATAAAGCCTATGATGATATGGCTTTACCAATCGGTGAAGGCCAGACAATTTCACAGCCTTATATGGTTGCAGTCATGACGGAACTGCTCGAACTCAAAGGTAACGAGAAGGTATTAGAAATAGGTACGGGTTCAGGATATCAGGGAGCGATCCTCGCTGAACTTTCAAGAGAGGTGTATACAATCGAGCGTGTTGATGTACTTGCTCAAAAAGCAGAAGAACGATTCCGTTCCCTCGGGTATACAAACATCCATGTGAAGGCTGGTGACGGCACCTTAGGATGGCCTGAAGAGGCACCTTTTGACAGAATTATGATTACTGCTGCAGCTCCAAAAATTCCTGATGTACTGATGGAACAACTCTCTGAAGAAGGTATAATCATTGCACCTGTTGGAGAACGCTTCTCTCAACAGCTTCTGAAATGCACAAAATCAAAGGGTAAATATTCAGATGAATACCACACCCCGTGTATCTTTGTGCCTTTGATTGGGGAATATGGCTGGTAAAACTATTTTTTTAAACCTCTCTCCTTTACAATATCATCAGCCCAGCTCAATGCAGCAGACACATTTGGAAATCCAATCGTACTTGTGAGCAAAATAATCGCATGATAGATCTCTTCAGGCTTTGCACCCTCATCTAATGCCCTTCTGGTATGTGAATGAACAGAACCTTCTGATTTAATGGCTGCAGCAGCAGCCAGCTGTATGAGATGGGATGTCTTTTTATCAATAGGACCTGCGCTTCTTACCGCTTTTCCAAGGTTATCAACAGCTTTGAAATACCCCTTAAACCTCTTTTTGATACTTAAATACTGCTCTGGTAATTTTGACATGTACACCTCCTTATCGGATTGCTTTCTTCTTAAATTCAGTCCAGTCCTTCATACGTTGCAAGTTCTCACTAAGACTCCACCACCCATTTTTAAAGCTCGCATAATCAGGAGCACCTGTCATTGCAGAAGCATATCTTATTGAATTTGAATAAAATACCCACTGCCTTATCCACATCTGCTCAATCGGCTCATCAAATGGATTAGTTCTGTCTTCTATTTTATTTTCCCACGCATTTGACATGAGTTTTGTTGCTGCAAGTGTCATCTTATCAGTCTCTTTTGTGGTCTCTTCAAGCTTTGTAAAGTGGTTATTAATCCAATCAGTACTATGGCAACTATTACAGATATTCTTCACTATAGTGAATCTTTTTTCCTGTTCGGTTTTATCAATAAGATACTCAGATGCTGGCTCACCTGTAAATGTAGTTGGTAGCGGTAACCCGTCCTTATTTTTAATTATTGTTGTATTTCCTGATTTAGGTTGTGAATGACTATAAACAAGACCAAAAAGCCTGACCCATAACCTTGAACCAAAATTATGAGTTCTTTCCGCAATTACTTCACCTCCCGGTGAGACAAGGAGGCTGTTGTGGCATGTTGCACATGTTGGTGCCTTAAAATCTTTTCCCACTGTCCAGGGTACTGCGTCAAAATTCCATTCATGATATTTCGAAAAATAAATATTCCCGTGTTTACTCTCTTTATACACATTCCATGCAGGCACATCAGGCTCAAGATGGCACTGGGCACAGGTGTAAGGTTTTCTTGCCACCTCGATTGAAAAACCATGTCGCGGATGGCATGCTGAACAGGCACCAAGACTGCCATCTGGATTCTCTCTCCCAACCCCTTGATTGGTCCAATTGGTAAAATCAGGTACGAGTATCTCACCCATCTGTGTGTTCACTTTTTTCATGCCTTTAACCTTTACCTTGGTACCATGACATCCAAGGCATGTTTCATGAAGGGTACTTCCAGAGGGTTTCTCAGACAGAATCTTTCCATTCTCAACTCTCTTCACACCAGTAATGGTATTTGTCAATGCATTATATACAGGATTTTCTATGAGGTTTTTTATCGCATGAGCTTTTTTGCTCTCTGAGTATTGTTCTGCCTCAGTAGGATGGCAAGTTTTACAGTCATTCGGCGTAACAATAACATTTATCCTATATCCCATGTGTTCAAAATTATCTTTATGATTTTCAGGATTCTGGCTATGACATTCATAACAGCCTATACAATATTTCGACAACTCCTTTGGGAGAGTCTCAGCAGAAATCCTTCTCTGAAGAACATTTTTTTTCAGAGCCTCTGCAGGTACCACCTTTGAATGTCTGCTTGAGAGCCAGTCTTTCACAATCCCAGGTGTATAGGTGTTATGGCAACCAATACAGGCTTGGGTCTGAGAACTTAATTTGGCATTATCTATCACATCCTCTGCCTTTTCAGAGGCAACGATACCCTTTGAAAAAAACAAAAATACTACTATGAACAAAAAGACACCATATTTTAGTGCATATTTCATAGAAGACCTCTTGAAAATAAAGTTTTATCTATTTGCTCGACCATGTGAAGAGAAGGTAGTCGATCCATGTCTATTCAATCTTTTTGAACATCTTTTTTGGGGCGCCACAGACAGGACATTTCTCCGGAGCCTCACCTTCTACAGTATTGCCACAGACCTGGCACACATAATAATCAACCTCAGGGTTTTTGCCAATATTCTCTAAAGCTTTTTTGTAAAGTTCTGCATGAATCTTTTCTACTTTATTAGCAAAATTAAAACTTCTCAATGCGCCCTTATTACCCTCAGCCTTGGCTTCTTCAATCATCTTTGGATACATCTTCTGGAATTCATAGGACTCACCATTAATTGCCTCTTCAAGATTTTCCTTTGTGCTTTTTATAAAACCGAGTTCACTCAGATGATTAAGCGCATGGACTGTTTCAGCCTCGGCAGCAGCCCTGAACAGTTTCGCTATCTCTTTATAGCCTTCTTCTTCAGCTTTTTTTGCAAAGGCGAGATACTTTCTATTTGCCTGTGACTCTCCTGTAAAGGCTTTCTCAAGATTCTTTTCCGTATTCGACATATCCGTTCCTCCTTACTTGATACGTTACTCGATACATAGTTAAATAATAGGATATATAAAAATATAAATCAATCTTGACAGTTAACTTTTTGACGTTTATTATAGACTCGTGCTTCGGTATTATAAACCAGAACAATCTGTTATGCCTTCTTCGATGCCTTCAAGCAGTTCGAGTAAATAATAATGCGATTGAGGAAAAAGATATGAAGAAACCCTGGTCAGGAAGGTTTAGAGAGAAGACTTCAAAGGTTGTGGAATCCTTTACAGAGTCAATCTCCTTCGACTATCGTCTCTGGAAATACGACATCGAGGGAAGCATTGCACATACGAAGATGCTCGCTCAACAGGGCATTATTTCAAAGGAAGATTCTGAAAAAATAATAGAAGGGCTTGAAGGGATAGCAAAAGAGATAGAAACAGGAAAATTCAGGTTCAGAAAAGAACTTGAGGATATCCATATGAATATCGAAGCTGCCCTTATAAGAATAACAGGTGACGCAGGGAAAAAACTTCATACTGCGAGGTCAAGAAACGATCAGGTTGCACTTGACCTCAGACTTTATCTAAGATCAGAGACAAAAGAAATACTCTCATTAATAAAGAGATTTCAGAAGACTCTCCTCCACATTGCAACAAAACATCTTCACGCAGTAATGCCCGGCTATACTCATCTCCAAAGGGCACAGCCTGTGCTGTTGTCTCATCACCTGCTTGCCTATGTGGAGATGCTCCTGAGGGATATGGAAAGATTTCAGGATGGATTAAAAAGAATTAACAAACTTCCTCTCGGCTCCTGTGCCCTTGCAGGAACAACCTTTCCCATTGACAGGATATATGTTGCAAAACTTCTTGGTTTTGATGGTATCTCTGAAAACAGCATTGATGCAGTATCTGACAGGGATTTTGCAATAGAGTTTCTTTCGAATGCAGCCATACTTATCATGCATCTTTCAAGGCTCTCTGAAGAGCTTATTCTATGGTCAACCGAGGAATTCAGATTCATTGAATTGCCTGACGCATTCACTACAGGATCAAGCATTATGCCACAGAAGAAGAATCCTGATGTTGCAGAACTTATCAGGGGTAAAGCCGGAAGAGTATATGGCAATCTGCTCTCCCTTCTGACGACAATGAAAAGCCTGCCTCTCTCATACAACAGAGATCTCCAGGAGGATAAGCAGCCTGTATTTGATACAGTTGATACTATTAATTCCTGCCTTGTAGTCCTCAATGAAATGTTTCCTGGTATAAAGTTTAATGCAAAAAGGATGTATGAAACCGCCGGAGATGTCTATTCAACTGCAACTGACATAGCAGAGTATCTTGTAAAAAAAGGGTTACCTTTCAGGGAGGCTCATGAAACCACAGGGAAGATTGTCCTTTATTGTCTGAAAAAAGGGAAAAAACTTGAAGAACTCACACTGAAAGAACTGAATACATTTTCCAAATTCATTAAAAATAATATCTACTCCTGTCTAAAGGCAGAAGAATCTGTAAAGAATAAAAAATCCCGTGGTGGTACATCTCCTGATGAAGTCAAAAGGCAAATAAGAAGGCTCAAGAAAATAGTAAATAGTAAGGAATAAGTATAGATAATATAATAAATATTGTTACATTGTCATTGCGAGCCCGAAGGGCGTGGCAATCCCCTTTTCTTGAGATTGCTTCGTCGCTCAGCTCCTCGCAATGACACTTCATTTAATGCGTTTATATTAGTAAGTTTATGGACAACCTTAATCTTAGAGGACATAAAGAAAAACGAAACTTTCTGCTTCTTACTTTTTACTTCTTACTTTTTACTCTTTGCTTCTTCGTATCATGCGGCAAAAAAGGCCCTCCTACATTAAAGGGATACGAGAAACCTGAAACACCATTTGGTCTTACCGCAATCCATAAAGAAAAAAGAATAATACTCTCATGGTCTTATCCTGACAATCTGAGACATGTTCTGAAAGGTTTTCAGGTCTTAAGGTCAGAGAATGACGGATTTGAAAAGATAGCGTTTATAAAAAATGACCAGAGTTTGTTCATCGATACTACATTTAAAGTAAACATCACCTATAAATATAAAGTCATCGCCCAAAACCTGAAAGATGTTCTGAGTAATGACTCCAACATTATCACAGTAATCCCAAAGGCTTTGCCATCACCTCCAGATAATGTCCGTTTTACCATAACATCTGATTCTATCGGGCTTTATTGGGACAGTTCCGGAGAAGGAGTCTGTTATCACATCTATAAGACAACTGAGAAGGACAAATATGCGGACACTCCACTCAACAGAGAACCTGTATGTATGGTTTCCTTTAGAGATACCTTTCTGTTACCTGACAGAACTGTGTATTACAAAATAAGTGCATTGCTTAACACTATTATAAGGGATGAGGGTTATGCTTCGGCTGAATTAGAGATAACCCCATCCCACTTTATCCCGTCAGCACCATCAGACCTCAGAATAGCCAAAGGAGATGATAAAGTGTACCTTCTGTGGAAAGAGAACACCGAGACTTGGATAAAGGGATACCGCATTTATCGAAAAAGAGAAGAGGAGGCAGAATTCACTCCTATAGGTGAGGTTACAATACCAACCTTCACAGACACAACAGCAAAGATCAACAAAAAGGTCTGGTATATGATTAAGGCATTAGGGCCTTCACGAGAAAGCAATGCACTCACAGGTGAGATATCCGAAAAATAGAAGATCGTTATCGAGTTAATGTTGTGTCAATCTGAAGTATATTGACTTTAAAAGAGTGCATGGGTTAGTCTAAACAAAATTTTATATATAGCACGAATTTAAAACATAATTTAATCTCGGACTTTTAAATTTATCATGCCCTGGATGGAAGACAAGATACTCAAAGCCTTCGAGGAAAGCATAAGCGTAAAGGAGAGGTTTGTAAAAGAACATCTTAAACTCATTATGGATACATCAAAGATAATTGCTGAGTCCTTCAATGAGGGTAAGAAGCTTATTCTCTTTGGAAATGGTGGCAGTGCTACTGATGCCTCTCATATCGCAGCCGAATTTGTCAATCGTTTCAAGAAAGAAAGACCTGGTCTCCCCGCAATAGCACTTAATACTGATATGGCGGTTATCACATCCATTGCGAATGATTATGATTTTTCAGAAGTTTTTTCAAGACAGCTTAAGTCTCTGTCCGAGGATGGGGACGTAGTGATTGCGATAAGCACCAGTGGAAGTTCAAGTAACGTGCTGAAGGCAGTGGATGTGGCGAAGAAGAAGAAACTCAAGATTATCGTTTTTACAGGTGCCAAGGGAGAGAAACTTGCTTCAAAGGCAGATTATGCCTTCATCGTTCCCTCCGATAACACACCAAGGATTCAGGAAACCCACATCACATTAGGACATGTCCTCTGCCAGATGGTGGAGGAGATACTTTTTGAGACACCAAGGAGAAAATAATCCAGCTAATCCGCCTGAGGCGGATCGGTTATGTGAGGTGAAAATTCTCGGCATTGATCCGGGAAGTATCACCTGTGGTTATGGAATTATAGAAACATCAAAAAACAAAAAAACTGCTGACTGTATCTACATCACTTCTGGCAGGATAGTCACTTCTCGTAAAAAAAAGTTACATATTGTATTAAAAGAGCTTTATGATACCCTTGTGGATATTATCAGGGAATATAGCCCCCATGAAGTTGTGGTAGAAAAAGTTTTTTTTGCAAAAAGTGCAAAAGCGGCATTAAATCTCGGCCAGGCGCGAGGAATTGCGCTCCTTTCTGCTGCATCATGTGGTCTTCATGTGTACGAATATAGTGCCCTTGAGGTGAAAAAGGCTATCACCGGTTATGGAAGGGCTGAAAAAAGGCAGGTTCAGGAGATGGTGATGAGAATCCTGTTCCCGCGCTCCAGACACCGTGCTCAAACTCCTATTCTTACTGAAGACAGCGCAGATGCACTTGCCCTCGCCTTATGTCATTTAAATACCTTAAAATTTAGGGAGGCATATGATAGGGTCATTAAGAGGAAAACTTATCTCGAGAAGACCTGACAACGTCATCATAGAAGTTGGCGGTATCGGTTACCAGGTAAACGTCCCTCTCAACATACTCTCGAACATGCCTGATGAAGGTGAATATGTTTTCCTGCATATTTATACACATGTGCGCGAAGATGCTCTTCAGCTTTACGGTTTTACCACAGAAGATGAAAAGAGGATTTTTATCACGCTCCTCGGTATCACAGGCATAGGGCCTAAAATGGCCCTGAACATACTTTCAGGCATTTCTCATGATGACTTTCTGCATGCAATCGAAACAGAGGATGTTGCATTGCTCTGCAGGATACCAGGTCTCGGAAAAAAGACAGCGCACAGATTGATCCTCGAGCTTAGGGAAAAACTGCCTTCTTCAAAGGATATAAAGAACAGGGTTTTTGAAGATACCCTCTCGGCACTCATCAACCTTGGATATAAAAAATCTGTTGCCCAGGAATCTCTTGAAAAAGCTTATAAAAAAGGGCATAAAGACATTGAAAGTCTTCTCAAGGAATCATTAAAATATTTAACAGGTAATATCCGTGAAGAGGATAGATGATCGTAAAGCCATTGACAAAGACCGAACAGTAAATCCTGTTATCTCGCAGGATGAATCCACCTATGAACTCACCCTGAGGCCAAGGTCATTTGATGAATTTATCGGCCAGGATAAGATTAAAGACAACCTCAAAGTGTTCATAGAGGCAACGGGAAAAAGAAAAGAACCCCTCGACCATGTCCTCTTCTGCGGCCCTCCTGGTCTTGGAAAAACAACACTTGCACATATTATCGCAACAGAATTAAGGGTAAATATCAAGACAACATCAGGTCCTGTGCTCGAAAGACCGGGTGACCTCGCTGCCATACTTACCAATCTCTCTGACCTTGACATCCTATTTATAGACGAAATACACAGATTGCCACGTATCGTGGAAGAAATCCTCTATCCTGCAATGGAGGAATATCAGCTTGACATCATCATAGGCCAGGGACCTAATGCAAGGACACTGAAATTAAATTTACCGAAGTTCACACTGGTTGGTGCAACAACAAGGACAGGACTCCTCACTTCACCATTGAGAGACAGGTTTGGCGTGATTAACAGGCTTGAGTTTTATAATCCTGAAGATCTCAAAAAAATTATTCTTCGTTCATCAGCAATACTGAAAATGGAGATCGAAGATAATGCTGCATTCGAGATTGCACGCCGTTCAAGGGGAACACCGAGGATTGCGAACAGGTTATTAAGAAGAATTCGCGACTTTGCTCAGGTAAAAGGTGATGGAAGGATTGGTCTCAATATCACAAAGAGTTCCTTGCTCTCACTCGATGTTGATGAAAAAGGGCTCGACGAAATGGACAGAAGACTTCTTCTCACGATAATAGAAAAATTCTACGGTGGCCCAGTGGGAATTGAGACCATTGCTGCGTCATTAAGGGAAGACAAAGAGAGCATTGAGGATGTGTATGAACCTTTTCTTCTTCAGGAAGGCCTCCTTGAAAGAACCCCCCGCGGCAGACAGGCAACACGAAATGCGTACCAGCACTTAGGGATAAAGGTTCCGCAGGGATTATTTTAGAATCAAGAATAATCCATATAAAAATAAACAAACAGTTCATTTATAGAAACCTACAACCATTCAATCTTTACAAGCTTCTGTACTTTTTTAAATTCAGGGTCGCCTGTAACAATGGGAGCATTCTCTTTTATGGCTGTTGCAACTGCAAAACAATCTGCGTAGGAGATAGAATGTTCAGCCTTAATTTTTGCGGCTTCAAGGACGTCATTAAATGTATTTGCAATCTGTGTGAGAGGAAGACTTGGGAATATGGTATTTATGAAATATTCTGCCTTTTCTATGCTCCTTTCCTTTGCAAGTATATAAAAGGTTTCTCCAAGATTTATATCATTGATCAAGAGAAGAACATCATCTGATGACAGAAAACTCTTTACTATTTCATAGCTATCTTCTTTTTTTAGATACGCCAGAAGGGCGAATGAGTCGAGCAATTTTTTCTTCCTCACGCCTGAGATTCTCCTTTCGATCTTTTAATAACGCCTTTGTGAGAGAAGGGCCATCCTTAAATATGCCGCAAAAATACTCTATCGGGTCTTCTGGTAATGGATGTATCTCGATATGGTCATTGACAGTTTCAACAGCTACTTTTGAACCTGGTTTTATACCGAGTTTTTCACGCTCATTTTTAGGTATGACAACCTGCCCCTTAGCCGATGTAGTAACAACTGGCATAGGTAAAACCTCCTTATTTTTGTTGAACTAATATATAGTAAGTTTAACTCATTATTTTTTGTTCGTCAAGGATAAGTTTATCTTTTAACAAAATCAAAGCATAAACTTAAATCATCTGAATCAATACACGCACTTTTCTCATCGGGTTGCCAGTGTTTTGCTCACATGATAGTTATCGACTTATATATATTTTTGATTTAGAATATTATTATATGAAACTTTTAATGCATATCTGTTGTGCAAATTGCAGCTTATATCCTCTTCAGAACCTTTTCTCAAATGGTATTGATGTGAAAGGACTCTGGCTCAATCCAAACATTCATCCTTATACTGAATATCAGAAGCGTCTTGAGTCTTTAGAAAATCTTCAGAAAATATGGGGTCTTGATATCGAATACATTGACCACTATGGTCTCACAGACTTTCTGAGGACAGTAGTAAACAGAGAAGATAACCGATGCATCTTATGTTATTCTATGAGGCTTGATGAGACAGCAAAGACTGCGAAGAAAATGGGGCTCGACGGGTTTACCACTTCTCTTCTTGTAAGTCCTTACCAGAAATTTGATATTTTGACATCTGTAGGCAAAGAGAGCGAGAAAAAATATTCTATTCCTTTTTATTGTGAAGACTTCAGGCATGGGTGGAAAGATGGCATCATCCTTTCAAGGAAACTCGGACTTTATAGACAAAAGTACTGCGGGTGTATCTATTCGGAGATGGAGAGATACCTAAAAACAGAAAGTAGAAATTAGAAAATAGAAATTAAAGTGAAATACATGGCTGACGGTATTCAGTATATAGGAAAATTTCTTATAATCTTTGGCATCATTATTGTCGCTGTCGGCGGATTGCTGCTTATTTCAGAGAAAATACCCTGGATTGGAAGACTTCCCGGTGACATCATAATCCAGAAAAAGAATTTTACATTCTATTTTCCGTTGGCAACAAGTATACTCATAAGTCTGATATTGACTTTATTTTTCTGGATCATCAGCCGGAGATAAGAAAATAGTAATGAGGCCCTTTCTCATAATTTTGACAATTCTGATAAGCATATGGAATGCAGATGCTGCGGAGACCGTAAAAGTGCTTATTGTAAACGACATATATTCCAAAAGCCCTGAAAAGGGTGAGAAAATAAAAAAGCTGGGAAGCATAGAGGGAAACCTCCTTGTAACAGGCACGCGTTACAGTGGAAATATTGAGGTCTGGAGAGGAGATAACGGATTCTATCTCATAAACGAACTCCCTTTGGAAGAATATGTAAAGGGGGTGGTTATTGCTGAAGTTGGTCCGAACTGGGAAATGGAAGCGCTCAAGGCACAGGCAGTGATATCAAGGACATACGCTCTCTATCAGAAAAAGACAAATGGGGACTCCATATACCATCTCACCTCTTCTGTCCTTCACCAGGTTTATAAGGGCAGTAGCTCGGACATTCGCGTAGCATATGCAGTTGAAGGGACAAGCGGTGAAATTCTCACCTTCAACGGGAGCACCATAGAGCCTTTTTATCACTCAACCTGCGGTGGAAAAACAGAGAGACCAGAGGAAGTATTCATGAAAAGCTATCCCTATCTCAGGTCAGTTGAATCAAATTGTGAAACATCACCATACTGGGTCTGGGAAAGAAAGATTCCTTTAAAAGAGATAGAAAATGCCCTGAAGCTCACAGGAATAAAAAAGATTACCATAAAATCTTATACCTTAACAAAGAGAGTAAAAGAGCTCAGTATTGTCTATAACTCTGGTACCACAACATTGAGGGCGACAGACTTTAGAAGAGCACTTGGATGGAGCACCCTCCCCAGCACAAACTTCACCATTTCAAAAGATGGGGATTCGATTCTGTTCAGTGGGAAGGGATATGGTCATGGCGTCGGCCTCTGTCAATGGAGCGCTCATCAGATGGCATCAGAAGGTAAAAATTATAAAGACATCCTGTCCTTCTTTTATCCAGGGACAACCTTACAGTTCTATGAAGGTCGCTGATTTCGATTTTTTTCTTCCAAAGGGTCTGATTGCTAAAAGGCCATTAAACGAACGTGCACATTCGAGACTCCTTGTGCTTCATAGGAATGGTAAGGTAGAGCATAAAATGTTCTCTGACCTTCTCTCATATCTCGACCCTGGAGACATGCTGCTGATGAACAACACAAAGGTTTTTCCCGCAAGACTCACAGGTTATAAACAGACTGGTGGAAAACTTGATATCCTTCTTGTGCGAGAAAAGGAAGACAATATGTGGGAGGTGCTCTCAAGGGGAAGATACACGGGATCACTCAAGATTTCTGAAGAACTTCAAGCAGATCTCTATGACGGAAAAACTGCACGCTTTACCTATTCCGGAAATCTCAGGGATATCATCTGGAAATATGGGAACATGCCACTCCCACCATACATAAAACGCACACCCGATGAATCAGATAAAGAAAGATACCAGACCATATATGCAAAGGAAGAAGGCTCTATTGCAGCTCCTACAGCAGGCCTTCACTTTACTGAAAGATTACTCAGGGAGATTTCCTTAAAGGGCATAGTAATGAGAGAACTGACATTGCAAGTAGGCATCGGCACATTCAGACCTGTGAGAAGCAAAAAAGTAACTGAACATTCTATGGACCCTGAATACTTTGAAATAGATAATAGCATCATCTCTGAAATCAATAAAATTAAGGAATCGGGTAAAAAGATTTTTTCCGTGGGAACGACTTCAACAAGGGCGATAGAGGGATATTTCAGTGGGAATTGTGACGTCACTTCTGAAAATGGAAAGCTAAACGGTACGACTGACATCTTTATATACCCTGACTACAGATTTAAGGTTGTTGACTCCTTAATCACTAATTTCCACCTCCCGAGATCTACACCCCTCCTGTTAACATCTGCATTCTGCGGCTGGGAAAACCTGATGAAAGCATATGCGGAAGCTATTTCGAGAAGATATAGATTTTTCTCATATGGTGATGCTATGCTTATCGTATAATTTATGAAAAAGACTGATTTAAAAGAAAAATCATCAGTTCTTATTATTGGCAGAGGATTCATTATCGTAGCGATATTTATTACATCCTCGCTCAGTTTTACACTTGGATATTTCGTGGGGAAAAGCGGGCATTCTCGTGTTGAAAATCAACAGTTTTCCCCTGCTCTCCAGGAACGAATTGAACAGAAAAACATAGCTCCTGAGGCCAAAGATGCAGTTTCCCAACAATCAGAACAACCTCAAAAGACATTACAACCTGAAACTCAACACACTCAAGAAACCAGTTTAGCTCAAGAAATAAAAAAACCTATAGAAACTAAACCAACTCAGGAAACCGCAAAAGTTCATGAAACCAAAGAGACTGTAAAATCTAAGGGAAAAACAAAAACTCCTCAAAAAATAAAATACACAGTTCAGGTAGGCGCATTTACGGATGCATCAGAAGCAGATGCCCTTAAGACAAAACTCAATAAAAAGGGCTATAAGGCATATGTGACCCAATCAGAGTCGAAAAATGACAAAAAGCTGTTTAAAGTCAAAATAGGAGAATTCAATACCAAGAATAAAGCTGAGTTACTGTCTATAAAAATAAGAAAGACCGAAGGCCTTCAGACATTCTCAACATTTAAGACTGAGAAGGAGGACGTACGGTAACGTTAGAGATTGAACTTGACAGCGAAAAAGAAGCACATTTTCTTTATGGCGGGCTCGATAAAAATCTGAAGATAATAGAGGAAACTTTAGGCATCACTGCCTCGTATAGAGGAAATAAAATATTCCTGCAGGGTGATAATAAATCCGTGGAAGAGGCTGAAAGAATCATCCAGGATATCCGGGCAATAAGCTCCGATGGTTATACACTCAGTCCTGAAGATATACGTTATGGAGCGAAGTGTGCATCGGAAGGCGAATATACATCGCTCAGGAACCTTTTCTTGAACAATATCCCTGTATCATCAAAAAAACGATTTATCATCCCAAAAACAGAAACCCAGAAAAAATATATAGATGCCATAAAAAGTTTTGACATGGTTATTGGCATAGGTCCTGCGGGCACAGGCAAGACATATATTGCAATGGCAATGGCGGTAAATGCCTTACTGAAAAAACAA
>Ga0224501_10002158_pt1 | contig 15383 bp, 16 predicted proteins | sample SF_Oct11_sed_USG_4_FD_169105 | JGI IMG/M metagenome (GOLD analysis project Ga0224501, IMG submission 169105) | Sediment microbial communities from San Francisco Bay, California, United States - SF_Oct11_sed_USGS_8_1 | ecosystem: Environmental > Aquatic > Marine > Sediment | place: USA...
TGGCGAATCATCCTTGAACAGCCGCCACTATATCCTTATACTGGCTAGCAAGTTGCCCCTTGTGCAATAAGATATCATGAAATCAAATCAATATCAATTTAGTATATTTTTAATCGAACATATACATCAACCAGTGACCCTCTCTCCTCCCTCCCACCCAGAAGCCCTAATCACTAACAGATATTTTGATACAAAGCTGTAATTTGTGAAAGGTCACCTGTGTATATACTACTTTATTAGCAGGCACTGGACAGTGTGTAAAACTGTGTATAAAAGTTCTCATATAAAATAAAATAATTATTACTATAAAAGAGGTGGACTAAATCTCGGATATCCTCTGCATCACATACGGATCTGTGAGGGGAGCAGAGTGTCCGCGGCCCATTTCCGATTGTTTTTGAGGATCATTACGTGAACCGGGTACTGCGGCTTCGGTTTAATTTTCAGCAGGTATTTACATGTTTGGTCGACGACGAAATCCAATAAACATGGAAGCGCGAGAGATTTTAGTCATTTTGAGTAGCTTTCGGTGTTCAATAGGATAATTCTGGTGCACTTTGATTGTATCGACTCTAGCAGGCTTAGCTGATGTTTCCTCAGAAAACAGAAAAAGGAAGCAATATAGCATAATCTAAAACGGACCTAACTGCTCGATTGATAAAAATGCGCAAAGCTTTACATTCACCATGCCCAATCTTTTCATTTAGACTACAATGTACAGTCATCTGCTAGCTTTCTTAGTGATATTGTTCACATGAGGCGTACACAACGGCTTTGAGTCAATCGTGACTCCCAAGAATTTTGCTTGCGCAACAATCTCTAGGTTATTCCGACCATTTATTGAGACGATTTTATCTTGTACCCGCTTACTCCTAGGTCGATTCACTGGGAGGACCTTTCTCTTGGTCAAATTTAGCTGCTTTCCGGTATTCAACAGAGTTACGAATAGATGCGGGGTCCAGAGAACATGACTGCCAATAGCAGTTGATGTCATCTGCGTACATTGTTTGGCTGGCTGTAGTCTTGAACGAGTTTATGAGTGCCAGCCAGAAAACAGGCCACTAATGTTATTATCCTGTGTAGGGTACAGCTAAGACAGTGATGGTTCAGGGATACTGCGGTCGTTATGACCCCGAGCTGCATCTCTTCAAATCATTCTCTTTCTCATCCGCAACCATACCTATGATGGTGCAGAGAACTGTGGAGAGTTATGTCGACAAGAGAATGGGTGAGCCAGCTCACTAACTCACTATCATGGACGGGTTTTATGGAAACCCCTGCCATTGAGTTTAACTCTGCCCCTTATTGGTAACCTCATTCCTTTTCTGTAAGTCCCTCCTTTGTTTATAAATTCATCCCTTTTTATTAAAGTCACTTCTCATTTAAACACGCGCCCCTTTTTGTAAATTCCTCTGGTTTATAAATCTCCCCTTTTTTGTAAGCCCACCCACTGTCATAACCTACCCTCATTTTCCAGCCTCCCCACTGGTTCAGGCCCATTTCGTATAACCTCATTTTCCAGCCTCCCCACTGGTTCAGGCCTGGCCCCATTTCGTATAACCTCATTTTCTGACTTTACCCTGCTTGCTCTTCCAGGTACGACATACGGACCACCAGCCGGCAGAAAGATGACCGTGTTTATTGATGATGTTAACATGCCAATCATCAACGAATGGGGAGACCAGATCACCAATGAGATCACCCGTCAGCTCATGGAGACTCATGGTTTCTATAACCTAGAGAAACCAGGAGAGTTCACCAATATTGTTGATATGCAGTTCATCGCTGCTATGATGCACCCAGGAGGTAGGCTTTCACAACCACAGAGATTGTTGTCTGTGGCAATGACTGAACACTGTGTCCTAAAGGACTCTTCAAGATGTGGTATAAACATAGCAAGAATGCGGAATACCTCAGTCACTGGATCACTTGGATTCAGATTGAAAGATCCCAGGTTCATTTCGTCTCACATAGTCGCTAGCTCGTGGTGCCCGAGAACAAGTCTCAGGCTTAGAAAATCACTTGAGCTAAGCACCTGCATAAGACAACAAGAAAAACATCCCGTTGCCTGTCATAGTTTAAAAATTGTAACCAGGCGTTCTATTTAGGTGGACGTAATGATATCCCTCAACGACTAAAGAGACAATTCACTGTATTCAACTGCACACTGCCGTCAAATGCTTCTATCGACAAGATCTTCAGAGTTATCGGCACTGGGTACTTCACAACAGAAAGGTAGGATTGAGTGGTTCTCTCTTGATAGGCCAAATAGAAGTTGGGTAAAGTGTTTTTTTTTTAGTAGCTCAATATAAACATTGTATATAGTGGTAGCAAGAAGAGATAAGCCTCAATATAAAGGAAGTCACGAAAACTAACTTTGATTGCTCCTGTTCTGAGTGGGAGCTCCGCACATCAGTCCTAGCTCAAAACCAAACACCGTCACTACGAGGTGAAGCATTGATAACCACCCGCTCATGATGCTCCATGATAAGCCGTAATTGGTGAAAATACCTTAACTTTCAAAACTTACAGGATAGCATTATAGCTCCAGCATGTCTGTATGTTAATTGGTTACAAGGTTTTAGCTCCTTCTTTTCACATAGTAACTCACTTGACTATACTCATCTAGTTTCCCGTGGGTAGACTGTTCATCGAACCGAGAACTCAATGAATGTTTGAGTGCATCATAAGAATTAACTTTAACTGAACTTCCATTTATCACCCGGTTTATTTACCTCTTTTTTGCCATGACTTTTGCAGAGGATTCGATAAGGATGTTGTGGAAGTCGTCGGTAAACTGGTAGGGGCTTCGAGGCGGCTGTGGCAGAAGACAAAGATAAAGATGTTGCCAACACCCGCCAAGTTCCATTATGTGTTTAACTTGAGAGATCTGTCAAGAATTTGGCAGGTATGAATAATATTCTTACAGGGGACCTCAATGGTTAGAGCTTTTAGCTCGAAATGGAAAGATCCTGGGTTCAAATCCTGAGACCCTGGGATCCCACTGTGTGTTGAAGTGTCCCCTATAATCTTTGGCTCCTAGCACCCTTGGCCAAGTTACCACATTAGAACAATAATGTGCAAAGTATTCTCACCCCTTGCTTTCGACCGCCACAGACTCAACAATGATAAATACTAATGTAAATCAGCTTCTTGATTGGGTGTTTTTTCAGTGCGCTTTTCAGCTGGTCAATTTATCCATTTAAAATATAGGTCTCTTATCAAATCTAATCCAAAGAAAAACCCCAATGGAAGTTAATTTTTTTGTCAAATTCATATAAAAGGATCTATCTATATAGCAGCTCAGACTTTCGATGTAAAGAACACCAGATTTTGGTCTTAAGCTCCTCGTGATTTGCCAAGTTTTGCTCTGATGTTTCTAGGGAATGTTGAACACACAAGGAGATATCATCACCACACCAGCCATCCTGCTGGCTTTGTGGAAACATGAATGCTACCGAGTCATTGCTGATCGATTTACCACGTTTGAGGACATCGAGTGGTTCGAAAAGGTAGGTTAATCACTATACTGATTCTCGATCTCAGGCTATTAGTTTTTTTAAGAAAAATATAATCCAATACAACTAAATACCATTGATTTACAACCTATTAACTATTCAGCTTTTTATGCTTCATTTCTCATTCCACAGGGTGATAAGTTGCTATTTAATTTAGCAGAAAGAATGGTAGATTGAAAACGTAAATTGGTTCAAACACATTTACTGCTGCTTACAATCCGTGACAAAGGGGTAATTGTCATGGTCAAGAGTGTCTTCACATGTTCTTAGATTCTGAAGCCTACCATGAACAAATGGACCCAGCTCAAATGGAAGCTTAGATGTAGCCCCTATCCAATCCCCATACTTAGAGCCCTCGGTGATGCACTTTTCAGACCATCGACACAACAGAATTGGCCCTGAAGTAGGAAATTAACACAGAGCTGTTGATGTTTCCACTGATTTCTCGGCTGACACGCCGATAGTTGGAAAAATCTCTTGCAGGTGCACACTAGACCCGTAGTCAATGTTCAACAACAATATAGAAATAGGGTTTCAGAGTGCAATTTTTCACCTCTGTCAATGAGCGTTAGTGCCATTTTTGCACAATGATAGAGGTTCGAATGCAATGGGCTCTATTTAGCGTTACCCGGCTAACCCGCAAAGCACTTCTTATAACTTCAGTTTTTTTCCAATATTACGTTCAAATTTGAGTTCTACTCTATGTTATGAGGGAGTAAAGATCCTAAGGTTACTAAGCTTTAGTAATTAGATCTCATTTTCTATCTATTTGGGCCATTCGGTTCGTAGTTATTCGAGTAACCAATATTCGCTTTTTGGAAAAAGATCACTCTGTATCGCCGCAATGAATGCGGAGTTGCCTCCCTTTAAGAATGGGGATCACAACTCCAAAAGTGCGTCTACCCTCAACCGTGACACAGCCACTTTAAAGGACCAGTGGCACTTGCTTCGTGTCAATCCCTCCACTATGCCTTGTTATACTGAATAGTGTTGGCTCACCCAACTTGAAATAATCCAAGCACATCGTAATATTGGAGTTACCTACTCTCTTTTTAGGAGTGTACACGTACTATTGAGGAAGACTGTGGAGCTGTGATGGCTAAGGAACTCCATCCTGAACCATACTTTGTTGATTTCCTCCGTGATGCACCAGAGCCAACTGGTAAATGGGCAGGGAATATGTAGGCCATTCATCCATGTTGCCCTGCGTCCATTTTGAGAGACCATAATACAGTTAGCTTTTGGTGAAGCTTCAATGCCTGGGCAGTGCTGACAGTGAAAGTTGACATTACCCAGCCACCCAGGGCCACCTCCACTCCAGCAGGGTATTCCCTCACTCACCCACTCACATTGTACATGCTGTGACTAACCAACGCACAAGGCTGTTCACAATTGGAATCATATATGCCATACCAGCTATATGATAGTATCAGCTTGGACAAATATACTGCTATAATATCTTGGCATTGAAAGCATCAAGTGCAACAGGTTTAAAGATACAATTATATCTCTATAGTGAAGCACTCTACATATTTTGGGACAAGCAAATGTCATCCTTGTAGCAGACTATCAGAATAAATAGAGGGCTCTTAGATTAAAATAATGTCACTTTAGACCTTGCTGCATTCTGGACTATCACCTTATCCATCTCTAACTCAATTCTCTGTTATTAAGTGGCAGACTTAACCTCAGGTAATTTTTTATTCCTTCAGTTTTAGATTAGCTTCAACCCTATGCCGAAAGTTTTCCATATGCAGCCTTATCAATCGTACATGTAGAACCACACTTTGCACCACCTTGCTGCTTAACCCAATACATCCCACCAGATTCATCAATTAGTTAAATATAATTTATGAACTACACCGTAATGTTGTCAATATATGAATTCCATTAATTCGCAAATGTTCACTCGCGACATTGTGACAGCCGTGATAGTTGTGACACCCGTGATAGTTGTGACAGCCGTAATGGTGACACTAGTGGTGGTTGTGATAACCATGACGATTGTGACCATTATCTTGTGTTATAGGAGAGGAAGCTGATGATGCTGATTTGGATGCTCCTAAGATTTATGAGCTGTTGGACACATTCGAGCACCTCGACACCAAGCTTAATCAGTACATGCAGCAATACAATGAGACCGTGAGAGGTGGACAGATGGATCTCGTCTTCTTCAAGGTCAGGGTCATCTATTATTGCGCAATTAGCTGGCTGAATCCCTGCTGTAAACCCGTGATATACGCGTGAGGGAAACCAATCCATAAAAACTGGTCTGGCTCGATAATGGTATCCTTGCCAAAAAGTCAAAGTCAATCAGTTTTAAGAACTTATCATATGAATGTCTTTTCGCATATTGTGTATTATTATGAATCACATGAGGCAAATTTGCTCTCTTTGGTTCTTCGGGCCTCCCAGACTAAGCTCATGTTGTGATAGGATCCACAGTTAAGTCATAGTTACTCAGTGTTCTGCCAATAATAGATCATCCTCAGCATCTCTTGATACACTCACTGGTTATAGGATGCCATGACTCACTTGGTGAAGATCTCTAGAGTGATCAGAACACCCAGAGGCCACGCCCTGCTTGTCGGTGTCGGTGGCTCTGGTAAACAGTCTTTAACCAGACTCGCTTCCTTCATCGCAGGATACAAAATCTTCCAGATTACTCTCTCCAGGTCAGTCAGTAGCTTCACTTCCAGATTACTCTCTCCAGGTCAGTCAGTGGCTTCACTTCCTGATGTCTAAACATGAATGCCTTTTGTTTTCTACCAAAAACTCCTGGTACCGGTATTCAGTATTCTCGCTGTTTTACGACAATGTCACATCTCCGAAGACACGTAATGAAATATCACCAGATAGCAATATCAGTAATAGGTGGAATGTTCTTCCTTGAGAAGTTAGGCGTAAGTTTCAGATTCAAAGATGATTGCGTTGAATAATATTGTTATTTTTTGTCATTGACAGCAAGTAAGTTACAGCTAGCACATATCTGTTCCGAATGTCCCATACTATCTTTTCCTCTTCTGCCAAACATTTCAATCTGTGAATCAGTTGCTATATAGCCTTTATTTCCCTCCGCTTTTGCACACCCTTCCAGCCTCGCAAACACCCGCGACATCATTTTCTGTATGGAAACAGCTTGTTCTACTTCCTGCTTATGAAAGACCTACCAAGAACCATCTTATGGTCGATAGTGGGCCAGTGGCGAACGCATTTGACTCACAATTAAAACAAATTGCTGGGTCATACCTGGCGCGACTGTGAACTCCTTACACAATTTCTAGCTCTTACCACTCCAAAGTAGTCCTCAAGCGCGGGAGGTCCATTAAACAGGATAACCAAGTGCTCGTGTACAACAATAAAAATAATTCAACTAAACAGTCTTAACAATGGACTGCAAAAAACAATTGATGACCCCTTACCTATGGTTCATACCATCAAGGTCAAAATACCGTAACCCGCCTCCTTTTAAAACTTTTCCATAAATACTTCTTAGATCATACAATGCGAGCAACCTGATGGAGGATCTGAAATACCTGTACCGCACCGCTGGTCACGAGGGTAAAGGTATTACATTCATCTTCACTGATAACGAGATCAAGGATGAGAACTTCCTCGAGTATCTAAACAACATGCTCGCCTCTGGAGAGGTTGGTAATCATAAAATCTGCCTTCCTGCTTCAACTCCTAAAGTTTAACCTTAGCCTCTACGGTGTGATACTTGGCTACAGACATGGCCCCATGTTTTCAATGAAATGAATATCGAGTCTATCAGTTAACCTGGCAACCATAAATGTTTGTTCCCCTAGTTCGGAGTTAGATGGAAATGTGACCTCTGAATGGTGACATGAGTGCCCTCCATGTCACTCCCCAGAGCTGTCGAATCTGATTCACAATACTAAATATAAAGGAGACCCTCCCATGGTGTATAACCTTGCTATAGTGGCACGCCGCAGACTATCCTGGTAGCGAGCCATTGGATTAGCAACCCTATCCATATAGAGGATGATCCCAGCCAATCACCTTGTACCAAGGGTGGGCAATTCTCATTAGTTTAGATAACTCTAAACGACTTGATCTTTGTCCAGGTATCTAACCTGTTTGCTCGGGATGAAATGGATGAGATTTTGAATGAGTTGATTGGCCCGATGAAGAGAGACGCTCCCAGACGACCACCCACACTGGAGAACTTATATGAGTACTATCTGCAGCGATGCAGGGAGAATCTACACGTCGTACTCTGCTTCTCACCAGTCGGAGAGAAATTCAGAAATAGGTCAGGGTCACACATCATAAAATAGGTTTCATTTTGTATTCGTTTGTATTAGTAGGTGTCCTTTCCTTTTTCTCTTTCCCTCGGTATTAGTCTATTTCAGTACTAAAAGTTAGAGACTCAGCGCTATTTTATGGCATTCTACAAATCTAAGTGATGCTCAGAGCTGTGTAAGAGTCGATTTGTTCAACACATAATACTGAAAAACGTATGGGTTTGTCCTGGAGTATGCAGTGACCTGTAACTGGAATATGAAAGTTCATGATTTGTATGACGAAATCTGTTACAAACACCCTTTGCAATGTTGTGCCGTTTTTGTCAATTGGCATTTAGTCACAGAAACACAGTTAAAATGAATATTCCGATATGCATAGTGTAATGTGTATATGTAGTGAATGTTGGCTCAGAATGGGCTATAAGGATGTAGATGCATAAAAGTTTGAGGTGAAACAGTGGTTTAGCCAATAGTGCACTGGGATTCTCGAGTCGGGCACCGCTGTCACCCTTAACGGAGTGGAATGAATGTTATCTTGTAGATCACTGAAGTTCCCAGGTTTGATTTCTGGTTGTACCATGGATTGGTTCCAAAGATGGCCAAAGGATGCTCTTGTGGCTGTATCTTCTCATTTCATTTCCCGATATGACATGGCAGCTACGGAGCAAGTCAAACAGTCTCTCATGCAGGCTATGGGAGAGTTCCAGGTCTGTGATACTGGTATTTCTATATCCATTTCATTAGCCTATCGACTCATTTTGTTCGATCACAGCGAACTGTTTTCTTTCAGGGTCTTGAGTGTAGATTTTTCTTTTCAAGTGTTCTGTTTTAAAGATGAGCCGGTGATGTCCTTCCTGACTCCTCTCACACATAACAGGCCTTAGGGGTTCTCACCAAATGCCTAACCAGAGCGCAAGACAAAACTTAGGCTCATTTCCAGTTTGATGTTGGATCATCATCTTACATTGGCATGATAATTGCATGACATAAATTCTGAAAATTTCTGGTCAGTTGATATTCGCAGTCGGCAGTTTCCACTGAACCCCTGAAGGTTAAATAGTGTGATAGTTGTAACATGCTCTTGCAGGATCTGGTGGCTGAGCTCTGTACAGAATACTTCCAGAGATTCCGTCGCCAGACTCACGTCACGCCGAAATCTTACCTGTCTTTCCTCGCTGGCTACAAGACAATTTATGGACAGAAGAGAGAAGAGATTGGCATCCTGGCCAAAAGGTTAGAGGTCCATGTTAATAATTTTATGTTTTATACACATTGGCCAAAATATGTGATGGCTTAATGGATGGCACATTCGACCTTGTACCAGGTGATGCGGGTTCAATTCCATCTTTGTGCATCACATTGTGCTGTCTCCCTCATCAGATTTGGATCACGGGGTTAAATAAAGAAGACCCAGTCATAGAATACCTAGTCTAATAGGGCAACCCATGGATGATCCTGAAAACAAGCCATTGGTTTAGTGATGTCATCCATGTAAAACAAGATGACTGTAACTTATAACCGTAGTTGTTACAAAATAATTCTCTCTCTTGTGTGAGGTGTCCACTGTGTTATCATGGAGCTGATTGCCACTAATGGTTACTAAAAATCTGTAATGATGTACGGGCCCCGCGCATATATACAATGCTGAGTAACATCTAGCAAATCAGAACCACAAATCCACTCCCATCCCATTGACACTGAGCTAATCATGGCACTGTTTGCAAACATTCCATCCCTTAAACAACTTGTGACGGTGATACTTCCTTTAGAAGAGAAGAATGAATTCGTTTTGTACTTGAATTTTAATTAAAGATGTTTGACTTTTCGCTAACCGCGTTGAACTCCGGTTACATAAATTTGCTCTCTTGTAGAATGGACACTGGTCTTACTAAACTACTTGAGGCTACAGACTCCGTGAATGAACTCAGCAAGGAGCTTGTAGTGAAAGAAAAGGAGTTGGCTGTAGCTAGCAAAGAGGCTGAAGCAGTGCTAGCAGAGGTCGCAGTGAAGGCTGCATCTGCTGAAAAGGTACCAGCAAATCATGATGAAGTAGTCTCTCACACTGCCCAATATGCACTGATAGAATGGACAGTTTCTATTCACTTGTGGGTCCCTTCTGATTTTCGGACTCTTGAACATAAACTGCATGGAACTTGTTGACTCCAGATCTGTTTTCCTGACTGGGAGTCGGATCACCTGGCTCACTACGGTTTCAATCCCATTTATAGGTGAAAGCTAAGGTACAGGTGGTAAAGGATAAGGCGCAGGCTATTGTGGATGCTATCACAGCTGATAAGGTGATAGCAGAAGGCAAACTGGAGGCTGCCCGACCCGCGTTGGAGTCAGCTGAAGCCGCCCTACAAACCATCAAACCTGCTCACATATCCACTGGTGTGTAGACACATATCCACTGGTGTGTAGACACATATCCACTGGTGTGTAGACACATATCCTGACTTGTATCTCTGACCTAAGTTCTACGTAAAATCAAAAGATTCGGAGTTCAAATCCTAGTCATTCTATGCACCCGCTTTAAAGATGAATATGACCCTTAGCTTCTACCACTGCAAAAGGCCTCAGGCTTAGGAGATCCGGGAAATAGGATGGCCAAGTGCCCGAGGAGTACAATAAAAACCCATTATATTATTCACGAAGCCATCTTTTCACCCCTAAGAGAACACTATTATAAGCTGACAGTTTATTTAACTACATGTATCTGTTACAGTGCGTAAGCTGGGTAAACCACCGCATCTCATCATGAGAATTATGGACTGTGTGCTGCTCCTCTTCCAACGTAGAATTGACCCGATTACCATGGATCCAGAGAAACCAACGGTGAAACCATCCTGGGGAGAGGCCCTGAAACTGATGAGCAGTAACACCTTCCTACCTGGTCTCATGGACTTCCCTAAGGTAAGGGATGCTCTTGTTTCTGGGAGGGCAATGAAAACGCAGACAACTTGTAAACCACATATATACCCAATACCACTCTGACGACTCGGTTACCTATAATCCATAATAATTGATTCTCAGGACACCATCACAGAGGAGACTGTAGAGCTGTTGGCAGCTTACCTAGATTCTGACGATTATAATCTTGAGACAGCTAAGAAGGTGTGCGGTGATGTCGCCGGTCTGTGCTCCTGGACACAAGCTATGAGCTTCTTCTTCGGGTGCGTGGCAAATCAGCTCCTATAATTAACTAGGCCTAAAGAGGCGCCGTGTCTGAAGGGAGGTCCTCTGGTTGAAGGGAAACATTGTGGCTTGAGTAGTTATAGCGCTTGCCATGAGCACTGAAGGTTCTGAGTCCAAAACAGCTCTTTCCCTCTCCCTTGAGTTTAAATCCAGGGTTTTGTAACCCCAAATCCAGCGCTCCACCACTGAGCCATCCCTCCCCCACTCTGATATTTAACTCTGTTTTATATTTGTAGAATTAACAAGGAGGTATTGCCGCTGAAGGCTAACCTGATTGTACAGCAGGCTAAGTATGATGTTGCCATGGCTGATTTGAACCAGGCTCAGGCCCAGCTCGATGAGAAGCAGAAAGAACTGGATGAGGTACAGGCCATCTATGATGCGGCTATGAAGAAAAAACAGGTACAGAAAATTCCAACAAAATGTTTTCTTGCTCCGTGAAAACAGTGAGCAAAATTAGGAGGAATAACTTTTTTGATGTTCGATTTACAGTCTACATATAATTGGCTTGAAGCGGGTAGCATTTCAGTGTATAGATAGGAATGGAGATACTGGGTGATGTGATAGTGCTGCAAGTGTTGCATTCAATAGCTACGCTGATCAGAATTACAATTGTGTTTGAACGCTCCTTGGCACCAAAAACTGAACCTCTCATTTATTGCGTCATATGACTGTTACTACGAAGACTGAGGTCTTTGTGTAATCCCTGAGTGCACTCCATAAGACAATCCCCAATTCCAAGGTAAACCAAACTGATTCGTTTGTGATATCGCAAATGAACTATTGAGAAATCACTGCAACTATTTCCCAGGTTATCTCCTCTTATGTCCAAGGACAAACCATTCCAATTTAGCGCGCATCTAATTTACGGAGCTGTCTACTTTTTCCATAAAATTCAAATGCATACTCATATCAATGATGCACTCTCCAAAACAAGCCTCCAGTTTAAGAGAGCATTGCCTAATTGAGCTGACAAACTGAAAGATAACTTCACTTTCAGGATCTTCTGGATGATGCAGACTCTTGCAGACGCAAAATGACTAATGCCACTGCTCTTATTGATGGACTCTCCGGTGAGAGAATAAGATGGACAGAAGCTAGCAAGAGCTTCGCTAGTCAGGTATGACTACTTCTGCTCAGGTTGTTATGTCATGAAAACATGAGTAAGGCCATTGAAGCTCTTGAAATCGCAATAAGAATTGTCTTCTCTTTCAATCAATTTCTTCACTATGCCCTGTTAGTAAATCTTATGAGCGGAAAAATTACTCTGAAGGGAAAAATCACCTCTCAACTTGTCAGAAAATTTATTGAAATTTTTTATTCATATGATGATTGACAGTGATTCCACCGAAACAGGTTGACTTTCACTTAAAAACCACGACTAATAATTTGTTATGCCTCGTCACATTGTATTTACTGTATGTATGTGTCTGGTTGGATAGCTGGTTAGCTCAATGGCGCTGAGGTCAAGATTAAAAGGTCCTGACTTGAAATTCCTGGCCATGCTGAGTGACCATTGTGAGAATGAGTTCCTCACATAATTCCTAGCTCAGACCACTCCAACAAGCCTCATGCCTAATAGGTCCATGAAATAGGATGGCCAAATGTCCAAGTTGAAAAGAAAACTAATAATCGTAGACAAGTAGCCGTGATGATTTAATCATGTGATATCAGCTATAAGGAGCAATTCATTAATGCAAGTCACTGATATGACTGTAGATCCATCGCTTGGTCGGAGACGTCTTATTGGCCACTGGATTCCTGTCCTACTCTGGTCCATTCAACCAGGAGTTCAGAAATCTCATGCTGAAAACATGGAGGAAGGAGATGAGCAGTAAGTTACCTTACCTTGTTAACTCGACATGTGTTACACTATTTCCTTTGTTTGTCATGTGACTGGCTGATCAGCAGCCTGCGCGATAGCGGGATAGCTCAGTGGTAGATCTTTGGGCTCGCAACCGTGAGAACCTGTTAAATCCTGGTCATGGTAGGTTTCCATTGTATGTCTCCTATAATTAATCCTAGCTCAAAGCAAAAACGACCCTCACTATGAAGTAGAGCGCTGATACTGTCTTAATTGCTTGTGGCGCTCCATACTAAGCCGTAACTGGTGAAAAGACACCTATCTAACCCGCCAGCTCCACCATAACAGTGAAGACATCGTGCAAGACAAAAATCAAGCGATAGATAGAGGCACATCAGCATCTCCCTAATGCTGTCAATTACCTCTTCTTCGCGCGATCTTCCAGTGGGACTAAGGCCCTCAGGCTTCCACGGCTGTACATGTGCTTAAGCAATCTCTCCCAGTCCACTTGTGTGCTGTGCGCTGGAATATGTTTACATGCTGAATAACCAGGAAATATTGGTTGACCACCAAACAACAAAAGCATTTTTCCCACCCCGAAATTATTTGTTTTTGTACACTAAGTGTTCTCATGTTGTTTGACGGCACGATCTTACGTTTTCAGGCAAGAAGATTCCATTCACTGAGGAGCTGAACATAGTTAACATGTTGGTGGATAATGCAACCATTGCTGACTGGAATCTGGAAGGACTGCCTAATGATGAGCTTTCCATCCAAAACGGTTTGATTGTTACTAAAGCTGCCAGGTGGGTAAATTTTGCTCATCACTCAGAATTCAAAGATTACGTTAGATTAGCTTGTTTTACACGGATCGGGTCGCATTACTATAAGTCACCAGGGTGGTTCATGGTGTGCCCCATAGAGAAGGTTACACTCTGGGTGGCCTCAGACTTTATTTAACATGACTGAACGAATCCACAGGAAGAACAATATGACGCCTGCACTGGGAGTTATCCTAAGTTCAGTCTCCAATCCAATACTATATTATGATAGTATTTACCCCCACATCCACGATTGTTATGTTAACTTGACTGGGTGGAAAATGATTGACTGACTGACCCAAGAATGACACCATTGGAGGAGGACACTTCTCAGTACTAACATCGACACATACCCAGCCATCTTTTTACCCTAATGATCTGTTGATTGCATTTTAAAACTGAACTTTTTCTGCAGATACCCACTGCTGATCGATCCACAGATGCAGGGTAAGACCTGGATTAAGAATCGAGAGAAGGCAAATGAGCTGCAGGTTACCTCTCTGAACCATAAGTACTTCCGTTCTCACCTTGAGGATGCGCTGTCCTTGGGGCGACCTCTGCTGATTGAGGATGTAGGAGAGGAACTTGACCCAGCGCTTGATAACGTCCTTGAGAAAAATTTCATCAAGTCTGGCTCAACATTCAAGGTAACATCATTGATCACTCCACAGCATTCTAATCTGGTCTCTGCTCCCTGGTTAACAGGAATATTTTGTTGGAGCTCTGAGGCGAATGGAAGTCGGATGCCTTTTCTATCACATCCACTGACTTGGCTAGGACCCACTAACCCATGTCATCATGGGTCCTCTTTACGTTTAGGTCCATGGAGATTCTATTTAGTCAAACAAAGACATCTACCAGAAACTGAACCCAGGTTGTAGACAGTCATGGTCAAAAGCTAGAGAACGCAAAAACAAAAAAAGATTCTGTCAAACATAAGGGCGAAGAAAAGTTATATAAGTGTGTAAACTAGTAAGGCATGGCTGCTTCCATACTCACTCGTATTTATCACCACCAAATAGTTACTACACTAACGCTCAGCATTATTCCTAGTGCTACAACATTTTATCCGAAGCGATATTATAACCGCACATCCATTCTTTCCATAATAGGTGAAGGTCGGAGATAAGGAGGTAGATGTGATGACAGGGTTCCGTCTGTATGTAACAACCAAGCTAGCTAATCCAGCATACACTCCTGAGGTGTCAGCTAAGACATCTATCATTGACTTCACTGTAACAATGAAGGGACTGGAAGACCAGCTGCTAGGAATTGTCATCCTGACAGAAAAACAGGTATGATGAGATAACCAAATCATTTTCTCCCTGCACGTTTTGTTATGTTACCAAAGATAATCAGAAAGCAGCAGAATAATTTTTGCACTTTAACTCATGGGCAGTCACTCAATGTACTCACATACTACTAAACTGCCACTCGATTTAATGGGGCAAATATGTCAACTCGTTGACTTCAACAGCGTGGTTTAATAATGTACGAGTTAGAATTTAAATATTGGGCTAAGTCAACCTTAATCTGAACTGACTCCCATTGTGGGTATGAGCTACTCACATAATTTATAGCCTTAGATGCTCAGAACAAGCCTCAGGCTTACGACGCTCGCTACACATGGGACTGAGGAGAACAGTAAAACAAAAGTATATATTTCTGAGAATATGCAAGTATTTTGGGTAGTATTTTGGGTAGTATTTTGGGTAGTATTTTGGGTAGTATTTTGGGTAGTATTTTGGGTAGTATTTTGGGTAGTATTTTGGGTAGT
>Ga0224501_10002159_pt1 | contig 15381 bp, 49 predicted proteins | sample SF_Oct11_sed_USG_4_FD_169105 | JGI IMG/M metagenome (GOLD analysis project Ga0224501, IMG submission 169105) | Sediment microbial communities from San Francisco Bay, California, United States - SF_Oct11_sed_USGS_8_1 | ecosystem: Environmental > Aquatic > Marine > Sediment | place: USA...
CACCCGACCAATCAGCGTTCTGTAGAACCCACTCACGATCTTTAATCAGACGGAGATCGTAACGAACACCTTTGGCAGGTGCTTTCCAAGATGCAGACTTGTAGACTTCACCAGTCTTCTTGTCCACAAAACAATGCACAGAACGGGACGCCCCAGCATCAACAAAGATGATCTTGTGATACTTGCGACCACTCTCAATCACATAATCAATGGGCAGTTTACCACTCTTGAGTTCATCAATAGAACGCTGATGATATCCATGGGCATCTTCTGGAGTGCCAACATAACGCTGATGACCACGAATTGCATACTCGCGATAGTTGTCACGCAGAGCATCAGTAAGCATCCAGCACCACTTAACCACATTCAACTGAATGGTGTTGCGGGCATCCTGCTGCGCAGCGTAGTCGGCAAAGGTGGTGGCAGTCATGGCAAGGTCTCCCTCTCTTCAATACCATCATATCCCCCCAGAGGTCTCTGGAGGGATTTTAATCACATGTGCTGCAGATCAACCGCGCCAACCATGTGGATATAGGATTGAAAGGACTACCATGAAGACGCCAAATGAAATGAACGCACCAAGCATCCAAAAGAATGCGATTCCATCAACTCCGGACATACTCTTGTGCTCCATTTTTAATTGAATCCACACCTCTATCAAGAATAGATGTGACGCCATTAAATCCAACAGTAGCAACAACTATTCCAATAAAGACGCCAAAGAAAAAATTGCTCATTTAAAATACCTCCAAATCCATTGGGAAATCTTCAGTTTTTGACATTTCTTCTATGTATCCATCAATATCGAAGATTTCCCCAGACATGTCTTGAATTTCATCCCAAAGGGAAGTATCAAAATCAAAGTCGTCCACTTGAATTGCTCCTGAACATCTTCAGTATATGTGCGGTATTGGTTCTGAATGGGAAAAGGGGCCAGTTTGCAAACTGGCCACAGGGAATAACAACTCCACCATCAGACATCATACTCTAAAACAGTAACATACTTCACGTTGCAGTTGAATTTCAAATATCTAATTAAATCGGAAACATTCAACTCAGAATTTAGTTTGAACGTATCCACAAGTAGACCATCGCGAATTGGCGTCCAATATTCAATTGTTACTTCATAATTGTGCTGTTTTTTAGGGGGTCGTTGGTACATTTGCGTAATGCAAAGGAATTTCAATCTTCCAACACAGACACCTCATCACCGGTCATTACAATACCACGCCCACAAAAGGTTCCAATATCGCTGGTCAAAAGTTCTTGAAGAATGATTGCATCCTTCTCAGACTCCAGACAAACTTTGAGTAAGTAAGAATCCTTAAGAGATGTAGTAAATTTTATATAATAATCAATCATGAAGAATGGTCTTCTCTAACGCATTTCGTAGTTTTTCAAAGTACAACCTAGGTGTATCATCCAAAGTATACCAGGGCATACTATATGCATTATCTATATGATGAAATAATCCAATAACATCATCTGTGGGTGGAATGCACATCAATTCCCCGCGATCATCCATATAGTACAAGCAATTAGATTGTTCGTCATAGTAAATTTTGGAGTTAATCATAATTACATTTACTTAATGAATTTGTTATAGAACCAACGTGCGGCATAAATTAGACCAATGATGCCAAAGATCCACCAGAAGGTTGCAACCAACCAAAGACCAAACATGACAGCAAGTACAATACCCACCGTTCTAAGGTCTACGCCATCACCATCATCGTGGGATGAGGATGATCCAGATTTAACATCTTTCGCATAGATAACCTTTCCACCTTCCCTGCGCTCAACAATATTATGTGCATCACTGATGGTGTTGGCAGATTGCTCCACCCAATATGCACTAGTGCCTTGACCATAGGGGGGTTGAACTTTGAATTTCCAAGTGCCCATGAGGTCTCCTTCATCTACTAATAGTATAGGGGATCCCCAATCGACTGACGGAATCCCCTATGACACTTATTCAACTGTCACATATCAACATTTGGTCCCCATGACCCGCGTTCACCACCCTTTCGCTGCTCAAGTTTATCAAGAAGTTCATCAGTTTTGATCAGAACATCAATATCAGCAACCAGAAGTGCAATCGTCTTTGCAACAAATGCAGGTTCCTGACGTGCAGCATATGCTAGTGCATTTCGTAGGGATGATTCTGCTTCGCGCAGAGAGTCTTCTACAGATTTACTAAGTGCCATAATTACCCAAAAGAAACAACATGATTATCATATTCGCGGACCATCTGATTATAGGTCTCTTCATCCAAACTGTATGGTTCATCGGGCAGATAATCTGACACAACATCTAAACCCACTTCACCATCAAGATTGACACTTACAGATTCAATTGTTGAACCTGCTTCCATTACAACATCAAAGGCAGACATAAACTTATCCCTAAAGTCACCTTCAATGTCATCAAGAAGATCAATAGCAGTAATCAAATTGCACACACTATCAAAATCGCCACTATTGCGGCGAACAGCAACATTCAGAAGATCACGTACAGAAGATAAGCGAACCATGCTTTCTTCAATATCGTTCATAACATTCCAAAGGCGATCACTAACAACAGACATAATTAATACCTCTTTTTTATTCCTTTAAGGTCATGTGAACATGGGTGACAATAATAAGAATACCCATCACGAAAATGCTTCACAACCTCATAATTCTCAGTGTTTAAGAGTTTGTCCACTCCACACCTTTTACAAACTCTAGTCGTTGGAATTGTCCTTCCTAGACTTCTTGAGTTTTTTATAAAGTTTTTTAATTTCCTGATAAGCTTGGTCACTTGTAATTTTGTCCCCTAATTCCAAAGCAACAATAATCTCCACACGGTCGCCAAAATAGGCCAGATTTCTTTCAAACTTTGAAAGATCTTCGTACATAATGTCTTAACCTCCTACTTTAATCATAGTAAAGGTTCCTGCTTTTTGTCAAGACGTGCTTGCAGTCTATTTACATCAGATCTGAGTTGATCATTCTCATTCATAAGAAATGAGACCTTCTTATCAAGTTCCATGATCCAATCTACAATACTGTAACTAACCTCATCAGAATTGCGATTTCGAATATCATACTTTTCCAGGATGCCCTTCCACTTCTTATCTAAACTCATAGTTTTCCTCCGACTGTTCCATCATTCAGAACTCTACTGTTTTCTTCACCCCACCCCTCTTGTCTACCTTTGAGGTAGAAGCGAGCGCCATCAATACATCCTTGCTCATCTAAAGCAGTTACTAACTCTTCTCCATCTTTTGTTGCACTGTGCCACAAACCATACTTAGTTTCATAGACGCGAAAGCAATCATCAATCCAATTGACTTCGGCAATCTCCGGATGTTCAGACATATCAAAGATCCTCAAGACGTGCTTTATTCTCCAAGCAAGTCTGCCTGTATCTGTTAAGTGCTTCTAGGAATTCGGGTGTCTCCACCCACTCCCAAACATCACCATTCTTTGTTGTATGTGTCTTGGTTTCCATAATCATTTAATCAAATTAGTTAATAGTGCGGAAAAGTTTGCCTTTCCCTTCATCAGCATAGCACAGATGATCAGAATGTCAAACAATACAAAGGATAGAAATATGATTGACAGTTGAATGTGATTATTTTTTTGCATCATAATGTATTTCAATGACGAGTGGTGGTTTATCGTTCCAATGTCTAATTGCATTGGCAATAATGAATGCATTGGTGGCCAGATACGCGAATAAGATCACGGTTCGTATCACCGCAACATTATCAGATTCTTTACTGCAGGAAGATGCTTTTTCTCCAAGTGCCTTGCACCAGAGTCTCCAGATTAACCGAAGCTTCGATTTAAGTCGTACCATCGATTTCCAAGTAAAACGCGATTCATAATTCTATGCAAAAGACTGGGCCTAACCTTTTTCATGATGTGAATTCCATCTCCACAATCATCATTCAAAGACCAGTACCCAACGTATAACTCAGACTCGGACTTCATAATACTGTCCAACTAAGAATACCTGACCAGTAGAGTCTTTCTTACCAACAGTTTGGCGAAGACGAATTGTGTCCCCATCAAGAAGTCTAATCTCTTCCCTAAACTTCATACCACTATATGCTGTGTTGAGCACAACGCAGTCATCATCAATCATATGAATATTACACTCTGTCTCATCTTTGGTCATATAACCAATATCACGCTTAAGAACCTCACCATCAGTCTCTGTGATCATTTCGCCTTCAGAGATCAACTTTTCTGTATGAACATCGGAAGTTTTCCAAGCAAGTCTGGAACGCACAACATCTCCAGTATCGCTCAGAATTTCAACTTCAAGTTTTGATCGAGAGTTGTCAATAACCCCACTTTCAGTATACAAATATCTGCGATGAGAAACCCACTCTCCAGCAGTTCTTCTCAGAAAATTCCTAAAATCACTCATACATTTGCCTCAATTAGAATCAAACCACACATGACCAAACATAACATGCATCACAACTCTTGTAATCCATGATGGTCTATTTTGCCTCACGACGCAGTATTTTGTTCCCCCGTCATCATGGTGCAGGCTCCAATATCCAGCTGGTCTTGCAAATCTTATTTTTGCTGGATGCCCCGTTTTATCCCCATGAAGGATCTTTTCAAGTATCGCCTTCATCTCCCCCAAATCCAAGTGCTCTTACCTTTTGAACATCTATAATAAGTTGTTGCTTTTGCTCATCAAACTGAACACCATCTCCCTTATCAAGGAGTGATGCCAATCCAACGGCAATACAATATTCACATACCTTCCAACCAAAAGCAGATCCCAAAATAAATGACAAAATTACATAAACTGGTGTGGGCATAATTACCTCATTACACTAAAAGGATTTCTATCTGGATATGCATAAAATTGAACATAACGCGATAATCTATCCAATTTTGCGGGATCCATCAACATAGATGCTGGGACCGCGTTTAATTGTTTGTTGTATTTATGCATCCACGTTTTTAGTCTACTCAAAAGAACCGTCTCACCATCACTTGTGTTTTTGTAGATGTGATGGAGATCATAATACAATTGAATAACCTTGCTCTCATTGCATATCATGCTCACGGAGATACTTAACTCTGTGGCAATTGTTCTAATGTCTTTAAAGAATAATTCTGATTGGGTCATCTTATACAAATTTTAACATTTTTTGCGCCATTTTCCTTGACGTAACTCTCCCACCGAATGGCATCTATAAGTTCAAAGAAGGTCGCTGATTGCTCAGAATACCCCTTTTTCTTTGGTTTCGTGTACATAACAACGTATCGCATCAAAAGAAACTCCAAATCAAAAAGAAACCAAGAATTAAATTAACTGCGATCCAGACCCTCAGGTGTCTATCACTCATTATACTGCTCCATACACTGCAAGTAACCTGCTTCAAATGCAGATTTGAGCCATATCTTCATCGTTTTGTAGTCGCGGGTGTCAACAGAATGCTCATAATCATCCCAGAAACGCTCCGATCTAAATGCAAATCCTTCCAATTCCTCAAACCAAGCATCAAAATCCATTATCCGAACCCCCCGGATTTCTTTCGGTGTTTGTTTTTCTTTTCTGGTTTTAGTGGTTCCACATCTACAACTTGCACATAACCTTTCAGATTATCTGGAATCATGCGCCAAAGTCCATACAAGTGCTCATAATCTTCAACCATCACCTTTTGTCCATCATTAAGAACAACTTTGTACGTGTGTCTGACGTAGGGTTCGGAAGAGGTTGCTGAAAATTGAGTTGTCATGACTTGAAGAAATTATCTAAATCTGAGAAGAGTTTACGTTGATCCTTTTTAGTTTTTGATTCAACTGCAGTAAAGTCACCACCATCCTTAATGGAAATCTTGTAATTACTTACAGAAGTTCTCTCCAAGTATTTTTGGAGATGCTCTTTACATTGAAAGAAGCACCTCTTTGCAAGTTTCTTTCCATCATACTCTTCCAGTCTAATTGGCATAGATTCGTATGGAAAGTAATCGTCAGAGTTTTTCATAGTTCAGTATAATCTGATGCAACTTTTTGAATGCGAATTGTCTGTGTTTTCTCATCCACACTCCATTCTACCACAGTTCCTTCACCCCAACCCAAACTACGAAGTAATTCTTCATGAAGATCAAGAACTAATTCACCATTCACTTCACGAACTAGTGAATAATACAATTTGCTATTCGGATTCATCATCATCACCTCTGCCTTTTGGCCATGTGTGGCCGCATAGGTCAAAAGAGAACCCAAGCTTGCCAAGAACAAACAAGAAACTCAAAAGTCTACCATACCCACAACTCATTTGGAGGTATAGTCCACTACCATAAACAGACCAATCAAATTCTACTTGAAGAAAGGAGAAATTCCGACCCTTCAATAGGGTCAAGTACCATTCACCACCAAAGTCTTCATTATATCCAAAATCAACAATTTTAAAGTCCATGTGCGCGATAATTTACTGGATTTGTTGTTTCATTAAATGCATTTCTATAATTCACCGGATCAATTGCTTGATTAGGAACTCTCCTATAATTCACATACTCACTTCGTTCAATTAATTCTGCCTTTATAGCGTTGATGAAATCACTTTCATCCCACGTATTTAGAATTTGCCCCTCCAGACTATTGGAATCCCAATCAATAAGTAAACTACCATCGGGATTTTCTGTGACGTTGATCATAGAGATTTCCTTTTGCTACATTCTTATTATACGAAAAAAGGCACACCACCGAAGGGGGGGATGTGCCACTTTATGAACTGTCCTCACATATTCATGTGCAGTTGGCCTACATTCAATAGGTCCCAAAACAAAACACTAGAATCTGGATCACTACCCAAATACCAATTCCACTCCGTGTAAGTTACTGCCAACCCATGAACACCACGGACAAATTCTATCCATGCTGGGTGTAAAGACTTATTTCTAACATCAAATACATTATGAACATTCACCACAGGAACCCATAGACCATGCTCGTCATATTCTCCTGCAGGTGGCGTAGATGCAACCCAAGCGTCATATCTTGCTCTAATATCTGCAACAACCTTAGCAAACATCATACCTTTTACCTTCATACTAGAGTATATATTGAATCAAAAAATACCTTGTTCTTTAAGATACTGCAGCGACTCTTTCAATCCACCAATATGTTTAAACCCAATTGAAACTTGTGGATATTCAGATTCACTTCCAAATTCTGCGCGAAACTGTCTATCACTAAAGTCAATACCCAATTCATACTCATGATATTCACCGCCAAGACTAGTCAAAAGCATACGAATACGCTCACATTCCTGGCTGCCATTTGAATATAAAACTACAGTTTCTTCAATCATTTGATTTCTCACAGTGTAAAAAATACTTATATTCGGCAAGAGGGCCGTAGTGCCATTGAATTATATCACATCCTTTGTACTCTCCAACCACCTTAGTGGACTGTTCTTCAACTGGCGGATTCTGTACCGATCCAATAAAGATCAGTCCTCCGATGAAAACTCCTACAACAAAAACAATAATCCCAACACCCTCCACAAACTCTCTGAGTGCATGTTTATCATCTTCAGTCATAGGTAGATACCAGAAATACTTTGATAGTTTGTCCATCATCTTGTAGTGACACCTGAACGTTAGAACATTCATAACGAACATACTCACGTCCATCACTACCAATTACCTCTACACGGGTGACATCAGGATAACTCCTGATGACATCTTTGTGTTCAAGATCATCTTCATCCCATGGTTTCTGCCCGAAGGTTTCGCGATCAATTCCAAGAGATTTCAATGCAAGATCCTCATTGAATCCATCATAGGTAGTGTCTAACCAGGGAGCATCATCTTTGTCAGGTAAATTGTGCTCAGTCATCAATTTGCCCCTCATAAGAGTAATTCACATATAGATTGTCTCCACCAATGTTTAGGTGGTACATTTTGCCATCTGCAAGATAGATTCCCATCCACACAGCACGACCTTCTTCCATGGTTTCAAAGTGAAACATTCTCACATTTTCCAGAACAATTTCGTCTGGATTCTTTATAAAGTGTGTCATTATGAATAATTATAATGGACTTGAGTATAAAAGTGAAAGAAACATTTTTTCCCAATTCTACTCAGTATTGGTGGTAGGTATTGAGACCATTCGCGCAAAAAGTCCTCTTCTGTGTGAAAGTCCAATCCATGACAATGCCACGTGCCAAATTCATCCATAAACTCCCTTACAGCACGATACTCTCTATCGTTGCCAGGAACTCCATACGGATCTTCTGGACTAAGATCTTTGGCAGTTGGAAGTGCTTGCGTAATCATTAAGCAAACAGTTTGACCCTCTCCAGTTCCATAATAACTGGAGGACATGAACATCCAAGGTTCATCAAGACCCTTAATACCGAATCGCATCTCATAATTAGTTTTTCGGTCTGCGGCAATATTTAGAATGTTTGTGTGACGAACTTCTTCCAATTGTGCAAGGGCATCGTCTCTCTCAATCAATCGTTCAATTCTCTCACCCTCAGGAAGATGCTTCAAAGATTTAATATCAGTCATAAGGCAATTGCACGTCTTTGTGCCATACTCTGGTGAATACTAACCATGGTTCAACTTGGTGTGACATTTCTGCCATCCAGTGCTGACCATTCTCATCAATTGCATCCAAATAATGAATGCGACTTTGGGGATCAATCGTGCGGGTGACTGATGTAAATTTTACTCTCTCAATCATACTCCGTCTCCAGTTTCTTGCCAGTCAGTCATGTATTCATGTTGGTGTGCCTGCCACCTCAAAAGTGTAGGAATACAAGAAGGTTGAATTCCAATTTGCTCCAAAACTTCTTCAAACCAATCTGCTGTAGCATCAATCACTGCTTGTGCTTCTGCCTCCTCATTGGGTGGTGCTGTTTGAAGGGCATTTTCAATCATCTTGAGAAGTTTAGTTTTGTCAGTCATCAGTCCTGTCCGCTAAAGTTCCATTTACTATTAAAGAATACTCTCGTCCAAAATCTAATCCATCGATTTGGAATAGGAAAATTATCACTTTTATAAAATGAGATTACCAGTTGTTCCTGCCCAAACAAATCACACTTACAAATCACTTCTGGTTGATTAAAATAAGAAGCATTATAAGGATATGGTAGATTATCCCCCAAAGGTTTTACTGGTTGTCCTTCGTTGATTTCATTGTTCATCAGTTTTCTCATAAGCATCCTGAACCATCTCTGCGATTTCCATCACTTCTGCTTTGAACTCTGGTTTTGCGGTCTTTGAAACCTCATCATAGAACAGAGTGAGGGCAGTTGTCAATAGAATCAGTTGGCGTTTTGTGAAATCCATTTTAGTTGTTTTCCTGATAAATGGCGTTTATTCGGAATCCTGATATTTTGGGCAATATAGGAAATACTTGTATTCGGCAAGAGGGCCGTAGTGCCATTGAATTATATCACATCCTTTGTACTCTCCAACCACTTTGGTGGTCTGTTCTTTAACTGGCACAGTCTTAGTGCCTGATGCCCAAACGATATAGGAAAGCACTAAACAAAGACCAATAAAAACAATACTAGCACTCCCAAAACCACGCAGAAACTCTTTCAAAAATTCTTTATCATCTTGTGTCATAGTAATTTATGAGAAATTGTAATGAACACGGGTGTAGAAGTCTTTGAAGCAACTCCGATTGAGAAGCTTCATCATCGCTGGAGGAATGTAGTATGAATATTCACTAAAGAAATCTTCTTTAGTGAGAAATCTGAGACCATGAAGATACCAAGTGCCAAACTGTTGGTGAAACTCTCTCACAGCACGATATTGTTTGGAGTTGATAGGCACATACTTATGCTCTTCATCAAAGTCATCACCATAAGGAGTTGCTTGAGTCATCATAATACACATAGTTTGATCTTCGCCTGTGCCGAAGTATTCACTAACCATATACACCCAGTATTCATCAACTGGGAATACATCACGCTGATACTTCTCCTCGTAATCTTTCATACAAGCATCAGCGACCAGTTGGAAGTTTTCTTTCTTCTTTGCTTCCAACTCGGCACGTAGTTCTACTTTTTCAGTTTCAGCAAGTGCTTTGAGTGCATAATACTTATCAATAGCACCACAAGCAGTTTGAATCACTTTGTTTTTTGCTTCACGACGCTCTGCTTCTTCATTAGGTGGTGCTGTTTGAAGGGCATTTTCAATCATCTTGAGAAGTTTAGTTTTGTCAGTCATACATCCCACTCCCTTGCTTCCCAGTCCATCAAACACATTTCACCTTGCTCCTTGTCTGTGTAGTTTTCATAAGCATACTGACGGCACTCTTCTTCTGTGCCTTCAAACAGCAAATCCCACATTTTGTGGTCTCCATCATAGGTAATACGATAAAGTCCCCATTCATCATAACAATCAGGAAAGATTGGCATACTTTGCCTCCACTTCTTTCACACGATCCATAAAACTATCATCACCATGGTCACCTGAATACAGATAATCAATGTGCCTCATAATCTCTGCCATCTTCCTCATCTTGGGAATTTGTGCTTTCATATACTCAATGGATTCATCAGAATATTTGGGATAGTAATCAACACCATAGTATCCAGTATCATTACGCTCCTTACCATTGTTGAGGATCTCTTCCTCCAACTCATCAGCAAACTGATAAACTTTATAGTAATCGTATCCACAGTCAGTAAAGTGTCCGCCGCTCATTTGCTGTCCTCCAGTTCATCAAGTTTCTCATTCATAATACCAGTCATGTCAAGTGTGCGTGGGTCAATACCAGCATCAGTGCAATCCATGATAAACTCCATGAAGGCACCTAGAATAAGACAGGCACGGCGTTTGTCATGCTCTGTGATGGTAGTGTGAGGCATGGCAACATAATTCACCACATGATCGTAGAGTTCGTCGTAAGTCATTTGAATTGCTCTAATACATCAATGAAATGTTGGATACAATCTTTGGGAATGTGGATGGTTTGGTATCCAGGACCATTACCATCCTCTACACTCACAGTGCCACATTCATCAGCAGTGAAATCAAAACTCCAACCATCTTCTTCTTGTTCAATTTTGATGTATTTGGTGATCGTGTAGGTCATCGGTCCTTTGCTCATACAGTCATCATAAGGTAAAAACCACCCCCAGAAGGAGGTGGTGTGTCAGTTCTTCAACTGGATCAGGATCGGCCGCGCAAATTCCAAGGATCAACACCAGGAGGAATCGGATCATCCCACGTGTCTTCTTCAAGTTCAATAATTTGCTCTACAAGATCCATAATAGTTGGTTGCTTGTCCATGGGCCGAGCAAATACTGTATCCCACCACTCAGAGATGACAAAGTATAGTTCTTTTTCGCGATCAGTCATCTAACTCAACATCCTCCAAAAGATCCGAAAGTCTTTCCAATTCCTCCAAGTCCATCGGAATAACTTTTTCTTCACCCCGATCAATTCTATCACACATGTCCATCAAGTATTCAAGAAACTCTTTAGGTAGAGTTTCATCCATATTGATGCTTCCCCAGAACCATTCATAACATTCTTGGTATGGGTCATCGGTTGGAAGTAAGGCATAACCATCATAGTTTCCACTAACCAGATCACGCCACATTTTGAAGTTATTCCACATCTCCCGCCAACCAGTTTGAAGGCAGTGTCCAAAGTAATATTCAAACCAATTCAATTTTGTTTTCATCGGACTTTATATGGTGAATTTGGACATTCTGGATGAAAAACACCCTCAATATAACAAGCTGGATATGGACCACTCTCCTTTTTTCTTGGCATCGCCATCTGAACTGCTCTGACAGGATTATCTACGACCCTGTTAAACTCTTCAAATGGGACATCCTGTAAACATCCCAGCAGAATACATGCGATGGGAAGTATAATCATTATTTCCGCAGTCCTTTAATAAGTTTAATAGCAATATCGGTCACATAATATCCGATAAAAAACCAGATAATAAAAGTGGCAACGTATGAAAGAATCATGATTCATCTCCAAAATTATGACTACCGGGATGTTCGACTTCATTCAGGGGATCATGCTTTATAAGAGGCATAACATCGCGCATAATTTCCTCAGTCATCGCTTCAACCTCTTCATCAGTATAATTTGGATTATCTGGATTTAAAGCACGTGAAAGTTGTGCCTTCAAGTCAAGAACAACCTCACTCAACTCCTTTACACGGGTCTCTGCTGCCAGAGCACGTTCTTCCACGGGAAGAAGAACTTCTACAATACGCTCACCCAAGTCCTCATCAAGAACAATATCGTTATTCTCAGCAACCTTACGCATATCTTCGACTCTGCGCATCTCATTAAATGCACATTGCGCTGCTCCGTCCATGATAGTTTCGTCCGCAAATCCAACTGCGCGAAGAAAACTATTGAACAGATTGAAATACTGATGAATATTCAGATCTGTCACAGGAGATTGAATCTCAACTGTTTGATTATCGACTAGATCTTTATAGATGGAGTTATACTCAGAACCTGCTGTATGATACACAATCTTAACATAGCCATCAGAAATCATACTCTGTTTCCTCATTCATATATTCAGTATAGCATCAACAGACGCCATATGGCAAGTGCCAGGACACTTTGATGATTGTCACATCATGGTAATATTCCGAAAACAGGATCATCGCCATCATCTATTTTACACTCTGTAAATCTGGATCGAATGCTTAAATCAGATTCAATCCAAAAATTAACACTTGCCTTTGCGTGAGATCCAGGTCTTTCAATCCCAACCCAATAATGTTGAGAACCTAATTTTTCAATTCTTACATCAACATTTTTAAAATACAGTTTGCCAAAATCATTTGCTTCGGAAAAGGCCATTTGCAACTCCTGCGGTTAATCGTCATCGCGACCATGCAATCTTCCAATTAAATAACCAAGATACAATCCGCCAACGAAAAACACATAAAGATAAAAAACTTGTGTTAAAACTTTTAAAGTTTCTGTAAACAAGAACTCAAATTCACTTTGCATAATTTAATCACGTGTTCTCCAATCATCTGTATCTTCACGCTTGAACCAATCCACAATATCATCAGCACCATTAAATTGTGTGCGATGATTTCTTGGATCTGGATCACCCAAATCCATAATATTCATGAAATTGTCCAAACTATCTTCGTGCATATTTGGATTAGATGCTCTTCGCCTTGCTTGACGAAGCATTGTTCCTGCCGATCTATTTGACTTTGCAAGTTTCTCTGCCCAAATCATGTCTTCCAATCCAACCGGTTCACCCGTGGCAATTCGGTTGCAAATTTCTTCTAATCTCAGACGATATTGTGTTGAAAGCATTTGTATTGTAGCCTCTTGAATTATTTTGATTGAGTATCGTGCAGCATCGATTCTAGCTCATTAAGTCTAGAAAATTCTGCATATGCCTTTTCTGACCGGGCAGAAAGAATACTATGAATATCACTCAGAATTATATTGTTGTCAACATAATCGTCCAAGTATTTGTCCAACGCCTCCTGTAGAAAACGTCTTCGATGCCACTCTTTGGAGTATGGTTTATAATGATTCATTTTAGTCGTCACACACTCCATGCATACTAAGCATTTCTTCTGCTATTTTCTGATATTTGCGATCCAAATGCCACTTAACAATGGGATTTTTTGGATTGTGGCGAATATGCCAATTTACAATGAACCACATTCGTTGGACATTGAGTTTAATCATCGCAACAACAAGCAGAAAAAATTCTGCAATAGAGTTGTCCGTCACAATGAAATAACCTAGAACAGCAAAAATTGCTGTCCAAATGTATAATTGAATCATGAGTTCCGTTTTCCTCTGAGATACTCCAAAAGTTCATTCTTGATTATGTCCAACTCCCTCTCACACGCATTTTCCTTCGCCATACTTCGAATTCTTGAATGAACTTCGCAAAGATCTTCAAACATTAAATCGCAGGCACTTAGATACGCTTCGTCAGTCATTTTTTTTAGAATCCCCTTCAAGTAGGTTACAATGTGGCATTGATTCCTGTAATGTAATAACAATATCCATTTTTTGGGTCACGGTCATATTTTCAATAGACCATACACGATTAGTCATTTTTTGAGCATCAACACATGAGATGCCGGTTATGTAAGCAAATAATAAAGCGTGAATCATGAGATTAGATATCATTCATAGTATTTAGTCCTCAACACCATTTGCATCGCGCATAAACTCCATGCAGGAAACAAATTCCTCCCAGGATTTTTTAGGAACCTCACCCTTCTCATAAGGGATTCCCGATAATATTGCGCAGACACGATTTGAGTTAAATCGAACCATACGAACTTCTGAAGTGGGATCAACATATTCAAGACCACCCTTGGAGGTCTGTGCTGTCATGTCACCACCGAACAGAATTGAAATTGAAGACGCTAATGCCAGTAGTTTCATGAAACAATCTCCCAGTCAGAATTTCCACCTTTACTCAACCAAAAAGAATGTTTTCGATTGATTGAGATCAAATACATTTCATCACGTTCAATTCTTACAACTTGGCAAGAATGAAGGCCATACATTTTATAATGAAATGTGTCCTTTGCTCCCACAGATCTGGGAGACACGCACACGAATTTCTTTTTACTCATAAGTTTTTTCGGTACATTGTCATCATATCAACGTTTGAATACGATGACAAGCACGATGTGACACTTTTTAATGTGTCACATATCCTGAAACGTGCGATGCTTTTTAATAAAGTTCTTTGCCTGCAGTTGCGTGTTCACAACTTCCAACTGCTGTCCATTGTAAATGATTACAAATTGTTTTTTACCATACCGAACAGCAGCATATCCATCCGGTGTTACAAATCCATCCTTAGAATTTTTATAGAATTTGTAAATTTGCTTCAGTTCCTTTTCATTCATTTGAACATACTGCTCATCGAAACTTCTTGATGAATGCGTGAAATTGCTTCTCCCATGACGTTAGAAATTGATAGAACTTGCAAATTTGAAAAGTTCTTTTCTGGTGTAATTGGAAGCGTGTTTGTAACAACAACTTCTTCAAAGACTCCCGGTTCTGAAAGTCTTTCTACCGCAGGACCAGAGAATACTGCATGAGTTGCACATGCCAGAACCTTTCTTGCACCACAATTCTTTAAGAGTTTTGCTGCTCCGGAGATAGTACCTGCAGTATCAATCATATCATCCACAAGAATTGCAATCTTGCCCCTCACATCACCAATCACGGTTAGGCTTTCTGCAACATTATGACCGGTGCGACGTTTATCCACAATTGCAAGTGGAGCATTATTCAACAACTTGCCAAAAGACCTTGCTCTAGCAACACCACCAACGTCAGGAGAAACAACAACAACATCATCCAATTGATCTTCATACTTTGTTCGAAGATACTTTGCCATGGATGG
>Ga0224501_10002160_pt1 | contig 15378 bp, 18 predicted proteins | sample SF_Oct11_sed_USG_4_FD_169105 | JGI IMG/M metagenome (GOLD analysis project Ga0224501, IMG submission 169105) | Sediment microbial communities from San Francisco Bay, California, United States - SF_Oct11_sed_USGS_8_1 | ecosystem: Environmental > Aquatic > Marine > Sediment | place: USA...
ACTAGAGTTGATAAAACTCCTGATGACGTTCAAATTTTATTCTCTTCAGGAAATTTCACACAAGATGATTTTATAATATCTAAAGTTGAATTACGTCTGTATCTTGAAAGAACTGATGCAAAACTTGGGCAGTATTCATTAATTACCTCATTTGTTGATACCGATAAAGGCTCTGTTGAAATGATTTATGATGAAGGTTTTAGAGGGGAGCTTTACCTTTTGAGGGTAAGCGAATTTCTTAAATCTAATTTGGGGATATCTGGTCTAATCTTACGATCAATTATATCTTTACGTCAAACTATCAAGTAGTTTATTATGATGTCCTTTCATAGCAGACTTTTGTTTTAATTGATTTTGGCTTGTAAATTGAAAATAAATATTATCTATATTAAATCAAAAAAAAACACTCCAATTTAATTTTAATAAAATTAATTCGTTATTTTATTAAACCTGAAATTAGACGCTGTCCAGGTTGTAAATTCAATTATATTCCGTTTACCTGTATGAAATACATCTCAATTCTAGTTTTGCCTAGACTATCTAAATAGAACAAAATGATTATAATGTTTTTAATGTCCTCAATACATCTAAAGTCATGATTCCAAAATGGATGTTGATAATATTTGCGGCACTATTTGTTATCTCATTTTCTCCATCATATGCACAGCATCATTCAGGGGCACTTTCACCACCAATTGATCTAGATGGACTAAAAGTGTCACTAAGTACGATTCTATCACCTGCAGATTTTAACTATAATGAAACCAAAAACGCAAACCTATCAATTAGATTTTTTGATAGTGATACTAATGCCAACATAAAAAGTGTTACATATCGCGTTCAAATTTTCCAAGAAAATAATTTGGTTGCCAATGAATACTTTTTTGATGATGATGGAAAACTCGATTTAGATATTAGACCTACAACAGGATGTAAAGAGCAAAATCTTTGGAAATGTACAAAATATTTTGGTGAAAAACATGCTATAGCTGGTGCCTATTATGCACGAGGAGACTCAATCCCTGTAATTCAGGGGCCTGTTTTTAACAAAAGCGGTGAATATAATGTAAAAGTCTCCATTGTTGGTGCAACAAATCCAAAAACAATGACTGTTAAGGATTTACTTTTTGAGACTTTTTTACACATTCCTCAAAAAGAAACATTTCTGATCAAAACAGCTAATGCTCAAGAATTCCCAATATCGATAAAATCTTACAACAAAATCTCTAATTTTAATTATGATGAGTCATTAAAAAAAATTGAATATGAAATACCATATCATAATGAGTATGACCAACAACATGATTCTGGCAACACTCAAATAATATCTATGGAAAAAGATTTTTTAACTTTTAAACAAGGGTATGGTGTAAATGTATTTGTTGAAGGAATAAAATTACACGACAGTTCCTTTGAATTTGATACTTCCCTCCCTGATGAAAACATTATCAGAATAAATATTTCACATGAAGAACTTGTATTAATAGAAAGTAATCTAGGTTCAGAAAACAAAAAAGACACAATAAACGTTGAGATTTTTTCTGGAGAAAAAATAGAATTTAATCATCTTGATTTTACATTTGAGAATGACTTCACTGCAAAAGTGTTATGGGATTCAAAGTTAAGGGCAGGTGAAAAAACATCATTCACATTTTCATTTTTTGATGTAAATACCAATCCCGCAAAAGATATACTATTTGCATATAGTATCACAGATTCTTCTGGAAAAGAGATTTGGTCAAATGTTGGTAGCACTGAAACACATATTGGTATTTTAGCTCCAAATGGAATTGCCACAGAGAGTATCATAATTCCTTCCGATGGCAAATTTCAATTAAAATTAATCTTAACAGGACAAGGTTCTAAAAACTTTGAAAAGTTTTTGACATCGGTATCTGATTTTAGTATAATATCGAAATCTGTAACACAAGAGGAAAAAATCATCCCTATTCCAACATGGATAAAAAACAATGCAAAATGGTGGTCTGATGGTCAAATAGATGATAATTCATTCATCGAAGGAATTCAATTTTTAATTCAAGAGGGATTGATGAAAATCCAGATTACAGAACAAAACACAGTTAATCAAAGTAATAAAATCCCTGATTGGGTTAAGAGTAACGCTGGATGGTGGTCAGACGATTTAATTTCTGAACGAGATTTTGTTAAAGGAATAGAGTTTCTAGTAAGTCAAGGAATAATTAAAGTAAATTAACTAATAATAAAGTACTACTTTGTCTTTATTTTATAAAATAATATTGATTGAAAAGGGTATGATGATGTGTGAGTAATACAGTGAAGAGCATTGATTAAGAATATAGTGGTTAACCAAATTCATACATGAAATAGAAACTGGATTAATGGCAATCTGTATGACTGATATTCTTCATTTCAATTGTAACTGTGGATTTCTGATGTCAATTGAACTGGTATTTGGATGAGTCTAAATTACAAAGGATAAAAATAATTCCGATGTGAGTATCTTGTTTTTTCATCACATTGGATATATCTTCATGTTATACCACTACATTAGAAGCGGTCAATTTTGTAAATTAGATCCAGTATTCATATACCTATACTGAATACTAACTCATATCTAAAAAGCCTCCAAAGAACTAGAAGAGAAATGGATAAAACTAGAACAAGGAGAAATGAATTAAGAAGAACATCAACTTGATCTCAAAAAAGGATCTGAATAAGATGAAGAATACAAGTAGGTGGATTTTAAGCAAATTCTAATTACATACAATTCATCAAAATTTTTTAAATAGGGATTTAAAAAAAAGCATTAGACATTACAGAACCAAAAACTCACATCACGATAAACAATGTTTGTTAGAAATTGAATCATAAATCTACTAAGAGACGTCACAAGTCTATGTCATCAAGAGGGAGGTTATTATAAATCTAAAAATAATCTCAAAGAATTACCCTGTAATAGTCTAGTTTTTCAGGATTAAGTTGCTGGACAAACTCTATACTGTCATTTCTTTCTATTCTTCTTTGTATGACCTCACGCAATTGTAAGCTGGTTAGAAAATCATAGCCTTTTTCTTTTGCAATCTTCCTGAAGTGTTGTCTCATTTGTGAGCCTCCACCCTGACCCCAATATCCCATCTTTAGTGCTAATGGTTCCAAAAAAACAGTATTGGATTTTCCATAATTCGTATCATTGATGCTATCTGGAAGCCCATAACCCTCCAGTGGCCCACCTTTGGCAAACCCCAATATCTCTCCAGTATTGGATCCTAGTCTCAATGTAATTAGAATGGTTTCTGGATCTTTAAGGGATTCAAAGAATGTTTTTTTCTTAAACTGAAGAGGATCTGGAAGTTCGTCATAGATATCAAACAAACTGTTTGCCTGTTCGTCATCAAATTCACATTTTTCCAAATTTGTTGTTAATTTAATTTCATCATATACTATTGATGCTCGTACCTCTAGTTCTTTTTCACGAAGTTTGAAAAATCCCAAAACATTATTCATGAATGTCTTGCGCATTGATTTTGGAATTGAGCGCATCACCTTATCTGTCATCTCCTGTTCTTCGTTTAGCAGTGTCTCAAAGTATGTTACGCTTCTTTGTATTATGTATTCAGAACCCCATCCCAGCGAATGTGCATTCTTTTTTGCAAGTTCCATCGCATCCAAAAAATCTCCTAGTGCGTATGCACCTATTCTGTCCGCAACCGACATGAACCATCCTAGATTGGCATAGTGTTCCTGCATTGTTTTATTATGGGCATATTTTGATTGTACAAAATGGCTTAATATCAAGGGCTCATACTCTGATTTTTTTAAACTCCATGGATAGGATGTTCGCAAGATTAATGATGCTACAAGATGAGAATCAATTTCAGATTCTTTGAACAAATTCAAGAGTTTCTTATCTTGAGTCACAAAATTTGCTGCACTCTCTTCATGAGGTTTATCTTCTATTTTGCCTGGTTCATAATCATGAAACAGTGATGCTGTGAACAGATGCTTAAAGTCCTCTTTAGACACTGTACCATGAAATTCCTTTCCTCTTGATGCCAAAAGAGTGTTATAAGTTACTATCATCTCGTGACTAGTATTGTGGTATCCATAATACCTGTTCTTTAGATTCTGTTCATTAAATAATCCCAATGCATAGTTTAGCATGTCAACGTAACATGCATCATCTAAGTTTTCTTTTTTTAATAATTCAATAATTATTTCTCGCAGTTCTTGTGTGCTAGGTATTTTTGTAAGCGACAAAATCACTCACCATCTATTTCCCAACATATGCATAAACTGGATATATTTTTCCAGTAACTTTATTTCTATAATTCCAGATACTATCTTTCCATTTGACTTGCTCAAAATATTCCTGTATGGCAGAGTCTAGTTTTTTGTAAACTTGATCTCCTATTAGAATCTGGTCTGGTTGAGCATGACCCTGTATTTTAGCCGCCATGTTCATTGAAGGTCCAAGGAGATCAACGTGTGATTCTTCCTCATTATCCCCATAACGAATGATTGTGTTCTCCCCAAAATCAATTCCAATTTTTATGGCAAGATCAGGGTAGTCATATTGCTGTAAAACTGGATTAATTCCTGTTTTTACTACTTTAAGCATTGATTCTGCACAACTAACTGAACTGTCTGCAATGTTGGCAACACTTCCTTTTTCTGCAAAGTAACCTATTACTGCATCTCCTACGTATTTTAGAATATACCCATTATGTTGTTTTATAACATATCCCATTTCCTGAGCAAATGAGCTTACTATCATGGCCAATTGTTTTTGTGGAAGGTCCATGACCATCTGTGTGGAGCCTACCAGATCCACATACATTACAATCATTGTTGTACTAGAAAAAACATTATCGCGAAGAAATCTATCAGAATCAGTGATAACATCAGAGTACTGTTGATCTTGTTTGAGTGCATTCCATACTCTTTTCTGGACTTCCTCTACAAGCATATCCGAGCTTACTGTCTGTGTATTCTCTCGTCCCAACATAACATCTACTATATTTTGGCTTTTGTTTGAAAGTAAATTGTCTAGTCCTTTTTTTGCCATGTCTTTTGCGGAACTATTTGAATGCATTAGAGTTAATTGAATTCTCCACTAAATAAAGGTCAAATCAACAAACGAAATTTAATTGGATGATTGGATTTAATTCTGTTGTATCATTTGGTTTCTTTTTAGACTCCTTGAATGAGTCTTCATCATATACTTGGTTTTACAAGAACCAAATTCTAGTTTTTTAATTTTTTTTGTATGTACTTTTAACGATATAAATAACTCTTCCCCACTAATGATCATATTATCTTATTCATGCTAAAAGAAAACTATTACAATTTCAATAAAGTCTAAATTATAGCAATCTGGAATTTACATGTCATGGAAATTTCTAGCAAAAATGTCGTAGAAGGGACATCGCGAGCACCACAAAGAGCAATGTACAAAGCTATGGGGCTTGATGATGATGATTTATCTAAACAATTTATCGGCGTATGTCATACCGGAAATGAAGCCACACCGTGTAATATTCATCTGCCAAGATTAGCTCTCAAAGCTAAACAAGGAGTATCTGATACAGGGGCAACACCAAGAGAATTTTCAACAATAGCAGTAAGTGATGGAATTGCAATGGGACATGAAGGAATGAAATCATCACTTGTATCTCGTGAGGTTATTGCAGATTCAATTGAATTAATGGTCAGAGCACATCAATATGATGCACTAGTAGGTATTGCGGGATGTGACAAAAGTTTACCTGGTACCATGATGGCAATGGCCCGACTAAATGTACCATCAGTGTTTGTCTATGGTGGAACCATTATGCCAGGAATGCTAGATGGACAGGAATTAACAATTGTGGATGTATATGAAGCAGTAGGTGCATATGACTCTGGACAATTATCACTTGAATCATTAAAAAATATTGAGAATACTGCATGCCCAAGTTCAGGTTCTTGTGGGGGCATGTTCACCGCAAATACAATGGCATCAATTTCTGAGGCTATAGGACTTGCACTACCCGGAAGCGCCAGTCCTCCTGCAGAAGATGACAGACGAGACAAGATGGTATATGATACAGGAGTTGCGTGTGCCAAACTATTGGAGATGAACATTAGACCTAAAGAAATTTTGAGTTTTGAAGCATTTGAAAATGCAATCACGATGTTAAATTCTGTAGGAGGATCGACTAATGGGATTTTACATTTGCTTGCACTTGCAAATGAAGTAAATATCAATTTGAGTTATGATGATTTTGAAAGGATTAGAAAGAAAACACCTCATTTAGCAGATATGAAACCAGGTGGAAATTATGTGATGAATTCCCTTGACAAGATTGGAGGGATACCCTTTGTTTTAAAGAAATTACTTGAGAAGGGATTGCTTAATGAAAACTGTATGACAGTTACAGGGAAATCAATCAAAGAAAATCTTTTGTCTATTAAGATACAAGATACTGAGCAACACATTGTCAGATCCATTGAAAATCCTCTTCATAAAGTAGGAACTGCCGTAATTTTGAAAGGAAGTTTAGCTCCGGAAGGAGCAGTAATCAAGACTGCAGGGGTAGAGATGACAAGATTTACTGGAAAGGCACGTGTGTTTGATAGAGAAGAATATGCATTTGACGCTGTTGCAAAAGGAGAGATAGATGAAGGTCATGTGGTAGTAATCCGATATGAAGGGCCAAAAGGTGGTCCTGGAATGAGAGAGATGCTAGCAACAACTGCTGCACTTGTAGGACAGGGATTAGGGAAAAAAGTAGCAATGGTAACTGATGGGAGATTTTCTGGAGGAACACGTGGATTTATGGTGGGTCATGTTGCACCAGAAGCTTATGTTGGGGGCCCAATCGCATTGGTAAAAAATGATGATGAAATCACAATAGATACAGAGACTAATACTATTGATCTCCATGTATCTGAAGACGAGTTAGAAATTAGAAGAAAACAATGGAGTAAACCCAAACCAAATTACACCACAGGAGCACTTGCTAAATATGCATCCCTAGTGGGCTCTGCTGCACAAGGTGCTATTACAACACCAATTCTGTAACATATGTTGTATAAGAGAATTAAACCTGTTTTTGATAAAACCATCATTTAGAAAATAATGTTTGTTTTTTGTTACTAAATACAGTCTGATTTTTGGAGTAATGTATCAAAGTATACTCACAATCAATTAAAGGATTTTGAATATTTTCAGAATAATGATCAATGTGTTTATAATGTTTATAGATCAACGATCAGAAAAATCATCAGAGATGGTAGGAAGAAAAAGTAAAACCATATTTTATCAAATTAGTGCTGTCTACAGATTCTCCATTCCTAAAACATCATAGTATGCATTTGGAATCATTTGCTGTGCTTTAAAAAAAACATTATTTGCAGCAGTATCAAGGACATATGTTCTTGCCCAATCATTTTCACTCCTAATTGAGCGGCCAAATCCTTGTAACAATTTTGTGAGGGTTTGAGATGTATACCACAAAGGAAATTTGTTCATTTTTGCTTTGGTTCTCCTTTCGGTATAATTTGGATATGGAACTTTTGCTATAATCTGAAACCTGGATAAATCATCTTTCAAATCTACTCCTTCCCATAATGAGGATGAAAGTAGTACTCCTGTAGGATCGGATGCATGTTCGGTAATTATATCATCTTGTGTTTTTCCATCTTTGTTTCTGCTATGACAGATTCTAATTCTTTTAGTATTTTTAGGAGACAGATAACGAATTATTTTCTGACACCTTGGAATAGATGATGTCAATATTAATCCCCGCTCAGTGGAATGCTCATCTAAAATTCTGTCAATTGTTTTAATCACCTCGATCTCATCCTCCTCAGTTGAACCATAACTTAATCGTCTGATATTAAGAAGATCAATTTTTCTATGCTCAATAGGGAATGGAGATTTTGCAGTGTCAACAAATGCGACGTCCTCTTTTTTTAGACCCATATTTTCACAGAAACTTGATTTATCTATTGTTGCAGACATAAATAATTGGTATTCAGTTTCAAAAAATGACTCTGCAAATTTTGAAACATCTATTGGTTTTACAGAAATAGTCTTGAAATTTCCATTAAAATCTTTAACTGGATCATTTACAACAAAATTTTCTTTGTCTGTAAGAATGTCTATTTTAGCTTGTGCAGTTCTATTATATCGCCGTTCTAACCCTGCAATTAATTCATAATCTGGTTCTTTTTGAAAAGCAGGACTTTCTTTAATATCTTTGATTTTATTTGCATACGAATATGCCATGTCATCAGTTAGCTGTATTACAGAATCTAAATCTGTAAAATCATACTTCTTTGTATTAAGATTACATTCATCTACTTGTCCACTAAAGATGTCAAACCCCACAAATTGGATTATCTGGTCTTCAATTTTATGAGCCTCATCAAAAACAGTGACTTTTCTATCTAGATAATCTGCAAACAATTTTTTGTTAAATTTCATAATGGTGAAAAATGCATGGTAATTCCAAAGGGAGTGTTTTGAGGTAAGAGCTTGATATTTCTGTAGATAATAAGGGCAGCATTGTGAATCATATGTGTTTTCTTCAACTTGTTTTATTGTAGGCTTGAATTTACAGACCTCGAAGACTTCTTTACCATTTTTGTTTACTCTTTCTTGACATACTCCCTTATCGCATGTCAATCCCCATCGCATTGCTCTAACCATATTTTCTACTTTCTCTGAAGACATGAGTTTAGGGCATGGGAAATTTTGTTTTCCCTTAATGGGTTTTAGAAATGGGGTATCTTTGATATACTGATCTTGAAGATGTTTTGACGCCGTAATAGTAAAAGAACTATCAAAATATCTTGAAATGGTAGCACCAACAAGAGATTTACCTACCCCTGTTGGTGCACAAAGAATGATTTTTTTAAAACCTGATTTTAAGTTAGATTCCATTTTAGAAATGATCTCTTTTTGAATTTCTCGTGGAGTAAATTGATCGGGAAAATTTTCTAAAAGAGACAGGATTTCACTTGTTTATTATCAATATTAAAACCCCGCATTTTGATTTCTTCACACAAAACTCTCAGTTTTATAATGAACAACACGCCAAAACATCCAAGTGCTGGTTAGGAATATTTAATCATTAACTTAAATGAACAATCTGTGAAAATAGGTCAAGGGGTTTGAATATGATATTATATGCTGTAGGATCTGTAACGACTATGCATATTTGAAGGGCATCATTGACGTTTGGGATATCTGAATAAAAAAAATTAATTAATTAGTTTTAAAATTGTATTCCTTTACCGACCAATTTGGATACATCGGGATGACGATGGTTGATATGAAGTTCCAGATGTTGTTTTGTAATGTATCTCATTGGATCTTGTATTTGACATACAGGACACTTGAATGACATTACTTTTTAGAAACAAACATGGGTAATAAATAATGTCAAGATTCTCAAAAACAAATAATTAGAATTATTTAATTCAGATCATAACACAGCATATTTATTTGAAGAATGTATAAGTTGATATACCTATTCGTCTAATTGGGATTCTTTTTAAGTCACAGTATTGTTTGATTTTAGAAAATTTTTCAGAATACTTGCTTCTTGATTTTGTAGATTCTATCTTGATTGTATGTGTGAAATTATCAAAACACTTGATCCTCTTTTTTTAGTGCTGTAGTAATAATAAAAGACCATGTTACCAGTTACTAACCAATATTAAAAGGATAGATCTGCTTATAACATCATAATTTTTGCTAACTAGTTTTAATATGTCATAGATCATACAAAAACATGGAATTATTGGAAGATAAGCTAAGAGTTTGGTTAGATAGTGCCAAATTTGTTAAACCTCATTCTGGAGTTTATGTATTGTATAATAGAAATAAAGAACCGATCTTCATCGGAGAGACAAACAATATGGAAATAACATTTACCGAATATGTGGACACCGAATTTTCAGAAAATGAATGTAAACAAAAAACTCGATTCTATCAAAGAGAATTCACAGATAACCAAAAAGAACGTCAATTGCAGTTAATTGAAGATTTTAGAAAAGAAAATGGGAAAATACCTATTTGTAATTCAGAGATTAAAGTAGAAACTTATTAAAATTACATTACATCTAAGCGTACTAGATTAATATCAAAAATTTAAAATAATGTCATGTCAAGTATAATGAATTATGCAAATTTGGCAATAGGTGTTGTTACATTATTTGGTATCAGCTTATTGCTGCAAATAATTAACAAAACTACATTTTAGAAAATAGTACTACACCTACAATTGTGTACGTTGATTCTCTTCTGATACAGGCCAAGTCACTCTAAATAAAAAAACTGTATGTGGCAAAGATGATTTATCCTAACTCTCTTTTATCAAACAGGCAAAACGAAATAAAAGTATAATTTGAATATAATAATACCGTATCTTATATTTTAAGAATAAATTTTACTTAAATTCCAAAAGTAATTTATCTAAGATGATCGTAATATAGGAATGCATCAATGCTACTATTGCGAGAAACTATTTGATTCTAAGGAGCAACTCTATGATCATGTTGAGGTGCATTCTGATATTGAAAGAAACCAAGAAATCATGGATAGAAAAAAGAAGGCAGAAAAAAAATAATCTGTTTATAATAGACTAAAAAAAATTAGAGCTAAGGTTAGAATTTATCAAATTCAGGGGTGAATATATTGATTATATTCAAAATCATCATGGATTGGGTAGAAGTGTTGTTAAAAAAATCATGTGAAAGAAGTCTTACAAAAGGAGAAGTACTTCACAGTCTTTTTCATATGATTGAAGTTAATGAAAATACGTTAAACCACATTAATACAGACAAAATAGACTTTGGTCCAGAACTTGAGGAATTAAGACAAACAGAAATTAAAGATCTAAATTTTCATTTAAAATATTATAGAAGTTTGGTAAACTACATTAATTCAATTCCAGAAGACAAAGTTATTGGCAACACATCTCAATAATTACAAGATACTTACAAAATGTCGTTAACTGTAGTACACTTCTCTTTTTGTATATTCAATTTGTAATAATATGATAAGTTTAATTCAGAGTTTACACAATTTGAATTTAGGTAAAATATACATATCCTTCATTAAATAATATCATTAACTTGATTGTGCAAAATCAATTTATTTTGAATGGTAATATCACTGTCTTAATTTTTCAAACATTAAATTATACTCAGATTGTTTTTCTTGATTTTGTCCAAAATTCGTTTGTTCAACATACTCTTGACATTTTTTTTTATAAATATTTTCAAGTTTTTCAACTTCCTGTGCAATCATTTTACCAGAATCTTCTTTTGCAAATTGTTTTTGTTGTTGTTCATTTCTGCCTCTTGTGGGAAATTGTTTTCCGTAAAAAATATTTTGTAATGCATTTAGATTTTCACGTTTAACCAATTCGGCTAGATCAAAAATTCCTTGCTCATGTTTTAATAAACTATCATTAGACTGAGAGGACCTAACCCATGAAAGAATAGAGTGAAATTCTACAAAAACACGAATGTCATCAATTAGAAACATAATTTGGTTGCCATTTTTATCCGAATCTATTACCCATGTAAATCGATATTTAATTGTACTATGAGCGTCTTCAAATGCAGCAGGATTTGATTCTGCCTTAAAATCAGACCATTTGAGAAGTTTTTTTTTACTCCATTCTAATACATGATTTTGACTCACAACAGTTGATATTTTCTAAGAGAATAAAATTATTTTGATGTATTTGAAAATAATGATATTTTTGTTCACTTTTAACAATTAGTTGTATTTTTAATAGAATGACTATGTTCTTTTTCCATAACGACTATTCATTTTAAAAAATTGAGATGTTTCAAAACCCAACCAAAAATCAGTTTTATTCTGAAGTGATTTGTGAAACTTTTCATGTTCAATTAATTTTCTATCTCCCCAGTTACCCTCGTAAAGAAACATGCATTCTATTACATGGTGGTTTTTTTGTATACCTCTGCATGAGATGAGCATCTTGTTCACTTTACAAAAATTGGTTTTAAGCTTTAATATTGTATTTTGGATTATTTTGTAGATTGTATCTGATAATATCTAATTAAATCTCAAATCTTGTTTATGCTGAAAAAATGGATCAATTTTTTAACCCTTTTTGATCAAAATTTAAGACATGTTTCATTTTAAGAATTTTTAGAAACATTAGGCATTAGAAATATTGAAAGCAAGATGATTGCGGGTTAATGTCTGTCTGTAACTCCCAAAGAGTCGATGAAATAAGACATCAAACTTGCTTGCTTTCATTATTACAAATGTTTAATTTAAAAGAAAATTATTTTGTAAATAATTCATCATTAAACTAGGTATTGTCTGTACTTTTTGCTCTTTTTTTAGATTTGTTTGAGGTCTTGCTCATGAAAACCATGAGAAATACTTGTTAAATAATTTGCTCAAAGTTGATTTCATACACGATATAATCAACTGTAAACAATGATGCGATTTCAAACCTATTAATTTTAGATGATACTGGAAAACTATGTGTTAAAGAAATTTTATGTCTGGATGGGTATTTCAGTAGCAGCATTAGTTGTTGGTTTAGTACTATTATTTGGATAGCAAACGAGTAATTTAAAATCAGATTAAAGATAAATTGATTCATAATTTCATTAATTTACACATTACATCAAGAATACATCTTAACTAGTAGAAAATTAGTGATATTAACAAGTATGTGAACTTGACATGTATTCGAGTAATTCTTCTTGAGAATAAAAGACATCATTAATTTTCAGCAAATCTTCAATACTTTTGAATGCCTGGCATGGTTTATCCACTGAAAAAAGTTCCTCACATTTAGGACATTGAATTACAGTGTGAGAACCCCAATCGCATTCTATATCTCCAACAACATCAAATATTACACGCTGTTTACAAATACAAACCAACTCATTTTGAAATTTATCTAAATTCACATGAATTGTATGCAAAGATCAAATATAATTTATAATAATCACATGCAGAGTAACTGAATATAGTTTTGACTGAATGCCCAACATGTAAACTTGCAATGGAATCACACTCTACAGATGAATTAATGGAGTGTTGTATGAAACAAGTAGGAGACGAATTTTCTAATGACGATCTTGGAACTTGTCCTAACTGTAAACATAGCATAAAAAAACATTCTAGTATCGAACTTACCGAATGTACACTAGAATTTCTTAAATCAGGAATTAACAACTAGCATAAGAAAGATTAAACTATAGAAATAAAATAGAAAAATATTGGATCAACGAACAAAAACCACCATAGAAAAATTCTCACCAATGTGGACCAACAAGCAAGTTTGGGAGTATGAGCAAGTTAATGAACATTTAAAATTTGATGTCGTTTTTGTAGAACCTAATAGTTTCAAAACAGATTCATGGAATTCAAAATCTGCATACCCTGATTCAAATATTCGAGATGTCATAGTCAGGACTTTTGATTATCTGCTTGATGGTCATGAACTCTGGATAGCAAATAAAGGTCAATGCATATTGGATAAAAAATACATTCCATACCTCATGGCAGTAATTGTAGATACCATGATTGAGGAAGAAATTTGTATGAATTTTAGAATAGATAATAATTGTCTTATAGCATCAATTAATCATAAAGCAGATGTAATTGATTGTAAAGAATTTTTTGAAGAGTTTTATCATTTAGCAACAGGTTTCAATTATGATGTAGATACTGGCATTCCAGATGATGAGACTGAAGCTAAAATTTACCTTACAAGATTACAGGAAGAATTTGATGATAACATGAAAAACAAACTAGGGGATAAATATCTGCCAGGAAATAATGATCCTGATACCATTCATGCTAAATGATTTACCTAAAATACTAGAAAATTTGTAACAAAGTATGTCAGAAAGAAAACCTTATAGACGATTTACAAAAAGAGAACCGTCACTTACAACTGAACAAAAAGTTGAACAATTTATTTTAAGAAATTCAAAGAATGGATTTTTTACAAAAGTTTTAACAATTCCTTACAAATTTGATATTTCAGAAAGCATGGCATGGAGTATTGTTGGAGAATTACTGTCTGATGGTACTCTTGAGTCGATTCATGATCCAATTACTGGTAATATGAAATTATGTGAAACAGGAAAAATTTACGCGTTAATGGATTTGGAAAGAAAACGTAGAAGAGAGAAATTCCAAGGGAGTAAAAAGAAAAATAATCTCATAAAAAATAAATCAAACACAAAGATTAGAAAAACATCAAGTTCAAAAAATGATCATTCAAAACGAAACTCTTAATTTTATACAATTCAAAGTACAATATGATATATGATGAGAATTTTCCAGTACAATGTCATCCAATTATTAAACAAAAAAGAAAAAATGATGTGAGAAAAGTGATTCAATGTAAGTTATGTGGAACCCCTTTTGGAAAAGAACCCACCACTGAAGAATTAGAAACTCATTGGAAAAAACATCATAATTGGCATTGGGAAGTAAACAAAGGAAAAACACCTCAAGAAGCATTATTGAAAAAACGAATCTAATGTACAACTCATAATGATTGTTTGTAAAACGTTTAGTCCCTAAACAAAAAAGTCAATCAGAGTTCCATTTTGAATCTAAAAATTATCCCACAATTTTAAACATTTGTTTAATCCTGATTAAAAAATAAAACTAATTTTAAGAGATTTGGCCAAACCACTTATCAATTTTATATTGCATTGTAAATGTATGGAAGGTAATGTATATTGAAAGAGGATTTTGTAGAGTACACAAAATGTGAACCATGTGGACAGGCATTATTGTACTGTGATTGTAATTGTCCCTATTGTGGTAAACGAGAAAAATGCAGTTGCCCCTAAGAAATATCATCTAGTTCTTGAATGAATTATCTGACGAGTTTTTTAATCATGTCTAGTTAAAAAATTGTCCTAGGATAACATTAGAGCATTAATTTGTTTAAATTTTTGAATATGTAAAAACTAGCACATATTATCTAAAATTACTCTAATTTATGATTTTACTCTTTCTTAAATTTTGTAAGAATATGTGCTGGTCATATTTTTTATTTAAAAATAAAATTACGATTCGAATTCGAAAGCATTAATTTGTTAATTTTTCAGATACATGCTATGTCTTTTGAGATTGATTGGCGCAAAAATTTCTATGGAATTTCATGGGCATATGAAAAAGATAGATTGGTAGTATCAACCGTTTTTGAAGACAAAAAAGAAGCCACATTCATAGCTAGAGAAGTTGAAGACTGGAGCGACAAATTTACCAGAATAACAATCATTGAAAAAGATAATGATGAATTTGCAATTTGTTGTTATCAAGATCCACAAATATCAAAAAGCAAAACACACATAGGATTATTTCGAACAGGAATGAGACAA
>Ga0224501_10002161_pt1 | contig 15378 bp, 15 predicted proteins | sample SF_Oct11_sed_USG_4_FD_169105 | JGI IMG/M metagenome (GOLD analysis project Ga0224501, IMG submission 169105) | Sediment microbial communities from San Francisco Bay, California, United States - SF_Oct11_sed_USGS_8_1 | ecosystem: Environmental > Aquatic > Marine > Sediment | place: USA...
TTACCACTAAGATATACACTGAAACTGGATAACTCGAACTGCAGGGGACCACCAAAAAGGTTTGAGTTATGAGTTATGCTCTCCCTTTGCTTCAACCATGTGGCTACCGTAGCGGGTCCATTTCGCTCTAGTGTATTCCATTTCCCGGCTAAACTTTCTAAAGTTTGCGAGATTTTCTTCTCTTGTTAAAAGAAAACAATGAAATTAAGCTTGTTACACAAGAATGTAAACACATCTAGCCACATAACAGGTAATTTGATGGCACTAACCGCAGTTGTTAGTTCGAGTTATGACTAAAGGTTTGAGATATGCCCAGCGAATTACCATTACCCAGGCAGGGACCATGAAACTTGGTCTGAGTTAAAGATAAAGTCTCACCAATGTCAACTTTGAGCATGCCCCTTATCGTGTATATGAGCTGATAGAGCATACTTGGTTACCTAGAATAGGCTGAGGCTGAGGCGAGCCGAGTGACGTCACAACCGAATGCAGGGCTGTTTTGTGTTGATTGAAACGTAATGCCGGGAGTCGTCCCTATAGCCTGTAGGCAAGTTTTGATGTTTTTCGCGATGTTTTTCTCTATTTCTATAAAGATCGAATGTACACTCCATACTATTGTGCAAAATGATGTTTCTCACGTGATTCACAAAGAAAATCGGACAAAAACAATCAATTTTATGAGCACTGGCTTATTAAAAATCGGCATTGAGAGTATATCACGGGGATATAAAGCCCTCCGGTGAGCCCCGTTGCCGTGCGACTAAATAAACTGCATCTCCCACGAGGTGAATCATTGACCAGAATAATCAGGTGCTATATCCTCGGTTTCTTCTGGCATACCGCACTCTTTGACACGGTACCTAACAGAACACAAGGTGAGTTCCTTTGCTACTTGCGAGTGACTAACATACCATTTTATTGGACAGCAAAATTCCGACCAGGCAAGCGCCAGTGGGCTTATTATTACGAAGTACTATACAATATAGGTATTGACTATTAGCATTGCTCGTACTCGTAGTCGTACACGGTACAGTAAGCAACACTACTAATCCAGTCATGTCATTGATTCAAGCGACTGATTGAGTGGCTAGATAAATTGCTGCCCTTGGGATATCATGAATTATTGTTAGACTTGGGGACTGTAGACTATAGTGTAGTTTACTCGACCTGATCATCATTGGAGCTGACCACAAACCATAATTTTCTGAGCCTATCATTGCTAGTATAAATCACTCATTAGCGTTGAACATTTTTTCCAGATATGGTGGGCTATTGTGCTGTCGGAGGGTGTACCAACAGGGTCACTGTTGGTACTACTATCGAAACATCTATTACACTCCATACATTCCCCAAACAGAGTGCAGAGCCAGTTCGGTTCAATATGTGGAAGGCCTTTGTGGATTGGACGAGAAAGAATTTTGTTGCCAGAGCAAAGTCCACAATATGTAGTCATCATTTCACCATAGAGAGCTTTAAAAACTACAATGAAGTAAAACTGAAGAAGGAGATGGGCATGATAAGAGCCAGGTATGGGCAAAAACAATCATTCAGCAGAATGCATCGTTTTGACATCTGTAGTATGACGCTGTTGGTTTTTTTTACCGGGGAACAAATATTTGTTACAGTCTTTTCCTCACTACTGATGCTGTGCCTAGCATCACCCCTCGTATGCTAGAGAAAAGGAAGGCGTGACCGTCAGCTGGCGTAAGAAAACAGAAACAGCGCACGGAGCTCAAAGAACGAAGAGATATTCTTATAGATCTGATCACTGAAGGTACATATTATTATGCTGAATTACTCTTTTTATACACAACCCGGCCCAACAAGATCATAAAGAATCAACATCAATACAAACCATCTAGCCTAACAATACACAACCATCCATATTATTTGGAAAGTTATCTCATGATGACTACATTATTCATTTCCAGCAGGGCACTGAAGTGGTAGTAAGTATAATTGTTGTGGGGTAACCTGGTATAGATAATCATAACTATTCTTCTGCTAGATTGCTGGTGTTTCCTTCTTTCATCTCCTATTTGTTTCTTGGGCAATGGTGATTTCATGCATTTCCTCATAACTAAAGCAGCTTTCTTCCATTATCAAACCACAGCTGTTCTAAACAAATAAATAATAACCAACAGCGCAATGTATAGGTCATGCACTGGCTGGGCGTGTGGATGTGGCTTAGTAAACCTAAGGTTGTAGCAGAAAATCTATGCTTGGTTTGCACACTTCTATCTATTTGTAGATATTGATGACACCGATGAGGAAGATGCGTCATAAAGGATCTGAGCCAGGTGACGGCTGACCTGGAGGAGGATCCATACTTCGAGCCAGATCCTGCCCCTGTGAAACCAACACTGCAGTGAGTTCCCATAATAACTGCCTTCAACCAGTGACATAAAACGGTATAAAGAGTAAAGCATAAGTAGCATGGTGTTATGTCCCTGATTCAATGTGAAGATTTGACACAAACCAAAATCTCAAGTGAGAAGAAAGCAAAGAGCTTGTTAATTAGATGGCCTAACACCTAAAAAAGTATTACTTTATTCCAGGGAGATCACCCCAGACATGAAGATGCTTGTATCCGGAGTCAATCTCCTTGCATTGCTGCTGCGATGCCAGAAATGTCCAGCAAGTGGAGGTATGTCAAAGTGCTCCACTCTCAATGGAGCTCCCTGTCTGGTGACCTATCTGTGCTGCGCTTATGCTCAGGAAAATACTATGTACTATGTATTGCTGTAGGCGATATCCGGTACAAAAATTTCTTCCGGGGAGCTGTGGTGGTTTTTCATCTTCACTGTCAGCGATGTGAGCACGACTCGCAATGGCAAACCCTTGGAAATGATCAGCATGAGGCGAGAGCCATCATCCACACTGTACTTGGTACAGTGCTGTATACTGGATCTCAGTACTCGAAAGTCAAGACGTAAGTTCACTTTGATAAATGATTATACAGAAAGCTGAATTTCAAATGTGGTTAGAATATCACAGTTACATATGAAATCTGATACTTTTCTTTTTACCTATATGGACGTTCTAGAGATCCCCTTTCCCAGCAAGGCGACATTCTTTCGCAGACAGAGGAATCTGTTCTGCCCACTGGTGGAGAGAGCGTGGAGGAAGGAGGAGGAGGCGGTCATTGCCGAAACCAGAAACCAGGAAAAAGTTTATATCGGTGAGGATGCTGGGCAAGTGTGCACTAATTCTTTTCATATATTCTAGTCATAAACCTGGAACTAAGTTCACTTGACTAGTCCACCAGAAATATCTCATTTTATTCCATTATAAAGTTTAAAGTTTCTTCCATAGGTGTGACTCCATGGGGTACTGTGCTCAGTTCGCCACATACTCTATGATGAACTTGTCAACGAACAAGATTCTGTGCATTGAGCCTATATTTGTAAGTATGCCGAAGCAGGACCTGGGTATTCATTCTTCACGAAACAAGCTTGTCGAGATTACACATGTAGTCTTGTTTCCTTCTTCTCTTGCTATACTTCACTCTGTGTACTAACATATCAAGCACTGAACAACGGAAGTATCACAAAATTAATGAGATTTGTTTTATGATACTTCCATTGTACGGTGCTGGATATGTTAGCACATATATATCCAATAGCATACCACTTATCACCAATAATTTGGAAGGTCGACGTAAACAAAAAGAAAACTTGTATCATACAGAAAGTAGGAGTTGTGAAGAATAACTACCGATTGCTATAGGATGTAATAAATGGTAAATATTTGTGACATGTAGAAAGTGGCAACCGGAATGAAGTGCGGGGCGATGGAATGCGAGGGTATGGAGAGGTGCCTAAGGAGGTTGATGGCCCACGGGGGTGGATGTGGATGCACTAGTGACAGATGGCCACATCCAGATATCGTCGGTCATGGCCAAGGCATACCCAGCCATCCAGCATTATTATGACTGTTGGCACGTAATAAAAGGTGAGAAGCCAGCAGATCTAAGAGTTGAATTTTATTTGGATTTTGGCAACATAATGGGCATACAGCGATGAAAAGCAGATATGGCTTTGCATTCACCTTCAGACCCCATTCCATTTCAGCCAGGTTATAGTCACAGTTTTGGCTACATTCCGCTCATTGTGACATATAACTACAACAGAAATTTTTATCTTGCCCCAATACAAGGGAAAACTTCTGAACTTCTAACTATGTTACAGGTGTCACAAAAAAACTTCAGAGTCAAGTGGGAAAGAAGGGGTATGAGGATTTGTCCATGGATCGGGTGCGATCTATGGTCAATCACCTCTACCACATGGCTAAAAAACCCACAAGGCCAAAACTACAGCCAAATCATGGATGAAAAACGACAGGGCATCCTCATTCGTGTAATAGGGAAACATCGACATCCAGAGAACAAGATCTTTTGTCACTGCACCCGCCCTACCACTCCCAAAGATGGGCAGGTTCGGCAACCCATGGATAAAGGTAAATGGGAATGAAATTGCGGATCTTTTGCAGTCAATCGCTAAAGCAGGAAAAAAGTAGAAATGTCTAATCCAAACGAAGGACGGCCCTTTCAATACAAAGCGAGGGCAAGATGACTTCGGAATGATTCAATTGTTTAAGTCACTCTCACTAATAGTTGAGCCATCTATGTAAATATTGGGAAACTTGCTTTCATCAATTTATAGTGACTTGCCAACAAGTTTGATTCATAATTCTGCATTGGGTCGATATGGAGGAAATTCAACAACAAACCATTATCCCGGCTTAGTAAGCTATATCATGACCCATAAGATTTGAGTGTTCTTTGAATGTTCAGCCACTCACTTGCATTATTGTCAACTTTTCTTTTAGATGGTCGAGGGTATGAACATCTAAAGAACGTTTTGTCTCGGCTGTACTTCATCAAGGCAGTAAAGAAGTTGTCCCCAGTGGGTCAGACCTGTAGGTTGGAGAGCTTCCACCATGTTATCTGCATCTTCAGTGAGAAGCGACTGTTATACAAATACCACGGTCTGCGTGCTCGACGCCGCTCTCCATTATAATGAGAATTGTAAGCGGCAACTGCAACGGGAAAGCCTCTCCTACAAGTAGTCTACAAGAAGTACGGAGGTGGTCGCGGAATTGCTAAGACACTTTATGATTCTCAAGTCACCCGAGGTAGGTTTATGTGAAGACGCCTGTTCCTTGTTCTGGGATGATTTGAGCAAACGTGAGACTGGAAATTATAGAAGATTTTTCTTTACACTTCATACCTCTCCTACAGTCTACTTGAGGCAACTTATGGATGACACCTACCGCTTCTCCATGATGGACAAGCACCTCCTTCTAGTTGTTGCGTCTGAGCCACCATCTATGACTTCGCAGCTGGAATGCGAGGCTGCAGAGAAAGTAAGGAGTCGTCATACAAGCCGCTTCTCGGATATACACGAGTCCACAGGTGAGCTGACACGCACCAGCTAGAGAAAGAGACAGAATGCAGCGATCATCATTTTCAAACAATAATCTGTGCAGGATATGGTGACGGGCCAGGAGAGCTCGATTGATGAAAAGCTGGGAGTTGCAGGTTTAGGTTTTACTGCCAGCAAGGTTGTTTTCTGGGCATGGACCTTGGGCAAGCGACTCATTGCAAGTTGCTAGCTAGAGTTCGAATAACAATGTTAAGAAATGGAGGTCCCGACCAGTTGTCAAAGATCCACCTATCCCTTCTCGATGAGAGTAGCCAATTCTCATTATCAAAATCTCAGGACATCCATTCAGTCTGCATCACACTGAATCAACAGGTTCCCTGGTAGTGTGAAATGGCCTGGCAAGTCATCTTACACATGCTTCGTTTTATTTTTCAGACAAACCTGATGAGTATGATGATGCCGCAGCATGGGAGCTGAATTGATATATTATACATTATTTATATATGTGATCGTGTGGAGTCAATCGATGGATCTATAACATAATGTCATGTCATGGCATTCAGTCAATGTACTTGATTACCTTTGTGTTAGAATCATAAATTCCATAGATGTCGCATCGTGCAGGTCGCTATCATCTTCCCATCTGTAATAAAAATTGGCGCTGGGGGCCACCATGATCTGAAATATTTGGCCAAACTACTACTGGTTTGGCGGCCCTAAAAAGGGCCATTGGGGTACTCAATCATTCAGCTGAGACTGGGGTGTATCTGTAGAATCGGAAGATTCTTCTGGAGGCTCTTGAAATCCCACATACACGTCACCAATGTCAGGAAACTTCTCCCTCACAGCTTTCAGTACACAATGGGGGATCGGGATTCTATTTCTCTCCTCCAATCGTCCATGCGCCCAAGCGATAAAGGACTGGTAAGCTGTCTGTCGGAGCCTTTGCTGATGTTCGCGGTACGAGAGTGAGACCAGTTTGGCACGCTGAAACACATGCGTGACATTCTGAATGTACCTGGAATCCAAAAAAAAGTAATAGAATCCAGAATGATCCGTCACGCACGAACACCGTTCCAACCGCGACTCCCAGCAATAGTCCATACAACCTTGAGTTTCCTGACAACAAGTAACATCGTGAGATTTCGCGAACCTCACCGGGTAGCATTTTCCACACGCACACCAGTCTCCGTTCGCTGTTCAACTTTTAAGAATAGCGACTCCTCGTTCAGTGCATCAAATGCAGCATGCTCGGTCACTGATATTGTGGGCTCATCGTCCCAAGAATCTGAATCCATCATGGCAGGAATTGATAGAACGTATATAACTATAACTTTATGCTCCTCCTGACTGAGCTAGGTCGCTTTCCCAACAAGGCGGTCTAGGTATCCGATGACCCACTTTCGGCGTCCAATGGAAACGGTGATAAAAAGCGCAGTTGACCGGATAAAGTACACGTTGACTTATTGTAAATAGCGCGGGCTATGATGTCAGTTTCTACCCCGGGCCGCCGTGAAACCTTAACTTTAAGAAAGTTTTCGAGTTATCCGAGGTCGAGTTAACCGAGTTTCACAGTACAGTGAAACTGGAATAACTCCAACTGCAGGGGACCACCAAACAAAGTTTGAGTTATGGAAAGTTTGAGTTTAGAGTTATGCTCTCCCTTTGCTTTAGTCATGTGGCCACCGTAGTGAGTCCATCTCGCTCTAGTGTATTCCATTTCTTGGCTAAACTCTTTAAAATTAGCAAGATTTTCTTCTCATGTGAAAAGAAAACAATGAAATTAAACTTGTTACACAAGAATGTAAACACATCCAGCCACAGAAAAGGTAATTTGATGGCACTAACCACAGTTTATCAGTTGAGTTGTTACTAAAAGTTCAAGATAAGCCCAGCAAATTATCATTACCCAGGCAGGGACCATGAAACTTGGTTGGAGTTAAGCACGTTTTCGAGTTAACCGAGTTTCACCGTATTATGACAGGCTAGCCAACAGCCATGTCCTTTATCGCTGTTAGCTGACTATGGTTTAGGGATATTCCTAGTTGTTGTTTAGAGCTGTATCACCAACAAACTCTATATTAACACCTCTTGAAAGCAGCAACAATCCCACTGACAGCTCCCCTGTGTCTCCCTGTGTCCCGAGCTGCACCGTAACCGTGCGCTGAATCCTAGATTTTTTTATTTTTCTCTCAGGTTAATCTCAGAGACGGGGTAGGTGAGGAGGATTGTCTGCACTGTATAAATGAGACCTGCTCCGCTGGGGCCGGTACTCTCCTCATAGAGTTTGGAATGCTGAGCTTACTCCTAAATGACCCGGTGTATTACTCAGTAGCCTCGCGCGCAATCAAATCTCTTTGGGAGCAAAGGTCGTCTCAGACTGGGCTTATAGGTGAGGTTCATTTCCTTGTGCCTATATACTGAGTTCTGAGTTCGTAATGGGGCTCAATGGCTGGCTATTGCAGCCACCATCTATACTTGAATATTACTGCTTGTGAGAAAAAACGACAAGCTTTTAATGATATCAAACAGCTAGGGCTCGGTGCTGATGCTTTGGGTAAAAGCAATACATGGATGGTAACTGACTTATTGATTTGACTAATTCCATTTCTTGTAAGAAACACTTTGTTCGGACAAACCGTAATCTTGTTTATGTCATGTAAAGTTGTTGAAGTTGTGCTTGACAGTTCAATAACTGATGAGTAAAATTCCATGCGAATAAACGCAAACTTATCTTCCCTTCAATGAAAATCTCAAGCGGACTGAAGAGTGTTTGTGGTAGAGATTGACCAAGCTTGTTTAACAATAGGCGCATTCGCGTGCTCAGCTTTTTCTGCTAAACTGCTTAAAAGCGCAACCGAAAAGCACTATCCAAAAAACCATCTTTCACTTTCGGTCGCGATCTGCGACCGAAAGCATGCGCACAAAAATCCACAACCGAAAGTGGGTGTTACCCTAGTAGTTTAGGCAAATGTCAAGGTTACTGCAAAGAGACTTGATTACTACATTGGGATAAGGAATCGCGAAGTATTGTTCAGCTTTAGCGAGGAGTTAAAGTTGAGAGAAGACAACTCTGACTCGATCAAACTCCATCCTGAACTCAACTGCGCCTCCTCACCGCGACTGTGTGTGACGCGAATGCACCTAATGACTATTGCCTATCTGCATATAGCCAGTGTGTCGTAGGGTTCAATCATCTTTACCATGTATTGTAGGTAATGTTATAAATATTCAGACGGGCGAGTGGGTGGGAAACATGAGCGGGATCGGTGCTGGACTTGACTCCGTGTATGAATACCTGCTGAAAGCTGCCGTGATGTTTAATGAAAGTGAATATCTGGAAATGTTTGAAGATATGTACAAAAATATAGGATACTTTCTGCGAAAGGGGTGAGAAGCTATTTTACCATATAGCGCTATGTGCTTTAGTCACGAGCGCGATGGTGGTAACTAAGAAATGGTGGAATAGCTTATCGACTTACGCTTCCTGCTTGAAATATCTGCTACTTGGTCCGCGTCCTGATCATGTCGGCCTAGTGCAGTGAGTGTGAAATCCTTATGCAATTCCAGCACATCTGACCAGGAATCCGATTGTGCAATATGCTGCGCTTGGGTGTTGTTCCTTAGCTGTATTTGTGAAATCACTGCATTCACAACATGTCTCCAGTAAGAGATCAAAATACATATAAGGACATCTTAGAAACTTTAGCCCTTTAGATTATGATAGAAAAACTACTGGATCTTTCACCACTCGGTTGCCTGGACACATCGCCGTGTCCGCAATACACTACATTGAGAATGCAGACTCTGATTTTAGGTGTATTCTCACTGAGGTAATGCCCCCATATCGTCGTTTTCCTGTTGTCTTGTCGTTTTTCTCCCTCTAGTATTAATTCTGCTGTAACTGATATAATCTTTGTCGTTGCCTACAGCCGCACTCAGTGCTCCTCAGGAGAGGGTTCTCCACCTGTCTATGTGAATGTAAACATGCACAGTGGCGCCACCGTTAATAACTGGATAGATTCTCTGTCCGCCGCCTGGCCAGGCGTCCAGGTGAGGCCTCCATCCTCTCTCATTCATCCCTTGTTTCCTTATCCTGGAGATGAAGCTGAAAGTACATCGGAACCACAGGCTGCTGGTTCAAGTCGCAGTTCCAGTGCTACTGTGCTCTTTCATCTTCATCAGATTTTGAACCGCAAGACTATGGGTTAGAGGCTTTGTCCATGTATCTAACTAGTTCTTCTTTATAACTATCTTTAACCCTGTGTTTCTGTTCCATTAAGAATCTATGAATCAGCAATCTACCCGTGGTTACTGGCTCTGAGAGCAGTGTGATTGAGTCCCTGTGTCGTCAAAGTCGTCAAGCTGCAGCTCTATTGAAATAACTGCTTAGGCTATAAAAAGTGAACAACTCCATTTCCAACACCCGCCAATATCCACAGAGGTTGTCTGCTCTTTCAGAGAAAGGAAAGGCACCTCAGATTATGGTTGTAGCGATTTCAGTTGGTTTTAAGTATAACACCGTAACTTATACAGGGCACCTCGACCTTGCCATTGGCTATTGCCAAAGCATTCACCGGGTGGTATTTCCACAGACCGCATCTGATAATCCGCCCTACTGCATGGTGTTATGAAGCCAAGTTATGCCCTTCATCACTCCTTATACGGTTACTGTTCAGCCAGGTTATTATCCTCATCCCCTCTTATGCAGGTACTGCACGGTGACGTGCAGGAGGCCATCTGCACTCACCTCCTGTATTATGCTGTCTGGCGGAGATTTGAGGCTCTACCAGAGAGATTTAACTGGGCCAGTCTCACCTCTGAGGTAGCCTTTTATCCTCTGAGACCTGAACTTATAGAATCCACATATCTACTATATAGAGCCACCAAGAGCCCATTTTATCTCCATGTAGGCAAAGCCATAATGGAGAGCCTCAATAAGTATACACGTGTCAAGTGAGTGCAGTGACAAACCACATGATATATACCCATCACATTACCTCATATAGCCCTCTCATTGCATATAGCCCTCTCACTGTTACATATAGTTCTCTCTTTGTAACAAATAGCCCTCTTAATGTCACATATAGCCCTTTCAATGTATTATAAAGCCCCCTGACTACCCCATACAGCTCTCTCACTTACATACGCCATCTCACTGTCACATATAGTCCTCTCAGTTTAATATCTAGCCCTCTCAACTTTTAAGCTGTGCTGATTGGATATTGCAGATGCGGCTTTGCCACAATACATGACGTAAATGACAAATCACTGGAAGATCGCATGGAAAGCTTCTTCCTCAGTGAGACATGTAAATATTTATACCTGGTAAGTCAAGGAACAAGTTGAGTAATTACACAGAAAGTGTGGTCTGATTGGCTATAGTCCATGCTGTTTGTGGTCAAACCATTGGGTTGTCACAGTTCAAAGTTGATTCAATCTGTTTGCCGATGATTCCGCATGGTGGTTCACTGAGTATAGGACCGCGTAGACCACTACCATATGCCAAACCCAGTGGTACTAACCCGGAGGTAACTTTTCAATCAACAGACTACTTGTAGAGCCCCTCATAGCCAGGCCTCTGACTGACAATCACGGAAATTCATGCTTAATGACTGTCGCCTACTCAATTATTTCACGGATTCAACAAGCCATGAGTTTCTTTGTCCGTAGCTTTGAACCCTCGGAGGGGCTCTATCTCCGCCATCCGACTGCCAGACTGAAAAGTTTACATGGCAAGTGCCTATCTCCGGGTTAGTACCACTGAGTTTGGCATGTGGTAGTGATCTACGTGGTCCGATACTAAAAAGAACCACAATTCAGAAGCATTGGCAAACAAATTGAATCAACTTTGAATTGTGAGAACTCATTGGTTTGACCACCAACAAAAAAACATGCGACAGATTTCAAATTTCCCGACTATAGTGTAAGTGTTAAGGGCCTGCCATACGGTGGCGAATTTGTGAAAAAATCGCAAATTACGTTACGTGAAAAATCGCATTGCGAATTTGTGATAGCTGTTTTGTGCGAAACTGCAGTTCTAGCATGCTAAATAAAATCACAAATCGCGCTTACAAAGCGCACGCTGATTGGCTCGAATCACTTCCATAGCCCGTGGGAATCCAAAGGCTATAAAGTAGAAAATCAGAATGACCAACTACATCTGACCTGAAACCTTATTCGAGCTAGCTTGGGAGCAGTCATCATCGTAGAGCAAGAGACAATCAAATCCATGAAAACTAGAGCATCAGAGGTGATTATAGAATGAAATCTGGCCGAATTTACTTGCGAGTAGGGGATAGTTGAGTTCGACTACGAGCACAATCCCCACGCACGATTTCTAACGACAGTTTGACTGGAAAAAGAACCCCGATACGACACCAACTACGCAGTCTTGTTGGTTTCGGTCCTATGACTGCAGGAAACCCTGGTAGTTCACAAGTAGTAGATCGCAAGCGTGTGGTTAAGATCGCGAATTTTCCGTGACTTGCGATTAGCTTATCGCAAATTGCAAATTCGCCATCGTGTGGCAGGCCCTTTAGTGTACTGAAAAACAAAGTCTCACATTGTACCCTTGATCTCATTTCTTGGAAGATCTTGCTCAAAACCTGCTGCCTCAAATACCTGATAAGGTATGACACAATACGATGGCGGGCGGAGTTTAGCGATTTCCGTCGAATTCGTCCCTATCTAGACATGGATCCGGTAGTCAAGCTGCTGACTAACTATAATAGGCTTACATGATCTAAACAGAAAATGAAGTTGTTTTGCTGTTTTAGCAATTTGTTTGAAAATTCACTCAATGTACAATGTATTCATGATATCACCCATCTTGTGTGAATTTTGATGAGAATTCAAAATATGAAAAAATATGGAGTCAGCATGGCCGCCGATTGATCTCGCTTAGCGAGGCACCAGGAATAACAATCGTTCACCGTTAGCAAGGGCTTTTGCGTACAATGGTATGTATGAGCAATAGACTGAGTAACAAGTAACCACAGGAATCTTATCGCCCTAGCCATCAGACATCAAACATCGCTAGTTTGCTAGGTCAACAACTTTTCGACCGGACAGTACTAAGAGTTTGACTCGCGCCCGCCGGGTTTTTACCGACTGTCTAAGGTGAATCCGACGCAAACTCTTATATACTTTAATGATCGTCTGATTGGTCCGCATGGAAATTCTGGTATAATCATCTAATCAACCATAGCGTATGCTCTGGAAAGCTAACAACAACCGCTACTTGGTTATTCCAAAGCATCTGATAGATCGATCACACATTTTGCATTTTATTTGTAGCTCTTTGATCAGGACAACCCGCTGCATTCCAGTGAATCTAAATTCCTTTTCAACACGGAAGGACATTTATTCCCTATAAAAAAAGAGTTTACAGAAAAAATGTCTGAACTGCTCAATGGAATCCAACGACAGAATTCAACTAGTAGCCGTGCCAATGTGAGTGCAGAGGCTAAATCACACCCTGGTCCATCTGGTCCCTGGTCATTCACTGCCATGCATCTATTTCCTGGGTATAAGTGTGAAATGACCGCCTTCTTACGGGTAATCACGGAGTTTGTGATGATCATATTTACTACATGCGATTTTACCAACCAAAAAATATAAAAGTCCCAAAAAGTTATATTACTTTTTCTACTCTCTATTGATGAGTTTAAATTGCTCAGTACTGTAAGGTGACTTGACAGGTCTTCGCTTGCCAGACGGCAAATTGACTTACTCTGGACCTAAAAATGCCCAACTTTATTACGCTAGCATGTATTAAGAAACTTTGTTACTCTTAAATCTGCTCGACACGGGTGTGGCTGCAACTTTGCACGCTACTTCTCAGCCAAGTTTTGCAAAGTTTCCATTGGGCGATCGCAGCATGTGTATCGTCAGTATCCACTTGTTGTAGTGTCCTCACTATAAATCCACACACCACAATCTGCCATTACCGGAGCAGTACTTGGAGCAGATGGAGGCGGCTCTGGGTATTTCTTTGTGAGCTTGGTGCTACTCAGCCAAAATGCAAATTATAGAACTGTTGTTTTTTATAAATGATTTTTAATAAAAGTACTAAAATAGATAAAATTAATGAATTGCGTTTACATCACTTTATCACATGTGTTAGCTAGCGTTGAATCGATGGCTGATTCTCTCTAAGATGCTGGAAGCGACCTTACGCTGACCAGGTGAAGGTCACTGTGGCAGCAGTTACAGACCCTCACCGATAGGAACCTGAGCTCCTAGTGGCTCAGATACCTCCTCATCATAGTAATAATAATAATCTTCATAATCATAATAATCCTCGTATCTACAAAGAGAGACAATAACCGCGTGTTAAATGTGTTAAGAAAAGGTTGGTGACGCAAAGATAGCTACCAAGAACTATGCAAGAAGGGATAGCTCCATGGATAGAGTGCTGGAGTCCAAACGATCCGTAGTTCAAGTCCTACTCGTGCTCAGTGCCCACAGTGAGCAGGAGACCCTCACAATTCCTAGCCCTTATTGCTCCTACAAGCATTACGCTTAGGAGGTTCGGGACAGCAAAGTGTCCGAGTAAACCAATAAAAAGACTCACAACCCACTACAAGTTCAAACCACAGCAGATAAGCAGCCAATTTGAGTAATCTCATGTCTGTCCATAATGTACGGGGACCCTCGCTGCGTTATATGGAGAAATGGGACCATGTTTATCCTGTACACAGTAAACCACTTACCCGAAGCCATCATAATAGTCTGTGTTATTGGCAACGTTATCAACAAAGTTGAGATCCTCTGCAATAACAAAAAACGACAAGACTGTTACTATGATATAGTCTCACCAGCTACATTGGTATAGGGACTGTTACTATGATATAGTCTCACCAGCTACCAGCTACAAAAAGCCTTTACTAACGCCTCAACTTAGACCCCTTATCGGTACGCTAACATTTAGCTCTCATTAGCTTAGCCTTATATAGCCTTCGGAGATATGGTTGTATGGAGTTTTTCCTGATCCACTGATAGGTAGCCATTATAATACACTGATATTATAGACCTTACCATTACATCGATAGACGAGATCAGACCAGATGATGCCTTGTTGGGAAAAGCAGAAGACACCAAGACGTCCTCCCTTTAGCGTATGATCCACTATATTACCAGAGTCTGCTACCAATGTGGTCTCCTCATACAGCACAAATCTACACAGAGAATAACAACACAATATCACAACAAATCACCGATGAACGGCGAAATAAAGGAATTGGTTTGAATAACAAGGTTCGGCTGACTGACCTCAGAGTATGTTCAGTTCTGGTACCAGTCTGCTGTACAGACTCTCCATTTCAGAGATTTATTAGTTGACCAATCACAGCCAGCATAGTTGACTTAACGCAAGTGGTAACATAAGTCACTGGGTACTTGCTGAACATACTTTTTCGAGGAAATGCATCCTAAGTCAAACTGTTAGCTGATTGGTTATGGCTTTCCATTAGCAAACTGGTTTTTAAATCCCCCTCGCGCAAATTACTGCTAGCTGTGCTATCTGTGGTCCACAAATTACTGCTAGCTGTGCTATCTGTGGTCCACAAATTACTGCTACCTGTGCTATCTGTGGTCCACAAATTACTGCTATCTGTGGTCCACAAATTACCGCTAGCTGTGCTATCTGTGGTCGACAAATTACTGCTAGCTGTGTTATCGGTGGTCCACAAATTACTGCTAGCTGTGCTATCTGTGGTCCACAAATTACTGCTAGCTGTGCTATCTGTGGTCCACAAATTACTGCTAGCTGTGCTATCTGTGGTCCACAAATTACTGCTAGCTGTGTTATCTGTGGTCCACAAATTACTGCTAGCTGTGCTATCTGTGGTCCACAAATTACTGCTAGCTGTGCTATCGGTGGTCCACAAATTACTGCTAGCTGTGCTATCTGTGGTCCACAAATTACTGCTAGCTGTGCTATCTGTGGTCCACAAATTACTGCTAGCTGTGCTATCTGTGGTCCACA
>Ga0224501_10002163_pt1 | contig 15375 bp, 14 predicted proteins | sample SF_Oct11_sed_USG_4_FD_169105 | JGI IMG/M metagenome (GOLD analysis project Ga0224501, IMG submission 169105) | Sediment microbial communities from San Francisco Bay, California, United States - SF_Oct11_sed_USGS_8_1 | ecosystem: Environmental > Aquatic > Marine > Sediment | place: USA...
TTATTTTCCAAAAAACAATTAAAGTAGAAAAAACCGAAGACACTAACCGTCACGTTTTCAATATGGATGGCGAAAAAAATTATGCTCTGATCGATATCAGCGGTTTTTACGAAGGCGGAGGCGTCTTAGGGGCTTTTAACAATAAGAATTTTCCAATTACGGAAAGATACATCGGACAGAAATACTTTAAAATTGATGCAAGACTGAAATATATCAATTTAATCGGGGATAAAATAGCAGACTCAATGGGCAGCTTTTATACGCCCTTTCTGCTATGCGACTACTCACAGGATATTGCAGACAATGACGAAAAAATCATCGAACATTGCTTGAGGCATTTCTGATTGGCTGAATAAACCACGTATTTATAATATTGTATACTTTTGAAGTAAATTTAATTTTCATCTCATACCGGGAGATGATGATCAAAAAACACCAGGAAGTAAAAAGTCCGGCAGATGTCAGAATTTTTTCGAAGAAGATACTGCTCAATACTTCCGCTGGATTCTCACGGCACAAACTCATAAAATATATCAAAGCCCTGTAAACAGAATATGATCAGGCATACATAGACTCCTGAGAGTTTGGAGCCCGCTGTAAGAGCAAAAAAAATAATTTAATTGACCTTTCTTTTCTCCAGACTGTATAAAAGAACTGAAACCCATCACGGAGAACAAACATGAAACATTTTCACCTGACCTTTCCAATCATTTTTTTCTTATTTTTGCCTTCCCTTCAGGCTCAGGAGTTCGGCGAGAATGTACGCCTCAGCGGCAATCAGGAGCGTAATACCTATGCAGCCGGCGGATTGGTATCAAGCTCTGCCAGAATCAACGGAGATCTAATTGTGAGCGGCGGACAGATCAATATCGGAGGCGAGGTGCTTTCCGATCTGATAACAATAGGGGGCAATACAACCATTTCTGCAAAAATCGGCGATGATGCAAGAATTGCCGGAGGCCAGATACAGATCCTTTCTCCGATAGGAGGAGATCTTATGGCCGCAGGCGGACAGATCAACGTTTCACCGGATGTAAGCATCGGCGGAAGACTGTTCGCTGCCGGCGGAATGATCGATCTATCCGGAAATGTGGAAGATGATGTGTTTATTGCCGCAGGTACGGTTCTACTGTCCGGACATATCAAAGGAAACGTCAATATTGAATGCGATCGACTGGTCCTTCTGGAAAGCGCTGTTGTAGACGGCCAACTCACCTATTCAAGTCCGAATGAACTTGAACAAAAACCTGGAGCGAAAGTTGCAGGCGGCATCACATACAATAAGACCGAACGGGAAAGCTACCATGAAGCGGGAATTCTCGGAATAGTTCTGATGTTTACAACTTCTGTTGTTTTCTTTTTTCTTTTTCCCGGCTTCAGCGGTACATCTTCGCAGTCCTTGCGGAGCAATTTTCTGCCGTCGCTGGGTCTCGGAGTTCTTCTCTTTCTGTGTTTGCCAGTGATAGCCCTGTTTTCCATGGCCGTCGTTGCAGGACTGTGGATCGGTCTTGCTCTTATTGCAATCTACCTGCTGCTTCTTCTTACCGGTCTTCTTCTTGGAATTCTATGCATTAGCGACTGGTCGGCTTCTCTTGTTAAAGTCGATCTTCAAAATAAATCCTGGCGAATCCTTTCCATTTTTATCACGTCATTCGCTCTCGGCATCATCCAGCTGGTTCCATTCGTCGGTGCAATCCTTTCACTTCTTATTATGCTGACAGGAACGGGTACGGCAGGAATGGAAATTTACCGTAAATACCGGGCTGGTTAAAACCAAAATTGAAGCGTTATTTAATGCTATCCACCCAGACCGATCACGGCAGATTAGACGAATATGACCTTTAATTCTCTCGGCCTTGCCGATCAACTCTTACGGGCCGTTCAGGAAGAAGGATACCAAACACCGTCCGAAATCCAGAAACTGGCCATTCCAGCAGCTCTGCAGAAAAAAGACATTCTTGCAGCAGCACAGACAGGATCAGGAAAAACAGCAGGATTTGCCCTTCCCGTTCTTCAGCATATTTTATCAAAAAAAGAAGCAGGCGCTGCCCCGGCTCTTCGCGCTTTGATTGTTGTTCCTACACGCGAATTGGCTGCCCAGATATACAGCAGCATCCAGTCGCTTGGAAAATATTCAGGGATAAAATCTTTTTCTGTAACAGGCGGAGTCAATATAAGACCGCAGATTCAGAAGCTCAAACAGGATATTGATATTCTTGTGGCAACTCCGGGAAGGCTTCTTGACCTGCACAAACAGGGAGCGGTCAACCTGAAGAAGATAGAAATATCCATACTGGATGAAGCTGATAAAATGCTTGATATGGGTTTCATTCATGACATCCGAAAGATTCTGAAAATTCTTCCGGTAGAAAGACAGAACATGCTGTTTTCTGCGACGTTTTCTCCGGAAATTAAAAAACTGGCTTCCGGATTTATTAAAAATCCAATTCATATTGATGTTTCGCCGAAGGGAATTTCTGCCGCGTCCATATGCCAGAGCGCTTACATGGTAGATCAGAGCGATAAGACAGAATTTCTATGCAGCATGATTCAAAATGATGCATGGGAACAGGTTCTTATCTTCACAAAAACCAAGCACGGCGCAAACCGGCTTTCAAAAAAACTGCTTCAGCGCGGTATTTCATCGGATGCCATCCACGGAAATAAAAGCATGAACGCAAGAACCAAAGCGCTGAATGATTTTAAAATAAAAAAAGTACGTGCTCTTGTTGCAACAGATATTGCGGCACGAGGAATTGATATCATCAACCTGCCGCACGTCGTTAACTTCGAACTGCCTTTTGTAGCGGAAGATTATGTTCATCGTATAGGAAGAACCGGCCGGGCGGGAAAATCCGGAATCGCTGTCTCTCTTGTTTCACCGGAAGAAAAAAATCTCATGAGATCAATTGAAAAACTTTTAAACAGAAAAATTCCCTATAAAATTCCAGATAAGATCGGGAAAAATTAAATTATAGCTCAGTCTGAAAACGCTCCGATCAGGATCTTTCAATAACAAACTTTTTAAATTCTTCTCCCGGTATTATTAAAATGACTCAGGAAATTTTTCCAGTAATCAAAATCTTGATTCAGAAAGTTTTCTTTGACTTCAAAATGCAGGTACTCCGTACCAAGTCCCGTATAGTTCAAAATTTCTGTAAGCGTGTTAAAAATATTTTGATTTCTCGGCTGAAGCAGAGACAGATTGACAGAAACCGGGAGAAATATATCGAAATCTTTCTGAAGCTTCTGATTCATTTCACAGGATTGAAAAATTACAAAATTCTCGATTTCCTGCATCAATCCTGTCTCTTAAGCAAGTGAAATAAATTCATGCGGATATTTCATTCCAGAAGGATGATTCCATCGAACCAATGTTTCAAATCCGCTGATTTTTGATTTCCGCATGGAAAAAATCGGCTGACAGTACACTTCAAATTCATTCTTTTCAAGGGCTTTGATTAAATCATTTTCTAATTCATGAGTCTGCTGGCTTATCATTACAGAATATGACGAAATCTATATTAAAATCCAATCGAAAATGTTCAGAATTTTTTTACACCTGTATCCAAAATACATCTGCTGAACCAGGTAAATCTTTGATCATCAATCCAGATTCAAAATTTCATCGATTCCCGATTCTTTTAAAAATTCAGGATCATGCGAAACAATAATCAGTGAAATAGAAATATCCTTCAGAACAGCAGCAAGACCATCCCGCGCCGGTCCGTCAAGGTCATTGGTCGGCTCATCCAGTAGCAGCATATCAGGTTTCAACAAAGATGCCCGTAATAGTTCAAGTCGAATTCGTTCACCTCCGCTCAGACATGATAGATTCTTATAGACATCATCTCCTCGAAAACCAACAGATGATAGAGAAGTTCTTATGCTGGATTTTTCAGATTGATAAATATCATTACAAAGAAAATCCAGAACTGTCAAATTAGAATCTTCAAATTCTCTGAGTTGACGGATCAGGTGCGGTCTAACTGCATGAATTAAAATTTTTCCTATTTCAGGACTTCTTTCACCGACAAACGAATGAAGTATCGTGCTCTTTCCCGAACCGTTTTTTCCTGTAATTCCAAGCCGGATTCTATTCTGAAGCGAGAGATTTAAATTGTTTTTCCAGAGCAGGCCTTCATCTGTCAAAAAATTCAGATCTCTGATTTCAATATAAGCTTCATTCTGTTTCCAGGGCCGGTCAAAATTAATTTGAAATTTTTTCCCGGATCCCAGCTGCTTACTTTTTATATCCATACGCTCTGCATTTTTATTCGCAACAATTTTTTTTTGTTTTTTTTGCAGTGATGCCTCTGTACGTTCCGCACGATTTCTCCGCGCATTTACAAGCGCTTTCGGATCTTTCTGTGTTCGGTTTAATTTTTCCGCATGGTTTTGCCTCTTCTTCTGACGGTTCATATTTGTTACCAGCTGATGTTCCGCCTGCTTTTCTCTGCGCCGGCTTAATTCAAGATCCATTTCAAGACTTTGCTTCATTGTGCTGCGGATTTCAATATAAAGATCATAATCCCCGCCGTAATTTTCAAGTTTACCGTCCTCCAGATGATAAATCCGATCAGCGCTCCTTAGAAGCCGACGGTCATGGCTGGCAACCAGAATAGGATAAACATTTTTTTTCAGTTCTTTTAATAGTCTGAAAAATGCATCATCGTCCAGATGATTCGTCGGCTCATCCAGAAGCATCACTCCATTTTCTGGAAAAGTTCTGAAAGCTTTAAAAACATCAAAGGCACGAGACTTTCCAGGACTTCCCCTATGTGAAGATGTTTTCTGAGGCAAATACAGGGAACATATGCCGAACTTGCTGCATCTCTGGGCAATTTGGCGAAGAAGAGTGCTCTTTCCAGAACCATTCGGCCCGGTAAGACAGATCAATTCTCCTGAATTAAGATTGAGAGTTAAATTTTTATATAATGCGCCCGAAGGAACAGACGCAGACAGATTTGAAAATGAATGTGTATGCATAAACGTACCTCTTACATTGATTTTTAATAGAAAAAATATGTATGGGTCAGTTACGCATAATCAGGCGTTTTTCACGCCTGTATGGATACTGTATGAATGAATCAATTCGGTCAAGAATTTTTTGTTCGGTACTGCTGTTTATCCGGGATCACTCCCCGGACGTCGACTTTCAAGCTGAATTTCGCGGGCGGATTTGCTGAAAGAGATAGTCCAACAAGAATTTTCAGGCAAAGTTCAGGCATTTATTTCTAAATTAAAAATTTTAAAACTCACAATAATACAACCTCCATTAATTGTTTACTATTATGTTTTGAATAAAGATTGATTCCTATCCGTTTTAAGGGCAGTTTTAAACCCAATTTTTATCCAAGAATATTGAAAAGATTCTTTTGAAACGCTTAAAAATATGAAATAATTTGCAATTTTTTTCCGGGATATTTGTTATATAATAAAATTACAAATTTTTTGAAATTTTACAATTGATTAAACTTAAATTTTAATCCTTAAATATAAACGGAAGTATTATGAAAATATCTGGAGTATTCTTTTCAACGCTGATTTTATCATCAGTTCTTAACTGCTCTGACAAAAATAAATCATCTTTATCAATTTCAGAATCACTTATCTTTTTAACTGGAAACGCAGGTCAAAACTCTTTAACAAATCCTCTTGAAATCCCTGGGCTTTCACCTGATCCAGGACTTCTTCCTGATCCTGATCTTCCTCCTGGCATACCCGGGACAAGCGCTATTTCAATAAAAATGGAAGGATTAAATAAAAGTTTTACAGTCCAGGCTGCAATTCCTTCGCCCCGGGATCATGATATCTACATTGATGTAGCAGAAAATACCGCATCAACCGGAATATTAAATGATGATTACCATATCTCAACAAATCCAATTGTCATAACGGCAGGCAATACATCTGCCTCAACTACAATCACAGTAAATCCAGCAAGAGATGTATCTATAGATAGAGAATTTGACTTTGATATACAGGATACAAACGAAAACGACTATGATAAAGATCGCAAATGCAAAATGAAAATTAAAGGCACGCACTTTTCCGGAGTGTACTGCGATGTAACAGAAGTAAGTGATCCGGACCAAAGCAATCCGGCAAACTATGCCTATCATTCTGCAAATCTTTATTCAGCTGTAAATCAATATGGCGCTCCGGGTATAGGCATCGATGTTCCTGATATGGTTTATCCGTATTCGATGGCCGCTTCTCCCGACGGAAATAATGTCTACATAACATCATTAAACGGCGCAAAAATCATGGTTTTTACAAGGGATACTTCAACCGGCGCTCTTTCGATTCTTGAAACATTTCGCCGCGATACAGGGGGCGGAACTGCTAATGAAATTCCGGGATTATGGTATCCATATGAAATAACTGTATCACCTGACGGAAAAAATGTTTACGCGGTCGCTTCTGATGTTGAAAAATTACCCGACGACAGGGACGTTCTTTATGTTTTTAGCAGAAATTTGGCCGATGGAAGTCTTTCTTTGATACAGACCTTTTCAGATACAGGTATCACTGTCGGCGCTCAGATTTCAACAATGGCGTTTTTGTTCAACATTGAAATCAGTCCTGATGGTAAATTCCTTTATACTGTAGCAACAGATGATAGAGCAGTCAATGTGTTTTCAAGAAACTTAACCGACGGAACACTTACCTTCATTACAGTTTACCAGGATAAATCAAAGGATGCTGTCAACGGCATTGACGGCATGAATTCACCAAAGTCAATTAAAATTTCATCTGATGGAAAACACGCCTTTCTGGCATCAGGCAGTTTTATGGGAGAAAATCATGGCTGTATTCTTTATTTCAACAGAAACGTTGCCTCAGGACTATTAAGCGTCAAAGATACATACTGCAGCAGCCTCGATACTGCAAATACGGCGAAAGCAGGCATTACCGCTCTCGATTCCATTTCCTACCCCCATGAAATAGCGATGACTTCCAACAGTCAATTTGTATATATCAGCGATTTACATAATGGAGAAATACATACATTCCATCATGATTCTGCGGCAAATACACTTACCTATTCAAATACTTTCGCCACATGGCCTTATGGAATGCTTGCGGGAAATTGGCTGAAACTTTCTGACGATGACAGCACACTGATCTCCGGTATGATAAAAGTAAATGTATTTTCTGTCGATTCTGCTGACGGAAGCCTTACACAAACACATACATTTATGGATATTTCTCCCTGGTATTCTCAGTATGGCATTTCCGGAAAATATGTAGAGGGACTTAGAACGCCGATGAATATGGTATTCTCACCTGATGGTTCCAGTTTTTATGTTGCAGGATTTGATGATCATTCAGTAGTTCATTTCCAGAAATAAGAAAGAACCATAATTTCAAGCTGATTGCAGTATTTTTGAATTAGTTTTCCTATGCGATTCGCGAATTCAGCCAATGAAACCTGACTGCCGTTCTTTACGAACAGGATATCCCTTTACCAGGAAGCCTTGTTCCAAATAAAATGCTCTGGGTAAAAAGTCAATCCTGAAAACCTGAGATTATTTTAATGAAGCGGCTCTGATGGACCGCGATCGCTGGTGCGGGGATCAGCGCCATGTCCATCCTCTGCCTCCGTCGATCTCTTGCGCGAAGAAAGTCGGTACTGCTGCTTATCCGGGATCACTCCCCGGACGCCGCCTCTCGGATTTTCCGTATCGCCCGAATAGCGCGGCATTAAATGAACATGCACATGCCAGACGGTCTGTCCGGCCGCCCTGCCTGCATTGATTCCTATATTATAGCCGTCCGGCGAATACTTCTCATCGATAAATATTTTTGCCTGATCCAGAAGTTCTGTAAGGCTGTTTTTTGTTTCTGCATCCAGATCGAAGTAATCGGAAACATGTACTTTTGGAATAATGAGCATATGTCCTTTTGAAACGGGAAATCGATCAAATATGGCAAAAGCGGACGGACTTTCAAGCTGAATTTCGCGGGAAGGTTTGCAAAATGGGCAGGATATTTCTTTTTTACTCATATTCATTTATCGTTGCCAGAGGGAATATCCTGACTTCAGGGCATTTTCGTATAAAAAAATAACGGCTTCTTCCAGATTCGCGGTATTCTGAAATTCTGATTCAAGATTAAATTCTTTTATAGAAAACAATCTGTGATTTCTTTGTAATAATTTTTCCAGAAATTCTTTTTCCGGAATTCGAATAAACTTTCCGCCCGTACCATTATTACAGGAAGGACAGGACGGGACAAGATTCCATATTTTATGTTCAAGGACATATTCCCATGGAATGAAATGATCTTTATGATATCCGTTTAAATCCCCTCCGCAGTAAAAACAGTGATCTTCTTTGAATAACTGAATATAAAGATCAAAATTATGCTTCAACCTATCGCTAAAACCAGTTCGAATAATTTCAAATGCAATTTTATCAGTGAGATGAGGCGTTACATTGTAATCTTCCAGAAATTTTGCGCATTTCAGAACGGTTACAATCTGAAACAAAACAGGATTTTTTTTCAGTATTTCAATATTGCCCGGATTCAAAATAATCTTCTCGTCTGCTTCGTTCCATTCATAGAGCCAGCCTTTTCCGGATTTATCCCCGCCGCTCTGATCTTTTACAGAGTAATCTGAATTGAATCTGGAAATGGGATTTCTGAGAGTTCTATCAGCGCCCTGATTTTTCAATTCATCCATGAGGGAACGAACCACATCCGGATGCTTTTTCTTGAGATTCGGAAAATACAGAGTTCGGACTTCATCGCCCATATCTGCATTTTTAACTGCAGTGATAAATTTTGGCTGCTGATTTTCAGAAACCGAATGACGGAGTTTATAAATATTTGCATGGTTCCAGTAGAAATGAAGAAATTTTTCCAGAATAAAGTCATATGAGATTTCAATGCTGGAGTTTACACGATTTCCCTGGACAAAATCAAGGATGGCAAGCGCAAGCACATACTTGTAAGTGTTGTTGTTATGAGAATTGCTTTTTTCCCAGAGATGGAGCGCTTCGATGGGTTTCATGGGATGGAAAAGATTTTATCTCTCCTGGCATTATGTAAAAGCATTTTTCATCTCTTCCGGACAAATTTTATGAATTTCTATTCCACAATCCGGGCACAGCGCCGGAGCATAATGGGGTGAAATGTATAAAATATTTACTGACTTTTCATTCTTTTTCAAACAGCAATTTGCCGATCTTCAATATCCTCTTCGTCTTGTTCCTCTCCGCCTCCATCATAGTATTCATCAAAAATCAATATATATTCAGGATGCTTGAGATCATCATCATAACAAAAATCAATTTCAAAATTTTCTGTGCAAAAGGTACCCACTCTTACGAATTCTTCCGGGGCTTCTCCGTTAGAATCAAAGATATGATTTATTTCTTCACCGTTGGCGATTCTGTCAATCTGAGACTGTGTGAAAGGATTGCTGATGAAAACGTTGGGATAGATCCTGAACTTTTCATGGAATTTCATTGCGGATTCATAGACTTCATGATTCCAGTGTTCCAGATTTTTAAATTTAAATTTTTTTATAAAATACTTGTCTTGTGTTTTCTTTTCATTATTTTTCATAGGATTTCTTCTCTATGATCACTCTATCACAGGGGTGTGACATGATTCCTGGATCAACAAGGTCCTATCTTTACATGCTGCTTTATGCTTCTTCGCGCAAGCGTCAGTTTCCGGCTGCAGTGTTTGCAAATATTTTGCCGTGCTGGAATTCTAGATATCTGCTGAAGCGCTTTATGAGTTCAATAAAACCAGTAATGGAAAATATGATTCCAATAAGAGACAGTCCGGCAAGAATTTTCAGCCAGAGTTCCAGACGTTTAAAACGGTCGTTCAGATTTTCAAACCGTTCATTCATAACCTGTTTCATATTCAAAAAGCATTCTTCAAATATTTCAGAAGCGACAAACAACCTTTGTCAGATCTTCTTTGATTTCGGCTTTACTCATGACTGTTTTATCTATGAACACAGCAGCCGAAAGCTGCTGTGTCCTTCTGTTATTTCAGACTGGCTAAAAATTTTTCAAATTGAGTTTTGGGCTTCATCGCAGTGCAAACCTTTACATTGGCGGCAGTAGAACAGGATGAGGTTCCCGTAATATCACAGCCTGCTGCTTTGCATTTTTTTCTCATTTCAAACGTGTCGCTTGAGCCGTAACGGCACTGCTCACAGCCATTTGAACTTGAGGAACTGCAATTGTAGCAGCCGTCGGCAGAAAGGGGATTGTAAGCAAGTCCTCCTGCTATAACAAAAGTCAGGATCAAAAAAATATTTTTCATAAATAAATCTCCTTAAGTCTTTTCTGAACATTACAGGAAGCATAAAATAATGTCAATATATTATTAATAATTTTCTTATGGATTAAAATCTCAAAATATCCTTAAATCTGCAATGTATGGAAAAGGCAGTTTATGAGTGGGGTATTCAGACTCAGATAATATTCAATTAAATTAGAAGAAGCATCGACAGAGAATTAAGATTCCACGTCCCTTTCTGTCCCGCTATCAGGCGACAGTGTTTTTTACAATCTCAGTGAATTAAATTTTATCATAATCGGATGCTAAAATAAACCGAAAATTTCTATTGACAGAGACCTTCCTGTGGTCTTATATTATTTTGTGAAGATAATTGGAAAGAAAAAGGATCTTACCCCGGAGGAAGGGCATCTTCTGCAGGAAAAACTCATATCAGAAATGGAAAAAAACAGGCCCTATCAAAAACCAAAAGGTATAATCTTAAAATTTAAAACATGGCAGGAACTGGACGAATTCAATCTTCAGCGTGCAGCAAAAAAAATCTGAAAGATCCCGAAGACAGCTTATCCAGAGTCTGCTATTATTTCCAGAAGCATCATGTTAAATTTCTAATCATTGGTGCAAGAGCCTGCGCTTTTCACGGACATATACGAGCCACACAGGATATAGATCTTCTGATCCAGAATGACAGGGAAAATATTCTAAAAGCTATTGATACGATACGAGAATTATATCCTCATCTTCAGGAAGAACTGAAGCCGGAAGATTTTTATGAAAGCATCGTTGTTAAAATTCTTGATGATCCAGAAATTGATGTAAGCATTTCTGCAAGGTCTGTTACTTACGAAGATTCACTGAAAGACCTTAAAAAGACATTCCAGGATGGAATCGAAATCCCTTATATGTGTATTGATTCTTTAATTCAAACCAAAAGCACACAGAGAGAACAGGATCAGTGGGATGTGAAAGTTCTTACCGAAATCAAGAAGAAAAGTAATCTTTAGATCTAAATTAACCAGACAGATAGCATATTATCGCCGACACGATGTCAGGAACTTTATCCCCCGTGAGACTGTTAATAGATTCGCAGGTCAGTATATGATGCACATAACTCTCTATGGGTCAAAATATAATTAAAAAGATGTTGAATAATCCTCCCCCGGTAGACAAAGAATTTCTGCATAACAGAAATTCGATAATTTTTTCAACTTGCGTCCCATATAAAACGAGGTGCCCTTTATTTTCTCTGAGCGAATGAAATGAACGGAGTTGAGTATTTCTAGCCTCCCTTTCTGAACGCAAGACGCTCCAGTGGAGCATTCGGAGCGAGGCTTAATTCCTTCCGATGACTTTCTTTATGAAAGTAGATGCTCCCCCGGTAGATGAAATCTGAGTGAATGAAGCGGAGCGGAATGAATCGAAGATTTCCCGCTCCTTCGTAATAAAAAAGGCTCCAGTGGAGCCTTTTTTATGGAGTTCATTCCTACCGAATGAAAGGGATTCTTATCCCGTACAGTGCTCCCCCGGTAGGACTCGAACCTACGACAAATTGGTTAACAGCCAACTGCTCTACCAACTGAGCTACAGGGGAATGTTGGATGCGGACAATTTCCTCCAGCCAGGAGCCGTGTCAAGCAGGAAAGAAATTAAAACAGATATCGTCCCGGCATTATTTCTCCAGAAGGATTAAAAAATTGTTCCTGCCCTTTCCTTTCAAGGATCTCAAAAAAATTTCAATTTTTTCTTTTGACACCCGTCATACATTTAGTATATTAAAAACATGCCTATCATCTTTGCTCCAAAAGCCCTTCGGGATAAACTGGGAGAAGAAGCTTCTGAATTCCTGATCACTATTCTGGAAAAAACAAATGAAGATCAAAAAATCCATTTGTTTACTGTTCTTGAAGATCGATTTGAAAAAAGACTTACAGAAACTATTTCCGGACTGCATTCTGGCTTTCATGGAATGAATAAGAGTCTCAGAACTGAAATGCATACCGGTTTTCTAAACATGCAAAAACAAATTGCAGATATTCATAAAACTATCGCAGCTCAGACGAAATGGTTTCTGGCGGCAATTCTTGCAGGAATAACAATTCATCCTGTTGCTGCAAAAATTATAGACCGTCTGTTATAAGCAATCTTCATACGAAATTCATTTTTTAAAATCCGCCTAAGCAGGCAGAGTGACAGAAAGCGTGGTTCCGGAGGAATAATCTGAAGTAAACTGAATATCGCCTCCATGCGTCTTTGCCACCAGCTTTGCACTGTAGGTTCCGATTCCGCTTCCTCCAGCTTTACCGCTGGTAGCATACCGATTAAAAAAAACCGGCTGTATTTCTTCTGGTATCACTCCCTGATTATGAATGACGACCTTCTGATTCGCATTTTCCGATAAAAAGAATATTGTAAGACTTTCGCCGTCGGGCGATGCTTCCAGAGCATTTTTAAAAAGATTTTCAAATAAATTCAGAAGAAGGATTTCCTCGCCCTTCACAAAACAATCTGAATCTTCCTGAAGGTCATGCCCGTTAATATAATATTTAACCAAAACGTTTTTCTTTTCAATGTCATTTTGAAATTCACGCTCAATGTGACGAAAAAGAGAGAGCAGTTCTACTTTTTCCGGATTTAATACATACGAACCTTCTTCCATTTTGTGAAGATTCAGAGAATTGTTGATCATATTCAGCATTCTTTTTCCGCTGTTGTAAATGAGCTGAGAAAATTCATCTATGTTATCCCGATTTTCGCAGACTGGAATGAGCTGGGAAAAGCCGATGATTCCGTTCAGCGGGCTTTTTAAATCATGGCGCATAACATGCTCCATATCTTCTTTATATTTTTCCATTTCGATTTTTTCAGTCTGATCTCTTAAAACAAACATATATTTATTTTTTTCAGTTGAAGCTGAAATTTTTGACCCAAGAGCAGAAAAATACATTTTTTTGTCGCTTTCCTGCATAGGAAAATCCACTGAAATTCCTGTTTCTTTTTTTTGATCTATGATCTGGGTAAGTATACTGCGAAATGCATCTTCCGGAATAATTTCTTTTATATATCTGCCTCTGGGATTTTTCAGCAAATTCAGGACATCTTTTCGCGAAGTAAAGATTTCTTCCATCATCCAATTTTCATTGATAACAACGATAATATCCGGAGAAGAATAAAGCACAGCCTGCATTTTATTTTTATTTTCCTCCAGCTCCCGGACAATTTTTAATCGTTCCATCTCCGCACCGATGCGAACCTTACAAACGGCTAATATGCTTTTAAAAAAATCATTTTGTTCGATTGGTTTTGAATCGGCAACGGAAAGATGACCGAGTATCTTTCCTTCAGAATCCACGATCGGCGTTGCATAAAAACCGGATGCCTGGATGGAATGCAGTTCCGAACTTTCAGGAAAAATGCTGCCGACATTTTCCGAAAAAAACACATCATCTCCATAAAATGTCCCTTCGCAGGGAGTTCCTTTCATATCATATTCCAGAGTTTCCAGAACAACCTGATGTTTTATATATGCGAGAATTTTTGCATTCATGCCGGAAGATGTTCTTTCAGCAACAAAGGCCATATTAACATCAAGGGCCAGAGTCAGATGATAAACAATATATTCGAAAAAATCATCGCCCGTTACTTCCGATGTTTCTTTTATGATATATTGAAAGGATTCTTCCGATTTTTTTCTTTCTGTAATGTCTCGTATGATGGCGCTGAAATATTTGTTTCCCGAATCTTCCCAGGCTCCCAGTGTAAGCTCAATCGGGAACTCTTTTCCTGATTTATGAAGGGCAACAAGCTCAACCGTATTTCCAGCAATATCTATCGCTTTCCCGCTGACGGCTCGGTTCATACCCTGATGATGAAGGTCTCGGAATCTTTCAGGGATGAGAATTTCAATATTGTTTCCGGTTGCTTCGTCTGAAGAGTAACCGAACATCTTTTCCGCGCCCCGATTCCAGGACTTTATGCATCGTGATGAATCCGAAGTAATGATAGCGTCACTCTGCGATTCAGTAATAGTACGGTACCTTTTTTCCAGTTCTGAAATTACGGCATTCTGCATGATTTTGATCCCACCTTCCGAAAACAATCTGCAAATCAATTCTAATGAAGGATTAATTTTTGTAAAGTTGAATTCTATTTCATAATACTATGAATTTCTTCTATTTTTTCAATATCTTTTGCAGCTACACTAAAAAATTTCTTTGATTCTTGACTGACCATTCGGTCAAAATAGTCTACAAATACATCAATCTAGCAGTAAAAAGTCCACGATCTTTCATTAAATTTATAAAAAAACATTCGCAAAATGTTTGCAAAAAATAAATATCGAACCCATAAATCCTTAAAGGAATTTCTAATTATTACAATCGACTTAATTTACTTTCTGAACTGCATATAAAAAAGGACTGCAAGTATTTTCGCCAAAAGACTGTATCGCTTTAATTGCAAAGATATCAGAATTGCAAAGGATAAATCAACCTATAAAACAAATTCAGGAGCAGCAGGCGGATTGCTTTCAATGATTCTTAAAAAATCTCTTCCAGAACATAAAAATGATTGGTTTCAGTGCCGAAAAAGATCCTCTTCCCTGAAATGACAGGCGAACTGAGGACGGCGCCTTCTACAGGCATGGACCAGAGAATGCGTCCTGTTTTTGCGGAAAGACAGACAAGGGTCGGCGGATCATCATCCGGAGTCATTTCATTCCCCCTTACTCCGAAATAAACTCTGTCGCCCGCAACCGTTGGTCCGCTGCTTGTGGGATAATCAAATTCCTGCCTCCAGAGCGGTTCGCCGGTTTCAGAATCAAATGACCTTACTTTAGTATCGCCAGATGTAAAAATCACATGATTTTTCCAGAGAGCCGGAGCCATGTAGTCAAGAAGAGCGACGTGCCGCTGCCAGATAATATTAAAATCAGGGCGCACGTAGTCTCCATTATCCATTAATTCCTCAAGCTGCCAGACTGTTTCGCCTGTAAGGCGGTCCATGGCATAATAAGTAAGCAGAGCCACTTCATCCGACAGGGCAAAATTGCTTGCAAAATATACACGCTTCGTATCAAGAGCCGGGAATGAAAACCAGAGCGCATAG
>Ga0224501_10002164_pt1 | contig 15370 bp, 11 predicted proteins | sample SF_Oct11_sed_USG_4_FD_169105 | JGI IMG/M metagenome (GOLD analysis project Ga0224501, IMG submission 169105) | Sediment microbial communities from San Francisco Bay, California, United States - SF_Oct11_sed_USGS_8_1 | ecosystem: Environmental > Aquatic > Marine > Sediment | place: USA...
TGAAGTGGGTGGCACGTTTGCCTATGAATGTAGCCAGAAAAGCGGTATGCATATGTCTGAAGGCTATATATTGGAAATAGTGAATCCGGAGACGGAAAAACAGTTGGGCCCGGGCGAGGTGGGCGAAATAGTAGTCACCCCACTTTTCCCGTTTAACAAGGCTTATAGTCTAATTCGCTTCGGCACCGGTGATATGTCTTATTATACTGACGAGCCTTGCCACTGCGGCCGGACTTCGAATAGGCTAGTCACCATCGTTGGCAGAAGTAGTGATGCCGTTAAAGTAAGAGGGATGTTTGTTGTTGCCAAACAAGCCGAACAGGTATTTGCTAGTTATGACCAGATTTCAAACTTCCAGATAGTAGTTGGGCGCAAGGAAGAGCGGGACGAAATGACCTTCAATATTGAACTCAAAGACGAAACTGTTGATAAGACTATATTGGCAGGTAATTTGAACGAAAAGTTCCAAGACTTATGCCGGGTTAAGGCGGATAAGATTGAGTTCGTGCCGAAAGGGACAATCCCGGAGAAGCGCAAGACAATCTTAGACACAAGGAGCTGGGATTAGGAACTTGGTGGAAGTTGGAGCTATAATTTGTCATGAGGAAGCAGCGGTAGCGAAACCATATGAGTGTAAAGAAGGAGCTCAGAGATTTCGAATTGGAAACTACCGCTGGAGGGTTCGACTCAGATTGGGATTGAAGGCTGTCAGCAGTGCATAGGTTAAACGCACACCCAAATTTGGGGAAAATAGATAGCCTCATGATATGTAGGGGGGAGTAAATGAGACTAAAAGACAAGGTTGCTATCATTACTGGGGCTGGCCGCGGAATCGGTCGGGCTTATGCTCTAAGATTTGCTGAGGAAGGTGCCAAGGTTGTAGTGGCAGAGCTTGTCCTGGAAAATGCTCAAAAGGTGGTTCAGGAAATTGAGGCTAGAGGCGGAATAGCACTAGCTGTGCAGACGGACGTTGCTGACGAAGTCAGCACGCGTGAGATGGCCGAAAGGACTGCAGCGACATTTAAAAAGATAGATATCCTAGTGAACAATGCTGCTATCTACTATGGAATTGGGATGAGACACTGGGATTCTTGGACGAAAGAGGAATGGGAGCGTATGTTTGCTGTTAATGTCATTGGAGGCTGGCTATGCGTTAGGGCGGTAGCAGCTCATATGATAGCTCAGCACAAGGGCAAAATCATCAATGTTTCCTCTACTACGTTCAATACAGGTGTGCCGAACTTTTTACCTTATACCTGCACCAAAGGAGCAGTGGTGGCTATGACTAGGTCTTTGGCACGTGCACTAGGCCATTATGGCATCAATGTAAATTGCATCGTCCCTGGTCTGACCTTGAGCGAGGCTAGCTTGGAAATGTCTGGGGTAACTCGCCAGGGAATTGAGATGGCAGCGCGTATCAAGGCCCTCGGGAGAGCTGAGATGCCAGAGGATTTGGTCGGCGCAGTCGTTTTTTTGGCATCCGACGATTCAGATTTCATCACCGGACAGAGTATCGTAGTCGATGGTGGTGACTATATGCAGTAGACTAGCACAACGTGCGAAAAAGCGAGAGGAGGAGCTCCCAATGGCATATACCGCAAAGATGCTACGCGTAAATTTGAGCACTAATGCAATAAAGGAAGAGCTGATTCCAGAGGAAACTATGGTGCACTTTATCGGCGGTCGGGGGTTGGGAATTAGCCAACTTTACAGGCAGCTTCGTCCTGGTGTTGAGCCATTAAGTCCTGACAACAAGTTGCTTCTTCTGGTAGGGCCTCTCGCTGGTACAGGGGGCTTGGCTTGTTCTAGATGGATGGCGGTGAGTAAGAGCCCTTTAACCGGCACATATTTTCGCTCAGTGAGTGGGGGGGACTTCGGCGCGTGGTTAAGTTTCACCGGGCTGCAACTCATTTTGTTAGAGGGAAGGGCGGCAAAGCCAGTCTATCTATATATCGAAGGTAGAAAGCGCGAATTAAGAGATGCTGGCGAGCTATGGGGTAAAGGCACAGTCGAAACACAAGAAAGCTTGAAGGCAAGTCATGGGGATGGGATAAGAGCTGTATGTATAGGTCCAGCTGGAGAAAAATTGGTGCGCTTTGCCAGCATAGCCAGTGAGCACCGCCACGCCGGCCGTGGTGGCATGGGCACAGTCATGGGCTCCAAAAACCTCAAAGCCGTTGTTATCAAGGCTAGGCACAAAACAATAGTACCCTGGCCCCAAGAATTCAAGGCAATAATCAGAGAGCAGAGTAACGATATGAAGGGGCAGAAAGCCATCGATAATACTTCTAAATATGGTACTTCTGATAGGGTAGATATAACAAATACTCTTGGAATATTTCCTGTCCGTAACTTTCACCAAGGTGTAATGGAGAATTGGAAAGCAATCTCGCTAGAAGAATATGACAACCTAAGGGCAAGCAACAAAGGGTGCTATGCATGTCCTGTACGTTGCGGACAGATTCGCACCGTCAAACTGGGTACTTACTCAGGGGCTACTAGCCAGGGCACTGAATATGAGACCACCTGGGCGTTTAGCGGTCCTACGAATTGCCACGACATTGGAGCAACTATAGCAGCTGATGTTCTCTGTGATGATTTGGGAATTGATACTATTAGTACTGGAAATGCCCTCGGCTTTGCTTGGGAGTTGTTCGAGAAGGGTATCCTCACCAAGGAGGATACTGACGGTTTAAGTCTGAACTATGGCGATCATGAGGTTATGCTTGAAATGGTGAGGAAGATAGGTAATCGTGAGGGATTAGGTGATATGCTGGCCGAAGGCACTAAGAGGGCTGCTGCTCAGATAGGTAAGGAAGCTGAGGCTTATGCAATGCAAATAAAAGGTCTTGAGCTTCCTGGATATGACCCACGAGGGGCTAAGCGTCTCGGGTTGGGCTATATTACTTCAAATATTGGTGGAAGCCACACCATTGCGTATGTTGCCCAGGAATTAGTCGGTACGCGCTATCCTCGCCCCGTCGACCGTTTTGCTGACACAGGTGACGCTGATATTGCCAAACTTACCCAAGATACTACCGCTTGGCAAGAGACAGGCATTGGCTGTATATTCGTCATACCTATGCTACGTGCCAGGCTCTTTGCCCGAATGCTAGTCTCAGCTACAGGGGCTGTCCAGTTTGGGGAACCTCGATACCTGTTTCACGTCGGTGAGCGAATATATAATTTGGAGCGAGCCTTCAATATCCGCGAAGGATTCAGCCGAAAGGACGACATTTTCCCACCAAGGTTTACCACGGAGCCATTGGAACAGGCTGGTCTCTCTGAAGGTCAAATGATACGAAAACCAGAAGTTCTACTGGATGAATACTACCAGCTGAGAGGCTGGGATAGTAATGGGATTCCGACACCCGAGAAGCTCAGAGAATTAGGGCTAGAAAGCATAATAGAGGACATTAAGAAATAAGGTTAAGATAGAGATTTTCGCATTAAGTGCCTTAACCAACGCTGACAATAGTGAAAGGAGTAATTATGGCTGATGCAAGTTTTGATGTGGTAATAGTTGGTGGCGGGAATAAAGGTCTCATCTTGGGGATGTACCTAGCAAGGTATGGTGGCATGTCGGTGGGCATATTTGAAAGGAGACATGAAGCAGGAGGCGGTTGGAGCACTGACGAGGGAGCTGCACCAGGTTTCTTGGCTGATTACCACTGCGCTGGGGTCGGATACGTGTATAACTTAACCACCCAACTAGATTTCCCAGAATGGCGTGAATTGGGAGGGGGACTGACCAATCCTAAGATTGCTTGCGGCGGGATATTCAAGGAAGACGATTCTTGCGTTGCTCTTTATTCCAAGTCAGCCGACCCGAACTGGGAACTAACTGCTAAGTCAATAGCTCAATTTTCTGGAAGAGATGCCGAGACTTGGATTAGGCTTGAGAATTTGTATCGTGACGTTATGTCTCCGTATTTTCTCGAATTTCTGTTGAATCCCCCTCCCCCTGTGGGGGAACCAGACGCAATGGATAAGCTGCTTAAAGACCCAAAGGCAGGTATAGACCCATCTTGGATATTCAAGACACCACTGGAGGTATTGAGCGAAACCTTTGAGAGTGACGCATTTATCGCGTTCCTTATAAAGCAGGTATATTCTGGAATAGTTGCTGCGGCTGATTCTTCAGGAATGGGGCTACACGTTCTCTTGGCAGCCTTAGGTTTGCCATATACTAGGGGTGTTGTAGGTGGCACCCATAGCTGGGCTCACGCAGCAGTAAAAATCTTCCTCGGAGATAGCGGTAAGATATTCAACAAGCGGGAGGTGGAAAAGGTTCTAATTGAAGATTCTCGAGCAAAGGGTGTCAGGTTAGCCGATGGTTCCGAGATAGAAGCCAAGAAACTGGTAGTTAGTACGCTGGATCCTTATAACCTATGCTTTAAACTCATAGGTAAAGAGCATTTTAATTGGCAGACCTTGAGAAAAGTGGAACGACTTGAGCGAAGAGAAACCTGCATCACTTGGTACACGTGGGCTCTTCACGAACCTCCTCACTACATTGCGGCTAGAGAGAACCCAGATATAGATAGCACTGCCATGCTAGACATAACCAGCAAGGATCCAGAGATGACAAGCCGACTGAAAGCCATGAGACAAGCGGGTATAATGCCTCGGGGGGATGACCTCGACTTAATGTTTTTGCAACACAATTGTGTGGACAAGACGCGAGCCCCTGAGGGTAAATGTGCGATACTATCAGAGCAATTCGTTTTGCCTGCCAACGCACTGAGTGAAAAGGAATGGCTAGAATTCAAGAAAGTTCACGCTGAGGATACAATTAAAGAATGGGGTAAGCATGCCCCCAATATGACCTGGGACAACGTTATCGGGTACGTGCCGCTAACACCCTATGATTGTTGCCATTTGCCCAATATGGCCCCTACGGGTAACTGGGCAATTATTGATGATGGGATTCCCAGCCAGTACGGGCGGCATAGGCCAGTGCCTGAATTGGCACGCCATAAGACTCCGATACAGAACTTGTATGCCACCGGCTCAGCCTGGCCCCCTTACGGCGATGGTGCAAGTTGGCAAGGCTACAATTGCTACAAAATCATAGCTGAGGACTTTGGCTTAAGAAAGCCCTGGGAGGAGCAAGGACGCCTGTGGTAGAGCAAGCGGACTTACATGTGTGGAAGAGTTTTATATATAGGATTAAAAACTGAAAACGGAGAGGAGAATGTCTGACAAGAGATACGATGTAATTATTATTGGCGCAGGCCCCAATGGTCTAGAGCTTGGCGCATATCTGAGTAGGTGTGGGGTTAAGGTCCTACTTCTGGAGCATCGGGCTGAGGTGGGCGGAGGTTTGGCCACAGAAGAAGTTACTCTCCCTGACTACCTTCACAACACGCACGCCGTTTACTTTATGATGGCAGACTACGCACCAGTATATCAGGACTTTCAGCTAGAAAAAGAGTACAACATCCAGCACATATACCCTTCTCTACAGTTCGTATTGCCTGTCTCTGACGGAAGGGCAGTATGTCTTTATTCGGATGTGGAGAAGACTTGTCAATCTATAGCTCAGTTCTCCAAACACGATGCTGAGGCTTACCGCAATCTTTACCACTTGAGCCACAGGCTAGTAGATGAGTTCATTGCTCCAGCGACCTATGTCCCTCCTGTTCCAGCCTTGGACCAGATGGTAAGGTTGCAACAGTTAGAGGTGGGGAGGGAACTAGCAGAGTACTCTGAGAAGACACCAAAAGAGATAGTTGACGAATTCTTTGAGGATGAGCACGTTAAGGCCTTAATGCTATATGTAACCACCCAGTGGGGATTGGGGTATGACGATTCAGCTATGGGATATCTAATCTTACTCTACCTAAACCGCGCCACAAACTACAGGCTAGTGAGGGGTGGATCGCACATGGTGGCTCAAGCGCTCAACAAAATAATCCACGAAAATGATGGCTATGTAAGAACCAACCAAAGAATCCAACGCATTGTGGTTACTGACAATACTGCCAGCGGCGTGGAGCTGGAAGACGGGACTATCATTCATGCCGATAAGGGAGTAGTAAGCACAATTGACCCCCTCCAGACCTTTATCAAACTGGTAGGTCAACAAAACCTAAGTAGTGAGCTAGCAGATAATGTCAAAAATTGGCAGTGGGAGGCGTATAGCCTATTGGGGATGCATTTGGCTCTAGCTGAAGCACCAGATTTTACTGCTGCTGCTCAGAATCCAGACATCAACCGAGCCTTTGTTTACGTCTTAGGTTACGAAACAGCTCAAGAACTGATTGATGACTACGAAACAATATATCAAGGGGGGATGGGGGAGAAGGCCTGTTACAACTGCTGTTTCCCCAGTGTACATGACCCAAGCCAGGCACCTCCAGGCAGACACACTGGTCTCCTCTCACGCTTTGCTCCCTACAGGCTGAAGGAGAGCACACACAGCAAGTGGTATGATATGTCCTTTAAACAGGAGTTGACAGAAAGGGCTCTGGATACCTTGCAAAAGTATGCTCCGAATATGACTCGAGACAAGGTGCTCTGGAGTTATGTATCTACCCCGGTGGATGTGGAGAATAAGTTCCCAGACATGGTGGAAGGATCAATAAAACAGGGTAAATATACTCCATTTCAGATGGGATATCTCAGGCCTAACGAGTTGTGTTCCCAGACTAGTACGCCGATAAACAATCTATATATGTGCGGGGCAAGCTGTTATCCCGGTGGCTGTGTGTTATGGGGAGGAGGCTACCTAGCAGCTAACTATCTAACGGACAAGTTGGGGGTGGGGAGATGGTGGTCTGAGCTTGAAATTGTTACCCGGGCTCGTGAAAAGGGCTTGTTATAGAAATCAGAAGGCTAAAGTTGGAGAACATTGCGAGGATAAAGGAGGAAGGTTAGTATGTACATAAGGTCGACTGGATTAGGAAAAACTCTACTCCAATGCAAAGTGGCAAGTGTCGAGTGCTCTGCCGTTGTGCCAGCAACGCTGGAACCACCGGAAAAAGATAAAAATGAGACTACAAGGATACTCATGACATTGAGCGTGATTGCACCAGTGACTTGGACAGTGAGGGCTTTCCTTGAGCCAGCAGATGTAAGACAACTTATCGGCTGCGTTATTAAGAACCCCAAAACTCTACTTAAGGCAATACGTCTTCTAATCTTTGGAGGCGGGTATTCTTCATTAGTGGTAGCTAGTGGAGGAGGGGAGAAAAAGTCATGACGGGAAGAGTTGAACGAGTGGCTCGTTTATGCAAGTAGTGAAATGCTAGACTACTGTTATAACAGCGCCACATATAACATGGCGAATGAGTACTCGAGGACAGGCTAAAGTTTACAGCACAAGTACTAACTGTTTTGAAGAACGGTTATTGCTGACCAGAAGTAGGTACTTCCTTAAACAATGACCCGCAACCTAAAATATCAAAAGGAACTAGTTATATGACAAGTAAAAACACAGTTGCTAAGGTAGGATCTCGCCTTCCCTTAGAAGGGATAAGGGTGCTGGATTTAACTATATATCAGCTTGGAGCGGAAGCGACGAGTATGCTTGGGAGTTTGGGCGCTGAGGTTATTAAGCTAGAGCCCAAAGAGCATGGAGATCCCGGCCGGAGCGTACAGCAGATACGGGGCATACCTATCAAACTGCCTGGTGGCCACAGCCTATTTCATGAGGTTTTCAATCGTAATAAAAAGAGCGTTGCTATAGACTTAAGAAACCCTCTGGCCAAGGGAATAGTTTATCGGCTTGTAGAGAAGTCAGATGTTTTCGTGCAGAATCTGCGTAAGGGAGTGGTCGAGCGCTTGGGTCTAGATTATCCCACCCTTTCAAAATGCAACCCAAAACTCATCTACGCGAGCGGGTTGGGCTTTGGCTCCCAGGGTCCAGAAGCCAATAAGCCGGCAATGGATTATTTGGGTGTTGCTCGCTCTGGCATTATGTTTACCTCTAGAGGTTCAGAACAACCTCCTGAAACTTTTCAAGGAGGCTTTTCTGATCAGATTGGGGCAATGTACCTTGCTTATGCAATAATGGTAGCCCTTGTTACTCGAGAACGACTGGGCGTAGGACAGGAGGTGGAGGTTTCCCTGCTAGGCAGTATGATAGCAGTGCAAGAGTTCCCAGTGACGCTTACACTTTTTTCAGGGGTTCCATATCCCGGACAGATTCGAGAAAGGAGCAGCAATCCTCTTTGGAACCATTATCAATGTAAGGACGGAAAATGGTTAGCCTTCGGCCACTTCCAGTCTGACGCGTGGTGGCCGGCTTTCTGCCGGGCAACAGGTCTTGAACATTTGAAGGATGACCCCAGATTTCATAGTCAGGTTGCTCGAGAACAAAACAATGAAGAACTTATCGCTATCCTAGATCAGGTCTTCGCAACTAAGAGTAGTGAGGAATGGGTACAAATACTTGATATGGAAGATTTAATCTATACTGTGGTTAATACACTTAGTAATCTGGCTGATGACCCTCAAGTCATTGCCAACCAATACATAGTTGACCTTGAACATCCGACTGTAGGTAGGCTCAAGATAGTGGCTCCGCCGATTAGGTTGAGCAAGACTCCGGCAGTACCCCTCCGAAATTGGGCTCCAGAACTCGGCGGGAACACCATAGAGGTTCTAACTGAGATTGCTGGTTTTTCTCAGGAAATTATTTCAGAATTCAAAGATAGCGGGGCAATATGACCAAGGGGAGCTGGTGGCAAAATTGTGGCTAAATGCATCACCGACGGCGATATCTGCCAAAGCTGAGTTAGAACCGTGAGGCTTAAAGAAAAGGTCAAGCGTATAGCTAGAGCTAATGGAATAGACTACATCGGGATTGCACCTGTGGACAGGTTTATAGATGCGCCTGTAGGACACAAACCTAATGATTTGTTGCCTGCAGCAGCCTCAGTAATCTCCATGGGTATACGAATTAACTTAGGCCCCCAACTAACTCAGAGAATAGCGTTAGCTAACAGGAAACTCAGGCACATATCATTCAGCTATAGGTGGTTCGGATATGGCATGCTAAACATGTATTTCCTAGACAGAGTAGCCTTCCTTGTTACCCAACTACTGGAGAAGGACGGGCACCTAGCGCTTCCACTAGTAGCCAGCGGAGTGGAGGATTTGAAAAATATCATGGCGGCTTTTTCTAATAGACATGCTGCTGTAGCTGCGGGGTTAGGAGAGTTAGGCTGGAATGGGCTTTGTCTAACCCCGGATGTGGGGCCGAGGGCTAGATTTGTCTCAGTAATCACTACTGCCAACCTAGCTCCAGACCCGATGTATGATGGGCCAAGACTGTGTGACCCGGATAGGTGTAGGAAGCTTAACCAAGGGATGCCTATTTGTGCAGCAGTCTGTCCCGTAAGTAGTTTTAGCCTTGATAAAACTGTGGAGGCAGTGATAGGCGGTAGAAAATTTGAGTATGGCTGGATGAATCATTTTCTATGCGGTTTCATCGGCCTAGGAATACATCCACAAGTTCTAGGCCCGGAGAATATGGTGGTCAGTAAAGATGCTAGCTCACGTACTGGAATAAAACTCAGTGGTGAGCCACCTCCCGAATATACATTAGAATCACTATTTTATGGGCGGGGACACTTTTGTGGATTATGTTTGTTAGAATGTCCGGTGGGTAAGCCTTGGCAATTTGACCATATCATAGGAGATATTACAAGGAGGTAGCATTATTGAGACTAACACAGCAGGTGAAGAGACTTACTCTTGCTAACAATCTAGATTATGTTGGGATCGCTCCAGCCGAATTCTTGCAGAATGAGCCTGAAGGGCGAAGTCCGGCTGATTTTCTTCCCGGTGCTAAAACAGTAGTATCTCTGGGTATTAAGTTAAGTTTGGGGGTTCAGCTTGCCAATAGGCTGGCTTACCAGAGTCACCTGCGGCATGCGATATATTCCTATCTATGGCATGGGTTCGGCCTACCCAGCTTGCACTACTTAGATCGAACAGCTCTCTTAGTAACGAGGTTATTAGAAAAAGAGGGGTATATCGCAGTCCCAGTAATGTCAGCCTCCTCCTTTGATATCCGTAGTTCACTAATGGAGTTCTCAAACATTCATGCTGCTGTAGCCGCTGGACTAGGAGAGCTAGGTTGGAGCAGCCTGGTAGTGACTCCAGATGTGGGGCCAAGGGCGAGATTTGGCTCAGTCATTACCACCGCCAAGTTAGACCCAGACCCTATGTATAATGGGCCAAAGCTGTGTGACCCAGATAGGTGTAGGGAGCTTAGCCAGGGGATGCCTCTCTGCGCTGCAGTATGCCCAACAAAGGCGATTGGCCCTGACGTGGAACAAGTTACCATAGGTGACAGATACTTCAAGGTAGCAAAATGTGACCCTTGGCGATGCATGTGGGGCTCCATGGGGCTGACTAAGGGCTCGTTAGGCTTGAAGGACATCCCCATGCCAGATAGAGTCGGCGCTAAAGATGTATTTAATGCTCTAAAGGAGAGAGACCGCGCCCAAAGCATGGAGCTAATGGTCATCGGGAGAGGTGATTACTGCGGGAAATGCATCATGGAATGTCCAGTTGGCAGCGCTCAAAAAGTGAACGAGTTACTACTCAAGGAAAGACGATGTAAGGAGGAGTAGATATGCGCCTAGAAAATATAACGTGTCAAGAGATAAAAACCGATGTATTAGTAATTGGCTCCGAGGCAGCAGGGGGGAAGGCAGCGATTGAAGCCCAAGAAGAGGGTGCTGACGTGCTTGTGGTAACTAAGGGTCTTATTGGTAAAAGTGGTGATACAGTAATGGCTGGCTGGGGAATTCAAGCAGCATTAGGTCATATAGATCCTCGCGATAACCCCGATGTCTTTTTGGAAGATGTAGTTAAAGGCGGCGGTTATTTAAATAATCAAAAGCTGGTTGAACGATTAGTAAATCTATCGCTTACAGAGGTTCCCAAGATGGAGAAGTGGGGAGCTAAGTTCATGAAAACAGACGGTAAATTTATTCAGTATGAATTGCCTGGCTCCTCTTATCCTAGAACTCTACACCCGATTAGCTACCACGGCGGACTTCAGTGGGTGAAGGCTTTTAAATCTCAATTTAAGCGTCTTAACACCAAGATTATAGAAGATACCTTTGTCATAAGCTTATTGCTATCAGATGGTCAAGTAGCAGGGGCATTAGCGATATCCCTGCGTGATGGCCAATTTATAATATTCAGGTCTAAGGTCACTGTTTTGGCTACCGGGGGATGCCCACAAATATACCGTATGACCGACTCCAACCGTGACGCTACTGGTGATGGTATAGCCCTTGCCTACAATGCAGGTGCCGAGCTTATGGATATGGAGTTCCAGCAGTTCTTCCCATTGTGTTGTTATACCCCTCCCTTCGAAATGGATATGCTTACTGCGAATTTACGTTATGGCCTCCGTGCTAAGTTTTACAATTCTTTAGGCGAGCCTTTCTTAGAAAGATATCTACCTCTGACCAAAGAGTGGGGCTTGAGAGACCCAACCTCTAGAGCTATTTGGCTGGAGAACAAGTACGGAAGGGGGAGCCCTCATGGGGGGGCTTATATCGCTGTAAATCACCTCCCAGAAAACCTCATAAATGATTGGATTCAGCGTGAAAAGCCAGCCTATTTACCTAAACTTAAGAAAGCTGGTATAGATATTTTCAAGCATGCTTTAGAATGTGGCCCAGCATGCCACTATAGTATGGGTGGAGTAGTGGTTAATGAGAACTGCGAGACTACCTTGCCTCGCCTTTATGCTGCCGGGGAAGTAGCAGCCGGAATGGATGGAGCGGAAAGGATAGATGGAGGGCCAGCTATTACTTGGTGCCTAACCATGGGATACATTGCTGGCAAAGAGGCGGCCAAGGCAGCGAAGGAGCTAGATTGGCTGGATGCTGAACCGGGGCAGGTCAAAGAGGAGCAGAGTCGAGTAAATTCGTTATTGAAACAAAGAAAAGGCGTGAAAGGGCTCGAAGTTATAGATAAGCTCAAGAATACCATGTGGGAGACTTGCTCTTTGGTAAAGGATAAAGCAGGGATGGAAGACGGGTTAAGCTTGATTCAAAAACTAAAAAGCGATGATTTGCCCAGATTGTGTGTTCCTAGTCCTTCAAGAGTCCTCAACAGAGGACTGGAAGAAGCGCTAGAGGCAACAAACATGGTTCTTTTATCAGAAATGGTCATTAGAGCATCATCAATGCGAGAAGAGAGCCGGAAGGCCCATACTAGAACCGATTTCCCTAAACTTGATAATAAGAACTGGCTGCAAAATATCATCATAAATAAAAAGAAGGAAAAGATGGTATTTACTACCAGACCCCCTGTTATAACCAAAATAAAGCCAACTGAAAAGAAAGAGATCGAAGAATGAACGTGACAGACAAAGCTATAGTAAAGATATTGAGATTTGATCCTAAAGTGGGTGAGGAGCCAAGATATCAAACTTATGAGATCCCTCCCGAAGGGTGGAAAAACAGAAGGGTTATAGATACGATAAGGTATATTTATAAGAATTTTGACCATAGTTTAGCCTTTCGGGATTGGTGCCATGCTGGTCTTTGTGGGGGGTGTGCCATGGTAGTAAATGGGGAGCCTATCCTTGTCTGTCAACAAATAGCTGAGAGAGAGATGACTATAGAGCCTCATCCCAAGTTTGAGATTATTAAGGATCTGGTTGTTGATTTTGAAATGATGAAGGGGGCGAATAGATGATGAGAAAGATAATAATAGACCAGGAAAAATGTGTGGGTTGTGGGGACTGTGCATTAATTTGCCCTGTTTCAGTTTATACTTATTCGCCACCGCCATGTCAAACTGCTTGCCCTATAAACACTGACGTGTTGAGCTATATTTCTTCGATTTCGCAAGAAAAGTTTGATGATGCGTTAGCTTCAATTAGACAGATAAACCCATTCCCTGGAATAACAGGGCATGTATGCACCCAACCTTGCGAAAAAGAATGCTTAAGAGGTGAAATTGATGAGCCGGTAGCAATACGTGCTCTCAAGCGTGCAGCTACTGAATATGCGCAGGGTTCTCAGCATGGAAAACCAGTTTCTATGCGAGGGAGAGGAGAGAAAGTGGCTATTGCTGGCTCCGGCCCAGCAGGCTTGATAGCTGCTCACGATTTAGCTTGGCTAGGATACAAAGTCACTATTTTCGAATCCTTGCCAGTCGCAGGTGGCATGCTTGTTGTAGGGATACCAGAATACCGCTTACCGAGAAAGATAATTAGAGCTGAAATTGGCCAGATTGAGGAGCTTGGCGTACAGATTAGGCTGAATACCAAGGTAGGGAAAGACGTGACAATTGATGCCTTATTTGAGCAAGGTTATAAGGCTATACTGCTAGCGGTTGGTGCCCATGAAAGCTTGAAACTGGAAATACCCGGGGAAGACCAATTTGACAGGGTGCTAGATGCTGTGTCATTCCTACGAAAAGTGAATCTGGGAAACATGGATAGAATCCATGGTAAGGCGATTGTAGTTGGCGGTGGAAACTCTGCGATAGATTCCGCAAGAAGCTTACTTCGTCTCGGCTGCAAAGAAGTAAACATCATTTATCGAAGGACCATAAAGGAAATGCCGGCAATCGAATCAGAAGTCATGGAAGCTGAACGCGAAGGGGTGAAAATCAATTATCTAGTTGCTCCAACTAGGGTACTGGGCAAGAATGGAAGAGTCGTAGGCTTACAGTGCATACGCACGGAGTTAGGTGAACCTGATAATAGCGGCCGGGCAAAACCCATTCCAGTCAAGGGTTCTGAGTTTTCAATGGAGGCTGATATATTAATATCGGCGATTGGGCAAAAGCCCGCCCCATTATTCCAGCAGGGTAGTAACCTCGCCGTTTCCACGGGAGATTTGATTGTGGTTGACTCCGAGACTTTGGCTACAAACTTACCCGGCGTGTTTGCAGCTGGCGATGCTGTAACCGGACCGGCTTCAGTGATTGGGGCACTGGCGGCAGGGAGAAGGGCAGCAGTTTCCGTTAGTGAGTATCTGGGGGGAAAAGGCTTAAAACAAAATAGGGGCAAAATGATGAAAGCCAAGGCAGTAAGCGAGGACGAAATATGGTGGGGGACAGTGCCAAAAAGTGGCCGCCAGAAGATACGTCAAGTATCTATTGCGGAGCGCTGCGTTAATTTCGGAGAGGTTGAACTTGGTTTGACAGGAGCATCAGCGATAGGCGAGGCAAGACGTTGCCTAGGGTGTGGGATTTTTGTGCATATGGACGTAAGGAGTTGTCTGGGAGAGACTTGTAAGCTATGTGCTGATACTTGCTGGAAATATGCAATTTCTATAGAAACAAAGGGCTAAGATGCTTTAGCAAGGACGGAGGACTGATTCCCACAATTAGAGAAATCTACATGCTTCCGATAAATGAGGGCGGTGTCAAAAGTGAACATGGACCTGCTAAATAGGGCTAATGCCAATATTTTAGGTAGTGCGGTGGGGCGTAATCCTGTCGCAGCTTATTTGGGTTTAGGTGTGTGAAATGTCAGTTAGAAAAACCGAAAGGCGTCTTCTTTTGGCGGGCTCTGCCAGGGGAAACTGAGGTACTAGGGGTCTTACCTTTTCCCCCTGCTAGTTTAAATATTTTACCTCCCCCTCCCGTGTGGGTAGCCTCAGCTGTAATCGGGCAAGTGGCATCCCGCCCCTTTTTATTATGTGTTTTAGCTGAATATTGCACAGTAGCTTGATTTGTGCAGCCGCAGAGGTCAAAAAAAGAAAGGCTCTCCCACTGATACCTTGGAGAGCCCCTACTTTGCGACGAGAGACGCCCTGTAGTCAAAATCTGGGCGCTTTTCCGGGGTGGTCAAGTTTTTACAACACACCACAACCAACACCCCCCCTATTCGGAAGGCTGAAAAAGGGTAAAAAAAGGAGAGTGATTTTCATCACTCCCCCTGAAGTAATCTCCTTACTTTTAGGCGCACTTCCCCCTTCAAAACTAGGCGTTTTATCTTCCTCTCATTACCCCTAGCTTGTTTAGCTGGCGCTGAACGGTAGACCGACCCTTGCCGACAATTTTAGCTACCTCAGTGCAGGGTAACCCCTCATCTACATAAAGTTGTCGCATCCGCTCTATTTTTTCAGCGTCAGACCAGTTGTATTTAGATTGCCTATGCCTTTGACGGCATAGATACAGCTTGTCGGCATTATTTAGCTTCCCGCCTTCATCCCTTATAATGCCTGCCTTGACCATCCTTTCAGGTAGTGTATTGAGCGTAGCTCTGGCGTCAATTTTACCCGCGATGTCGGGGTCGTAGCTGACTAGCTTCCAGCCATCAGCTACCATCTCCCCCTTGTCTCCCTCGTAAAGGCGACAGAACCTCCTCCGCTCCCGGTATTTCTTCCGCCAGTAAGTCCTCACTATATTCCTGGCACCAGCATACAGGAAG
>Ga0224501_10002165_pt1 | contig 15369 bp, 14 predicted proteins | sample SF_Oct11_sed_USG_4_FD_169105 | JGI IMG/M metagenome (GOLD analysis project Ga0224501, IMG submission 169105) | Sediment microbial communities from San Francisco Bay, California, United States - SF_Oct11_sed_USGS_8_1 | ecosystem: Environmental > Aquatic > Marine > Sediment | place: USA...
CTTACACAAATGGAATAAATTATATTATAAATAATCACTGTTTTCTCGTTCCTTGGCCGAATGCATGAATAAACACAGTTATGATCAGGAGTAAGTAATTCCCAAAGAGGGTTGTAATGGTCGATCACCATACCGCACAAGAGATGGTACCACTTATCACAGTGCAGGGTATCAATTAAATAGGTTTCAGGAATGAGAGGTTGAATGAATAGAACGTAGTTTTGCTGGATAGGTGACCTAGTAAAGGTCTGAATGGGAAACTCCGCTTTGTCGGGAGACTTCAAAACACTCCCATCGGCCTTTTTCTCGTTATTTGACAAACTAATGATATTACCCATGTCGAGAATGACATATCCCACACTCGGTTTTAGCACTTTGTACCCATAGAGATGTATCTGTTCACATGTGTACCATGAAGAGACTAAAGAGTGAGGGAGAGTGCACAGCATAACCTGGTTACAACATATTAGCCATGGAAAGTTGGGGGGTATAAATATATACGTATGTGAGCTGGAAGTAGGTGTGGATTGTGCAATTGACACTATACAGCTAGCAGTGCGGAGCTGGCAGCCCCTGAAAACAGTGGGCTGCTAACACCATCTGTAGGCGAGGGTACGCCCTATGCGCGGGCAGTGTCAAACTGTTGGATCATGGGGAGTTGTCCTGAACGCTTCGAGCCAACGCCTGACCCATGATCTTTATTTGATGGCCAGTGTATCGAGCAGTGTATGGCTATCATTGTATTCATGTTCTTGTACATGTTCATAAGAACAGTTGTAACTAAAGTTTCCACCATCAATTCATTAAAAGTTGCTTGTTAAACATGGCTGGATTTGTTGTATAATTGCATTGCAAGCATTTAACCCATAATCTTCACAGCTCATGTTGCTATTGATAATGGGCTCTTTGTCACGTCATGTAATAAGACGTTCTACCAGTCACTACTGTAGCACAAGCTCTGTTTGCCTGTTACCTTCTGAGAGTACTTGGCGCAGTCTGCCACTTTTATGATGGATGTACAAGTAAGTAGAACGCCATTCATGCTGTTGGTCATATCAATCAATCTGTCTAGGGCTCTAAGCTATAAGGAAGAGCAGTTCTGTAACCTGAAATGTCCGGTCATGCATGACATTCGCAGTTAGCTAGTGAGTGTTGAACTGGAGCTACGCTGAATTCTAGTTCACAGGTACCATTAAATTCTTTTTCTTTCTCATTGTATGCGTTGGGCATCTTTAGGTTAAGCGTAAAATTGTTGCAGATCACATATAGGCATAGGCCATATGAATTTTGTAGTTTCTCTCTAGCAGTAAAATATCACTTGATCATATGTGACATGAGCCATGTACCTTTGTTGGGGTTGATTGTACATTGATGGCCGAATGCATCAGTTGTGCTGCTTGCAACCTGCCTTTGTGATCGTTTCTTCAGCAGCAAATACTCCCAAGTTAGTCTCACTAATCTCATACCGGATTATCTGTCACTTCTGGCCAGCTGTGTGCGTCCCACAGTCACTTGAGGGCACTAAGGGCACCTGTCTATTACAGTCAGTATGGATCACGATGAGATTGTGAACTTGTTTCACATGATCGATACTGATGGCTCTGGCTACATCGAACCGAGTGAGTTAGCTACTCTCGCTCCGGGAGTCGACCTCGAGCAACTCATCAACGAACTTGACGCTGACGGTGATGGACGTATAAGTCTGGCTGAACTAGAGAAAGGTTTGGATAAAATAACAAAAGCAGGTGAACGAAGGGAGTCCTGTGATATTATAACGGATACGCCTGAGTACCAAGAAGAGAAGTTCCACAAAAAACTAGTTCGAAGGTATGTTTGAGATCATCTTTTAGAGATAGATGCCACAATCACGCGAAGCTTAAAAAATGCACGAATAACTAATTCGGTCGGCTTATTATTTGCATGTTTACCCTCAACTACTGTAAATGTGGTCTTAAAAACCTTTCTAGTTTTGACCAAATGTTATGAAGCTTTATCACATGTAAGTAATAGAACTCGGCTATGAACTTGCAGCATTCATAATGAATATGTTGGACATGTCTGGTGGCTATAACTTAACCAATCTGAGGTACAAACAACAGTTCTCATTGGGAACCAGACAACAAATCGTAAACAGTACTGCGCTATGAAACTTAGGACTCCAGCCAACTACTGGGCAACTGGGATGAAATCATCACATCATGTCAATCACTATAGACTCACACTGAGCAAAGCTTTCTCTTCCCCTTTACTGTCACTCACCACCAGATCTGCAGATATGACCATGCCAAAGTGATTCTCATCTAGATTCTGCTTGTCATACATTCACCTTTCATACCCTTTTTGCTGACACCATGTGATGGACAAGTCATACATTACCTGGCATAGCCGAGTGTCACTGGAATGTTTTTGTACGAACTCCCACAAAAACCCAGCTTTTGTGAGCCATAGCTTCAGAGTATAGCTAATACCTAGCTTGCATGTCACACATGTTACGGATGTCATAGATGCCATGTGCGCGTGCCGGGAGTATGGTATAGCCATAGAGTGTGTTATTTTATTACATGTATTTCATTTTGGATAAAAGCCTTTCGACTGTCTGCCACCCACAGCAAATGTCTTTAGATTAGTTTGCTAGATAGACTTTATACCATTGATTAGAGACCAATAATATAACCTGGGTGTCACCCCATAAACCAATGACTAAGTTTCCCGATATCTGTCACGGAACATGTCATTACTTGCCCCCCCCCCACTAGAATTCGCTTGCGATGACAGGTTCCCTATATTCATCACTTGGTTGTGATGCTGGCAAGACATGCGCATATATTCGGATCTTGGTGAGTATTAGCTATATGGGGTTTTCACACGTGTGGCACTTGGTACGACCTCATTTAAAATACATGTACATAAATATATACATAACATACAGTGGCCTTCCAACTTACAAAATACACTTCTGGACTAAAATCTTATGCTGAAAATGGAATACTATTGCCATGGCCAAAGACTTCTAATTGATTTTTGTTTTGACTTTTTGAGCTAAGTTCACCTAGTGCAGCGTTTATATAGAAAATGAGATGGATGAGCCCAGCCCAATCACGAAAGCCTCTTGGTGTTCAGACTTAGCAGGTCATAGATCATTGGCATTATGGATATAAGTCATTGATCAGTTTATAAAATAGATCTTTATAACCTGTATCATGATGGATCAATAATCAAAGATGGGTCTACTCATTTTGACATTTCAACTAGCCCATGACGAAACTGGCTGTAAATGCCAATTGATAATCTTTGTCGTAGAAAGGGCTGTACATGCTGCGCTGATCATGCTTTCCTCAGTTATCTAAAAGGTTATCTACCACAATAATATAGATGAATCATTAACTATGAGAATGGAAGGGGATAGCTAAATGGTTCTAGTCCCGGTCATGGCAGACTCCTGTCATGAGTGTGAGCTCCTCACATTAATCTTAGCTTAAAACAAACGCAATAAGTTTGAAAAAATGATACTGACTCACTCGCAGTGCTCCATGCTAGCCATAACCAGAGTAAAAATCACCTATCTAACCAGGCAGTTTTTGTCATAACAGCGAAAACATCTAACGAGAGAGAAAAACTATGAGAATGGTCATAAAGAAAATGAATCCCTGGGGAGAGGATATTTGCAGCCAATGGATTTAAACTTATTGTCACATTCTGTCGACAGCAGTTATTCAAAACACTAAACATGTTTAGGGCTTCATCGCCAGGTAGCAAGGTATTAAAAGCATAAAAATTGAAGCTCAAAATACCCATCGATAAATCAAAAATGCTAGAATTGAAAGATTTCTGGGGTGCAGAGAATTGTAAGAATATTTGGCTCAGGAGATTTCGTTTTATCAAAGGGAAATTTTTGTTACTAAAAACTATAAAATGTTTTGCTTCATAAAGAAGGCAGGTTCCTCATGGCATCTCACTGCTACGGTGGTGTAGGATTGTACCATTGATTTGAATGTATGGATCGGTAATTGTCAATAGCGGGAACAGGCGAACAGACTGAGTTGTTACGTCATCGACAGATATAAAACGCACAGGAATCGCTACAATCATGTTGTCTTACCTTTATGCTAAAGGGTAAACAACTTCGCAATAGTCTGACAACGCGGGTGGAAAAGGGAAGACTGCGGGAACAGCTATTTTAAACGAACAGGCTGATACCTGAGGAAGTTGTTTCATCTAGATGACAGCGCGAGCTGCAAGTCTTGTTAAGGCAGACTGATTACCGATCCATATATTCTTCGTGTCAACAGATTGTACTGAGGTGGTTTCCTTATGCTTTCCTCGGGTTCCTAGTTGGACCTCAATCAATCTAAGCTCTTTGTTTGCACGTCTCCTGCTAAAACTTGACTACGCTTCATCAGAAAGAAGAGTGATCTTGACCCTCATCCACTGGTTAGAACCTCCATTATTTATAACGCGGTGATCAAAAGTCGCGCTAGAGATTTGGAGTGAGAAGACTTTCTAAAGGTCCCGTAGGCCCATAGCAAGGGAAAACCCTGCCAGAAATGTGAGGCGAACTCACAACCTTGTCTGCACCATTCATGTGCTTGGATTTTCGGTGAATGCACGCATGTTACTTATCAGTGTGGGTTGCTCACTAGCGTAGTTCAGACATACATACGTGTAAGGTTTCCCCGACTTCCTTATTTTGAAATTTACCGATTGATGTAAAAAGTGTTGCACTGATAACGTATAGTTACCATAGAAACACTGAATGCAGATAAGCTCATGATCATATATATTCTCCATGCCCGAGAGTTCACTCGATCTCACATAGCGTATGAGAGTTGACTCGTTGGTTTTTGGCTTTACCCAACAAGTGGTTATAGTAACACTGTTGTTAACCTGTAAAGTTCGACTTTCGGATTGCACTATTTCTTCAGTCGAGGTAGCAACGACCTGCCTGGTGACTATCCATTTAAAAGTAGAATAAACCAATTTCATACCTACGTCATTAAATACAGGCGACTGTCATGTCAATTGGTTTCATCTCATCCCTACTTGACTCAGTGCGTGGTTTATATACAGTTTATATTCTCAGCGATCTCCGACCTGGCTTAACATGGCTTGTGGTTTCACCCTTGCCGCCGTTTGTTATGATTCTATTCACAGTTGATTGGTGGCGCTTCCATGGCTTAGTTCAGCTTTCTGATCATAATCTTACTTGTTGACAGAGTTAGTAGTTTTGGAGCAGGCTTAACCAAGTCACGCAGCACGAGTGACTTAACCAAGACTAATACTGGTCTCATTAGAGGCATGTCTGTGAATTCAGACGACGAAATCACGCAAGCCATGACTCGGAAAAACTCAACAATCAATCTCTTCAAATCTCTAGACAGGTACGTAACTTTGATGACATCATTTGTTCATGTCACATGATTTTATGTATTAAAGTATCATTGCCCTTGTTATTCTTCCCATGCCTGCTCTTGGCTAACTTCTAAAACAAATGTTGGATTAGAAGATTTTTATGGTGCTTTTTAGACTGGTTCATCTATTTTACCTAGTTATCAGGTTTTATTACCAAATCTATCTTTAGCCCTGCTCATGTTTTATCAAAGTGAAAAATTACTAGCTTGGTAAGGAGTCGTTATACACTCGACAGGCCCTTGTCAAGTGGCGGAGTTATTAGGCTAAGGTACCCGGTACCTCATTACTTTTGGCCATATTCATAATTCACATTACCATACAGTGTCTTTATGATATAACTCATTATGGTCTATATGAAAATAATCGATAATATTGATAGAATGGATAACTATTAGACATACTGTAACTATATAACAAATAAGACCTCTATATAATCTCCCTTGGTTGACAATGTTCAACTCTCTAACCATGTTTAGCTCATCTCAAGCTTTCCAAGTCTACTGTCATTTGGCCCAGGAGGATGTGGGCATGCTACAAAACTTTGAGGCCTTCATTGAGGAAGCCGTACAAAAGATTAAGGAGACCAGCATGGAAAAAGAGCAACTCGAAAGGATTTATGAATCGTGAGTCACTTATTATGAATCGTGAGTCACTTATCGTGAGTCACTTATCATGCCTTGGATGTCATCTCCAAAAAGGACAAGCCAGCGAAATCATTGACAAATTTTCTATCTATTTGAACAATTTTACATAAACTGTTGCACAATAGATCTGTTATTGTCAATCTGGCCTGAAAACAAATTGAGCAAGGCTCTGTCCAAAATGGGGGAATGGTTGCTTTTATAATATGACGAATAAGCATTGTTTACTGAGCACGTCAGTATCCATTGCTGACCAGCTGTTGCTCAGCATCATCAGCTCTTCAACACAAATGGCATCCTTTCCAGTGCAGCTTGTGCCACTGTTGACTTAATAATCCCGACAGCGCAAGTAAATCGCTGGGCACAGCATATAGCCTGCCTAGTCATATACCTATTCTCCAGTACTAATACAATGATCCCTTAACTAAAAGGTTGCCTGCAATCCCTAGCCTAGTGGGTAAGGTGTCAATTGACACATTCTGCTTTGAATTTAATGGTACCTGTCAGTCTTCTGAGAGAATGGTGCAAACCTAGAAGACCTGTAAAACACTAGTGTTGATGGGATAACTATTACTATAATGTGATCTTCATAGGGAGAAGAAGTTACAGCAGGAGAGACTATTGAGCTTAGAAGAGGAGGCAGACCAAATGGCAAGGAAGGTAGAAGAGAGAACTATGAAAGAGGTAAGAGAAGTCCTTCATAGATCTATCATAGCACAAACATTGTGTCAATGTACCGTGTAGTCTCCATATATGAGCCGCTGCTTTGGTATGTAGCAGAAAAGTGAATTTGGTGACAGACTGGACGCTGTCCGAAGAAGCTAATCTTCGCAGCAATAGTCAATGGGCTCAACGAATACCTTTGCCGCTTAGTCTGTTATAATCCACCATAAAGAACCTTTAATCTGGGAACTCTAAGCAGATTCGTCCCTACCCAGAATAGATAGTCCTATTCAGTAATTATATAGCTATCAACAGAAGACTGTTGGAGACCGCGCCACGCAGTCAGCGAACTGAAAGGAAAGTATAGGGGCCGCGAAGGTTACTGCTGGTCTTATGAGGGATATGGCTCCAGGGAATATACAAATGAGCAAGGGTATACCACGGTATGGGAAGGTATATGGGGCTATAGGAATTAAGATCTACAATTGTATAGGAGGGTAAATAGGGATGGATGCAAATGGATATATGATTGAGCACCTGGATGCATGGGTATGGAAAATGAAAAGGGTAAATATGATATTATAGAATAGTGTAGGAAGTTGTATAGGTTTTACATAGCATATACAAACCCATTTTGCTTATCTGGGTTGACTCCTATATGACCTTCAGCCTGTGGCATTTCTATGACAATCTTCTCTGAATAACCGTTGACAGCATGCTGGCAAACCGGCTGCAGAGGATTCAACGTAATTGCATTGTTGCATCATTCAGTTCAGTCATTTGTCCTTACATCACTCTGATGTCATCATACACCGGTTTGCTTTTCCCTTCTCACATTCCAAATGCACTTTTACAACCTACATACCATTGCAACAAATCATCCTATTGCTAGCTCATATGCCTCAAACTGATGCAAATTACAGCTAACTGTCGATAACTCAACCTTTTGGCACTCAACTTTCCCTAATGAGTCCTATGGGGCTGGATACATTACACAGTATAAAATCACACAAAGCCACCTACTTGTTTTCAGTGTTTTGTTTGAATCTAGATGATGATAAAAAGTTATCGTGGAAAAAAGAGACTGAGAACCTTGGTTTTCACATTCATGTGGTAAAGCATAATGTCCAATTATGAAGCTAAAGGTGCTGCCACAATCCTCAATAGAAAGCATGTCGACCAGAGATCGACCAGTGGGGCACATGACAGCTCATCTTATATGTGAAGGGATTTAGGAGCCTTTACTTCTATCCTAATTTAAGTTCAAATCATAACTGAAATATTTCAGATGGAAACAAAATTTAACCAAGAAAGAAATGCATATGTTGAGGAGTTGTCATCTCTTAGAGAGAATCTGGAGAAAATGAAGCAGCTAGAGAGTGAACTGAAACAGCAGGTAAGCTCATGCCTTCCTGTGTTCAATCGATCCATGTCCACAGAGCGTACGGCTCTGTATACACTACTACACCCGTATGAGATCAAGAATGTCTCCACTCTTGACTATTTGGGTCCCTTATGTTTAAAAAGACCTTATTATTGTTCCGTTTATGGTTTCCCCTCCGGACTGTTTTCTCAAATAGAGCATTCTCAGAACTTCTGGTGAAATAATGGAAAAGTCGCCAAAGAGCGGGAAAGTTGTGCTTGCTGAAATAAATTCCTATTGGAATGAGTCACCATGCAAACAGAATCCTATACTAAGGGCAAATGCAACGCTAAGAGTGAGAGTCACTGTATGGTGATTACTATGACCTGACATCAGTTAAATAAATAGGCGTCTATCTATATCGATCTGTATACTTCATATCTATATCGATCTGTATACTTCATATCTATATCGATCTGTATACTTCATATCTATATCGATCTGTATACTTCATATCTATATCGATCTGTATGGTTCATATCTATATCGATCTGTATACTTCATATCTATAAATAGGCGTCTATCTATATCGATCTCTATACTTCATATCTATAAATAGGCGTCTATCTATATCGATCTGTATACTTCGTATCTATAGAGCATTTAATCAAATTAGTACCTAGGCTTAAACTACCATATTTTCCTTTTTTCACAGTTTTTAGTAAAATAATATTTTTGATTGTGATCTTTAGGCTGTAGCTGAACTGATACCTCTGAAAAATAAACTCGGAGAGATGGAGAAAAGTGTGAGGCAGCTGGAGAGTGAAAAGATTCAGGCAGAGACAAACGCTCTACTAGCAAAGAGCAAACTCGCTGCTTATAAACAAAATATGGAACAGCAATCTGTTGATAGGGAGAAGTACGGGCATGCCAATGTTACATATAGATATATTATACAATACTCAAATATCCAAATTTTTACCTTTTATACATTCACAAGCATTCCGCTAGTGCGATGAGAGTTTGCAGAAGGTTGCCAAGAGTTGCAATCTCCATATTTGTTCGAATTTCAGTCCCTTTGCTAAGTCTCAGCAATGGTGGAACATTTTTGTAGACACGAGTAGATCCTGCCTTCAGCCATACACATAGAGATCTGGCGGTGGTTTTGACTATAAATGTTGTGTTATTGCAGAGATAGGGAGCTGGTACTTGATTATATGGCCGAACAGGTTAACTTAGCCAGACAAGTCAAAAGCTTACAGTAAGTATCACTTAGTTGATTATCCGCAGACTGGCACTTAGCAAATAATAGATCCCTGCGGTTCATTCACAAGGAGAGCAACTCTCAAACATGAACCTAGGTGATCCCCCTTTCCGGGTGGGTGGGTCAAGCATAGTTATTTTATCCTCTATGCAGTGACACTACTCTCTGGGGTCAAGTCACGATCCTAGCAACTCATTACAGAATCACTGACATCATTGGCATACTCAGAAATGTATTTTAGCTTTTATTTGCGTATAATTTAAAACTACTTCATTTTTTATAGCAATTTGTATATTGGTAAGAGATCGCTCAGTCTAAAATTGCAATTATTAAAATTATTTTAACATTGTATTTTACAAGTTCTTGTGTTTCAGTGATGCAAATCGACATTTACAAGAAACTAATGTGGATTTACAAAGTGAAATGGGGGTTTTAAAAAGAAAGCTTTCGAAGAGAGTCTCACGGAAGAAAAAGCCCACCCTGAAGGATGAACTCGGTCACACCAGTGATGAGGAAGTGAAAAAGACTCAAAGGTAATTGATGCTGAAACCTTAAGGTTGCAAAGGTTCACATCTGGTTCTGTCCGGTCAATGCCATGAGTAGCCTACTCTACGCATGGTAGTTACTTATTGTATATCTCTTCAATGTGTAACATCAACTGTGACATCAAGTCTCTCAGGCTGAATTAGTAGAATGACAATGGCCATTTTCTCTAACTTACTATTAAATTTAGGGAGAGCAGGATAGGTCAGAGGCTAAGATTGCATTGCCCGAGAGGGTTCGAGCTCTGGTCATGATGGGCTCTGAATATGAGTGTCAACTCTTCATGTAATTTTCTGGTTTTACATGCTTTGGCCAAATGCCTGCATGAAATAAAAGTTTCAAGCTGTCCAAGATTTCAATTTAGAATGTCGAAGCTCTCTCCGTTTCACTCTATTAATGTCTATAATGTGTGTGTTTTAACGTTAGGTACCATCCTGAAATGATGTCACCATCTGAATCTGTGGAAGGCACTCCACTCTCACAAGAACTGGAAAATGCTAGTATGGGGTCACATGACTCTATCGATGAGCTCGAAGGTAACCATATAACTTTTGAAACATCGAAAAACGAGGGGTGACTGAGTTACCAGTATAATCAAAAAGGTTAAAGACTGACTAGAGCACTTGGCTCAAGTCCTAGTCACGCTGAGCTCCCATTGTGAAAATGAGTTCCTCACACAATTCCTAGTTCCTATTGCTCCATCAAGCCTCAGGCTCAGAACGTTTGTTATCAAAAATATCAAAAGAGAAAGTAGTTGCTTTCGTAAATGGTCCTAGCATATGGAACGGTTGTTATTGGTGATTACTGGATTACATTTGTGTTTTGATCTTAAGTAACAGGTGTCAACAATTTTAGATGAAGTAGTTTGCAGACCAGTAAAACGCTCCCCGTCAGACCGGTCAATAAAATCATCACCGATGGTGCGACGTCGTATTGTGAGCAACAACTCTAGAAAGATGTCAGAGTCTTCATCAAGTGGAGTGTCTGATGATCAGGGTCTGGCAAAACTTACTAAGAAAAATGTCTTAATACAGCAGCTCAGTATAGCGGGTGATGAGGAGCTAGATGCCCCTGCGAAATATTTGTTAGAATTACAACAAAGGAAACACGATACAGATTCTATGAGAGCTCAGGTGAGGGATTAACATAAACAGACCGAATGGATCTGCAAAACTGCAGAATAGAAATCCGTAAAAAATCTTTGTTTTGAAACTCTATCATGGCGACCGTCTGTTATGAGTGCGTGACCCTCACTTAATCCTGGCTCAAAGAACAAAAACAAGCTTCACTATGAGGTGAAGCGCTGATACTGATTCGCTAGAGATGCTGTACGCGATGCCATGACTAGTGAAAAATCGATAGATCTAACTCTACACGCAGCTTTATCATAAAGGTGCATTCAGGATAGTCTGATTATCAAGTCGGTAGGGGTTACCGAGCAGTTTTTTCATCAGGAGCCTACCGGTAAGGGCCAAGGAACTGAACTCCCGGTGATCCGTAGGCCTTTGCCCAGTCAAAATCTTAACCTCAAAAATCCCTGATAGCAAGGTTACTATAGGCATATGCATATATGTCTATGGGAGTCCACACTCTATCTGATTCAGTCAGTTACCTGATGACTGTGATCATATTTATTATTTTGTAGGCAGCTTCCACATCATCAATGGACAGTGCTGACTTAAATGAGAGACTTCAGGAGCAAGCTGAGCAGCCTGACAGCCTGGGAAATCTTCCAACGCAGGGCAACACCCAAGGCCTTTTATCAGGGTTCGGTGCACCTTTCCCAGTGGAGAGTCGATCAGTTGGTACAGACACTAGTCCTGTTCACGAACTGTTCAGTCACCGTGCGAGTATTACAAGAGATGCTTGTATCGGGAGTTGTTCTGCCTTGGAGGACTGGGACTATCACTCTGAGCATGGCAGTGTCAAGGACAGTGCCACTATAAGATCGTTTACAGCAGAAGATCCTTCGCGACTCTACAAGGTACAAGAAAGTTATCTTATAATAAACCGCATACTGATTTGCCCACGATTTTAGCTTAACCATCTCAGACCTCAGGGATAGCAGCTAGCACAGTGATATAGAGCACTGCATGGTTTCGTCACTATGAGAAGCTGGCTTTAAATCGCAGCCACAGCGGACTCCCATTGTTATTGTGAGTATGAGCTCTTCACAATAATGCTCATGTGTCTCAGAAGAAAAAGAAGCCTCACTATCAGGTGGTGGAACACTGATACTGACCCGTTTATGGTGCTCCATGCTTAGCCATGACTGGCGAAAAGTGAGTATCTAACCAGGCAACTTTATCATAACAGTGAAGATGTCAAATGAAGAAAAAACAAAGTCGGACCATCTGTCCATCCTATACACGCACATATGACGGTGTGGTATCTCGAAGGTTTATTAATAGGACGCGTTTCCTGCCTAAATGTACAACCCTCCAAGTCGTTCGCAAGCTGCACTGCAGTGCTTGCACAAAGCCAACACAGATAGTCCAGTCATGATTGATCAGATCATAGCCCACTGAGATAGCCTAGCCATGTTGCGCGTTTGTTTATGGAGTTGGATATTTGTAGATTATTTTCGCCGGTGATGCGGGAGTCGGAAAATCATCTTTTATTTGGAGATTCTGTAAAGGAGAGTTTAAGCCTAACATGACATCCACACTTGGCATAGACTTCCATACACGTAACATAGAACTGGAAGACATTGTATGCACACTTCAATTATGGGACACAGCAGGGCAGGAGAGGTGAGGCAATGTCATCAGCGTCGCAAAATACATCCCCGAAGCACAGCTAAGCAGTGTTTGGAAATGATCTTTTTTGGAGCACAAAATGAGTATGGCTTGAGCTGTGGATGTCAGTTATCTTGTTATATCAGCTGACACTCCATTGTGTGTGACTGACTGCTACTATGTGCCTATGATTCCTTTTTCAGGGCTGTTGCAACCGCCCGGTATCTTCCTCAACCACTGTCTCTAACAGCAAACCTTGCATCAGCATCTGTTGTCATTTGAATAGATTTTTTGTGATTTGAATAACTGTTGAGATAAATTTCTATAACCAAAATTTTTGAAGAGCTGTATCAGTCTTCAGAAAAAAGAGGAAATTTATTTAGAGGTCGTAAGTTTGCTTGTGCTTCATAGAGAATTCGGACCACTTATCACATCATGAGCATGACTTCTCTTTGGTATCCTGACCAGCGCAGAGGCTTGCAGAAATTGGCCTTTTAAATCTTCGGCTCAGTGTTTCCCAGGGTGCGCCATTAGGAGACTTTCTACTCACACCCGCATGCACCATAGCGAAGGTAACTCTACGGGGTATAGGCATGCATGATGATGTGCTGTAATAAGAACGCATTTCATTCATCCAATCATTTACATCTAATAGCTGAAACTTCGTTTCAGATTCCGGTGCATAACTTCCTCCTATTTCCGCAAAGCTGATGGAGTTATCTTACTCTATGACTGCTGTATGGAAAGATCATTCCTAAGTGTACGTGAGTGGGTACAGACCATAAGAGACACAACTGACTGTGATGATCTACCTATAATGATCTGTGCTAATAAGATGGATCTTAGAGATGAAAAAGCTGCCCTGGGTGTGAAAGTGGTCACTACAGAGATGGGTTCAAAACTGGCTGAGGAGTGCAACGCTATGTTCTGTGAGACGAGCGCAAAAACAGGAAGCCAACTGATGACTGCGTGCCAAGAAATCACGAGGTAAAATTCCCATGACATTTCAGGCTCTAGTAGGTGACCGATCAGCTCTCTTTATAAGTGATAAATATTAGTAATATGCGATATCACTCATATAACAGTGGCGATTAGATGGGTCAAGACTAGGGTATATTCGGAAATAAGAACACAAAACAGCTGCAATCTGTAGAGTATATTTATGTTATAATGGTTTGTAGTGTGATGAAAGGAAGAGAGGATCGAGGAATAGAAGAATACAAAGAGAAAGTTGATCTTACGAAAGACAGCAAGAAGAAGGGATGCTGCTGAAAAATAGACGCAATATTTTTGTATGATGAAAGCTCAGGGGTTGTGGTCCGCTTCCAAGTCAATATTCCCATGTCTATTGACATCTTCTCTTTGGTAATCCTGTGCAGCGTCGTTATATACGTGTCAGTGGATATAGAGTTATAACCCCACTGGAGTGTTTTTTGTTTGTTTTGTTTTGATTATAAAAAAAATTGCCCATTGATCTAGTCAGAGCATTTGTCACTACTATGAATACAATGTTATCAGAATTTTATACTTTTATTTTTGAACCTTTAAATAACTAAAATATAAAAATCTTGATTGTAAATAATGGTGTGCATATAAAAAAATATCTGAGCATCAACTCCTTTGATGGCATTACACTCTTTCGGCTTTCCAGATAATCGAATGCAAGAATATAAAGTCGACAGTTCATTCAACTTGGCTTATGGCTGATACTGGGGTGGGTTACCCTTGTATTGCGGTGGGTTAGGCTGATATTGCGGGGGCATAGACGCAGTAGCCTGGGTATAGGTAGTAACAGGCACTTGCGGATAAACCACTTGTCCCTGGGGATAGACAGGTGGATTAGTACTTCCATAGCTCGTGGTTTGAGTGGTTATAACGACCCCTTGGCCGCGAAGGATCTGCCGTCTTCGAGCTCTTACACAGCATCCGACGCATGAGCTGATCAGAGATACACCGACAAACAGAAGGAACCAGAAATCTACAATAATGATACAACAATATTAGATATACAAGGCGTACAATGAGCTCCTCAAGGAATGCAACTGTTTGTCCTTAGCTAGGGCGATTTCATCGAGATAACCATTCAAACTGCCTCCCGGCAAGCCCAGAACTCATAGCATACACACGCTTAATTTCTGTCGTATGACTTCTGCATTGCTATGATGAAGCTCTCAAGTCAGATCCTGGTTTTCCATCGGGGGTAAGAAAGGCTTAGCACGGAGCAGCAGCAGGTCATTATCAATGCTCCACCTCATAGTGAGGATGGTTCTGAGCTAGAATTAATGTGAGGAGTACATAATGAAAAAGGGAGACTGCCATGACCCAGCTTTGAAGCCAGTCTCTCATGGTTATGAACTCTGCCCTCTACAACTGATAATATATGTACACTAGCATTGCTTATCTCAGGGTGCTATGGAGTAAATATAATACGTACACCAGACGGAGTATAATGGGTAATAGTAATCACAGCACATATCATTATCACAGCAATATTGATCATCACCTACAAAAGTAAGCAAAATTAGACAATATGACCCCTGCAAAGGATACTGTTTACTATCTTTGTAAACGCAGGCCAGATGTACAGACAGACATGCAGGCCAGATGTACAGACAGAGATGCAGGCCAGGTGTACAGACAGACATGCAGGCCAGATGTACAGACAGACATGCAGGCCAGATGTACAGACAGACATGCAGGCCAGATGTACAGACAGACATGCAGGCCAGATGTACAGACAGACAGGCC
>Ga0224501_10002166_pt1 | contig 15365 bp, 11 predicted proteins | sample SF_Oct11_sed_USG_4_FD_169105 | JGI IMG/M metagenome (GOLD analysis project Ga0224501, IMG submission 169105) | Sediment microbial communities from San Francisco Bay, California, United States - SF_Oct11_sed_USGS_8_1 | ecosystem: Environmental > Aquatic > Marine > Sediment | place: USA...
ACGCGGCCATGAGCGTAGGAAAGAAAGGATTTGCGAGAATTCCAAACGCCGGCCGGATTGTTTCTGGGTCGTTGTGAAAGGTCGTGAAGGCCAAAGGGATTTGGGGCCGCGTTGATTGCAAGTCACTTTTTACCCAGAATCCTTTGTTTCGCCATCTTGCCGGCGCCTCCAGTTGTTGGTGCTTGCCTCCTGTGGGGATACTCTACTCTCAGAGGTTTATGCGTTTTTATCGTTGGCGTTGAAATATGGTTCGAGGGCTTTTGCCGGAGGCGGTTTGGTCCCGATGCTGACGAAAAACATCAAAATAGAGGAACACAGGAATCCGGCTACGACCGGATCGACATTCGGGTTTCCAAAGGCCTTCCATAGAAAGGTTGCAGATACTCCTCCGAGCATTGAAGCCGCCGCACCCTCCCGGGTAGCTCTCGTCCAAAATATTCCGGCCATGACCGGAATGAAGAAGCTCGATGCCATTAAAGCCGAAAAGAGAATAACGATGAACTGTACAAGCTCACCCTCACCGATTCCGCTCAGCAAAAGGATTACCGGAGCGCATCCCACTAAAATTACCCCCAGTCGGTTCATAAACGCATGTTTCTCCGGTGAACTGTTCGGGTTTATCAAGTTTTGGTAGATGTCGAAAGACAACGCTGATCCCGCAACTATTAGTAAGGAATCCACGGTGGACATCATTGCCGCCGTAATCGCCGCAAGCAGCACTGCGCCTAAAAGGGGCGGCAATACGGCTCGCGCCACCATGGGCATGGCAAGGTCGCCGGTCGGCAGGACCGGAAATAGAACCACGCTAGCCAACGACAACAAAAAGATCAGTAGGTTCATGCCCGTGGCCGCTATTAGGGCAAGGAGCACACCTCGTCGGATGGTAGGCATGTCGCGCATGGCGTAGAGTCTTATAAGCTTCTCCGGAGTAGAAATAGATCCCAATGTCAATGCGATGCCGATTGTGAACAGGAGGGTGGGAGGGAGTCCGCCCCACTCGAACGTCATCGGCTTTGCCGCCTGTACGTATGTGAAGAGGCCTTCGAAGCCATCCAACTGCCGGATCGTGAGCGGAACGGCAATTATGGCGCCGGTAACCATTACGACGAGTTGAACCAAATCGGTGTAGACGACTGCGATCATTCCGCCGATCACCGTATAGGCAACCAAGACGACCGTGAATCCGATCATGCCCCATTCGGTGGGAATTCCCAGAACTACATTTGCGATTAGGCCGCCGGCTACTATCTGTGCCTGTATGTAAACGACCGTAACAGTAAGAATTATGGCTGCAGCCAAGCCACGCACCTTTTTACTGTAGTAACGGGTTTCGATAAACGCAGGTAGCGTCAATTCCTTGGTGCGTGTAAACCTGGGAGCTAGGACTGCGGCCAGTACCCAATATGCCAAAGGAATGGTGAGCACGAGCCACGCGAAGGACCAGCCGGTAGTGTACATGACGCCGACGGTTCCGACGAACGTGCCGGCGCTAGCGTGGGTCGCGGCCATAGTGGCTCCACCTAGGAGCCATCCTAGTTTGCCACCTGCAATCCAGTAGTCTGAGTCGTCTTTGGTCTTCTTGAGGCCGTAGAAGCCTATGGCAAAAACCATAGCGAAATAAATCAAGAAGACAGTTGCGGTGAGCGTCATCTGTTTTTCCGCTCCGTCCAGTACATCCAGCCGACATATGCCGCAACAATTACAACGAATCCGACGTATACGCCCCAAAACATGAATCCGGGTCCGCTCATGTGAGCGCTTCCTTTTTAAGTTGTCGTACGCCGATAACGCCGAGTATGAAAAAAACGGTGAGCACTACGGCGTTGACCATCGTGTTGGTGGTAAACCAAATCTTTCCCGTAGACCATCGGAATATCAAAGCACCGGGAACCACGTTGAGGCTGGTCCGGTAGTTGGTCGTTTCCGCTCGGTTGTTCGATTGAAGCATTCGAGACGGGAAGGTGTCGTATACGACCATCCTGGACGGCAGGGTAACTTCCGCGGAAAAGGTATTGGGCAGAGTTTCGGAGGGCGGCCATTGAATGCCAAGAATAGGAATGTGAATCGCGCCGTTGGACATTTCGAAATTCCATTCGGTAGAGGTTACCGAGTATTTTATGGCGATCGAGATTTCGCCTCCGGTGTAACTCGCAGGTATGGCCGCCGTTCCTTCTATCCTTAGGTCGTTATCGACTTCTAGTCCCAATGCCGACGGTTGGTCGTCGACGGCAATCGTGATATCCTCGATCTTCGTGTTTGCCAAGGTTACGGTTGCAAACGGAACGATGGTGTCGCTGCCGAAAGTTGTCGCTGTGTATCTGATCGAAACGTCGACTCGAGATCCCGACAGGTTCGCATTTAGCTCGGCTGTTGATACCTTTGGCGCTTGTGCTTCCAATCCTTGCACTGCAACCAAGGCCGCCGTCAACGTCGGAGTCCAAAGCAGTTTGCCGAGCATCTTGGGAGACCTAAACCCAGACGGTGTTTAGGAGACGAAGGGCGTTGCCGCCTAAGACCTTCGCAATCTCTTCGTCGGAATAGCCGTGCTTCACGAGCCATCGAACTATGTTGAGCGAACCCTCGGTGGGGTTTTCGATTCCTGCGACGTATTCGACCCGTTCGAAATCCCCGTCACTTTTTTCTGTGGCGCCTTTTGACCGCGACTCTTTAATGGAAAGATTTGAGGCATAAAGGTTATGAAGGCCGACATGGTCTCCGTACAGAGTGTCCGGTCCGAAGCTAACGTGGTCGATACCCACTAAGTCTTTAATGTATTCGAAGTGCTCCATGTAGGATTCGATAGAGTGTTTGGGGTTGTTGCGGGTTATGGTGGTGTGCGGCGCAGCCTCTACCCCAATCAAACCGCCTTTTGCCGCGCATGCAGCCAGAACTTCGTCCGGCGCCAATCGATTGGAGTCCCATAAGGATTTTGCCCCTATGTGGCTTATGATGATGGGCTGGTCACTGGTTTCGATAACATCAAGTGACGTTTGGTCTCCGCAATGCGAAACGTCGATCAGCATGCCAACTTTGTTCATCCGCTCGACGGCGCGCCGTCCGAAGACGGTTAACCCTCCGTCCTTTGGTTCTTTCAGTCCGGATCCTAGCGCGTTGGCTTCGCTGTATGTGATTCCCATGGCTCTGACTCCGAAGCCATACAGGATCTCTATGCGATCGAGTTCGTTCTCGATCATGGCGGAGCCCTCGATTGAAGCGATCAGGGCGACCCGTCCGTGTTCGTGCGCATCAATAATGTCCTGTGCCCGAGTACAATGAGTCACAAAATCTTGATGGGCGATATCGCAGAGCCTGATGCCCAGGTCGTACAGGACATCGTTCCATTTCCAGCCGTGATGGGACTCGATTGTGCAGATGCCGTCCATGAGGTTGTCGAAAACTGCGTCCCAGTGTCCATTGGCCAATCCTTCGAACGCGGTAGCCATGCGACCTTGCCGAATTAGACGTGGCGTGGCTTCGATATCCTTTGGGAATACGCCTAGGTGTTCGTGTAGCGAAACCATCACGGTATCGGAGAGTAGCTGAGTAGTGCGCTGCTCTTCTTCGGGGGAGAGAGGTATGAGGTGTTGTTTTACCCGGTCTGTTTCTTCGGCTAATTCAAACGCCTCGTAGTCATGTCCGGCGGTGAGATAGTCGAACGACCGGTATGTCGTACCGTTCTTCGATGAGCCCATTGTCAGTCGCTGGGTTGAAGTGAGTCACCAATGATACGGGCAGTAACTTGTTACGGCTAGGTGGCGGTAGCGGAGGCAGGCGCCTCCGCTGCCGCCCGGTTACGCAATCTTAAGGGATGACGTCGGCTAAGCCCGCTTCTGCCACCAATAGGGTTAAAGCGTTTTGAATAGCGATATGGCCGTCACGGTTGATCCACCATTCGTGCAACGAGTGGCCGCCGCTGCCCTCGCCGCCCCGTCCGATCGTAACCGCCGGTATTCCCAGCGAGATCGGAATGTTCGAGTCCGTAGAAGACATCGTGAGCCTTGGCTCCGACCCAAGGGCCATAGCCGTGGCCTTGGCGCGTTCCACCAGGGGAGTGCCTTCGGCGACTTCTCCCGAAGGCCGGTCGCCTATCAGTGTCACTTCGAGCGTTAGTTCTTCGCCCCGCGTCCGCTCCGCATTTTCTTCCGCCAAAGCCGTTTGCATCGCTTCTTGGAATATCGCATCTACTCCATTCAGTCTCTCCGGACTGACCGACCGCATGTCTACTTCCATCCAGGTTTCGAACGGTACGGAGTTTACCGAGGTACCGCCGCCGATTCGGCCCACGTTGTAACTCGTGCGGGGGCCTTCGCTCACGTAGGGAAGGGCGTTTGCATCAAAGTGTGCGATGGCTCGTCCGATGGCATGCATGGGGTTTGCCAGGCCGAAGGCTCCCCAAGAATGTCCGCCCGGGCCTCTGAAGGTGACACGGTAGCGGTGCGAACCGAGTCCGCCGTTTACGATTCGGTCGATACCGCCTCCGTCTACGGCGATCCACGAGTCGATTCGCGGTCCCCCTTCACGAAACAGATGCTTTACCCCCCTCAGATCGCCGAGCCCTTCTTCACCCACCGAGCCGATGAACAAGATGTTGGCATCGGTACGAATATCAGCCGCTTCAAGCGCCCGGAGGACCGTGAGGACCACAACCAGGCCGCGGGTGTCGTCGCCGATTCCGGGTGCAAACAGCGTGTCTCCGCTTTGACGAACCGTAACATCGGTTCCCTCCGGAAAGACGGTGTCCAAGTGTCCGTCGATGGCCACTGTGCGCTCTCCGGTTTCGCCCCGCCGAAAGGCTACGACATTGCCCTCTTCATCTATATATACCGAGTCGGCTCCCGCGTCCCGTAGCAAGTCGGCGTAAAACGCTGCTCGCTCGGCCTCCATGAAGGGTGGGGCGGGTATTTCGGTGAGAGTGATCAGGTCCTGGTGGGTTTGCGGTTCGAGTTGGTCGATAACTTCGAACGCCCGCCTAATTGAAGGATGGTTCAACAGTTCGGAAATTTCGGATTGATAATCTGCCTGAGCTCGCACCGCGCCGGCGGCAACGAAGGTCGGCAGAATGGACAAAAGAGCCAAACGGATGACTTTCATAGAAAAATGCGCTCCAGTAAATGGTGTGGGTCCCCAGTTACAATAAGTGAAATCCAAGCCTATCTGAAGCCCTGCTTTGATGCCAAATTGGTCCGCTACTTATTTTTTGCATTCTTCGGGAGGTCAAATCGTGGCTCGAACCTTGGTTAAGCGCTCGACGCTTAGGTCCTGTCTTGTCCTGACTTGGTTGGCTTCTGCCTCAGTAGGTTCCGCTGATGCGCAGGACGGCAATGAATCGCTTGCCTCTCAGTTCCCGTGGCGCAATATCGGACCGGCCACGATGATGGGTCGAGTTTCTGCCATAGATGCGTGGGCGGAGGATCACCGTATGGTTTTGATCGGTTCCGCTTCGGGTGGGGTTTTTAAATCCACCAACGGAGGTGTGACCTGGAACTCTATCTTCGACGATTACGGAAGTCAGTCGATCGGTGACGTCGCGATTTTTCAAAAAGATCCCAGTGTCTTATGGATCGGTACCGGAGAATCTACCAATCGAAATAGCGTCGGATGGGGAGACGGCGTTTACAAGTCCACCGACGGCGGTGAAAGCTTTGTGAATGTGGGGCTTCGGGAGACACACCAGATCGCGGAAATAGCGATTCACCCCGAAGATGCGAACATAGTTTACGTTGCGGCGCTCGGGCATCTTTGGGGATATTCGGGAGACCGTGGGCTGTACCGCACGAGAGACGGCGGAGCGACGTGGGAAAAGTTGACGAACGGCCTTCCCGACGACGGAAGAACAGGAGCCACGGTCGTCGCCCTCCATCCTGAAAATCCCGAGATAGTCTTCGTTGGAATGTACGAACGGCTGCGGACGCCGTTTACGATGAATTCAGGCGGTCCCAACGGCGGACTGTTTAGGTCCACCGACGGTGGAGATTCGTTTGTCGAACTCGAAGATGGTTTACCGCAGGGAGAAACCGGTCAGGTGGATGTAAGTATTTCCCTCCAAGATCCCAATCTCATCTATGCCTATATAGAAGCATCTGATACTTTGCCCCACGATCTTTCCATACCGGGTCCTGGGGTCTACCGTTCCAGAGACGGCGGGGATTCATGGACCTACATTCTCCGGCACAATTCGAGACCTTATTATCACGGTCGAATCAGAGTTAATCCCGCGGACAGCAATCTCGTGTATGTGGTGGCAAGAGATTATTTCCATTCCACCGACGGAGGCGAAACGTTCGAACGAGGTCAACCGTGGAGTAGGGGTGGTGGCGACGATCACGACCTGTGGATCTCTCCCAAAGATGCGGGTGTGGCGTACATGGCAACCGACCAGGGCGCCTACAGGACCAACGACGGTGGTGCAACACTGTTGGCGTTCAATAACATGGCCATTGGACAGTACTATGCCATCGGTGTGGATATGCGGGATCCCTATTGGGTGTACGGCGGCCTTCAGGACAACGGCGGTTGGGCGATACCCAGCAATTCCCGTGATCCGCAGGGCATCCTGAACGATCATGTCATAGAGACGAACGGCGGCGATGGCTTCCATATGCAAGTCGACCCGACGGATTGGCGCACGCTCTACACTACGGCGCACGTTGGGTATTTCGGTCGACAGAATATGGAAACGCGAGAACATGTTTTCATCACTCCGACCCCTCAGACGACCGTGAACTTTTGGGATGTTTACGATCCAGCCTTCGGAGAAGATCAGACCAATTATTCGATCAACGGAGAAGAGCGTTGGTTGTGGCGTGACATACCGAGTAGAACCATCAATGGAAGTATTTTGCCTCCTCAGTTTCGTTTCAACTGGAATTCTCCGCTGGTGTTGTCTCCCAACAACCCGCATACGGTTTATATAGGCAGTAATTATCTGTTCCGTTCGGTGGATCGAGGAGATACATGGCGTATTATTAGTCCTGATCTTACTAAGAACGACCCGGCGACCCGCAATTCAACCAATAGCGGCGGACTCACCAAAGATGTAACCGGCGCCGAGAACCACAACACGATATATACGATAGATGAATCGTCGGTCGATCCGTCTGTGATTTGGGTTGGGACGGATGACGGTAACGTGCAGGTTACGAAAGACGGTGGCGCCACCTGGGTCAATGTAAAAGAAAACATTCCCGGTGTGCCGGAAGCGATCTGGGTTAGCCGAGTAGAGGCCTCCCATTTCGAAGCCGGAAGGGCATATGTGACCTTTGACGGGCATTGGGTTGACGACACCAACCCCTACGTATTCACTACCGACGACTTTGGTTCGAGTTGGAGGGATATCTCGGCGAATCTACCGCGACAGACGCCCGGTTCAACGATCCATACGATTGTTGAAGATTCCGAAAATCCCAACCTGTTGTTTATCGGAACTGAGTTTGGTGTGTATGCCACCATCGATAGGGGAGAGTCCTGGTTTCGGTTCATGGAAGGACTTCCGCCCGTTGCGGTGCACGATCTGGTAATCCATCCGCGGGATGCGGATCTCGTCGCGGGAACTCACGGAAGAAGTATCTGGATAGCCGACGATATAACCCCTTTGAGGGAGATGACTTCATCGGTGTTGCAGAGCGATCTGCACCTGTTCCGAGCACGTCCGGCCACACGGTGGCTCGTTCAGTCCAAGGGCAGGATTCAAAACTATTTCAAGTTCAGAGGCGGCAACCCCCCTCGTGGTGCGCCCGTCAACTTTTATTTGAGAGAAGCTCCGGGCGATTCAGTAAAAATCACAATCGAAGATCCCATCTCAGGCGCTAGGTGGCAGGCCATGTCCGAAGGCCGACAGGGAATCAATCAGGTGAGGTGGAATCTTTCTTTCTCGCCTGGAGCGGAAGAAATCGAGGCGCACCGAAGCTCGTTGAGGACGGTGCTGAACGAGATCGCCGGTGAACTCAGACGCTTTAGGAGAACCGATCTTTTGGACGGTATGGCAAAAGATTTGGATGCGATCCAGCGATTTCCCAATCGGTATGAAGATGGGCGGTATCCGGAGAACGGAGGAAGCAAAGAGATCCTCGTTAGACACCTGGAGTTGGTAGGGGATCGTTTGCAAGCTGCGAGCACGGTTAGGGACCTTTTTGCGGTGAGGGAGCAGTTGCTGGCGTACAGCCAGATCGTTGGAGACCGCGCCTTCTTGAATTTTTATCCGGACGAATTGACGATGGTCCGAGCCCAGGCCGGAACCTATCGCGTCACGGTCGAATTTGGGCGCAACCGAGCGGAAGGTCTCATGTCCGTAAGGGATGATCCTCTGTTGAATAGATAGCGAATTTGATTTAGCGAACGTAGCAGTCAACGAAGAGGCCGGTCTTTTTATGACCGGCCTCTTCGTCGTAGGAGTAATCTCAGTTGGCGATCATCGAAAGCGCCCATGCGGCCCAACGACTGACTTCGGGGTCGGGGTCTTCCAAAGCTTCGGACAAGGCATCGATAGCTTCCTCGCTTTCTATCATGCCCAAGGCCCACGCAGCCCAACGTCGTACCTCGGAACTCTCGTCTCTCGAAAGCGCGCGATTCAGTGCAGGCACTGCGTCTTCGTCCTCTATTACACCCAGTGCCCAACTCGCCCAGCGACGAACCTCGGGATCGGAATCTCGGCGTACTGCAGATGTCAAAGCGCTTACTGCTTCGTCGTCTTCGATCATTCCCAAGCTCCACGCGGACCATCTTCTAACTTCAGCCGAAGAATCTCGGCGCACGGCTCGGACGAGAGTCGATATGCCTTCGTCGGCTTCGATCATTCCGAGAGACCACGCAGCCCATCTGCGAACCTCGTCGTTTTCGTCGGTTCTGAGGGCTCTGTTGAGCGCATCCACCGCGTCTCCCGCGTGCAACTGTCCCAATGTTCGAGCTGCTTCGGCTCTCGCGTCAGGGTCGTGGTTTTCGAGTGCTGTCAGCAGCCCTTCGAGCAAAGTTTCCGTCAATTCCTCACCGCTCGCCATATTATCGAAATCGAACTGGAAGTCGAACTGCCCTAACGCGTCATGCGATTGCGGCGATCCTGGCACGCTGGTCGGCAAATCTTCGAGTGCCCTGGCGACGTCACGTTGAATCTGTTCGGCCAGCCGCAGCGCGAGTTCGCTCAATGAGTCCATGCCCGGTCCGATTGACGGAGCCGCTGCGGGAGCCCGTGGCGGGGGAGGGGGCTCTGGGCGAAAGGCTCTCGCTCCTGCGAGAACCGCACCAGGGCCAAGGATGGAGGCGAGGATGACTGCAACCGTCTGTTTCATGTTGAACGGCCACCACCCGTTCCCTGCGCTCGAACGATTCCAGCCCGACCCTCCGATCTGTTCTTCGATATCGGTCCAGAGTTCGTTTTCCGGAGTCGCTTCCTTTGGAAGCATTTGAATTTCGTTGACCGTGGCCTCGAGTGCCTCCAGCGCTTCCCTGAATTCGGCATCGGTCTCAAGCCTGCGACGTACCTTCTGGGCTTCTAAATCGTCCAACTCACCGTCAAGGTAGGCGGAGAGAATTTCATCCCAATCGGGGTTGTAATTCTTTTTCATCGTTCAAGCGCTTCCCGCACGAGCCTTCTGGCTCTGCTCAATTGGGATTTTACCGTGCCCTCCGCGACGCCCATCATTTCGGCGATCTCTCGATAGCGGTACCCCTCAACATCGTGAAGTAACAGCACCTGTTTCGCTCCGTCCGGCAACGCTTGGATCGCACGCTCAAGGTCGAGTCTCGTTTCAGGCATGGACCCCTGGACCTCCCGTTCGAATGCGTCGAGATCTTCCCGGTTGGTTACCCTGTCGTCACGTCGCTTTTCGTCCCGTATGGCCTTTAGTACCACGTTCACGCCGACTCGATGTAGCCAAGTACCGAAAGCACTTTCGTGCCGAAAGGAACTGAGGCGATCCCAAGCTCTGACGAACGTATCCTGCACAAGCTCTTCCGCCCTCGCCGGGTCTCGAACCATTCTGAGACAGACGGCATACAAGCGCCTCCCATGTTTTCGATAAAGACGTTCAAATGCCGACGAATCGCCTTCTTGGGCTAACTGGACAAGTTCCCTTTCCGCTAACGCCGGAACCGCTCCAGTTGTGGATTCGGTCATCTTACCCGTTTTCTCCCGCGCAGTGTCTCGACCCAAAGCTCCACTGAAAGCTTCGGCGCCGGTCTGTAAAACAAGGGCAGCGCCCTCCATCTGAGATCCTTCGGTGAATGTCATCATACACCGATTGGACACATTCGAAGCCCATTTCGTTCGAATCGAGTTCTTTTCTAAGGATTGAAAAACCGTCCGATTGGGGATATCGGAAGGTGCAACCGGCGAACCGGTTTCGCCAGCATTTGTGCTGGGTTTTCCCTGACGACGCCCTTTGGCTCCGGGGAAGGGTTTGAATTTTGAGTAGCAACGCCGAGGGAACTAACCGATATCCCTCGCGATGCTGAACTCGACCCTTTGGCTGACCAACACTTTAACCGCCTGACCTCTAATTCTCCCGGGCCGATAGGTACTACGCAGGACCACATTACTCGCCGGAGCGTTGAAAGCGTCGTTCGTGCTTCGGACTATGCGTATCGATTCCCGGTCCACTCTTCCTGTTGTATCCACTACGAACTCCAGCACTACGACACCTTCGATGCCCGCCTGACGCAAAAGAGGGGGGTATCTAAGCGGAGGCCCGGAAAGACGTTCCGGTATTTCATCGACGATGGCTTCGGAGAAAGTCTGTGTAAGGTCTACCGGGCCCGTTCCGCCAACTACGCCGGAGAAAACTCCACCCTCGACTCCGATACCAGAATAATCCCTAGGATCGAACCTCTGAGACAAATCTACCGGAGGAATTTCGGTCGGCATGTCTATTGGGGCATCCAGTGTCTGGAATCCCTTCGGCGGAGGCGCAAGGTTAATCGTGACTATTCGATCTTGGTTTACTTCCGGTTCCGGTTCAGGCTCACTTTCCTGTTCCTCAATCAAGAATACCATCGAAGTATCGGCGATGTTTTCCAGTAGCTGCTCAGTGACTTTGGAGGTGACCGAAACCGCTGCCCAAATCAGAGCCAGGTGTAGGACCATCGACATGATCGTGCCCGAAAGAGAAGAGCCGACATTTTGATGGGCCGGGTGAGAAACGATGAGGTTCTCAAAATGAGGAGTGTGAGGTGCGGAATTGGGGTGGGCGCTGACAACCGCATGTTGCTCGCAATCTTCGCAGCGAGTCTTCCACAAAACCCCGCCCGTTTCTTCACAATGGCTCGGTTCGGAAATCTCCATGGGCGCACCGCACCGAGGGCAGTTCGCCGTGCGTCCAGAACCGCGCAATAGTTCGCCCCGAATCAGATCAATCTCTTGTGCAGAAAAAGGCTGTTTGGCCTTTTCGAGTGCTTGAAATTCGATACTTCTAGGGGCTCTATGGTGTATCTGTGGGAATAGATGGTCTGGAACGTTCACTGTGGCCTCCGCCCGAACCTGGTTCCTTAGGCTACTACCAGATTCGGGCGGAGCACTTTAAAAATCTGTGAAACACAAATGACGTTTGTCGAATGAATCGGTGCCTGGCGAGCAAAGTGATCTCAATTACCGGTTACTATCGTCCAAACGCGGAAGAAGTTGCCCCCCATAACCTTCCCGACATCTTCATCTGAATAACCCCGTTCCAGTAACCCGGCGGCGATTGCCGCGAACCGCGCTTCGCTGTCGAACCCGGCGGAATAGGTACTCATTCCACGAAGATCACTCCCTATTCCGACGTGGTTGATGCCGGCCAGGTCGCGGACATAATCGATATGGGCCAGCATGTCCTCAAGATCAGGTAGTTGGGAACCGTTGGGCCAAATACCGACTACCCCGCCCTTCTCTGCGATGGCGCGAATCTCATGGTCTTCCAAGTGCCGGTCGGCCGGGTGGAGTGCATTTACTCCCGTGTGACTGAAGATTACGGGGTGCTCAGAAAGTGCCAGGGCATCCATGATTGTTTCCGTATTGGCGTGCGCAAGATCGACGACTACCCCAAGGCGGTTGGCCTCCACTACGACTTGTTTGCCGAAATCCGTGAGGCCTCCAGGGGAATAAGGGTACGTCTGGATATGGCCTAGCTCATTGGCTCGGAAGTGAACCAACTGAATCAACCTCAATCCGAGTTCGTGCAATTCGTAGAAATTTTCGATTGAACCTTCCAGGCCGTCGGCTCCCTCGAGCGCCGGTAGCACTGCGACGTTACCGTTCTCTCTGCTATTTAGAACGGTTGCAGGATTATCCGCCAAGACTGCTTCTCCAGAGGCTATGGTTTCTTGGAGTCGCATCATCCGGTCGACGGTTAGGGCAAAAGCAGTTCCCGGCGCCGGCTTGTGTTGGCCCCGCGGAACGGTATCTCCTGCTCGAGTGATGTATCCTCCGCTGAACGCCGCGTCGGTGCTGATATTAGCGGCAATAACATCCATGAAGTTGTCTCGATATACGGTGAGTTCTTCCGTCGTGATCCTCGGTACTTCGGATCTGTGAAATCTCGACGGATGCCCATGCATGTCGGCGAAGGGGGTGGTCTCGTGGATGGCTTCGATTCGTGCCAAAACCTCTGCGTCGATGGGCTCCTTCCCGGGCGCCTCATCAGCCGGCCGGCAGGCGGTGAAGAGTGCAAACGGTGCGATCCAAAAAAGTTTAACGACGCTGGACAGGCGCATCTGGGTTTTCCTCGTCTTGAGAAATGGATGGAGGCGGCTCGGTGCGAAGGCGAAAACTTGGTGTAGTTTGGAGGGCTCCGCAAGGACAGTTTTGCCGACGAACTGTGGCGTGCGAAGTTGGCGATGCGGTGGTATTTTGGTTCGTGCTCGAAATAACCAATATCTCAAAGGTGCTCGGCGGCATCCCCGTTGTGTCTGACCTTACCGTTAGAGTCGGTGCAGGGGAAACTCTGTCCGTTATCGGGCCGAGCGGCTGCGGAAAATCCACACTCCTGCGGTTGATCCTTTTTTTGACCAAGCCGGATCGAGGGGTGATAAAGTTCGACGACATGGTCGTCACGAACTCGGTCGTCGGCGATGTAAGGCGCAGGGTCGGATATGTAATTCAGGACGGCGGCCTATTTCCTCATTTGACCGCTCGGGGCAATGTTACCATTCAAGCTCGCCACGCCGGATGGAGCCGTGAGCGTTTATCTCTCCGTCTTGAATACCTTTGTGAATTGACCAAGATCCCGGCCGATATTCTCGATCGATACCCGGCAGAACTCTCAGGCGGACAGAGGCAACGAGTCGCGTTGATGCGAGGTTTGATGATGGAACCCGACGTGCTGCTGCTGGATGAACCTCTTGGCGCCTTGGATCCGATGATACGCTATGAACTACAAGACGAACTGCGGGATATCTTCCGCTCGTTGAACAAAACCGTGGTGATAGTGACGCACGATTTGAATGAGGCGGCTTTCTTCGGAGACAGAGTCATGTTGATGAAAGCTGGAAGGGCGGTGCAGGTAGGCCCCGTCTCAGAAATGGTACAGCAACCGGCTGATCAGTTTGTTACCGATTTCTTCAAGGCGCAGCGTTTCTCCGTTTCGGACGGCGCCGAATGACTCGCGGCTTGGCTTTATGTGTAATCGCCACGGTCGCAGCGACGCCCATACGGTTGGCGGGATTACAGTCGAATTCCGTAACCATCGGGTCCAAGAGTTTTACCGAGTCGGTAATCCTTGGCGAAATCGCGGCAGGTTTGGCGAAAGAGGAGGGGTACGACGCCATACACCAAGAAGGATTGGGCGGCACCCGTCTCTTGTTCAACGGGCTCGTTGCGGGAGAGTTGGACGTTTATGCCGAGTACACCGGTACCATTTTTCAAGAAATCTTTTCAGGGCAGTACATAAGCACGGTTGCAGACGCTCGCCGGAAACTGGATTCGCTCGGCATCAGGATGACCGAACCACTCGGCTTCAACAATACATATGCTGTGGGAGTCTTGCCGGAGACGGCGACGCGACTCGGCCTTAGAACCATTTCCGACCTCAAGAACGTGCCGTCAGTCCGCATAGGGTTCAGTAATGAGTTCATGGACCGTGCGGATGGGTGGCCTAGTCTGCAAAGAGAGTATGAGCTTGAGAGAAATAACGCGCGAGGTCTGGATCACGACCTCGCATACCGGGCCCTGGAAGCAAATGAAATAGATGCGATCGACGTTTACACTACCGACGCAGAAATCGCTTACTACGGATTGACATTGTTGGAAGACGACAAGGATTTCTTTCAAACGTATTTTGCCGTATTTCTGTACAGGAAGGAGTTGGCCGAGCGAGCTCCAGAGTTCGTGGATGCACTCCTTCGCGTCGAAGGTAGAATCGACGAACAACGCATGCAAGCGATGAACGCAAGGGCAAAGCTCGATGGCGAAGATGAAACGGCGGTCGCCGCCGATTTCTTGGCGAACTCCTTTGCTATCACTTCCCAAGCACAAGTGGACGGTCTTTGGCATAGGCTGAAGCAGCGCACGTTGGAGCACCTTTTTCTGGTTTTGGTGGCAATGGCGATGGGAATATCCTGTGCGATTCCGCTGGGAGTCGTCGCCTTCAAACGCCCCCGCCTGGGGGTCCTCATACTCGGTGCGGTTAGTACCGTACAGACTATCCCCGCATTAGCGCTACTGGTATTCATGATACCTCTGTTGGGTATCTATTCACCGCCCGCTATCGCTGCGTTGTTCCTCTACAGTTTGCTTCCGATCGTGAGAAATACGCACGCAGGCCTTTCGTCGATTTCGCTTCCCCTCCAAGAATCGATGGATGCATTGGATCTTACGCCGTGGCAGAAATTAAAAGAAATCGAACTCCCTTTGGCATCTCCTTCCATCATGGCGGGAATCAAGACCGCCACGGTCATCAACATCGGCTTCGCTACTCTCGGAGCTCTGATCGGAGCCGGTGGATATGGTCAACCAATTCTCACCGGAATTAGACTCGATGACATGGGGCTGATTCTGGAGGGCGCGATTCCCGCCGCGCTCTTGGCGTTGCTCGCACAGGCGGCCTTCGGATTTTTTGAAAAGAAGATCGTTCCGCGTGGCCTGAGGTTACGGCGTACGAACTGACGAGAGCCGGCTACAGTGAAATCCGCATTCCCTCGCGAGCGGTTTCGAATCCGCGTTCGAGTATAGACGAATACGCCGGACTGTCGTCGTCCAATGCAGGATTCGTGTTGTTCATGTGAGTGAAAATTATTCGTTTGCCTGCTCGAACGGTGTCCTGCAGTAAATCCATGGTGTGAGGAATCAGCGGATGCGGAATCTCCTCGATGTTTCGTCCGGGCACTTCTTCTCCGGAAAAAAACGTTCCATCCAATAGTCCAACGTCTGCTTCGGCTACGACCCTCACTATATCGTGATCCCA
>Ga0224501_10002167_pt1 | contig 15363 bp, 12 predicted proteins | sample SF_Oct11_sed_USG_4_FD_169105 | JGI IMG/M metagenome (GOLD analysis project Ga0224501, IMG submission 169105) | Sediment microbial communities from San Francisco Bay, California, United States - SF_Oct11_sed_USGS_8_1 | ecosystem: Environmental > Aquatic > Marine > Sediment | place: USA...
TGAACGGTGCCAATGCCAGTCAGAATGGCATCACACTGGGCGCGTAGTCTCTGCACGTCGCGGCGTGCTGCTTCGGCGGTTATCCATTTGCTTTCCCCGTTGGACATGGCCGTGCGGCCGTCCAGGGTCATGGCCGATTTGATTCTGATCCAGGGCATTCCGAGACGGTGCCGTTTGATAAAGCCCTTATTGAGAGACTCGGCCTGCTGTTGCAATAAGCCGCTTTCCACCGCAATGCCTGCTTGTTGTAGTCGTACTTTGCCCTGTCCATTAACCTTTTCGCTGGGATCATCCATGGCCATCACCACACGCTTGACCCCCGCCTCAATCAAGGCATCGGCGCAGGGTGGGGTGCGACCGTGGTGGGAACAAGGCTCCAGCGTCACGTAGGCCGTTGCGCCTTGGGCCCTATCACCGGCCTGTTTTAAGGCCATGGCTTCGGCGTGATCTCTACCCGCCATGGCGTGCCAGCCTTCGCCCACTGTTTCCCCGTCCCGCATAATCACGCAACCCACTCGCGGATTGGGATGGGGACTGAGTATGGGTCTATCGGCCAGCTGAATCGCGCGGGCCATAAAATGATAGTCTTGTTCAGAAAAGTTAGACATGGGTCTGTGTTACCGCTTTACACGGCTTCGTCAGGTAATAAGGAAATCTGTTTTCGTCGTTCTTCAGGACTGGGTTGCTGCTCCAGACGCTCAATCTCTTCACGGAAGGCAGCTACGTCTTCGAAGCTGCGATATACAGACGCAAATCGTACATAGGCGACTTGATCCAGTTGCCTGAGTTCGTCCATCACCCACTCACCCAAGGCATGGGAAGACACCTCTCGCTCTCCCGAGGCACGCATATTTCTCTTGATGCGATTAATGGCTGCCTCAATGGCCTCCACACTTACCGGTCGTTTTTCCAGTGCTCGCTGGATACCCGCCCGCAATTTTTCTTCATCAAAGGGCTCCCGTTGACCGGAGCTTTTCACCACGCGTGGCATCACCAGCTCGGCCGTTTCAAAGGTAGTAAAGCGCTCCGTACAACCGATACACTCGCGACGACGGCGTACGGCATCACCATCGCTGCTCAAACGCGAATCAATCACCTTGGTTTCGGCGGCCCCACAAAACGGACAATGCATATTTATGCCTTAATAATTAATAAGATAAAAAGAAATTTAAACTGCTTGTAATAAATTTCGCGCACCAATCCGAACGCTTAGCGGACATGCGTCTGTAAGTGATTAATGATACAGGAATTCAAGGCGATCAGAAACGCCACCGGGATGATGGTTTCTGCAGTACCGAGCCAGCGCTAGAAACGGAATTGGAAGTTAAAACTGCCAGATGATACGGATAATTGGTCCTCTAGAAAATCGGGGTAATCTTTAATTATCCATTGATATTTGAGTGCCTGGTAATACGGTGCAGCATCTCTTGCCGCAGCAGTGAATTCAATTGTGAACCTGTCAAAATTGTAACCGAGTCCAAAAACGTACTCACTGCCATTAAAGCTCTCTACCTGGTTCCCGCCATCTTCCCAAGATTCGGAAAAACGACCTAAGCCCAGGTAGATTCGAAAACCTTTCCGGTCAAGATTATTTCCCAATAGCAGTTGTAACTCTCTGCCCGAGACGGCCAGGTCTATGTCAGCCCCCTCCCCGATAAATTTGGTGTTTGAAGCAGAATACAAGGCCGCCCTGGCTGCAATGTATTTAGTAAATGCGTAACCAAACCAAAACGCGCCACCAGCAAAATCCATCGACGTGTCGGGCAAATCAGCACGAATTAAAGTCAGGCTGAAAGTGCCGAATCCCACCGACACCGGTCTTGGTGGCACCTCAAATATGGGAACCGGATTCGAGCGGGCGGGCGGCGGGCGCTTGGCCATCGGCTCAGGGACTTGCTCTGGTTCTTGTGCTTGAACAGGTGGTGGTGGAACTGCCCCCTTGCGCTCGGCCAGTATGATGTATCTCAAACCGCGATAGCATTTATATTGATTGTCGTCCCCTTGCGAACAGGTATTACGCAGGGGCTCGATATTGGTTTCATAGTCTCTACAATCCGCCGAGCTTTGGCAGACCAGATCAAATTCGTTTTTTGCCCGTTTAAGGGCCATCTCGCGCGCCTCCCCCTCCGTTGCGGCTGTAGCCACACCACAGACTAAAACCACGTTATCCGTTTTTATGGAAGCCACGTCGGTACAGGTCCAATCCTCTTTTGCATTGGCTCCGGTTGAAAACCATAGAACGGTCAAAAGCAATGTATTGAGACATGCAGTACGGAAAGATCGATGAAAAATCCCTATCGCTGTAAGTGATTGTTGATTTATTTTTTGCACGGTTCGCATTACCCAGCTGATTAGTTGTTAAATTGTTAGCTTAGTCCGGTTTTGTAACACTAATTGCGGTCGCCGGGCAAGAGCACAGTGAGAATATTGGAGGTAAATAGAAAGAGTCAGCTCATTAAAAAATTCTACGATCAGAACCGCGCTGCAAGCGTGACGCCGGTAGTCTGAATCACCAGATTACTGGGATCACCTTCTGAAAACGACTTTTGGTACCCCGTGTTTCCGCGAACCGCAGTGGAATATTCCAAGGTGACCTTCTGCCAATTGTAACCCAGACCAAAAGTGAATTGAGATCCGCTGAAACGATCATGAGGGGTGCCCGCGATTTCCCAGGATTCGGAAAACGTCCCTAATCCGATATAGACTCGAAACCCTTTGCGATCTAAATTATTGCCAATCAGAAGTTGAAGCTCTTGACCCCTGGCCTTGAGTTCGGGGGTAGCACCTGTGCTGCGGTTGTCGGTGTTACTTGCCGAATAGAGCCCACCACGCAAACCCACATTTTGTGTTAGGGCGTACCCAAGCCAGATTGCCGCGCCCGTAAAGCGGGTCTCTCGGATGACAAAATCGTTCTGCTTAACACTAAGGGCATAGCGCCCCACCGCGACCGAGAAAGGTCGACTGGTATAGGACTGGGTTGAGGGTCTGCTGTTGGGTCTGTCACTGCGTGGCTCGACGACCTGGGCAACAGGTGGCTCAGCGGGGCTAGTGCGTTGAGCCAGTATGGTATAGCGCAGCCCTCGATAGCACTTGTAGCCCCCATCCTGGTCGCGGGCACAGCTGTTTCTGAGGGGCTCTATGTTTTTATCAAAATCTCGGCAGTCTGCCGAACTCTCACAAATGAGTTCAAACTCCGTTTTCGCACGCTTGAGAGCCAATTCCCTGGCCTCCCCTTCCGTGGCTGCGGTGGCAACTCCACATACCAAAACCGTGTTTTGGTTTTTAATGGACGCGACCTCGGTGCAGGTCCAGTCCTCCGACTGCGCATACACCGGCAAACTCAGAATAGAAAAAAGCAGCGAAATGCACTGTATGTGCTTTCTATAGTCGTTAAATTCTTGAAAAATCCTCATTTCCACTTTAACCCTGCGTAAGCCATCCCACATCCCGAAACCCTATCGCCACGGTAAAATGGAATCTAAACTCATTGGCGACGAAAACTCGCTACCATATCGGATGATGACACTGGATGACTTAGCAGGTATCAAGAAAAGCCCCTCAAGAGGGGGCTTTTCTTTATCGATACACAGGATATTTATTACATAATTCAAGAACTTCACTCTGAATTTGTGCGATCCGGGCCTCGTCTGAGCGATTTTCCAACACATCACATATCCAATCAGCAACCTGCAGAATTTCCGACTCTTTAAAGCCACGTGTGGTCGCAGCGGGTGTACCGATACGCAGCCCGCTGGTCACGAAGGGCGACTGGGGATCATTGGGCACCGCGTTTTTATTGACCGTGATATTGGCCTTGTGGAGCACCTCTTCCGCGTCTTTGCCAGTAATACCTTTGCTTTGCAAATCAACAAGAAACAGATGATTATGTGTGCCGCCGGAGATAACGGTAATACCACGCTCCATCATGCGGCCTGCCATGGCTTTGGCGTTGACAACAACCTGCTTTTGGTAGGTTTTAAAACTGGGCTCCAAGGCCTCCTTGAGCGCAACTGCTTTGGCAGCAATCACGTGCATCAATGGGCCACCCTGTGTTCCAGGGAACACCAAAGAGCGAAGCTTTTTCTCTATCTCGTCATTTTTCTTCGCCAGGATCAATCCGCCACGAGGACCACGCAATGTCTTATGGGTCGTTGTAGTGGTAACGTCTGCAATGGAAACGGGGTTAGGGTATTCCCCTGCAGCAACCAGACCCGCCACGTGAGCCATGTCCACAAATAGGTAGGCACCAACAGAGTCCGCGATTTCGCGGAATCGCTGCCAATCCACAATACCGGAATAGGCGCTGAAACCCGCAACAATCATTTTAGGTTTGTGTTCTTTGGCCAGAGACTCGACCTGCGCATAATCAATCTCGCCGGTCTTTTCATCCAGGCCGTATTGGATGGCGTGAAAAATCTTGCCGGAAAAGTTGACCTTAGCACCATGAGTGAGATGACCACCATGTGCCAGGCTCATTCCCAGGATGGTATCGCCTGGCTGGATCAGCGCGAGGTAAACCGCTGCGTTGGCCTGCGAGCCGGAATGGGGTTGCACATTCACATAATCTGCGCCGAACAGTTTCTTAGCGCGATCAATGGCCAGTTGCTCCGCGATATCCACATACTCACACCCACCGTAGTAGCGCTTTCCAGGATAACCCTCCGCGTATTTGTTCGTTAAAACAGTACCTTGCGCCTGCATGACACGTGGACTGGTATAGTTTTCCGAGGCAATCAGCTCAATATGCTCTTCCTGGCGCTTTTCTTCTTGTTGTATGGCCTGCCAGAGTTCGTCGTCATATCCTTGGATGGTCATGGTTTTTTCAAACATGGACTGGGGTAACTCCTCACTTAATGGATGTAGCGCTGGGCGCCGGAAAGGACGTTATTATACGCCAGGCCAGGAGAATCCCAAACCCAGACTGACACTGGATTGTTGAGGGAACTTCGCTAAAGAATCGACTCCTGATCCGCCCCTTCTTTCTCGGGAGGCATCAGGTCTTGTTTGGTCACACCCAACATCAGACTGGCGGAAGAGGCGACGTAGATAGAGGAATAGGTTCCTACCACGATCCCTATTATGAGGGCGGTGGAAAACCCGTGTATCAGTTCGCCGCCAAAAATAAATAAGGCGATCAAAACAAGCAACGTGGTTATGGAGGTCATTAATGTGCGGGCTAGGGTTTGGTTGATTGACGTATCGATGACGTCAGCCGGAGTGCCTTTACGCATCTTACGGAAATTTTCACGCACACGGTCGAACACGACGATGGTGTCATTGAGTGAGTAACCGATTACGGCCAACAGGGCGGCGAGTACGGTCAAGTCAAATTCCAAACCGAGAATCGAAAAAATACCTAATGTGAAAATCACATCATGGATCAAGGCCGCAATGGAACCCATGGCAAAACGTCGCTCAAAGCGCACCCACACATAAACCAGGATACAAGCCAGGGCAGACAGCATGGCCAACCCGCCTTTTTCGATGAGCTCATCACCGATTTGTGGCCCCACGAACTCAACCCGTCGCATCTCCACCGGCTTTGATGAGGTCTTTTTCAGGATTTCAAAAAGCGTAGAACTCAATTCTGCAGAGGAAAGCGACTCTCTGGGCGCAATACGCACCAGCACGTCTTTAGAGGTTCCAAAGTGCTGCACCACCGCATCGTCAAAACCGGATTGGCCCAGAGCCGATCGGACCGTATCCAGGTCAGCAGACTCCTGATAACCCACCTCAATCAGTGTTCCACCCGTAAAGTCGATACCCAGATTCAAGCCCTTGCCAGCAATCGAACCAATACATATCAATAGCAAAACGGCCGAAACAATCATGGCTTGCTTGTGCCACTTCATGAACTGGAAGCTGGGGAGTTTACTGAATAGCTGCATAAGGTTTTACACCGATAGTTTTTTCACTTTACGGCCGCCATACATCAAATTGGCCACGACACGAGTGCCGGTAATCGCAGTGAACATGGAGGTGATTATCCCGATTGATAAGGTAATTGCGAAGCCCTTGATCGGACCTGTCCCCAGGGCAAACAAGACGAGTGCTGCAATTAACGTTGTAACGTTTGCATCAGCAATCGTGATGAAGGCCTTACCATAACCTGAATCGATGGCGACCTGAGGCGTAGCGCCATCTCGTAACTCTTCGCGTATGCGTTCAAATATCAACACATTTGCATCCACGGCCATACCTACAGTCAACACTATCCCGGCGATACCCGGCAAGGTAAGCGTAGCCTGCATCATGGAGAGTATGGCCACGATCAGCACAAGATTGAGAGCCAGGGCCAGATTGGCCACCATGCCAAAACCCTTGTAGTAGACTGCCATTAACACCAGGACCAGGCAGAAACCGATAATGACCGAGGCAAAACCCTGATCGATATTTTGCTGACCCAGGCTAGGACCAACAGTACGTTCTTCGACAATCTCGATGGGAGCAGCCAAGGCACCTGCGCGTAACAGTAGAGACAGGTCACGTGCTTCATTCGTGGAATCCAGGCCTGTTATCTGGAATCGACTGCTCAAGCGATCCCGTATAGTCGCCGCATTGATGACTTCTTCAATCTTACGCTTGAATTTTTTGTTTTCGCCATTGACCTTGCGCGTCTCGGTTTTGGATTCGATGAAAACCACGGCCATGCGTTTACCCACATTGTCCTTGGTCCCCTTGAGCATGAGCCGACCGCCCTCGCCATCCAAGGTAATGAACACAGCAGGGCCACCCGAATCCTGATCGATACCAGACTGGGCATTAACGATGTAGTCCCCTGTTAACAGGACACGATTTTGTGCCAGGATGGGGGTACCATCACGGAAATGATAGAGCTTGGTGCCCAGAGGAACATTGCCACGCTCTGCGGCGGCGGCATTGTGCTCATCATTCACCAAGCGGAACTCCAGGGTTGCAGTGGCGCTCAAGATATCCTTGGCGCGTGCCGTGTCTTGCACACCGGGGAGTTGCACCACGATGCGGTCAGTACCCTGTTGTTGAATTACCGGCTCGGCCACACCCAGCTCATTGACACGATTTCGCAGTGTGGTGATATTTTGCTGTAGAGCAAACTTCTTGGTTTCGGCGGCTTCCACATCACCCAAAACGGCAATGATATAGGCGTATTTATCGTCTTCCTGCTCACGGTAAACAACTTTGCCATATTCCTTATCCAGTACGCCTTTTGCCTGATCTCGCGTTTCCACATCTTTAAAACGCAGGGTCACATAGCGTTTACCATCAGCGGTAAATTCTTTTTCTTCTACATCGATACCCAAGTAACGAATCTTGTTCTCACGCAGATGGGTTCGGAATTGATCGTTGTATCGTTGCAGGGCTTGCAGAATAGCGGCATCCATATCCACCTCCATCAGGAAGTGCACACCACCGCGCAAGTCCAGACCGAGATACATGGGCTTGCCATTGATACCTGCCAACCACTGTGGGGTACTAGGAGCGAGATTGAGAGCAACCGTATAGCTGTCGCCCAGGCTCTCCTTGATCTCGTCCTGCATCTTGAGCTGTGTTTCAACATCGCTAAAGCGTACCAGCAGGCCTCGCTCGTCTTTTACCAGCGACTTGGGCGTTACATTATTGCGCTTGAGTACCGCTTCCACTTTACGCATGGTGCCTTCAGTGACTTGGGCATTGCGCACGCCAGAAACCTGGACTGCTGGATCTTCACCATAGAGATTGGGTAAGGCATACAGCGCACCCAACACGACCACGGCAAGGACCAGTAAATATTTCCACAGGGGATTTTTGTTCATTCAGAATCCGTTCTTGCTTTAGGAGCTATTTGTAGGTTCCCTTGGGCATCAGTGAGACGATCGCCTGACGCTGAACCTTGATTTGCAAACCGTCTGCAATTTCCAGGCTGACAAAATTATCGTCCAAGCCCACGACCTTACCCAGCATGCCACCCGTAGTGACCACTTCATCACCCTTGGCAACGCTCTCAGTGAGCTTACGGTGCTCCTTGGCGCGCTTCATTTGCGGGCGGATGAGCAAGAAATAGAAAATGACAAACAGGACTACCAAAGGCAACAGGCCAAGCATATCACCACCGGCTGGGGCAGCTGCTGCTGCTTCTGCATGGGCATCGGAAATAAAGAAAGACATTGAAGCTCCCAAATTTGTGTGTAAAAGACCCGATTTGTGCGCGGATCTTGTCTGATCTGTTCTGAAAATGGGCCGTATTATGCCACATCCTCCCCGCCTTGTGCGCGGCATCGATAAAATTCTTGCACAAACTCGTCAAATCGATGTGCCGCAATGGCCTCACGCATACTACGCATTAACGATTGATAATAATGCAAATTGTGTATGGTGTTCAGCCGCGCCCCCAGTATTTCCCTGGCCTTGTCCAGATAGCGCAGGTAGCTGCGACTATAGTTGCGACAGGTATAGCAGCCACATTCTGCATCCAGAGGACGTGTATCGTGTTCATATCGCTGATTGCGAATACGGACATCCCCGAAACGGGTGAATAAATGTCCATTCCGGGCATTTCGCGTCGGCATAACGCAATCGAACATGTCGATCCCACGTGTAACAGACTCCACTAAGTCTTCAGGAGTTCCCACGCCCATCAAATAGCGAGGTTTGTCTGAGGGCATGGCGGAAACAATGTGATCCAGGATCATGATCATCTCTTCCTTGCTTTCCCCTACCGATAGCCCGCCGATGGCATAGCCATCGAAGCCGATATCCATCAGACCGTTGAGCGAGACCTCTCTCAGGTGCGGGTACATACCGCCTTGTACTATGCCAAACAGGGCATTGGGGTTTCCTTCGTGGGCGTCTTTGGAACGACGCGCCCAACGTAGTGACAATTCCATGGATTCTCTGGCCTGCTTCTCATCGGCCGGATAGGGAGTGCACTCGTCGAATATCATTACAATGTCCGAGCCCAGTTTACGCTGTACCTGCATGGACTCTTCGGGCCCCAGGAATACCTTGTCGCCATTGATTGGTGAGCGAAAAGTCACGCCCTGCTCGGTAATCTTTCGCATATCACCCAGGCTAAAGACCTGGAATCCGCCGGAGTCCGTGAGAATGGGGCCGTCCCAATGCATAAAATCGTGTAAATCACCGTGCCGCGAAATAACTCCGGTGCCTGGCCTTAGCATAAGGTGAAAGGTGTTACCGAGGATAATCTGGGCCCCAATTTCCTTGAGTTCCTCCGGTGTCATGGCCTTTACGGTGGCATAGGTACCCACGGGCATAAAGCTTGGGGTATCCACCACGCCTCGGGTAAATCGCATCTGCCCCCGGCGGGCATGCTGATCTGTGGTCTTTAGTTCAAATTGCATAAGGAAACGCCGATCGTCAAGACAGGCCGCCAACTTAAGGGGCTTTGATCCGATTTGCAAGCCAAAGAGAAATATACTGGCCACAATCCGGGGGATTTGCTAAGTTTAGGGGCTCGGTGCCGGCGGTATATTCGTGGTGCCGAAAAATTTCAAAAGGGAAAAATCGGAGTTGAGAGGGAGAGTTATGTCTGATTCACGAGTTCGTCGAGCTGGCCTGGCCACAGCATCGATTATAGGTTTATGCCTAATCAGTGCCTGCAGTGAAGAAGACTCGTCTGAAAGCGGCTGGAGTACCAGCAAACTCACTAGCGATTCAGAATCATACAATGCCAAGGCACAATTCTCCGGCAGTAACCACTTTGCGGTGTGGCAAAGCGTTGAGAGCAGAGAGGTTCAGGCTGGATCGGAGGATCTCCCCGGAAAAACGGACCACTATACACAATCTGGCCATCTCGACGGCCATATTCACATGCTCGTTAAAGTGAAGCCCATTATCAATATGTCCGTGGGCAGCTCTGGTAATTGGGGTATCGCCAAAACCTGGTCTGATGGAGACGAGAAAAACGAGCGCCGCATTAGTCGGTCCACTACTACCAATGCGGTGGTCGCCACCGATGAAATTTTTGGTATCGGCTTTGAACCTGAGACCAGTATCGCCACCGACAGTGCTGGCCGAGCTGTCGCTATCTGGACTGAATTGAACGCAGGCGTCGTCAATCTGTACTCCTGTACCTATAGCGGCGGCTGGTGTGCTACCAAATCAGCTGTCGATACAGCGACGAACTCCGTGCGAAATCCACAAATTGCCCTGAATAGTAACGGTGACGGCGCAGCGGCATGGGAGCAAAAGGAAAACGGCGCATGGACCATTTATGCAGCAAGTTACAACGTGGGCACTGGTTTTGGAACGCCAGCGCGTATTAGTGGTGACGATGGTGGTGCCACTCTATACGATGCCGGCTCACCCCAAATAGCAGTAAGCGGCACCGGTGTTGTGCTGGCCGTGTGGAAAGAGCTTAAAGCAGACTTCAGTAAATACGCTATTCAAGCACGTCGACAAGTCAGTGGTGTTTGGGAAGCCATTGCGCCAGTGAGCGATGGTCTGGCCAATGTGGACAATCCCAGTCTGTCCATGAACAGCAGCGGTAACGCGGTCGCGAGTTGGGAACAATCAGACTCCCCTATCAACAGCCCCACCGCACCCATGAGTATCTGGGCCAATGTGTACGACGGCTCCGGCGACAGCTGGGGCACCGCACAAGATATTCAGAGCGACCTGGTCGCTACCCCGGTGAAAAATGAAGCCATCCAGAATGCCTTTGACGTGGACGTTGCGATGAACAGTGCAAGTGACGTGATCGCTGTTTGGGTTCAGGAAGAAATTTCTGCGCCATTGGATTTAAACAATTCCAATAACACCAGCACAACTCATATCTGGGCCAACCAATACAGTGCGAGCGGAAGCAGTTGGGGAACGGCCTATCGTCTGGAAAACGGCTCCAGACTGGACGCCATTGACCCACAAGTCCTATACATTACAAGCACCAAGGCCTTTGTGGCCTGGCGGCAATGGAATGAACCCAGAAGCGGTTCGAACTATGCGGTGTATGGTAGAGAATATACCGGCGGCTGGTCCAGCAAAACGCTGCTGGGACAAAGTAGCTCACTGGAATCGCACCGCATAGCAATCGCAGCAAATGGTAGCAATGTGCTAGTGGTCTTTACGGGCGCAGACGGTGGCGCAAGCAGCCAGCTCTATATTCCCTAGCTGATCAGCATGGCATCGCCGTAGCTGAAAAATCGGTATTTGTGTTCTATCGCGTATCGGTAGGCATTCAGAATATTGTCCCGCCCGGCGAAGGCACTCACCAGCATCAATAAGGTGGAACCGGGTAAGTGAAAATTGGTAATCAGGCCGTCTATCACTTTAAATTCAAAACCGGGGTAGATAAAGATATCTGTATCACCGTGAAACGGGGCAAGTCTGCCCCCGAGTGCCGCCGATTCCAGACAGCGCACAACGGTAGTGCCTACCGCTATCACTCTACCGCCGTCACGTTTGGTATTTTCAATCTTTTCCACCAGCTCTTCACCCACTTCCAGCCATTCGCTATGCATATGATGGTCTTCGATATCGTCCACCCTAACAGGTTGGAAGGTTCCCGCTCCCACATGTAGGGTACAACTCCCGCTCTGGATACCTTTGCTGGCAATGCCTTGCATAATTTGCTCATCAAAGTGCAGTCCTGCAGTGGGTGCCGCAACCGCCCCTAGCCTGTCGGCGAAAATGGTTTGATAGCGGCTCTCGTCAAAATCTGCTGCGTCACGCTCTATATAGGGTGGCAGGGGAAGACGCCCGACCTGCTCAAGCAGCTCTATGACCGATTGTTCGCTTTCGAATGCCAGATCAAATAGTTCACCTACACGCCCCAGGACCGTTAACGGGATCTTGTCTTCCAGAATCAGGCGCGACCCGGGCTTGGGCGACTTGCTTGCCCGCACGTGAGCCAGCACACGCTGCTCGCCCATGACGCGCTCCACCAACACTTCAACCTGGCCCCCCGTTTCCTTTTTTCCGTAGAGCCTGGCGTGCATGACTTTGGTATTATTGAAAACCAAAAGATCACCCGGCTGGAGTAGCTCAGGGAGCTGGTTAAACTTGTAGTCAGTTATTTTTCCATCAAAACGACCCAATCCCAGCAAGCAACTTGCAGAACGTTGTTCCAACGGATGCTGTGCGATTAGGTCTTGTGGCAGATCGTAGTGGTAATCACTGGTTTTCATGGCGCGAAGTTTACCAGAATGATGCCTATTTTTTAGATCCACCGGGAAAAAAGCAGAAATGAAAGGAGCATGATGAGCGAATCCCCTTATATTTTTGATGTAAGCAGCCAAGAATTCACCCAGAAAGTCATCGAAAAATCGAAGGAGACACCGGTGATCGTCGATTTTTGGGCGAGTTGGTGTAATCCCTGTAAAATCCTCATGCCGATACTGGCCAAATTGGCCGAAGAATACCAGGGTGCTTTTATACTTGCCAAGGTGGACACAGACAGGCAACAGGAACTGGCAGCCCAACAAGGCGTACGCAGTCTGCCCACAGTGCGGGCCTATAAATTTGGGGTGCCGGTAGACGAGTTCATGGGTGCCATGCCGGAAGGCGATGTGCGTTCCTTTATAGACTCAAATCTCATTACAGAATTGGATAAAACCTATCAAACGGCCGCACAGTCTTTAAAATCAGGTGATGTGGACACCGCAGAGGACATGTTCAGCAAACTGTATGAAACCGAAAGCAGTAACAAACAGGCCGCCATAGGCATGGCCTTGGTGCACATCGCCCGTCAGCGATTTGAGCAAGCGAAAGACCTGCTGACTCATTTACCCATTAATTTTCTGGAAGACGAGGATGTGCAGGCATTGTTGTCTCGCATCGAGTTTGGCGCGGCCATAACCGGCGCACCCAGCAAGTCACAATTGGAGGCAAAGGCAGAGAACAGCGAACAGCGCTATCAGTTAGGTGCCTATTATGTGCTGGACGGAGACTACGAAAACGCGCTGGCCAGTTTCCTTGCGGTATTACAGACCGACAAGAACTACAAAGAAGGTGCCGCTCGCACTGCCATGGTGTCTATTTTTAAGATCCTGGGTAACGGTGGCCCCATCGTGAATCGCTATCGAGCGAAGATGGCGAGTTTGCTTCACTGAACAGTGCTTAATGATACCAATTTAGTCCGATAGATAGCTCTTCCTCTTTAACGAAGAACTTGGTTTTTTTGGCTTCGATAAGCAGGCTAAGTGTAGGCGTGAGTGCAACCCCTTGTGTGATCGTTAGTCCACTCTCTATCATGTCCTTATCAAGCACATTCTGAAAGTAATAAGCATCCAGATGTATCCGCCACATAGAAAAAGGTTCAGCAATAAATCCGACAGATAGCCCAGGCGACGCGGCGTATCCATCTCCATATGCGCTGGATGCACTAAGCTTGGCATTGAAAAATGAATAGATCACCCATTTCTCACTCTCGGTAAGATCAAACGAAAGCCCAGCACCTGTACGTGCGCCATAAATACCGCTTGATTCCAGCTGTGATAACGCCTGTCTTTGCCAGTCCAAAAGAACATTCCAGGAGAAATGATTAAAAAAGGAGTCTCGTGGTTCCAGGGAGGTTAGCTCTATCAATTTCACATGCTGAAGTTGCAATCCTCCTTTCTCCTGTTCATATCGAGCAGCAATATTGAAAAACCCCACTGCTGCAGTTCGTGAATAGCCTTCACTGGGGTCGATCAAGCTATGATAAGCAGGTTTCCAGGCCAGTTCCAAAAAATTGTTATCGCCAACACGGCCGCCTTGTAGCCTCATGCGGGCGGTCTTGTGTCCTTGCTGTGGTTGACGGTCAGGCGCAGGAATGTCCAGTGCTTCACTTTTAACACCCAGCTTACTCCGAGTGAGAAGAATTTCCCGTTCCGCCTGGTTCAGTTTTCCATCATCAAATTTATCAACCAGACTGAGTTTTTGATATCGTAGAAAGTCACTTGCCAGATCGAGTACCTTAGCCTGTCTCTCCGGGTGCAAGCTATCCAACTCACGCTTTGCACTATCCACCACACCATTTGAGTAAATGTGATTAGCCAATCTATTTTCGGCATCATTGAGTTGTTTGCGCCTGAATCGAATTTCTCGCGCCTTGGAAGGATGGAATGTTACCTTTGAAATCAATCCTCGCCTTTGTAGCAGCGAAAGGGTGTCGACCGGGATAGTCCAACCAGTAAAGTTGTCGGTTAAGGGCTTATCCGGAAAGGCAACATCCAGCAATGATAGCAAGTGATAGGAGCAGTTCTCGGTAAAAAAATAGTACTCAAAATAGCTGGGACCGATTTCGTACACATACAACAACACCCAATCCAGTTCCTCGGGTGACAACTTTAGTGTGTATTCCCAAATATCTCGATTTTCCATCTGAGAGTATTCGCGCAACTTGGTGTAATAGGGGATGACAGAAAATTTTCCGGGAAAGCCTCCCGATAGTCCCCTAAATGCGTAGTTAAATGAACCGACATTAGGATCGACTTGCGCCGCGTAGTTAATACTATAACCCAGCATTCTTGTGGCGCGGGTTTGGCCCTTTTTGTCGATGCGAAGCAGGGTATGGCCAAACATGGAAGAAGGCCCATTGGGGTGAGACGCGGGAAATATCACAGTCGCCGTGTCGCCTTTCATCAAGCTGCGGTAAAGCTCATAGTCTTCGCATTTTTCCGTCTTGATTCCAAACGCTTCCAAATCCAGTTGTTCATTCAACCACCGGAAACGGGCCACAAATCGACATTGCGATATATGTTTTGTAGGCTCAATCAAGACTGGGGAATAAAAACTGGCCAGCGTCGCTTCCAGCTCCTTGGCAGAATCAGTCTTTCCCAGATCGGAAAGGAAGAAATGAGCATCATCCACCTGGCTAACAACGCCAGAAAGACCCTTTTGATAACGCCCAAGCGCCTGCCACATGGGCGCTTGAGCCAGTTTTTTTTCTCTGGCCTTCATGATTAGTGCATTCAAGGGATGAGCAGATGAAGACGAAGCCTTTACTGCTTCATCGAATCGGGATTCTTTAAAAAGCGCCTCAATACTGTTCGTCTTCTCAACGGCGTAGAGCGTAGAAATATGAATGAACACGCCAGCCATCAAAAAGAAAAAGCGAAATAGATTCAAAGAAAGAAACCGCACACTAATACTCCACAATTGGAGCTCAGTTTATAATGAAAAATCCCCGATAAGCAAAGCCTATCGGGGATTACAACCTTTAGAAAGGTACAGGTCTATTGGATGTAGACCGAGAGAGTGTTGTCTTTCCGTAAAACTTCATCCAATGCCGAGAGCATTTGTTGGGCTTCTACGCCAGAATCCAATGCAATAGACTCATAATTCTGCTGCGTTAGCTTATAGAATGAATCTCTGTCTTGCTCTGTGATTTTCATGATCACTGCCAGTGACTCCAGATAGTCTCCCTGGCCTTGTGCCATATCCACAGAGAGGCTATCACGATTCGAG
>Ga0224501_10002169_pt1 | contig 15348 bp, 19 predicted proteins | sample SF_Oct11_sed_USG_4_FD_169105 | JGI IMG/M metagenome (GOLD analysis project Ga0224501, IMG submission 169105) | Sediment microbial communities from San Francisco Bay, California, United States - SF_Oct11_sed_USGS_8_1 | ecosystem: Environmental > Aquatic > Marine > Sediment | place: USA...
TAGCGTCAAGATATGTAAAGTTCGCGTGAGGAGCAGAAACCATCATCGCATCGAATCCCTTGGAATCTGGGACAACTGCCAAGGGTAGGAAATTTGATGCGACTTGCCATGTGCTGTACATTTCGTTAGCATCGTAATGTCTGATGAAAGCAGATAGTTTGACCAGATATTCCCATCCGTTAGTCCAGTTTTCGCTCTCAAGAATTAGCATGACAAAGGGTGATATGAGTTCAGACGTGGTGGGATCGGTCATGGTTATATTTCCTTCGTATTTGTCAAGCGTTAAATCTGCCCAACTCTGAGGTCTAGGCAAACCTTCACTGATGAGGTGATCCTCGTTGTACATTACTCCTAAGCCGTACAAACTTGCTGCGTACCAACGCGGAGTGCTTTGGCTTAAATCAACCAAGGGGCAGGAGTAACAGGTTTCGTCTATTTCATCATTGACAAATGGGGTTGCGTTATAAGCAAGCAGAGCACTGCCTGCCTTTTCAAAGAGGGAGAGTGGCCCGCCCCACCAAATTTCTGCGTTAGGCTTCCACGGAGCGGTTGTTGCCTTTTCGTACGCGATTTGCGGGTCAGTTCGTGTCAGCGTAACCTCTACGGGACGCCCGTACCATTCTTTGAAGTCGGCTATCACTTCGTTTATCATCTGGTCTGGTTGATTGTGAAGAATATGGAGGCGTGGGGGGTGAGGTACGACGTAAATGTAATAACTTGCGCTCACTATGCTGACCGCAAAGATTCCGGCTATAACAACGACAAAGATAGTGGAAATGGATAATTTCAGTGTATGTGAGCCTCCTTGACAGTGCAACCATACAAAAGAATTACGTTAATAGTTTTCGGTTAAAGAACCTCAAAAACCACTAGTATTTTGCTTTTCCCTCTAACGGTGGAGATATCATCCGCAGACTCCCTTCATTTTGTCTTAGATGCCCCCTTTAGTCACGTCTAAATATGAAAACCTGTCAATACTACAAGGCACTAATAGCAATGCTTGGAGTGAGTGAGATGGGCAAACGTATGGAAAGATGGATTGCCTGCCTGATGGTTGGACTGGATGAGCATGTTGATGAGGAGACACGAGCCAAATTGTTGGAGCAATGCGGGCGACAATGCATATCTCAGAGCTTCATCAAGAAGGCTCAAGGCATTTACCAGAAATCGGAGAATATAGATGAGTTTCTAGACAAGTTTGGGAAAATCTACAAGCACCTACATAGAGAAGGAGACAAGATCTACATTGTCTACCCCAAATGTTACTGTTCGTTCGTGAACAAAATTCTCCCAAGCAATCTCTCGGCAACATACTGCAACTGCTCTCGAGGATGGGCGAAGGCGTTGTTTAAGGGAGCTTTGGGAAGATCAGTTGAAGTCATCATGGAAAAATCAATTGTAAAAGGAGATAAACAGTGTAAGTTCCAAATCGTTTTATAAATGCGTGCGATCTTTGACACAATGGTTAGACCAAGATCTCTTCACTTATTTTTACCCTGCCGTTTTCGATGAGTATTCCCTCTTTCTCTAAAAGGTTCCTTCTTGATTCGGCTCCTTTTTTCTCTCCTCCGAATCCGCCATCAGATTTGACAACACGGTGACATGGAACTACGGGTGCAAGCGGGTTCTTATGTAAGGCATTGCCGACAGCCCGGTAAGCATGTGGTTTACCGATTTTTTGAGCTATTCTCTTGTATGTGCTAACCTTTCCCTTCGGGATCTTGAAAGTAGCAACTAGGACCGCTCTTTCGAATTCCGTCTTATTCCCTAAGAAACTGATTACGTCTTCCTCGCTTTTGACCTCCTCTTTCTTCATACACCATCCCTTCTACAACACACATCTAGACCCCGTTTTTAAGTCTTAGCACGCGCATGTGTAGCATCGGAATTCCCTAGATTCCATCTGAACCCTACGCTTTTGGTTGAATTTGAGTATATCGCTGATATCTATGGTAAACCGATGTTTCGTAAGAGAAAGGAGAAGTAGAAGAATACTGTAAGAATTGGGGAATTTTGCTTTTCACCCAAACATTTGGGACGTCACCCGCAAACCCCCTTTATTGGACCAAAAAGGGGCTGAACATTCATATGAAAAATAGTACTATGAGTGTGCAATAATCGTGGCACGCCTTATACAGAAGGGCTCAGAAACGATTGGCAGGTCAATTATAGAAACAAGGCAGTATCACACTCGCTACCTAAGAGCCATCAACAGTCCTTTGAAGAGAGAGATTCTCAGAGATCTGAAGAAAGGTTGTGCAACCATTGAAGATCTCCAATCGAGCACGGGTTAGACAATGACACTCTGAAAAACCATTTGAGAGTGCTAGAGCATGTTTCTGCATAGAGAAGGCTATTAAGCAGTGGAAGTTGGTCTACAAGCTCACGCAAGAAGGTAGAGTTGTTGACTAGGAATAAACTGCGCGCGCGTGTGGATGGATTGCGATGAGATTTCCAGAAAGAGTCTACACTACTGAAGAGGTGAAGAAGGCTGTGGGCCTCATAAGAAAAGGCTATAAGCACAATCTGAAAGTAAACGGAAGCCCAGATTTCAGGAATAAGACGGAAAAGGCTTTAGAGTTGATAAAAACAGCTGAATACTACGATTTCCTACGAACCTACATCAGACAGATCCGAGAAATCGACGGTCTAAGTCAGCTCCGCGAAGCAGAGGTAGCTATTTGGGCAAACAAATACGCGGTTGCTGACCCAATCGAAGCTGCCGGTTTCATTATACAGAAGGCGCAACAGATGAAAGACTTCATTGAAGGAAGACTTTACTATGAAACGGCAGAGGTGCGAGCAGTTAGAAAGCGCATCGAATTCTTGGAAACGTTGAGAGACAGGAGTAAGGACAAAGCCATAAAGAAAGAATGTGAAGAAAACTTGAAAAGATGGACTGAAACCACGTTCCCATAACAGTTGTTGAAACGCCCAAAGAAGCTAAAGAGCTCATAGAAGTTGGCTTTGAATACGTCAATGACATAGACGGCAAACACCTGTACAGGAAGCGAAAGACATGACCCAAGAGTTCGAGGGAATTGTTACAACTTCGAGGGTCTAGCTTTTCTCTCGAACTGTTTCTCGTAGATTTTCCTAACTCTTTCAATGGTGTCAGCTTCTTCTGGGTCTTTATCGTCTCGAATCCTAGTTATTCTGGCAAACCGCAACGCCATTCCACTCCTGTACTTAGGACTCTTCTGAATTTCATTGTACGCTACTTCAACGATGATTCGAGGAGTAACTACCACTTTTCCCCGATCTTCTCTAACCGCTAACTTTTTCAAATGCTCAGTCATCAGTATGATTTCCTTATCAGTAAGCCCCTTGAACGTCTTGCCCACCATCAAAAATTCTTCACTCTCAGCATCTCGCGCCGCCAAGTAATAGTCTGAAAGCCATGCATGTCTTCTTCCATACCCATATTCCGCAGCAACAATAACCAAATCTAGAGGCTCCAGTGACTCTTTGATTTTGAACCAGTGTTTGCCTCTGACTCCAGGCGTGTATGCGCCGTCCAACCTCTTAGCCATCAGCCCCTCGTGGCCTTCATTTAAGGCTTCTCTCAGAAACTCTTCCGCCTCCAGACGTTTCCTAGTGATCAGATGCTTTGCCAACAATATGTCTCCCGCAATTTTTTCCAGCTTTTTCCTTCGTCCGATGTAGGAATCGTCAGCTAGGCTTTGGCCATTGAGGTATATGAGATCGAAGAGATAGAGTTTCACAGGAATTTGTTTAACCATTTTCTCTACGTCGTGAACTCTTCGAAACCTTCTCATGAGGTGTTGAAATGGCAGTGGATTACCGTCTTCTCCTACCGCTATGACTTCGCCTTCCAAAATGGCTTTCTGGGCTTTCACTTCCTCCTGAACTGATTGCATCACTTCAGGCAAGCTGTCTGTCACATCAGTTAATCTGCGACTGTAAATTCTAACTTCGTTATTTGATTTGTGAATTTGGATGCGGGCACCATCCAACTTATATTCAAAAGCTGTCTTTCCGCCATGTTCTTTGAGGGCTTCATTCACGTTTTCAGCCATTTGGGCTAGCATAGGCTTGATAGGCCTGAAAATTTGAAACTCTAGTTTTAAGATACTTTCTATGCCTTTAGCCTTAGCTATAACGGCAACTTCTGCAATGTCACCAGTTAACATGCTTGCCTTCCGAACAACGTTGTGAGGAATGTTGAAGGCTTTGGAGACGGCGAGTTCCATTAACCCCTCATGAAAACCTGTTCTCATTTCGCCGATAATAATCTTGATTATGTATTTGGCTTCTAATGGTGTGGTTTGTCCCAGCAAGGTTTCCAGCAAGCGTTCTTTCCGTTCTCTTGAACCGCAGCCTGTCGTTTCAGCTATGGCTTCTAGGTTTCGTCTCACCTCAAGAATTGTCAATGGTTTTTCAATAAGCATAGTTTGTCTCCGAATTTTGCTTGCTTCGAAAACGGTTTTTGTTGCTGCTCCTATGTCACCTGTTCTGCTGAAGGCGTCTGCGAAGTCTTTCCAGTTCACGTTTGTTAACCGTTTGATTATGCCACTAAGCGTTGCCCAACTAACCTCAAGGGTCCTTGAATCCCATTTGGGGAATGCTCGACCGAGAATCATGGATGTTGCAGGTTCCACCTCATCTAGGTCTAAGTGTTTTAGAAAATCTGCTACTAAATTAACCATCAATATGCGTTTAGAGGTAGCTTCCAGCTTCTCGCAAAGCTCAGTTAAAGCCTGAAAGTCTGTTCCCATGACTTTTACTTATGCACTTTTACTACGTAAAGGTTGCCACACAACAAGAAAAATTATTGACTAACGTTTTCGGACGATTCACATGGTTGAGAGTTTATTCTTTACTTCCTTTATCTTCTTTTTTAGTTTCGCCGCCTTTTTCTTATCTTTTAATGCCTTATAGCAGTCTAACGCGTATTCTAGTGCGCTTAGTCCGAAGCGGTCGTAGCCTATTTCGAGCGAGATGTCGGCTGCTTTGAGGAAACGTTCAACCGCCGTGTTGAAATCTTTTGTCATAAAACTGCATTCAGCTGCCTTGAATAACGTGTAAGATGCGTCGAACAGGTTGCGAGCCTTTTCGTACAGCTCGGCGGCTTCAAGGAACTTGTCTATTGCCTCCTTGTGTTTTCCAGTGTCGGCTAAGGCGGTTCCTTCCCTATGAATCTTTATGGGGTCTTTCTTTTCAATGGTTTCATCGCCACTACTCATGTTTTTCCCTCGCTACATCACGCTATAAATTGTTATGTTACGGTTTTTAGGTTTTCTGTCTTTGTAGGAAGCAACATAGTTAAAAAAATCATAACTCATAATTGGTATGATCATAGCTTTTTGAGGAAGTTGAATATGACCATGCATGCATTAAATATGTGAAAAAAAATGGACTGAAGTATGCCCGAAATTAGACAAACAGAGCTGACTGAATGATATGCATGCTTAATGCTACATTGAGATTGTTTCATGTCTCTCCGGAACGTACACTTCAGTTATTCCCGAAATTTTTTCGGAAAGAAGTTGCGCTTGCTCCACTTCTCCGTGAACAAGAAAGGTTCTCTTAGGCTCCAACGCCTCTACTAGTTGAACGAGTTCCCCTTGATCAGCATGGCTAGAAAGTTCAATCTGTTTCACTTCTGCTTGGACAGAAATTTTGTTCCCTTTTTTGATGAGTTCCCCTTTTTCTTTGGCAATTTTCAGTGGGCTTTCTGGGGGAAGATAACCTGAATTTATGACAACGGAGTTGTCTTCGTCTGCTGCCCATTCAGTTAACAAGCGAAGACTTGCACCTGCGTGACCGAAACCTGAGGTGCAGATGACTATAGCGGGCTCCCGGATCTGACCAGTTCGGTGAAGTTGCTTCACATGTCGGTAGTCAAAAGGTTGCTTTTGTTGTTGGATTTCTTGTGTAAAGAACTGTTTATAATCGTTGAAGTATCCTGTGATTTTGTGTGCTAGCGGGGATATTGTGTAGACATTGTAGTTCGGTAGGATTCCGTCCTCCATAGCCTGGTCGATTCTTTTAGCCATTTCTTGACTTCGGTGGAAGGCGAATGCAGGGATCAAAACGTTTCCTTTTCTCTCAATTGTGCGGAGAATTTGTCTGAAAAGCTGGTCGACTAATTCGTTTCTCGGCAGTCGAACTTTTCCGCCATAAGTTGACTCGATAATCAATGCATCAGGTTTTTGTGGGAGCTTCTCTGGTTTGCTTCCTTCCAAAATTTCAGTGTCGTGAAGACAAAAATCCCCCGTATACAAAATTTCTTTTCCCTCAACATGGATGCTGGTCATTTTCGCCCCGGCAACATGCCCTGCTGGATACAATTGGATTGACATTCCAAGCAGGGCAACAGAATCTCGGATCCACCAAGATTTTTTGATATTGTCTGCATCCTGATTGTTATAGGAGAAGTGGTTTCCATTCATGTTCTGAATTTTTATCATGTCGCGTAGGAGATCGGTAGTGACATCACGGGTTATCCTAGATCCAATTATCACTGGATTCCCTCGAGAGAGGCTTAAGAGATTTCCGGAGTGATCTAAATGAGCATGGCTGATGATTATTGCATCAAAATCCTTCGGAAACTGATCGGAAACTTTTTCTCCGACCTTGATGCCGTAGTCTAATGCAATCTTCCCATACTCAGTTTCGATTGCGATGCAGGAGCCACCTACTTCTCGGACTCCTCCAAGGAAATGAATTCTCATACGTGTACCTCCTTCGTTCTTTAAAACGTTGATTCTTCTTGAAAATCGGATGAAATGCTCCGACTCGAAGACGGTCACACTAAGAAACTGTGCTAGACCAAACGTTCTACCGCATCATCACAATAAGAGGCGGTATATTAAGTTATTGATTGGTCATGCATACATGGACTCGGCTGTTTTCACGGTTTGCCAACTTGCATGTATGTATGAATCGTTACACTTTACGCCTAGAAGTTTTTGTCTAAATCCGTTACCATCAATTTTTGTTAAAGTGCCTAGACAGGTATCCAAAAGTCTAAAATTCCTTTCCTAACCAGATAGAAGTTGGGTCGAAGACCATTTGCCTATCACCGTACGACGAGCAACAATCAAGGATTTGGAAACGCTTTATAAAATTGAAAGAGAATGCTTCACTTTAGAGGCATTCACAAAACAGCACATAACCTTTCTTCTAGAAAACCCGCATAACATCAGGTTAGCCGCGTGGAAGAACAACGAGATTGCAGGCTTCATCATCGGCTTAATTCAGAATTTCAACAAAACAAGAATTGGCCGTGTATATACATTGGACGTTGCAGTTAAACACAGAAGAAAAGGGATTGGGCTGAAACTTCTTAACGAGCTTGAACAAGTGTTCATCGAAAAAGGTGTTAAGAACTGTTATCTTGAGGCCCGCACAGACAACATGGCAGCACGGGAACTTTACCGCAAACACGGATATACGAAAGTTAAACACTTGAAAGACTATTATTCCAAAGGGATTCATGGAACTTTACTGGTAAAGAAGCTGCTTTACGGGGTTCAGTAATGAGCGTTAGACCGTATTTTTCATGCATTAATGATACCTTCGCTGAAATGTTTCCAGAGGGGCGCGCGCACGGAATCCATGAAAATTCTTCCTGATCGAAATTCTATTTTAAAAAGTTTATTTACTCCTCTAGAAGCATTCTGAAACCAGTGATTGTGAGTATAAAGGGGGCTAAAATGTATTCATTTACGGAGAAATTTAGGAAATCATCTTTTGTTTCATTAATCTCAGTTTTCGCAGCCTTTAACGTGATTTGTGATTCATTGATGAGCCTGCCTTTACCATTTTCGGGTGTTTGGTACAGTTGGATTTTTATAGCTACGCCTATTAGCGGAATATTATTGGGTCCATGCGCTGGTTTTCTCTCCAGTTTAATTGGAGTAATTGTTGGTCATTCTATGGTTTTCCGAGGGCCTGAGGAATTTCTTTTTACGTTTGGTGCGCCGATCGGGGCGATGATTTCAGCTCTTCTCTTCAGAGGTAGATGGAGAGAAGTTTTAGTTTACTATTTAGTTTTGCTTGGATCCTTTTTTATTACACCAGTTGCATGGCAGCTTCCGTTGTGGGGTATGTGGGATGTATTTTTTGCCTTTGGCTGTCTTCTTACGGTTATTGTTGCGATTCAGAAATGGAAAAATATATGGAACACTAGAGCTAACACCAAGCTTCTCTACATCCTTGCGTTATGCGCCTTTATTGGACTAGAAGCTGACGTTTTGTTTCGCATATTCATTTTCGTACCTTGCCAGACTTACCAATCAATTTATGGTTTCAACGTGTTGGATCTACAATCTATTTGGGGCATGGGTGCCGTTGAAACGCCAATAAAAGCGGCGTTGTCCACGCTAATAACCGCTATCATGGGTCCACCAATAATCATGGTTGTCCGAAAAACGGGTTTGGTGTTTGTTAAAGATTAGAAACTGGAGAAAGCGTTCTATAGATTACCTTAGCTATTTTCTTAGCTTTCTGTAACGAATCATTTCGACTACTTTCAGTCACGATGGAACATAGAGGCTCTCCCTTCTCAATCACGGTTTTCGGAAATGGAATGTCTCTAACTTCTTTGAAAATTGTTAAATCAGGCACTATCACTTGTTTAGGAGCAAACAAAATCAATCGAGTGCTAAAGGTAAAATTTTTCCTTCGCACCGTTGGGAGGGACCCATGTAAACATGCGTTGACATGTGCCTTCACCAAATTTATTCCAAGTACTCGTTCAACACACTCTAGAGTCCCTTGAAATCGAGGGTTTATCTCTATTACATAGGGTACATTTTCCTTAGAAATTACTAAATCAATACCGTTAGAGCCTATAAGACCGAAATGCAAAGCAATTTTTCTAGTAATATGTTCACACTTTCCTGAAATTAGGTTGGCAGAATGAAAGGGGACAATATTTCCACAATATCCAAATGGCTCACTTTGAAATGTATAAGGCACTCCTATCAACTGTTCGTTTATCGTCAAAATTTTGACAACGTTATGAGAAGCAAGAAAAGATATGCTGATGTGAGCTCCAATGACATGTTTTTGAATCAAAATGTTATCGTCAAACACTAAAACTTCTTGAAATGCTCGCCTCAGTTCTTGCGGGCTCTTAGCAATTCTAATGCCAATTCCTCCGAAACCTCTTGAAGGCTTTAGCACCACCGGATATTCAATTTCTGCAGCTATCTTTATTGCCTCCTTAACATCTGTAACTATTGCTGTTTCAGGATGCGGAATTCCTAAATGTTTGAGTTCTTCAAAAAATTTCGGTTTTTCACGGACATTTTTGACAGTTTGGGATGAATTCCCCAAAATTGGAACCAAATCGTTCAATTCGCAGAAAATGTCAAAGTAATCATCTAATCCTGAGGAAAGCAAAACGGCATCTATCTCGTTTTCTTGCAGTAAAGACTTTGTCAATGGGAGAAAGGCTTCAGGCTTGAAGTCTAATTCGAAACGTCCGCAACTTTTTGCGGGTTTTTGGCGTACTATGGATTTATATTTGATGCAAATATGCTGTAAATCGAGGTCGCCAAAATAATCTGCAGCATAAACCTGGTAGCCTGCTCTTTTCGCCGAGCTAGCTAGGGAAACTAGGTCAATTCCAATTGCTAAAAGACTACGAACATCGGAGTTGAACATAGTTACCTTCCTCATGAATTAACAGTTTCTTTAATAAATAAATGAAAGCTATGATCACGGAAAACATTGCAAAGTCTATGCTTCTAACCTAGCAAAAATGCAATGAAGCTTATCTTTGTGCTTTTTCTCATAAGGAACGGTTTGTTCTATGAACCTTGTTTTGGTATTTTCACTGTTCAGGTTGAATATCGCTTCAACTATATGGTTTATGATAAAACGCTTATCGACAAGCTCTCCATCTGCGTTGTTTAAACCTCGGCAGCATGAAATAATTCTTATGATAGTACAGTTGGGCGAAGGCGTCTCAACCTCAAAAGGATAAAGTCTGCACAAAATCGGTCTCACATCATAGATAGCACATTCATAAGAACGCTTTTCACGGTTGAACTTGAGAAAAATGCATGAGCCATCTTTCTTATTTCTCAGGCAGCCGTACGGAGTAACCACGCTTTCATATCTCCCATTTTGCACAGGTCCAAGAAAACTTTCTGTCTTGTAGCCCGCTTGTTCAATTTGCTCGATGTCTCCTCGGGTAAGGTTTGGTCCACCTAACTCACAGCAAAAAGTGGCGCATTGTTTACATTTGAATCGAAGATTCTTTTGGTAGACCGTTATATTCGTAATCTGCCTAGTTACTGGGTCTAGAATGATTCTGGCAACGTTTTCGCCTAACTTCAAGCATGAACATCCTACGTTTGCACTTTGGCTATTAGTGTTCAAGTTCTTTTTAAGCTTCATCGGGGTCGGTTTAATCTTTCTAATTTTCTCAGTTCATTGAAACATACGAAGTTCCTGAAAACTTTTTTTCCATAACTTTTTTAAGAACGAAACATCGAGATATGAACCCGTTTTGACGTTTCAGGAGATCTAAACGCTGATTAAACTAAAAGCAAGACTAATTACTATTCCAGTGGGTAAACGTCTGGCTCTGTTGCATGAAGAAGACGCGAAAAGAAGCGGCATACTCTCTCACAACCGAGTGAAAATCAATCATAGAAAACAAACTACCACGGCGTTCACGGAGACTACAAACACATACCTTCAACCAGGCGAAATCGGCATCACTAAAGAACTGCAAGAGGAACTCAAAATCAAGGACGGCAACCTCGTCTCCGTGTCATCCGCAAAGATACCTGAATCCATCAAACACATTCACAAAAAGATGAGAGGACAGACACTCACAAAAGATGAAATCTACAACGTAATAAACGACATCGCCAACCACAAACTAAGTGAAATAGAAATCACAGAGCTTCTCATGGCAGAAGAGTTTCACGGCTTAAACATGGATGAAATCGTATACATAACAAAAGCCATGGTTGACACCGGAACTACAATTGACTTCGGGCGTCCATGCTACGACAAACACAGTGTGGGCGGAGTGCCTGGCAACAAAGTGACGCTTCTTATAGTTCCAATAGTGGCAGCTGCAGGCTTGTTGATTCCAAAAACTAGCAGCCGCGCGGTCACTAGTTCTTCAGGCACCGTTGATACCATGGAAGTGCTTGCGGACGTAGAGTTTACTGCAAGTGAACTAAAAGAAATAGCGTTGAAAGCAGGAGGTGCTATTGCTTGGGGCGGCAAATTGGGTATCGCTCCGGCAGACGACATCCTAATTCGAGTTGAGTATCCCCTCAGCATCGACCCCACAGGACAGATGCTCGCCAGCATCATGGCTAAGAAACTCGCAGTTGGAGCTGACTGCGTGGTAATCGATATCCCAGTTGGGATAGGGGCAAAGGTTGAAAAGATAGAGGACGCTCGAAAGCTCGCTCAAAGTTTTGTGGAACTGGGTAACCGTTTCAATGTGCAAGTTCAATGTGGAATAACGTATGGTGGACAACTAGTAGGACACTCGGTGGGACCAGCTTTGGAGGCTCGTGAGGCTCTCTTAGCATTACAAGGGAAAGGACCAGCAAGCTTAATTGAAAAATCAACCGCGTTAGCTGGTATACTCCTTGAAATGGGAGGCGTTGCGTCACCGAATGAAGGAAAAGAGATGGCTAAAGAGATTCTTTTTTCCAGGAAGGCACTGAAGAAAATGAAAGAAATCATCGAGATACAAGGAGGAGACCCTAAAATCGAACCTGAAAAAATCCCAATTGGAGAACACAGCATCGCTTTAAGAGCCCCTTGTGATGGTTTCGTAACGAACGTGGATAACGCGGCAATAACCGCTATCACCCGTGCATCGGGTGCTCCAATCGAGAAGGGGGCTGGTGTTGCTTTACGTTGGAAAAGAGGATATAAAGTGAAAAAAGATGATGTACTGCTTGAAATCTATGCTGAACAAGAATCTAAGCTCGCTGAAGCGTACAACGTGGCGTTAAGGACAAACCCCGTTACCGTTGAAGGAATGTTGTTACATAGGATTCCAGAACAGTTTAGAAAAGTGGCGTATAATTCGAATTAGAAGCGTATATGTTAAGATGCTTCTTTGATGAGCTTGTCTGTTTCTTTGATCCATCTACGAGTTATTTTTTGTGAAACCCTTATCTTTGCTGACAACACTTTGGCCGAGGTCTTAGCCAAATCTTCAACCATACCGACCCCTGATCTCTCTAATCGTTCTGTCCTTTTAGGCCTTATTCCTTTTACCATTTTAAGTTTGACAGATGATTCGACGATTGCCGTAGGAGTTGATGTGACTAGAGGTGTAGGTTAGGGCGTTAGTGGAGTTGGCACAGTTTTACCCGGTCTCATCAGATGACCCAGCCCAACGAAGGCTAAACCCAAAACCATCAAGACTGATGGTATTATTGCTTCAATTTCTGGAGGAACCAGATAGCTCTGAAAAAAAGCTGATAAGATGAGGCATACAAGTGCGCCACTGTATAAAACGTAATCTGACCTCATGTATTTTCCTCTTGTAGCCACTTCATCTAAAGAAGTTCAGTTAATTTCTCTAAAGTCTTCGATGGTTGGCAACTTATCTTTTAATCCTATCAGCATACGATAAGGTAAATAAGACAAACAATTGAAACTCTGTTCAAGAGGGTCGAAGAAAAGTTGACTTCTCAAATGCTGTGCAAAGTTGAACATAAAATGGTTGAGTTGAAGGCAAGAGTTAACACTCTTGATCCGATTAGAGGAAAAATAATCGATTTAAAGGCTCATCATATCGGAACGTTCAAGCAGGTTGACGTTTACTTTGAGGTTCCGGAGGGAAGGTTAAAGCTTCGAGAAGTAGAAGGCAAAAACACGGTGGAACTGGTTTATTATAAAAGAGAAAATGTTTCGGGGCCAAAAAGAAGTGACGTTTTCATTCTCGAAGTTCAGGAGCCAGCAGTTTTTAAGAGCTTGCTTGAAAAAGTTTTGAAAACCGGGGTGACTGTAGAAAAGTTGAGGGAAGTTTATCGATACCAAGGAACACAAATACATTTAGACACTGTTAAGAAACTTGGAGTTTTCGTTGAATTTGAAAGAGAGACAACCGCTGATCTACAAGCAATCAGAAAAAATCAGCAGACTTTAAAAGGGTTGATGAAAAAACTTGGAATAAAAACTGAAAACCTGGAAAAACTGTCGTATAGCGATCTTATTCAGAAATGTAACCAGAAATAGGTTTAATCATACATGCAATGGTTGAAGGAAAACAGAGGGCTTTCTTCTCAGATTTAGCACCAAAAGAACTGCGGGGAATTGCCTTGGGAACTTTTCACCCAGTTATCGGGTTGGCAACTCCGCCATCAGGCATAATCGCAGACACGCTTTGGAGGTACGTCAAACCCACTGCAACCTTTCTCTATGGTTCAGTCTTGGAGGCTTCTGACCAACGTTGCTGGCGTTAAAGAAGGTAAGGTGAGGTCAGCATCGGAGTGTAGACGTACTTCATTTTCATTTTAATTCTGGGATTGAAGCCATTTCTTCTTCCTTAGTAATTTCGGTGGGTGGTTGCTCTACTTTTTGCGAGAGAAAGTTTATCGCTTCAAGCATATTTTTTGCTAGCGTTAGAAGGTTGACTGATATCAGAATCGCCAGAAAAGCTGTGAGATTAGCCACAATGTTTACCATATTCCCCTCTAGGGACATGCTTAGAGTAAGGATGCCTCCTTCCAAGGCATAAATGAAGTATATTATTAGAATTATCGCTTTTGCGACGTTAAATGCGTGTTGAAAAATTGTTCCAGATGAAAGTTGGTTTACAACCGCGAAGCAGATGATTATTGCTGCAAAAATGTAAAAGAGGTTTTCGTATCTGGAAAAGTATGGATCAAATTCGGAAGGAAGGTTTTCAGTAGGAAATGTTGAGAACAGAAGCGTTGGCAACACATAGTAGAGAAAAAAAGTGATAATACCTATTATGGTTGCCTTAAAAACTCTTGGCTTAATCCTCTCTGCAAACGTTTCCTTTCCCTTTTTTTCAGTCACTAACATCACCCCACTTTATCTCCTTCTCAAAGCCGAAAATTGAAGTCTCAAAAAAGAAGTGGATTCTACCTTTTTCTTTGAGCTCTAAAAGATCCACAGATGGACCCACAGACAATTCTAGTGGGTCCTCATGGCTATCACCCGATTTCACCTCTAACGGGGGTGTTATCACACCGGAGTGCACAAGAACATTCTCATGATTGTAGATACCAAAATGTATGTTGGCACTAACGTCAAAGTATGGTGAATCATTTTTGAAACTCAAAGGGACACTCACTGTCCGTATAACGTAATCAAAAGAAACTTCTCCAATGGAGAAGTTACTGAAAGGCGCTCCCCACGGCATCGATGTATTTATTGATATCTGAAAAGGGAAGACACGTGCAAATACTAAGCCTGCGAAGATTTCAATGCTGAAATTGCCGCTGTTAAAGAGCAGATATGTGGTATTTTTAGATGCAATCTCGTCTAGGCTAATGGATATATTGTGCACTTCTTCAACATTGCTTCCACGCGGTATCAAGGGTACAAACGTTGTGGATGCCGATATTAACGTTCCATTGTAGTCTGCGATACGTGTTGTTATGTTCATGTCTGATATGTCGTAGAGACCTGTGTTGTTGAAGGAGAAAGGCAGGGACACAGTTGTGGTCCTATTATGAAACGAGACCTCGAACTCTCCGAATTGTATGCTACGAGCCGTCATCAGACCCATGGCTGAATACAAACATGTAATCATAAAGACAGTTATGACAATCCAGAAAATTTTTGGCGTCCAGCCCAACGCCCTTATAGCTTGTCTCATTCGCTTTTTCTTCCTTCACTGTCGCTTGAAATGTCTGAGGAAGCTTGATTCCTTGTTTAGGACGAAGTTTTGTTTTAGCCTCTAGGTTTCTTTCTGCCTGAGTTGCGTATGAAACTGTATTCCTCTCACCGTCAGTATTGAGCCGATCCATCCCATTATGCCGAGGTACATGATTCGAATGCATGTTTCAATCAATGGAGCAAAGACACCGAAAAGTTGCTCAAGACGCTCAATATCTTCAAGTGATGGAATCTCCAGTGCGCCTACAAGAAACAGGTAAGCGTTGAAGAACGTAAACACTAACAGACCTACACCCAAGAATAGAATTACATACGCCAAGATTTCGCTTTTGCTGATCATTCAGCCAGACCCCATTTTACAATTGTTTGCACCAAACTTGTATAAAAAGGAAATGGAGGGAAACTATGAATTTAGTATCAAAATTTAGAATCGTTTATCCTGTAGAATCCGGTTCAAGTGTTTTTACGTTCTTCTTCCTTTTCAAGGCTCGAATAAGGACTGAGGCTTCCTGA
>Ga0224501_10002170_pt1 | contig 15345 bp, 12 predicted proteins | sample SF_Oct11_sed_USG_4_FD_169105 | JGI IMG/M metagenome (GOLD analysis project Ga0224501, IMG submission 169105) | Sediment microbial communities from San Francisco Bay, California, United States - SF_Oct11_sed_USGS_8_1 | ecosystem: Environmental > Aquatic > Marine > Sediment | place: USA...
CGTTTTCGCTGTAGATCTACCTCTATCACCTTTACCTTAACCACGTCTCCCGTTTTAACAACCAGCCTGGGGTCTTTGACATACTGCTCGGAAAGGGCGGAGATATGGACCAGTCCATCCTGATGAACACCGATATCCACGAATGCACCAAAATTGGTCACATTGGTAACCACACCCTCCAAAATCATATCGGGTTTCAAGTCGCTTGGATTTTCGATGCCATCTTTGAATGTGGCTGATTTGAATTCAGGTCTGGGATCTCGGCCAGGTTTATCCAGTTCTAGCAGTATATCTCTGACGGTTGGTTCACCAAATTTCTCATCCACATAGTGTGAGGCATTGGCGCTTTTCAGAAACGCGGTATCTCCGATGAGGCTTTGCACGGATTTTCCGGATACTTCACAGATTCGGTTGACTACTTCATATGCCTCGGGGTGAACTGCGCTGGCATCCAGAGGATTGGAGCCATTGGGTATACGTAGGAACCCGGCACATTGTTCGTAGGCCTTGTCCCCCAGTCTGGGGACTTGCTTAATTTCGTCTCTGGATTTAAAGGCACCATGCTTATCGCGATAAGAGACAATATTTTTTGCGATGCTTTGACTGAGTCCCGACACGTAGGCAAGAAGACTCGGTGACGCGGTATTCACATCCACGCCCACCGCGTTCACACAGTCTTCCACCACATGATCCAATTCTCGCGATAGCGCACTCTGGTTTACATCATGTTGATACTGGCCGACACCAATGGACTTAGGATCTATCTTGACGAGTTCAGCGAGGGGATCTTGTAGTCGACGTGCAATGGAAACCGCGCCTCGTAGGGAAACGTCCAGCTCAGGAAATTCATTTGCTGCCAGTTGGGAGGCCGAATAGACCGATGCCCCTGCCTCAGATACGACAATCTTTGCGAGTTTCTGCTTCGGCAACATTTTTAATAGATCATTGGCAAGCTTTTCGGTTTCCCGGGATGCGGTGCCGTTACCTATGGCAATCAATTCACAGGCGTGTTTCTCACAAAGAGCTGCGAGTGTATGCAGGGAACGGTCCCATTGATTTTGTGGTGCATGCGGATAGATGGTGGCGGTATCCACCAATTTCCCCGTCTTATCGATCACGGCCACTTTGACCCCTGTACGATAACCGGGATCCAGTCCCAATGTAGTACGTGCGCCGGCAGGCGCTGCCAGGAGCAAGTCTTTTAAATTATTGGCAAAGACATGGATGGCCTCTTTTTCCGCATTTTCGCGTAGTATCACTTTAAGCTCGGTTGAGAGCCGAATCGCAAATTTAAGTCGCCAGGCATAGCGTGCTGTTTCCCACAGCCAGCTATTGGATGAATCGATTTTGAACCGCTCGGCGACGCGAGAAATACCATGCTCATGGTCTCCCAGCGCCTGATACTCACCCTCGGGCATTTTGAAAACCAGCTCCAGTTTTAGCACGTCTTCTGTGCGGCCACGAAACATGGCCAAAGCACGATGTGAGGGGATTGTTTTGAGTAATTGTGCGTTATCAAAGTAATCAGAAAACTTATTGCCTTCTTCTTCTTTGCCTTTAATCACTTGAGACTGCAGCATAGCGTTTTCCCAAACATAGTCACGTAATTGCTGACTTAGCTCGGCGTCTTCCGCAAAGTCTTCCATCAGGATTTGACGTGCGCCTTCCAGTGCGGTCTCTACCGAATCTACGCCTTTTTCCGCGTCGAGAAATTTTTCTGCCTCACTTTCTGGGACAAGACTGTGATCTTTCAGCAGGGCATAGGCCAGGGGCTCCAGGCCTGCCTCACGGGCGATCTGTGCTTTGGTTCGTCTCTTAGGCATATAGGGACGATAGAGATCTTCCAGTCGGGTCTTGGTGTCGGCCTCAAGTATTTGTTTTTGCAGCTCAGGATTCAATTTTCCCTGCTCTTCAATACTGCGCAGCACTGTCTCACGTCTTTCGTCCAATTCACGTAAATAGATCAGACGCTCTTGAAAATCACGCAGTTGGGTATCATCTAAACCCCCGGTGGCCTCCTTGCGATAACGGGCGATAAATGGCACAGTCGCACCTTCGTCCAGCAATTTTGTGGCAGCTTCGATCTGCTCCGGACGAACATTGAGTTCCTGGGAAATACGGTGAGAGATGGAAATCATTTAGAAAACAACTCCTTGTAAATAGGGCTTGTTCTAGCGTGCAAGCTCGCGGTTTAGCGGCGGCCAGTTTACCAGTGTTTTTGACGAATGGAAGTGAAAAGACGGGTTTGTTGGCAGATGAAATTAATGGTGAAAAATTAGGCTTTATGATTAATGAATCCCTTTCCCCTTATAACAAACTGGGTGGTGATGCAGCGGTGCGGGAGCTGGTCGACCGTTTCTACGACTATATGGACACGCTGCCAGAAGCGCAGGGAATCAGGCGTTTACATCCCGCCGATTTGACGGGTTCACGAGATAAGCTCTATAAATTCTTGTCTGGCTGGTTGGGAGGTCCGTCGCTCTATATGCAGGAATACGGTCATCCCCGACTACGCGCCAGGCATTTACCGTTCAAAATTGCAGAGGCAGAGCGGGATGCCTGGATGTTGTGTATGGAAAAGGCGATGGAAGATATGGGCGTAGACGATCCGCTAATGAAATCGCATCTTATTCAGTCATTGTGGAAAACGGCAGATCATATGCGCAATGTTTAGGCTGCCATTTGTAGTTCATGGACGAACTGATATTTGTCCATCACCTGGGCATACAAAGGAAGGATATGCTCGCAGTAAAACTTTTGCTCAAATACAGTACGAGACAGGGTACAGTCTGAAAGCACAACCACATTTAATCCCAAATCGGAGGCAGCTCGTGCGGTACTGTCTATACAAATAGATGTGTACAAACCAGCCAAGACAATATTCTCAATGTTCTGATCTGCTATAAAGTCTAGAACCTTTGTATGGTTCAGCGCGTTGTAGTTGCGTTTACCCTTCATCTCCACAATGCGTTGTCCGAACTGAGTCAATTCAACCGATGTTTCTTCGCCAAAGGAATCGCGCAATAAGGCATTTTTTCCTCGAATGGTGTTGGCAAAGCCGACTCGGGCAGGTAACTCCTGAAAATTCCGACTGAAGGACATGGGGGTAAAGAGTATGGGTAAGGGGAGTTCGTAGACCAGGTTGACGAGTTCAACGGTATTGTTTTTGAGTTTTTCTACAGACGAAGATTCTGCCACCTCCGAATAAAGAGCCCCTGATGGCAAAAGAAAATCATTCTGATAGCCCATCATAATTAGGGCGGTCGCAGAAATATCCATTGGCTTTACCTCACGCCTTGTTTTCTTGGCATTTTTCTCGTAAACAGTCGTGTTACCTAGACTATTTCGGCAAGATCTACTTTTTTTTAACCTGACAAGTCTGGGTTAATTCATTTACACTGAAAAAATTAGGCCTTTCGACTCCTAAAGAATGTGAATATTCCCATGGACTGGTTCCTTATTGCGCTGATCTCTGCGTTTTGTCTCGCCTCGGCCGATGCGGCACAAAAACACCTATTCCTGAACTACACCAGTCTGGAGCTTTTGATTGTTCGTTTTGGTATTTCTGGTATTTTGCTTTTACCTCTTTTCTTTATTAATCCTATGCCGCCTTTGGAAAAGGGCTTCATCTTGTGGATGGGCCTAATGGTTCCGTTGGAGTTATTGGCCATGTGGCTGTATGTGACAGCCGTTCGCGATTCTCCGTTACATCTTACGGTGCCTTATCTGGCTTTCACGCCAGTGATCAATATATTGACTGGCTATCTGATCCTCGACGAATCTGTCTCTTTACTCGGTGCAACGGGAATACTGGTTGTTGTATTGGGAACCTATTTGTTGAACACAGACACGGAACATACTCATTGGCTCGATCCCTTCAAAGCCGTGTTTAAGGAGACGGGGTCCCGGAAAATGCTGATGGCGGCTGTGGTCTATAGTTTGACTTCGGTGGGGAGTAAAGCCGCCATGCAGTACACCACACCAGAAATATTTGGACCCACGTATTTTGTGGTGATTGGCTTTGCAATTATTGTTATTGCCTTATTATATAATCCTGCCTCATTGAAGGTGTTAACACATAGTTATGCCAGCCATATTCTAGTCGCGGGTTTGATGGCCGCCATGGTTGTGACCCATTTTATAGCGATTGCCAAGGTAGAGGTGGCCTATTTCATTACTGTCAAGCGCACGAGTTTACTATTTGGAATTATTTTCGGCGCACTGTTTTTTAAGGAACCACGTCTAGCAAAAAATCTGAGCGCCGGAGTATTGATGGTTACCGGCGTGCTGTTTATACTGGTGACCGAATAGGAGGAAAGTGATGGCAGGCTTCCCGGGGTTTCCGAAGGATTTGTTTAAATTTTTACGTGAGCTGAAAAAAAATAATAATAAAACTTGGTTTAACGATAACAAACCACGCTATCTACAAAGCGTTGTAGAGCCCATGATCGAATTTATTTCAGTGATGGAAGAACCGTTGCGAAAAATATCACCACATTTCAGGGTCGATACACGTCGAAATGGTGGCTCCATGTTTCGAATTTATAGAGATACTCGCTTTTCCAAAGTGAAAACACCCTATAAAGAAAATGTGGGTTGTCAGTTTAGACATGAGCAGGGTAAGGATGCTCATGCGCCAGGTTTTTATGTTCACTTGGAACCCAAGAATGTTTTTTTCGGGGGCGGTTTATGGATGCCGCCAAATCCAGAACTACACAAGATCAGGCAAATGATAGATGTATTTCCCAAATCTTGGGAGACTGTTATCAATGATAGAAAAATCAAGCAACGTTTTGGTGGTGTACAGGGTGACGGCTTGAGCCGGCCCCCACAAGGCTTTGCCAAAGATCATCCCTATATCGAAGATCTGAAACGTAAAAGCTTTTACCTGATGCAGGAGGCAGATGAGTCTTTGGTGACGAGTCCGAAATTTATTAAGGAAGTGGAAAAGTCGTTTCAGGCAACCGCACCTATGATGAAGTTTTTATGCCGCTGTCTGGAAGTGCCTTATTGAACCGTAATCTCTTGTACTAGAACCCAGGGCGCGACCACAACTGACCAAAAGTGGGCTTGCGTTTGATTCCATTTTTTTGCATGTTCATCATGAGCGCGAACAACCAAGCCGGTTTTGATCCAGTCTTCCACGGTTTCCTTGTCATCGAGGGAAAAGGCTTGGGCAGCATTGACTAAATCTAGTTCGCTATTGATAACAATCAATACACCACGGGCAAAGAAACGCTCCAGTTCTTTCCAGGTAATTTGCCCGGTTTCCAGATTAAGTTTGTGACGTTCCAGGTTCTGATCTTGGGATTCTGTCATAAGATATTGATTTTCATAGTCGTTAAACATCTGTTTGTGTATTATACTGAAACTGATGAGTAAATCCGAGTCTTCCCACTGGTACATATATATTGTTCACTGCGCTGATCAGACCTACTACACCGGTCTGTGTCGCGATGTACAGCGACGGGTCGATGAGCACAATATGGATGACAAGAAGGGTGCGCGTTATACCCGGGCCAGGAGACCGGTGAAGCTGGTTTATATGGAAAAGCACTCTACACGAAGCGCTGCGGCAAAACGCGAAGCCGAAATCAAGAAGCTCTCACATCTACAAAAAAGGCGGCTATGCACTGAAACGAATCAGTGTGACGCGTAAGCAATTTCTATCCAGATTCGGTAGCACCCACTGTAGGGTAGGCAAATCGCGACTTCATATATCGAGCGAGCGTTTAGAGCAGTGAGCCCTGACTACACTTCGAGTTCGGTATTTTTTTCTTCGTTTATCGGCTGCCTTTTCTCAGCAAACAATTCTCGCACTCTAGTGAGTAAAGTAACTGAGTCAAAGGGCTTTTGAAGACGAGATCGATATAATTGTTCGTTTCTCCCTCCCACCTGTTCTTCTGTAAAGCCACTTACCAACTGTATGGGTAGATCCGGAAATTTACTTTGAATCAGATAGGCCACTTGATACCCGTCCATGTTTGGCATGATGATGTCGCTAATGACCAGATCGACCGACTCACGTTCTAAGATCTTCAGGGCGTCTTCGCCACTTTCTGCTGTGAGGACGCGATAACCTGCATTGTTGAGAATCTTGTATTCCAGGCATCGTAGGTCTTTTTCATCATCAATGACGAGAATCGTCTCATCTCCTGCCAGCGAATCTCCCATTGTTTCTGGTGCGATAGAGTTGTATTCTGGCTTATCTAAGATGGCTTGTGGTAGAAAGACAGATACGCGGGTACCCTGGTTCGGCTGTGAGAAAATTTTAATAGCTCCTCGACTACGTTGCACAAATCCATACACTTGGGTCATTCCTAGCCCAGTCCCTTTTTGTCCTTTGGTAGTGAAGAAGGGGTCAAAAATGTGTTGTATCTCGTCAGGTGTCATCCCAACTCCAGTATCACTGATGCATAACAATACATATTTTCCTTTTTCCACTCCCATAGAGGACGCATCGATTTCTGAGAGTTCAACATTTTGGGTGCTAACAATCAGGTGTCCACCATCGGGCATGGCATGCATAGAATTGATGCACATATTTAGCAGGGCATCTTGTAACTCACTCTGCTCCAGTTTTAGCGGCCAGATATTTTCTGCTAGCTCATACTTGATTTGAATACGAGGCGTGAGCGTTTTTTCAAGCATATTGCGCTCACTTTCTAGTAGTGCATTAATATCTGTTAAATCGGGTGCGGTGGGTTCGGTGCGAGCAAAAGAAAGAAGCTTGGAGGTAAGCTTGGAGGCACGCTCACCCGCAGTCAATATGGATGTGACATAACCATACTCTTCTGTATCTTTTTTTAGCGTGTGGCGGAGTATGGAGGAAAAGCCCATAATGATAGTGAGAACATTATTGAAGTCATGGGCAATCCCGCCAGTCAATTTTCCTAGGGCGTCCATTTTCTGAGAGCGTCTGAGCTGCTCATCTTTTTGCGTCTGTTCCGTAATATCCTGAACCATGCCATGAGTGATTAGCGGTTGTCCATTGCCGTCATAGCTGGTTTCTGAGTAGGCGCGAACCGTTAGTGTTTCTCCCGTGTTGATATTGACATGGTGAACTTTGTCGAAAGGAGTTTTTTGGGATATGGCCTTCATCAGCGCATTCTGAAGTGCTTCGCGCTCATCAATTGGCACCAGTTTGAGAAAGGAATCCGAGGTGGGCGTGAAATGCCTAGGGTCTAGATTAAAGAGCCGATAGGTTTCATCTGACCATTTTATGTTGTCTGCAACATGATCGATCTCCCAGCTCCCCAGTTTGGCCATACGTTGGGAATTTCGCAGCTGTGTTTCACTTTGACTGAGTTCCTGTTCACGCTTGGATATGGTGCCAACCATTGTGTTAAGCACTTGTCCCAAGTCGGCGCATTCCTTGTTAATCTTGCTGAGTGGAAAGCCTGCGTTTTTGTTACTATCAGGTTGTTTTGCCGAATCGATCAGTTGAAAGATTGGTTTTCTAATAAAATGGTTTAAAACGAAGATCCCAATTGAAATCATGGAAATCGCTAAGAGTACAAACATATAGATTAATTGATCGGCAGTGGTGCTGATGGCCTTTGTCAACTCTTCCTTATTTGCGCTCAGCGTTAGGTGTCTATCAGCATTTGCCGTCGGCCATAAGAATACGGCCTGCACTTTATTTTCCATGTCAGTCAGGGAGTTAGAGTCTATGTGTACGTCGGTAATTACTCGATTTGGTTTCGCGAATCTTAGCTCAGATGCGACTAAATGGTCACCCGGATTTTCCAGGCTAAAATTCACTCGACCAATATGAGACAGGTTTTCAAAAAAAACTGAATCGAAGTGTGCGGAGGCCAGTAAGAAACCGACAGATTCTGGTTTTCCACTCAGTGTGCCTCGGGTGATTTTGCGAGCTCTTTGTAGTTTGATTGACCCATTTTCGCTCAATTCCACTTCTATATCGTTTGTATCAGGGCGGCTTTCAAATTGTTCCAATAAATGCAGAGATAGCGGTATATCTGGCTTTGTGTTACTTAGCCTCCACGCTCTGGAGAAATTTTCTGTTTCCCATTCCTGGATGCTGCTTGTTTCTTGTGCCTTTGAAACGATACCCGTCCGGATAGCCTGCGGACTTCGTATTGCATAAGCGATCAAATCACCGTTTTTTGAATAAAATGCGAAACTGCTGATAGAGCTTGATTGTAACTGAGGCCGTAAGATCAGGGCAGCTTTTTTCTTTTCTCCATCTAAGGAGTTTTTTAAACGCTCTTCACTTTGATATTCGCTGATGAAATAGGCCAGAGATACCATCAATTCGTCTTTTGACGTAAAGTTCAAAGCACTTTCCAAGTCACTTTTAGAGTGGGAAACTCGACTTTGAAAAGTCGACAAGGAGTGATTGAAATCTCGTGTTACTTGATCCATGTAAAGAGTATTCAGCGCATTGTTAATGGCAACACCCGCTGCAATCAAGGTAAACAGCACTGTGGTAACCGTAAAGATGCTTATGATTGTTTGCAGTGGAACTGGTTTCGTCATTTATAAACTCGCTGAAAACAATAAACTTACAAATAATATCTATATAAGTCTGTACAGAGACACGATCAATTGAAAATCCCTGAAGTCCCTTGTGTTTCCAAATTAAAACACCGTGTGACTCCTGAAACCTGTCAGCTGCTATTACCTCATTTTTTTCGTTAGAATATTGTCGCTGGTCTGACTGTATAGTGAGTAATTCTAGCCTATAATGGCGGTGTAGGGGTGTCTAGGCGAAATTATTGGTAGAGATCATTCTGTGGAATTCATACCTTTTTCGATGAAGATTCGGTTGTGTGCACTCATCATATTGTTAGCTGTCGGATTGGTCACCGGTGTAAGCCATTCGAGTGAACAAAACATTCTTATTGGATTTCCCGAAGACAATATGTCAAATCAATGGCGCGCGGCTCAGGTGGAAGAGATTAGGGCCGAACTGAAAAAATATCCCAATTTACAATTTGTAAGCAGTGACGCGGGTGGCAGTGTGGCCCAGAATATTTCTGATATCGAAAACATGGTCAGCAAGGGGGCCAAGCTACTGTTTTTAGCCCCTAGAGATCCTAAAGCGGTCGCTAAGCTAGTGAGGCAGTTGCGTAGTCAGGGCGTACTGATTGTGTCATTGACTCGAAGACTCGAAAACGATGACTTCGATGTTTTCATTAGCCCCGACGATTTTCACATCGCCAAGAATGCCGCTCACTTTCTCGCTAAAAAGATGAATGGTAAGGGCAAGGTGTTAATGCTGGAGGGGGTTGTGACTACTTCAACGGCAACAAAACGAAAAGAGGGTTTTCTCAAGGCAATACGAGACTATCCAGGTATAACGCTGCTGAGTAAAGTCGCCAATTATGATCGAATGCAGGCCGCCTTGGTGGTTGAAGAACTCTTGCGGCAAGGGGAGCCTTTCGATGCCATCTATGCCCAGAATGATGCCATGGCCTCGGGTGCCAGATTAGCGATTAAGAAGTTTGGCGTAGACCCGGCCAGTAAGCATATCGTGGGTATAGACTATCTCCCTGAAACAAAGGAAGCGATTTTGGCGGGAGAGCAGAGTGCCAGTTTTACCTATCCCACCTGTGGCAAGGTGGGAGTGCAGGCCGCACTTGATCTGTTGAATAAAAAAAAGGTCCCTCGTGTAATTTCGGTACCTTCAGAGTTGGTGACAAAGACGAACGTAAATCAGGTCGCCGCGATCTACTAACAAAAAGTAAGGCGATTGGCTAATGGTCGGTTTTTCAAACAGGACCAACAAATTTCCGGTATTGGCCGTTGGCATTGCATTGCTACTGCGAGTGAATGATGCAGCGGCTGTAATGTCTGAAGAGCTAAGCTATCACGGATATTTTCGAGGCAGCATGGGCACGAGTGACCAGGGGGCTACACAGGCAAAGTTTCAGGCCCCAGGAGCCCGAGCCAAATACAGACTCGGTAACGAACCCGATTTCAACGCGGAGTTACAGTTGAATTACCGGCACTCACTTCCAAAAGTGGAATCAAGTGACAGCTCAATTCAATCGGTATTCATGTTCGATGGATTTAAAAATGAAGGTGAAACGAGTGATTTTACAGTAGGGCATATTGCACAAGTCTATTTCGTCTATGAGGGCCTGTTGCCTCGTGAGGCACAATTGTGGATAGGGCGACGCTATTATCAACGCAAGTCTATCCATATTATGAATCACTTCTGGTTGAATCCGGGTCAGAACTCCCATGCCGCCTTAGGACTGGAAAATTTCAGACTTGGATCAAGCCAACTGGATCTTGCTGTCTTTAGAAACGAGGACCGATTTACTGTTTCCAATTCTGATTACCTCATCAATAATACTGTGTTGGATATTCGTTTAAAACAGCTGAACTTGTCTTCCTCCCTGAACGGTACCTTATGGGGGCAGGTCGCTGCCCGACATCCGATGGAGGGATTGAACTACGGTGGCAAGTGGGGGCAGGCCTTGGGTGGTTGGTTGGATTATCGTTTTAGTCGATTTAAAGGGACCGCTGCCGCGCTTTATCAGACTGGCGCAAGCATCACCCAGTCCGATTTTAATCCTAACTCGGTGCGAGAAGATCAGGGTTGGGATCTGGAGCGGGCGAGGGCCGTGGAAATCAATCATGTTTTAGACTATGAGGCCACGCCAATCTGGTCTTTTCAGTGGGCCTTACTTTATCGAGAAGAAGAACGGGGTACGCCAGGCGAATCAAGGCTAACGTGGATCAGTAGCGGGATTCGTCCGGTGATCTATTTCACCCGCCACCTAAATCTTGCGGTGGAGGTGGGAACAGATTGGATCGACGATCGAGTCAATCATCGCAAAGGGCAGTTGAACAAATTTACCGTAGCGCTTCAACTCGCAGCCGATCGTGGCTTTCGAAGCAGGCCCGTTTTGCGGTTTTTCATTACCTCTGCAGGCTGGAGCGATTCCTTCAGAGGACTAGTGGGGACTAACCCCGGCAATGCACCCTACGCACTGCGTACGGATGGATGGACGATAGGCGCTCAGACTGAAGCATGGTGGTAGCTAGGGAAGTTGGATACGATTGCTCTGGCCTGGAACCACGATCTGCGAGGCGGCATCACGCTGCATTTCTCTGAGTTCATCCAGCGCCTCTTGGGCGGCGTGTTCCACTTCATCAGCAAAATTTTCTACCGCCTCTTTGAGCGAACGGGCGGAAATTTCAAAATTTAAAGGGATTGCGCCCATCGGTGTCAGCATCTGGGCCTGCCCGATATAAATTGTAGCGCGGGACGCGTCTTCACTGCCTTCGGGCGTAACAGGGGTTAGTCTGCGAATGGTTCCTGCTGCCCGGTCGGTGAAGGTATCTTCCCGATAGAGGCTGTTCACGTCCATGGTCTCTTTTTCTTGCATATCCTGCATGTTCGGTCCTTCACGGCTGGAGTAAAACCCCTATTATGCAGGATGCGGGCGAGAAATCGAAATTGCCTCCAAATTAATCAAGGCAGAGTATTATTCACAAGCGAGAATAAGGTAAAATCGACACCCTTCCAAGATGGAGCAAAACTTGCCCCAATTTCTGGGGTTTGTTGACCAATAATTAGCCAAAAAGGTGACTGTTTTACATGACTGACTCCGAGCGCGCCAAGCCTTCAAACTTCATCCGACAACAAATCGACAAAGACCTGGCTGCGGGCAAGAACCAGGGTAAGGTGGCGACACGATTTCCGCCTGAGCCTAACGGGTATCTACACATCGGGCATGCCAAGTCCATTGTGCTGAATTTTGGCGTCGCGGAGGACTACCACGGAACCTGCAATCTGCGTTTTGACGATACCAATCCGCACAAGGAAAACGTGGAGTTTGTGCAGTCCATTCAGAAAGACGTGCGCTGGCTGGGATACGATTGGGCCGATCGACTCTATTTTGCTTCCGACTATTTTGAGCAGCTCTATGGCTATGCCGTGCAATTAATCGAGATGGGTAAGGCCTATGTGTGCGATCTCACTGCAGAGCAAATTCGCGAGTATCGCGGAACCCTGAAGACGCCGGGCAAGAATAGTCCGCACCGTGATCGCAGCGTGGAAGAAAATAAAGACTTGTTCCGCCGTATGCGAGAGGGTGAGTTTAAAGATGGCGAAAAAGTCTTGCGCGCCAGGATCGATATGGCCTCACCGAATATCAATATGCGTGATCCCACTCTTTATCGTATACGCCATGGCGTGGTCCATCATCAGACCGGTGCCGAGTGGTGCATCTACCCCATGTACGATTTCACACATTGCATTTCAGACGCGATTGAGGGCATTACACATTCCCTGTGTACGCTGGAGTTTGAAGATCATCGACCCTTATATGACTGGTTCCTGGACGAGTTACAAACACCTGCTCATCCACAACAAATAGAGTTTTCTCGATTAACACTGGAACACACGGTCACCAGTAAGCGCAAGCTCACACAATTGGTGGACGAAGGTTTTGTGGAAGGCTGGGATGATCCGCGTATGCCCACGATAGCCGGCTTGCGTCGCGCTGGTTACACGCCTGAATCCGTGCGCGAATTTTGTCATCGTATCGGTGTGACACGTTCCGACAATATCGTCGAGATGGCGGTGTTGGAAGACTGTATCCGAACCGACCTCAACGAAAACGCACAGCGTCGCATGGCGGTATTGCATCCCTTGAAAGTAGTGATAACCACGTATGATAGTGACAAAAGCGAAGTCTTGTCTGTTGCCAATCATCCGCAAAAAGAAGAATTGGGTAAACGCGATATCCCGTTTAGTAATGAAATCTATATTGATCGCAGCGATTTTGAAGAAGTGCCGCCCAAGAAATACAAGCGACTCATACCCGATGGTGAAGTGCGTCTGCGCGGTTCCTATGTGATTCGGTGTGACGAGATCATCAAGGATGGTCACGGCAATGTGATTGAATTGCGTTGCTCTCATGATCCCGAAACCTTGGGTAAGAATCCAGAGGGGAGAAAGGTCAAGGGCGTGATTCACTGGGTGGATGCCAAGTCTGCCGTTGAGGCGGAAGTACGTTTATACGATAGACTGTTTTCCCATCCGACGCCAGACAACAGTAAGGACGGGAAAGAGTTTACGGATCACATCAATCCGGATTCGCTACGTACGCTAACGCAGTGTTATGTGGAATCGGCATTAGGGCAGGCCAAACCCGGCGAGCGTTTCCAGTTCGAACGGGAAGGGTATTTTTGCCTGGACCCCATGCATCAGGCGGGTAATAAACCCGTGTACAATCGTACGGTAACATTGAGAGACACCTGGGCGAAGATCGAGAAGGATTAGGCCCCTAAGCGTAACGGAATGATAGCCTACCCCTTCAATCCAGGCCTCGTTTAACAAACTGCTTCATGGACAGGAGTTGGGAGTAGTAGACTCCGCAGCAAGTCCAAACGGGGATTGGTGGTATTGTATAGGGCAAAAAAGCCTCTACGGATCGGGTCGGCGTTTGTCACAGGATGTAGGATGCCGGAATTCACATAGGGTGCGACCATTTCTTGGGCCAGGTAGGCGCTTCCTCCAAATTTTACTATCTGGTCCAGGGCAAGCCTTCCCAGGTTGACCCGTAGATTGACGCCTGCGTAGTGTGGGTAGAGTTTGGCATGATGGGCCAGAAATTCGGTCCCCCAGTCCACCAGGATATAGTCGTCTCGCTGCAGTGCCTGGTCGCTGGACAATTCTTTTGCAGTCGATACCATAAGCAGCTCAATTGCTCCACATTCGGCCACTTCCATCTGGTGCATCTTTGGGGCTTCAAACATAAAACCCATATCAAGGGAGCCTTCGCTGATCCGCGAGAGTATGGCGTTCCCATCCAGGGCCTCCACTCTTAGTGCCAACTCTGTTCTGTTTTGCCGAACTTGTCCCAACCAGGACATAAGGGCGGTATCCCAAAGACTAAATACGCCTCCTATGCTGAGTAAAATCTTACTCTCGTCCACCAAAGCCGTTTCCTGTCTGGCCACGTTCCACATCGATACGATGCTTTCGGCATGTCGTTGAAAGCGCACACCAGCAGGGGTGAGCTGGATGTTATTTCGATCACGGGTGAGTAGTTTTACGCCTAGATTTTCTTCCAAATGCCGGATTCTGGCGCTTACGGCCGACTGTGTAATGAAAAGAGACTGGGCAGTTTTGCCAAAGTGTCGGGTTTTGCTGAGTTCGAGGAAGGTGCGTATAAAAGATATATCCACGTAGTGGGTCTCACCTTAAGTAAATTTTGTTATCAATACGATCATTATTATTCGTTGTCAATCTAATTTTTAAGTCGTTATATATGTACCACTTTTTCTGGTCAAAACAATTTTGATCAGAGCTTTATATTACGGAGTCAAACTATGAAAAAGATTTTTCTTTGTGCGTTTCTTGCAGCCTTTGTATTCGCTAGCCCTGTAATGGCAGAGGACTCCCCTCGTGAGATATGCACCGCAGAAGCAAACGAAGCAGGTTTTGAAGACCAAGGCGAAAAAGACGCTTACATTGCAGATTGTATGCAATCAATTGCTTCAGAAGGTGGCGCATCTTCCCCTTCTGGTGAGGAAGAAGCCTCTCCCAGCGCTGAATAATTTGTGTCGGATTGCGTAGTCTTAGCTCTCTAGATACAGCGAAAACCAGAGGTGGGCATTGGCCCTGTTAGCCCACCTCTTTTCCGTTTCCTAAAATCTTAATCCAAACCTGAATGCCGCCCCTGCTGCGGAGGTGTTTACGTTCGATACATCGCTACTAAAGGCGTGGTCGTCGTAGGTCTTGGTTTGTCGCATGTTAATCATAAAGTCATAGCTAGTGCTGCGCGCGTGATAGCCTAGTCCAAGCACGAGTTGCGCTCCATAGAACTCCGCATTTAAATCGCCACTGGCCCATGTCTCATAGAAGCCTCCCACGCCGCCAAGCACTTTGAAGCCGGATTGGTTGAGATTGGTGCCTACAATGAACTGGGCCTCACCGCCAGCCTTGGATTGGTTAGTATGATCGATATTGTTTAACCAATATGCTGAGGTGTTGATTCCGTAGCGATGGTTAAACGCGATGGAGAAGAAACCCGCGATACCACCGTAGCTATCCGTTAACAGGGGTTCAGCTTGCTGTTGCGGGTCAGTGGATTTAACCGTCACATTATAGCTTTGCTGATAGTAGGCGACACCGAAGGTGTAGGGCTTGATAATGTCCGGCCGGGTACTTCCCATGGCGGAAACAGGTGTGGAACGGCCGAACAAGCCTCCCTCATCGTCCATAAAGGTATACCGTAACCCACGATAACACTTAACCTGATTTTTCCCAGTGGATTCGCAAGTGTTTCGAAGTGGGTCGACGCGCGTGGGGCGACCTCGACAATCCAGGGACTCGTCGCAAATCAGTTTAAATTC
>Ga0224501_10002171_pt1 | contig 15344 bp, 7 predicted proteins | sample SF_Oct11_sed_USG_4_FD_169105 | JGI IMG/M metagenome (GOLD analysis project Ga0224501, IMG submission 169105) | Sediment microbial communities from San Francisco Bay, California, United States - SF_Oct11_sed_USGS_8_1 | ecosystem: Environmental > Aquatic > Marine > Sediment | place: USA...
GATTTGTATGGGTATAGTACCTGGAGCTGGGTTGCTGGCAGGGGAGGGTGGTAGGGGAGCAGTCAGAGGTACCATGCCTAGGACACTAGGCACTGCTTTATTTGAGCCTTTACTAGTTAGTGGAACACCCGTGGCGGGGACATTCATCAGTCTGTACATGTAAACATACTGGCGAATACCGTGCTCCACACTGAACAGAATCTTAGTCACCTCCGCTTCACCTACAGAATAATGTATAATATAGCGCATCAACAACAGCGGTAAGTTTTGGAGTGATTCCGGTACAAAATTTTGTTAGTCCAGAATCGGGGACAGAAAATCGGGGCTGATGTCAGCTGTTTACGACTATATCAGTTTGAAAGTGAAATTAAAGCACCAGTATTGATTGACAATCACCTTGACTTTTCTGTTCCCGCTTAGAGTTTAACGCAACATCACGATGTAGGTTAATCAGTAGCTGGAGATATTATACTCGCACTGTGTCAGTGTACATACCTGCGCTGTTTATAATGACCGAGTCATATTTGGGTGTTGTAAAGTAAGGTATAGCTGGCGCCGATGGCATAGGAGAGAGGAGATTGGTTTGACTGGATTCAATCCAGTAAGATTGCAAGAATCTAAAACAAAACATTGCAGCAAATGAAATGTGATTGTGAGGATACAGCATGCCATGCAAAGACCAATGATGTCACAGTTGAATTGTCAGAATTGTTTGACGTACCGCAACCAATTTAGACAACTGAACAGAATCAAGTGCTACTTTTTGTATACTCATGTTAAATAAACATACATCTTAATTCTGAGGCTTGTTGGAGTGGTAGGGGCTAAGATTAATGTGAAAAACTCATACCTAAAACAGGAGCCCCCCATAATAAACATTCGTACCCAGGTTTTCATGGTTGTGAGCCCAGTGCTAAACCATCGAGCTGTCCCACTATCTCTTTTGAAGGTACACCGATATCTCACAGCCCGAGTATAGATAACTTTACTGACTTTGTTGTAGGAAATCAATTCCTACCTTCTCCACAATGCAATGATATTATTCAATAGGACGTTCTCAGCGTCATAGAACAGTCTAGAGTCTGCGTAGTGACCGCGACTATTCTTCATAGTTATCTCTGCCAGCGAAGATGGGATGTTTATCTGTTAGAATAATTATTAGCAAGTTAGAATAATTATTTCTCAGCAAGGTATAGCCTATTATCCTGGCAAGTAGTGGGTCCCAATGACAGAAAAGTCAATGGAAGTGACAGGGGGGCATCCATTTGCTCCTGAGAGTCGGAAACGTTTACCTGTTTGCTTTATAACTCCCACACAGGAAAAAAGGCTGCAGCTCCTGATAAAACGATAAACGTGCTAACAGCAGAGAGTTATGTTTTCCTACCTCTTTGGCTAACAAATCATACACAACAATTATTCTTTAGGATTGGGATTTGTGCAAGATTTTTCCCGCATATTCTTGTTGACCACAAAATAACACCACTACAATGTTCGTTTACAGTATATAATGGAATTTTTGTTTTTCTATAGCACATATGTATAATTGCGAAGCTTGGAACAAGACGATACTGACCCTCTAAAGATTTAGTGTTCAGAGATTAGTTCACAGGAAAACAGGTGGTAGTTTTTGCACGACTCTTTATTTTCTGCATAAAGAAGGTTTACTTAAGCCGCATAAAGGAAGGAACTAGGGGGTTAATTTACCTGACACTTCGGAAAAATGTCCGAGTCGAAATACCGGTCTATAATCGCCCTCGCTTTAGCCTTGGCATAGATAAAGTCTTCTTTAGGGAGTAATCCTTGCTTCTCATTAGCTCTCACATTACGCACCAGTCGGAAGAACCTAGCAACAGCAAGCGTAACCGCTGACCTTCAGCATGAACCACTCCAGCCTTGATAATAACCGGGAAGACAAAATGTTCGTCCTTTGCATGGGCTTGAAGAGGATCAGATACATTCTGAGGAAGCCAGACTTGCGCATGAATTAATTTAAAGTGAGGGAGAGTTGCACAAGCATCAACCTCTCTAGCTCACCAGGGACAACCTCAATCGCGTGGCAAGACAATTGGGGGTTAATCAACCTAAGTCATAAACTCGGCTAGTGAGAAGGGAGCCTCGATAGAGGGAGAGGCTGTGGTTTAGAGATTAGAATAGGTGTACAGCGAGTTGGAGATTCGAATCCCAAAAAAGTTAATGGTGGTGGCAGGAAGGGCATCCAGCCCTAATTCGCTCCGGAGATCCGACCAAACCCCCCTGGTAATCATAGTGCAAACTCCAAAAAAGAGAAACATTTGAAAACCTGACCGACCTGCTGGCTTCATATAGGAACATGATGTCATTGGGGAACTTTTGAGGGTCTTTAGCTTTCTCTTTGGCCGCTGATGGGCTCATTACATTAGTGATGATGGAACCGGCAGTCATTCGGTTTCGAGGGAACACAGATGTCGTCAGTTCTATGAACAAACAATTGAAGGGGTTAAGCCATGCCAAAATGCGTCTCCACTTGTTTTCAAATTATGCAGCCTACCAGGAACAAATGAAGAATGTTATAGTTATTTGGTGAATCACTACTAACTAGACCCTCAGCTCTCCCTTATGACCATGCAATGCAGTCAGGAGACTAAAGGTGCCTTTAGACTGAGCCGATTATCGGCTGGCGGTAAGTTTTACCGATCAAGACTGGAAAACCATGCAGCTAATGATCCTGATCAACTCATCGCGGGATCACGCTCTGTATTACTATTGATCAGCTCATTCCCTTCTATCGGATAATTGGCTAATGCCAGTTTCAAGTGGCTGAGCTGTTGGTCCAGACTTTTGATTCAGGCTCTCACCCAACTAGCCAGGTGACTAACCTTACAAAGGGAGATGACTCTGGTAAATGAGTTATCACCTCTTGTCACAACACCGTAATTGCAAAGATTATACCAAGATAACTATCTCTATTAGTTAAACCTACGGAAACAGGCGAGGCTGCAGTGTGAGGCTCGGTGTACCGGTCGCTGTACTCGTTCGCCTGATTAGTCAACCCAATTGCTGATTGGCTGAGTGGCTTCCAATAGTACTACTTAATAGAACTATTGGAAACCACTCAGCCAATCAGCGACTGGGTTGACTAATCGGGTTATACTTTAGAGCCCGAACTGAGCGATACTGTAATTTTGCCACGCTCAAACTGGTTTTTATCTGCATAGCAGCGGATCACATTACTTTGTATCATCATCATCTCTACAAAAACAACTTCAACTGCGTCCCGTTTTGTTTTTTTCTTGGCACATTTAATTGTTGAGTGTCTGTGTTAGCCCTGTAGTCAGAGCCGGGCTAGTCAAGTCAGAGACAACCCAGTGGAGATTGAGGGATGCAGCGGTGTGTTTCCAAAAAGTGGAGCGAGTTCGTTATCTTGGTATAATCTTTGATAATCGTATATAAAGTACGCCCGGGGTGAATGCTCGGTTCGCACAGCCTGGCCATGCATGGCTGTGTAGCCCGGGTGGGGGAGGGGATTGCCTTTGATTGTATCATGGCCAGACATGGCTGTGCCAAATTCTCAGCCATTTGAAACCGGCATTAGCGGTCTACACAGGAACCGGACTTACTCATCTGACTACCAGTCGGTGGCCCAGGGGCTGGAGTTTTATCTCGCCTCACAAATAAGATGAATCGGTTCCTTAGGTTTGGTTGCTTAAGTCCTCTATAGAAGTCAATATAGATAAAAACTGCTCTCCTCCATCGATTAATCTAAAATAGTTGGTGTCAAATAATAATAATACAATATAAGCCAATTATATGACTTTTTAAACTGGGTGCAGTGTCTCCAGTGAGTCTTCAACATCTAGACCTGGTGTGCCCAACCTGTTCAGAGGCCACATGCGGCTTCGTGGCTAAAAATTGGTGGCTCCCACTGTGCTCAACAATCTACCCTCTCACTATGTCCACACACAGATAGGTGATGAATTCATATGATTGTTACTATTTCTTCTGGAAATAACGAAAATAATTTCGGCTTTTTCTAACTTGTCTGCTTACATCTTCTTAGATAAATAAGTCATTTTTTGCCTAAATTCAAGCGGTGTTTGGAAGAACGATATTCTGGCTTTCACATGGTAGCCCCCACCCAAAACTGAGGCTTGTTTATGAAATAGGTAGGACACGCCCCCTCTAAACGAAACGATCCAAAAATCCACAGGCATTAAAATTTGAAAAGATTTATTTCATAGACTTACCAATGGATCAATTTTATTAAGATGACCAGATAACTCTGCTGAGCTTTTGTCTGTGATTAACTAAAAACAGACAGCTGTAGGGGACAGGAAAGCACACACAAAGCCTGTAACTCATACCAAATAAGCTACAAGAGCTGAGGGGTTTGACGAGGGTTAACAGAGTTACTAGCTGAGTGATGATCTGTACTCGACTTGTGCCATCACAACGCAAAAACATGATGATTTCTCTAGACTTACTTGTTTGTGGTAATTTAAACAAGATATGTTCTAAAAGTAGAAATCATACTTAGCCCATACATAGGGCGAGATTCAAAGTTTCTCTCCTATGGGGCTGATGGGGGTGGGGTGTGATATAGGGCCATTCGGGTCGGTAAACATTTGGGGGAACTCTTTTCTTATACTCACAGTACTTGAAGGTTCAGGTTCCTCTGGAAATGTGTCTTGGAACAAGTGGAACCTGTAAAAAGATAGCCAAAACTGTTAACTAAATGAACTGCTTATTCAGTTAATTTGAAAAAAAATTGATCGATGAATCAATCAATCAATTAATAAATTAACCAATCAATCAATCAATCAATCAATCAATCAATCAATCAATCAATCAATCAATCAATCAATCAATCAACCAATCATTCAATCAATCATTCAATCAATCAATCAATCAATCAATCGAACACCTAGCCGGTCTGTCAGACACTTGCAGTCAGCTTAATGAGAGATTGGTTATCAACACCTACCAGTTTAGCTCAAGATATTTGATAAGCAGGTTATTGAGCCTATCCACATGGTGAGATTTTATTCCATCTCCCCTGATAATCTCTCTCATCAATGGGTCATCAATTCCAAACTTTTCCACTACAACAAGCTGAAATCTATACTAAGGGGAACAGATACCATCGTGAGAAAAGTTGAATATAAATTCATTTTTAGTGCGTCCTGGTGGAATTTGAGTTTACACATACAAATTAAGTGATGACGCCTTTATACCTTTAAATCTGGTGTTGGCCGTGTCATCCATTCCAGCTGTAAAACAAATTAGTTACAGTTGACTGCAATCGCTCTAGGAAGTAGAATAAATAGACAAACATGTGACAGGTCGTAATGGGGCATTTAAATTGACTTGATGGTATGGGATGCCACATTTTTAGCATGGCCTACATCTTCGTTTGGAGTATATTTTTGTAATATTTATAGTTGTTAGCTGGTACCTATTGGCCATTAGATGGCTTTAATGGTGAGATTGGGATAGCATGATATAGCTCAATGGTAGAGCGCTGGGCTCGCAACCATGAGAATCTGAGTTTGAATCCCAGTCATGACGGGCTCCCAATGTGCATGCGAGCTCCTTTCTTCAATCAATCACTATGAGGAGAAACGTTGAGACTGACCGACTTGTGGTGCTGCATGCCAAGTCGTAACTGAGGAAAACAAGTATCTAATCTGACAGATTCAACGCAACAAGAAGTATGCCGTACAAGAAAGAAGTTACAATATAAACTTTAGACTCACACTCTCGCTTGAAGAATTTAGAATTAAGTTGTGCGATGTATTTAAGGCGTAGGGTTTGACGCTTGGCATTTCGTACCAACTGAAGTTCATTATAAAGCAGCAGTGCCGCTTCCTTATTGAAAGATTTTAGGTAGTTTAGGAAGAACTCTCTCAGTACGTCATCATTCAGTACGTGTCTGAGTGATCTGTGAGAGAAATAAAACCTATACACAAATGTTGGAGGTTGGGCCCCATAGCTGAATCAATAGTGACATAAGGAAGCATCCCCTACCTTTATGTCACTGACTGAATAAGCTGAGACAGTGGCTTAGTGGATGATGCAATAGGCTAAGGATTGGGTGTGCTTGCTTTGATTTCCAGCTAAATCATTACTTTATCATTCCACCCTTGTTAAATTTGGATTACTGCGTTAAATGAAAGAGGTTTCCCAACAAACGCCAGATTTCAAGCACTGGTCATCAATTATGATAGTTATTTAGATAAGCTCATCAATAAGAAAGTAGACTCTTGAATTAAAGCATTTTCGCAGATCTGGGCTACCTCCCTACCTTGGTTTGGCAGTAGGTCTATGGTAAGTCTTGTTATTGAGAACAATTGGATCCATATAACTTGGTTGATGTCGCTGCATTGATTTTCTGCAATGAGAATACTGGATCACTGACCTGATAAAAAAAGCTAGCAAAGAGCTCGCAATAAAATGGGCAAACTGCGAAAAAGGGAAGTGCGACAAGTGTCAACAACACTTTGGTAACTAAGTTTATTTCTTTTCTCTTTATTTTAACAGATGTCGGGAGCAGTGCAGAATTTGGTGAACTGAGTCTTGGTTCTCTCAGGTTTTCTAAGCGGACTTCCCGCTTACACTGGTAGGCCCAATAAAGAAGGAGACTCCATTGGGTTGAAAGCCGCTTCTGAATAACTTGGCAATCCAAAACTGATGAGGGTGAAGGAAAGAGGCGCACTAACTGACTGCAAATGGAACTGGCAACCAGTGATCTTAGCTCTAGTGTACAAACTATTCCACCCCCAGAGAATGCATTGATTGGAATTTAACGAGCAAAAAATTTTCATTGCTGAACAAACCAGGGAAATTGTCATAATAAAGAACCAAGTCTCTCCAAGAATGTGGATAGACAACGAAGCAAGGAAGACAATTACATTGTATAGCCAATGATGCAACAACAACAGCATATGGGTGAAATCGTTTGCATAATATTTAGCAATATCTGGCAATAACAAAAGAACCTTTTCCGTGAAGGAAAGATCACCCTTTTACAATGAACTGAAGTTCTGGTAACATTATTCTTTGACTCTCCACTTTGCCTGTAATCATTATGTTGTCAACTACTATATAGAACTTTGGAGCTTGCACATGCATATCGTGATATGGCCCAGTGAGTCACTTTTCGTGAAATTTCCGGCGCGCCAAGACTTCGGAACTTGCGTGAGCAAACACATTTTGTTATATGATCAAGTGAGTCACGGTATGATGCAATATAGAATGACCCCTCAATTCAAAGGAATTTACGAACTCCATCAAAGAGTTGTTGGAATCAGTATTTGCTAATACATTAAATACATTAAATACAATAATTGGATTCAAAAGACTTTCAGTTGATTGGATAAAACTTTTGGTCTTGTAGTTCTTCTTAACTGCAGAACTTGGGAAATGGCACTTACCACTGGACATGTCACAAATACTGCTGTTAGAAGACTGAACAATTATTAATTTGGGAGACTCGATTCCAACAGAGTGAACTGCATGGGTCTGGTTCTAACTTTCAAATAATGAGTCAACTAGAGATGCCACGAGTAACAGTTTGCCTTTTTAGTGGAAAACAGCCCTGCCATGGCGAAAACGAACTTAAACAAACGTTGTCTATTACCTGAACACAGCTGTGCTCGGGGCCATACCACTGAGTGATGGTGAGGCGGAGCTTGGCAATACTTCCTCATGAATACTGGAAAGTACACAAGAGATGCAACAAAAGGGCAGGATAGAGCCTTTACCGAGCTATCTAGTAACTCTATCTTTAGCTGGATTTTTGAGTTTGATTTTATGTTAGCAATTGCATTATAGGGGAGGATAATTCTATAGTCTGAGGGGTCTATTTTGTAATGCTTCCATTTTTGCTGCCAAAGATGCATGTACAATTAAAATGCCTTACTGAGATGGTCTTTGCTTCTGCCTCTTGACAAAACTAGTTCCACTATGTTCCCATCTATTCAGACCCCCTTCCAGATCAACACTATTCTGATCAACTGAAGCTTTCTCCCCCATAGGTTTCTGTGAGATCTGAGTGTCACTCCTCCTACAAAATATTCCAATTTAGCCATACAAGAGGAACTCTTAAAATCAGTTTTCAACTTCAGCAGAATGTCACCCACAACCTGAATGCCTCTTTCCATTATCATGTGTCTAAACAGGATAGCTCAATGACTCAAGATCGGAAGATTCTGCGTTCTATAGACCTGGTCATGCTTAGCATGCACTGTGCTTAGCATGCACTGTGCTTAGCATGCACTGTGCTTAGCATGCACTGTGCTTAGCATGCACTGTGCTTAGCATGCACTGTGCTTAGCATGCACTGTGAAAATGAGTTCCTTACATAATGACAAGCTCCACTCATTCCAATAAGCCACAGGCTTTGAAAGTTCATTAAATTGGTTGGCTAAGGGCCCAGAGTAGAACAATTAAAGAAAATTGCACTCCCTCCATTTTAATCATTGTACGTTGTCATAAAATCTCAAATTATGTTACTCATGGCAAACATATAATCCATCATAAGTATATATGACTCGTTGAACACGTTAAACTCAGCTTCTTAACTCTTAACTTAGAAGAGAGCAGCCAAGCACGAGAAAATGGTGGCCATAGAGTCATCAGGGAAGAGGGAATCCAGTTAGGGTGCAGAAAAGAGCAGTCATGATGAGATCGAGGATGAGAATATTACAGCTCCAGGAGAAAGCAGAGCAGAAGATACAGTTGAATATCTACGCACAAACCAACTCATTTACTAAGTACAGAGATAGATGGGCCTATTTCTTACCTTCTGAGGCTGACATAGGAGTGGCTGCTCTCGCTAGCAGCGCTGCCGACGCTGATGGTATCATCCACATCACAGCGAGCGATTCGGAGCTGAGTGTATGGCTTAGACTTGTGGTTTCCGTAAGCCTTTCGTAAACTCTCTGGATACAAATAAAATCTCATGTTATTTTCAGCATGAGGGAAAGTTTCTAACATGTGTCCAAGTATAACTTTATCAATGGGCTCGCTGAGTAGTGTGCTAGTTGACGTTATGTACAATACAAGACTTTAGTTCCTTTTTGATTGTTTAGCAAATGACTGTTGTATTGTAAGGCCTCCCATCCATGTATGGTATGCCGCAACAAACTGAATAAACACAATGAGAATTAATTGCCCGAAATTCAGATACAGATTTTCCTAGACTCAGATGCTGTCATTGCCTTGAGGGAGTCTGTTGAATGCATGCAAGCAGTTGTCAGTTGGCATTGGGGCCATGTTAGCCCATATGGGCATAATATTGAATATGTCTATATGGTCATCTAGAACTGGGCCTAGCTAAGACCTGAATGATAAAACATGTACTATAGGATTTATTGTAGCCGATAGGATATCCATCGCTTTTGTATCGTGTCACCATGCCCTAGTTATATCCTAGAAGGAAGGATAAGTCAATGCATCAGATATACGAACCATTTAGAACAAACTTAATATCAGCTGGAGACTCCCTGATGATCTCCTGCATTGACTTGGCTTTACCTTTTGGTGTTGTTAGACTCAGTTTGGACTCTGAAGTCAGAGATTTAAATGATTTAATGGATATGCCCATAGCTAGCGCATCCATGTATAACTAAGCGCGCAATACTCTTTATTGTGAGTTTATGGTCCAGGTCACTTAAACCTTTAACATCTGTCGGAGCAAGACAACCGTCTTTTTGTCCAAATCCCCATCACATGCTGAGAGCCAGGTGATTCCAGTGTTCACATACCAAAAAAGCACTGAAAATGGAAGTCTACACAGTGTGTTCAAAAACCACAATTATAACGAGATATACTGAAAGGGTAAAAAAACCCAAACAGAATTGTAACGTTACGGGCCGAAGAGCCTCAGCGATCGGCCCTCGACTCTATAACCTAAGGGGCTTTAGTTCTGGTGGCACAGCTTTACCTCTTCGTGCCTCTAACGTATCACTGCAGGCAAGTCTGTATGCAGTGCTGAGGGCTGTAACTCCCACTGAAATATAGCCAGCCTTATCTACAGGGATAATGGCTATACCGGTCGCCTTCATATTACTACCAAGAAAGCCTTCCAATGGTTTGTTATCACCTACAAAGAGTGGGTTGATGATTATGATCTGAGCAAATGAGTTAAATGAGTTAATGAGTGATCAGCTCAAAATTACCATTGATTCAAAAACTGATCAACTGAGAGACTCAGCAATTTTGCGTTACCCATTATACTTCATTCATTGAGTTTGCTTTCTAGTTAACAAGATCGGAGCTCATGCAGTAGAGATCTGAGGCTGCATACCCAATCCGTCACAGCCATTGAGTTTGAACAGATGACTGATTTTACGCGGGTGATGAAATTCTAACTACGTTGTGATTGCTAAGCACTTCATTATTTCAGACTTTCAATATTATAGAGTTTCCCCCATGAGTCACACCCTGAACTAACCCATCATTTGTAGGAAATCAGGGGCTGCCGACAGCACAATATCATATAGATCATCAGGTGTCTCCATTGGCTTGCGTCCGTCTATCGATGGAAAACGACTCTTGGAAATTTTTAGATTGACAGTGTGATGAGGTCCGTTATGTTCCTCGGCTACTTTTTCAGCTTTTATGGTTGTTTGCATCTCAACTAATTTCTAAAAACAGTCACAGAATATTTCATAAGGGCCCTGTGTCACATATCGCATTTCAGTATATCTTTTATCTGGCATTTGAAGAGAGTATTTACGGATCTCATCAGATGATGGCTGGTATTAGCTGTTTGGAAATAGAGTTATAATACCAACGGTCATCATCAACATTCGTAACGTCAGTTAACAAAGGAGACAAAGGACACTGAATGTTTTAATGCCCAGGTCTTTAAAATATTCTACTTGAAATATTTCTAGGTCTTGTGCTTGTTTGCTTTTTTTAGCTTCCTAATCGTTTCTAGTTATTCCATTTCTTATCAATAAAGGTCACTGTTTTACTGAAGGTCACTAGGATTAATTCTTTTGCTGATCAGTCATTAGACCCGCATTAGGCACGCCGCGTAGCTTTACTTACCAGAAATCATGGCACGCCGCGTAGCTTCACTACATGGCACGCCGCGTAGCTTTACTTACCAGAAATTTATTGAATGTTTTTCTCTCCCACTTTATATATGAGTTCCACAGGGACCGACAAACCTATAATCAGAAATGAGGTATAACTCGGCACAACGAATAAAGATGCCTTCTTTTGCAATACGCTGTAGTCACTCGGTGAGGCTGTGTCATCAACAATCTATTTTGTAAAAGGCTTACCCACATTTCAGCATGAATTTAGCCATTAAATCGCCACAACTATTAACTTGTTTTTACTCCAGACTTATTTATTTCCATCAACTCATGGACTTATCATAGTTAACAAGCAGACCTGCTGTGGAATTTCGGAATGAGTAAAATCCTGGAAAACTTATGGAAATAATGTTAGGGAGGTCTGTTTTGGTTGAGTTTTGATACGTTTGGGGACAGACGTTTTTCACTGGTCGCATATCCATTAAAGGTTTTTCTCAACTAGCTGACCAACTACATGTATAAATCAAGCGTCAGTGGTCCAAATGTCAGGGGAGGATGACTCTTAATATTCAGACCTCTATACAATAATCCTGACAAAATTTCACAATCTCTGTCGCTTCATCCAGCTGAAGGGAGAATATGAGCAGCTCTCTGATCTGGTGGTCGAGATTAACAAGATGAGTGCTTCCTGGCAGCAGATGGTTCACAATGATAAGCTTGGCTCGTCTCAATCTGCAAACGCGTGGAGGTTTGACTTTAGGGTGGGGCAGTGAGTTGTGACTGCGTTGGCCTCTAAAGTGTATCTAACTATGTAGGCCAACTTACATACACAAGTGATCAATAAGACATCTAAAAACACACCCCCACAGCAGACCATTGGCACCAAGTGTCAGTAGATCAACTAAATTATGATGAATTTCTTATGATCTTGAAAACAACCCATTGGCTTAATGATGCCAACCATGTAGGACAAGAGGATCTTATCTTATCGTTACCTGAGGTGGTCAGCGCTATTGCCTTCTGTCATATCTGTTAGGTAGCGTTCACAGGCTGCCCAGAACAAGAAATGGTTAAGCTCCACCTGAGCATTCTTTCGTCTCAGATAGTCACAGAATGGTGAGCCTGCATTCAGCTCTGATCTCATGCACAGTAGAAAGACAAAGTACTTGATTCGATAACTTTCAGAACTGGTTGTGTCATAACGCTGAAAATAAACCAACACTATAGTCATTGCTAGTTCTGTGGATCAGTGATATGGAGGTAATCTTTTCTGTCACTGTGTGGTAGAGTTGTTCTACACCCGAGGGAGGATAACTCCATGGTTCCATTTTAGAGGGAGAATAACTCCCGATTTGATCCTCAAGAGAAGATAACTCCTTTCTTCTCTCCTATTGGTCCAGTGACATCTTGGAGAACTCATTGAGGCACAGCAGCGAGAAGAAAACAATTTTACGTGGGGTGTCCAAAAAAGCAAGAGGACTCACTATGATCTTTTTAATCTGTTCTCTTATTACTGCGAGTCAGGTGTTTACATTAAGGCTGCATTCGTCAGGTCGGTGCAGCTCATCACACTAATTCATTGGGTCACTAAGTCCATTATCAATGGTCTCTCTTAGGGCAAAGGCCAGAGTCAAAGCCGACAGCACCCTGTCATTATTCAGGAAATGCAGGAGGACCTGTCACGTGCTTCATAAGCTAAGGTATCTAGATACTAGGAAAATAAACTACTGTTGAGATAGTATTAAGGTTCTTTTCCGGTCGTTAGAAAACATTTTAATCAGCCTAGCCATCAACTATCTGAACAAGACATTTCATTGGTTGAAATGTCTAATGGTTAACTACACAGATACCCTAGCCTCTAAAAATAATGAGCTTGAACATAACCTAGCAACCAAATACACCTAAGCCGATGATCTTTGATCAGGATCGAACGGAAAAATAATGATCACCCACCTGTATAATGTAGTTCCATGCGACAATGTTAGGAGCCAGTGGTATGAGAGCTTTGCTTATGTGTGGTTGGCCTGGTATGACTGGCAGCGTCTCACAGGCCTGTTGACGTAACTCCGTCGTTTTGTGAATGTCTTTCACCAGTATAGGGAAAAACGAGTCTGCGGGAATCATAACGAGGCCAGGCTGCTTTCCCGCCTCCCCTTCAATGAGAGTGAAAATGCGCTTTTTCAGTTTCATTTTTGTACCTTTTGATAAGAGACTGAAGGAACCTATAGATTTGATCTGGTTTGAATTTGATTTAAAACTTCTATTCTACATGGATAATTTGAACAAGACCATAGGCCTTGTTTGCATGCATCAAGATTCATGTAAATCAGAGATTTTATTTTAGTCAAACAAAAACCAGAAACAGAGTCCAGTGGACGACAGTCCAGTGGACGACAGTCCAGGTGAAAATCCAGCGTCACAAAAAATGCTGCCAAACATAATTGCGAAGCAGAGTCTTGGAAGAATAGTTTATCTATCCAGAATCTTCACCGAATCGGGTTGGATCAAACCGTTACATGAAACTGTAACCGTTATATGCAACTGTAACTGTAACCGTTATATGTAACTGTAACTGTAACTGTAACCGTTATATGTAACAGGCTCATCCTTAGATTAATCTTCTCCATAGAGCATACGGGTACAAACAGAAAATGAGTAATGACGCACCCTGGGAAGTGACTGAATCACAACACTCAGTGAGCCAACTACACCTGACAGGAAATGACTCACCCTGCTGAATGACAAGTTCATCATAATCATAAGCCAGTGTATTCATAGTAGACTCTTTTCTACAAGCGTTGAATGAAGCAAATGATGCGTTTTCACTCGGTCGCCAACTTATTGAGGGACTTTGCCAACTAACCAACCATGTATGACCGAAGAAAAGTCTGATTAGAGTAAAAGTGTACAGATCAGAGTTTAATGGTCACTCACCCAATGTTGGACTTATAGATAACAGTCTTAGGTTTATTTTTCTGCTTTTTAGTAGGGGACTTCCACATTTTTGGAGACTTGCTATTCTCTAAGGTTGGCTGCCATAGAGCAGCTTGTTTAGTCTTGGCAACTCTTGCCTTATATCTGAAGAAAAGGGAGTGATCACTTTGAATGAACCACGCACTGATATATCATTACGAAGTTGAGATCAAAATAAATTGCACTATTCTGTTCGAAAGTCCAACGTCAACCGTAAAACGTGATCCAACAAAAATCTTCACTCGACCTCCTAATTGGGGCTCTATCCTACTTTCACCCAAGAGATACTGACTTCCATATAGCTGATATATTATAATGGTAAACAAAGAGTTATCCTCTCGTTCTGGTGGTATACCATGCTGAGTAAGCAGTGGCAAGTTGATGGCACTAGTAGTGAATAGTAAACTCGGAGGAGTAAATGATGAATGAACTTACTGCTCTCGTTTTTCAACAGGATCATAATCACATCTCTTTGGAGGTTTGCTCTCAGTTGGTTTGGCTAAACTCATCAGCGAGACTACAATAAATGGTTAACTGTCAAGGAAACACTATTTCATGTCAAATTTACAAGCACGAAGGCAAAGCCACCAACACTCTCATACCCAGATTCTAATCACAATTTAATGCAGTCTGATTTTATTCACTATTTTGTTGACAATGGCCATGCTTTGTTATTGGCATTGATCACATTGTTTATCATGTTTTACCAGTCATCATCAGATAATTGTGTGTGCTCTGTTTAGAGAGAGCTTCAACTTTTCTTTGAGGTTTAACTCACAGCTGGCTGTATTCTGAGGTCTCCCAAGCCATTCATACTGTGACTCGGTTAGTTTCGGGATCGGTTGAGTGCGAATGTTTGAATCAACCATCTCAATCTCTGACTGACAAGGCTTAGGTTTTGGCCTTCTTTTCTTTTTTGCTAACTTTTGTGATTTCTGTTCTCTTTCAGGTGGTTTTGGTGATTTAGGCTTCTTTTTCTTCTCCGCTAGAAGCGAATCGAACGACATCACAAAAGTAAACTGACGACTGAAAAATTCTTCAGATTTTCCAGCACCATGGGCAGAGTCCACGTATGTACTTTTGTTTGGCTAATAGGATCTTAGTTCAGCATTTAACCCTAGCAGCGTCCCATTGTTAAGCCTAGCTTGCCGGCCTAATTAGAGGCTTTCGCGGAGTCGCGGGAAATGGCCCGTAATGCGTAGGAATTATAACGTCACTGGGCCAAACCACACATTTTCTGAATCCTCATAACATGGGCTTTCATATAATTCATCTCTAGTCAGTCTTCTGCATGCCAGTAAGGGTTACAACTGGTTAGTTGACTGCCGATAAATTTGCGTCAGA
>Ga0224501_10002172_pt1 | contig 15339 bp, 10 predicted proteins | sample SF_Oct11_sed_USG_4_FD_169105 | JGI IMG/M metagenome (GOLD analysis project Ga0224501, IMG submission 169105) | Sediment microbial communities from San Francisco Bay, California, United States - SF_Oct11_sed_USGS_8_1 | ecosystem: Environmental > Aquatic > Marine > Sediment | place: USA...
GGTCGATTCAAGAATAAATCCCCCAGGGCTTGCGCAGTTAGAGTCGACTTATCCTGAGGTGGATTTTGTGGGTGGGGCTTTCACGGAAGCAACTTTTGCTGAGTCTAAGCAATTAGTTGTTAGTCCGGGTATTTCCGTAAGGCAAGGTTGTTTTCTGGAGGCGAAGAAACACGGTGTGGAAATAGTAGGCGACATCGAGCTATTTGCCCGGGCTGTCAAAAAGCCAGTAATTGCAATTACTGGCTCCAATGGGAAGAGTACTGTTACCGAATTGATAGGTTTGATGTTCAGGAAGGCCCACGTTAATACCGGCGTGGGCGGAAATCTGGGACCTCCGGCACTAGATCTTCTGACTTCTGACTTTGATGCATATGTTCTGGAGCTTTCAAGTTTTCAACTGGAGACGACATCGAGCCTAAAACCTAGCGTGGCCATACTGTTGAATATAAGCGAAGACCATATGGATCGTTACGAATCACTGGAAGACTACGCAAATGTAAAGGCAACAATTTTTAATGACGCCGAATCACAAGTGTTTTGTCGAGATGATCCTGCAACTCGGGCAGGGTTGAGGAAAAACAAGCGCCAGGTTAGTTTTGGATTATCTACGCCCAAAGAGGGCGAGTACGGCCTCGTAGATAAAGCGGGTGTGCAATGGTTGGCCTGCGGGAACGAACTATTGATACAAAAAAATGATCTTAGCTTGGCGGGAAATCACAATGTTCTAAATGTGCTGGCCTCCATGGCATGCGCAGACTGCTTTGGGCTTCCCAGGCAAAGCACGCTAGAGGCCATTCGAGAGTTTAAAGGGCTATCTCACCGATGTGAAATAGTCCTTGAACAGAATGGAATACTTTGGATAAACGACTCCAAGGGAACCAATGTCGGGGCAACATTAGCGGCCATTAAGGGGATTGAGCAGCCAATCATACTGATTGCTGGTGGAGACGGAAAAGGTGCAGATTTTTCACCGCTAAAAGAAGCAGTAAAGAATAAAGTAAAACAAATAGTGTTGATAGGAAAAGACGCCAAGAAAATATCGGACGCGGTGGGAGAAGTGGTTCCCGTAAGTTTTGCAACAGATATGCAGGCTGCTGTTTTAGTTGCGAACGAGCTTGCTGTGAAAGGGGATTGTGTTCTGTTGTCACCCGCTTGTGCAAGTTTGGATATGTTTACCGACTACAAACACAGGGGTAATGAGTTTAGTGCAGAAGTTAAGCGGATCGTAGGTGAAGGCAATATATGAAATCGCTTGATTTAAAAAACAATCAAATGATCGACATGCCATTGCTGATTTTGGTTCTGGCGCTATTGTCTGTTGGCTTTATTGTGATGACCTCCGCGTCCATCTCGCTTGGTCAGGAGCATTATGAATCACCCTTTTATTATTCCCTCAGGCAAGCGCTTTATGTTTCTTTGGGATTAATTCTCGCATTTGTCGCCTATTTATTGCCCTTAAACATGTGGCGGTCCCTGGGGCCATTGTTATTGGCGGTGGGCTTGCTGTCCCTGGCAGTTGTGTTACTGCCTATTGTCGGAAAAACTGTTAATGGTAGTTCACGGTGGCTGCAACTGGGTGTAGTCAACATACAGGTTTCGGAGCCAGTGAAATTGATATTGATTGTCTACTTGGCCGGTTATGTGGCGCGACATACAAAAAGAATTCGAAGTGAAAACAGTGGATTCATTATGCCCATGCTGCTGTTGTCCGTATTTGCCTTTTTACTTTTGCTTCAACCAGATTTTGGTGCTGTTGCAGTAATAATCGCAACCGCTCTAGGCTTGTTAATGCTGGCCGGTGCCCGAAAAGTGGCGATTTTTGTTGTCTCTGGTGCTGCGCTAGGAACGCTTTCTTTGCTGGCGATTATGTCACCCTACAGACTGAAACGCTTGGCTGGGTTTATAAACCCATTTGATGATGCATTGGATAGCGGGTTTCAGCTTACACAGGCGCTGATCGCCTTCGGTCGCGGAGAGTGGTTAGGTGTTGGGCTCGGAGAGGGGGTACAAAAACTTTTTTACCTCCCTGAATCACACACCGATTTCGTGTTGGCCGTGTTGGCGGAAGAGTTGGGCTTGGTCGGCGTAACCCTGATTATCGTTCTTTTTTTATTGCTGAGCTTGCGCTGCATGCAAATCGGAAAGAGAGCGGAACAAAATGGAAACATTTTTGGTGCGTACATCGGATATGGAGTTGGGTTGTGGATTGCCCTGCAGTCCTTTGTAAATATGGGTGTAAATATGGGTATGTTGCCCACTAAGGGTATCACATTGCCCCTCATCAGTTATGGCGGAAGTAGTCTTGTAGTTTCAATTGTGGCCTTGGCGCTGGTAATGAGGGTTCACAAAGAGACCACCAAACTAGTCAATGCCGATTTGTCGCCAGGGGTAAGCTAGTGTGAGTGCGCGTGCTCTAATAATGGCTGGAGGAACGGGCGGACATATATTCCCTGCCCTGGCCGTTGCTAAATTTCTTCAGGAACGGGGAGTCAGCGTGACTTGGCTGGGTACTAAGACGGGCCTTGAGGCGGAATTGATTCCTAAAGCGGGGATTGAGATTGATTGGATTACCATCGGTGGAATCAGGGGTAAGGGCTTATTAGGGTGGATCATGGCTCCGATACGCATACTTAAAGCGGTCGCTCAGGCGGCCTCCATTATAAGCATACGTAAGCCCGATGTGGTTTTGGGTATGGGTGGTTTTGCCACGGGGCCGGGTGGGATTGCTGCCTGGCTTAAAGGGAAACCTCTGGTGATTCACGAGCAAAATTCCATTGCTGGCTTGACCAATCGCTTGCTCTCTCGTTTTTCATCAAAAGTATTACTGGCTTTTCCTGCTGCCATTAGAAGTGATAAAGCCGTGGTAACCGGTAATCCACTTCGACAAGAGTTTAGCCAAGTGGCCGCTCCTGAGGTACGAAATACACCACGCCGAGTTGCGCTTAATATCCTTGTGGTCGGAGGTAGTCTTGGTGCCAAGGCACTAAACGAGGTCGTTCCAAAGGCGCTTTCGTTGATTCCCCTTGAGCGTAGACCGACCGTTCGACATCAATGTGGAAAAAAGAATTTTGATGAGACAGTAGCACTATATCGCGAACTGGGAGTGAAAGCCGAAATCAGTCCTTTTATTGAAGACGTGATAGAGGCTTATACCTGGGCAGACCTGGTTATTTGTAGAGCAGGCGCGTTAACCGTATCAGAGCTGGCGGCCGTGGGTGTGGCTTCCATTTTGGTGCCCTTCCCACACGCTGTGGATGATCACCAAACCACGAACGGAAAATATCTAGTCGATGGTAGCGCGGCGATCCTTATTCAGCAGAATATATTAACGCCTGAACTATTGCTTAAAACATTAGAGGATCTGACGGACAGACCAGAAAAGGTAAAAGAAATGGCAATCAACGCTCGGAAGTTGGCTAAGACAAATGCAACTGAGTTGGTCGCTAAATTCTGTTTGGAGTACGCGCATGTTTGAACGGATTTACCGAAAGCCTTTGCCAGGTGAAGACAGTGTGATGGGGCGTGTAAAGCGCGTCCATTTTGTGGGAATTGGTGGCGTGGGCATGAGTGGAATTGCCGAGGTGCTGTTGAACTTGGGTTTTGAAATAACCGGTTCCGATCTCAATGAAAATCCAACTGTCCAGCGTCTGGCCAAGCTGGGGGCAGATATCGCAATCGGGCATGAATCTGAAAATGTGCAGGGTGCCGATGTAGTCGTTATTTCCAGTGCTGTAAAAAGTGATAACCCGGAAGTGCTTGCTGCACGAGATCAGCGTATCCCCATTGTCCCCAGGGCAGCAATGCTGGCCGAGCTGATGAGGTTTCGATTTGGGATCGCGGTTGCAGGTACTCATGGCAAAACAACTACAACCAGCCTCGTTGCCAGCATGCTTGCAGAAGGTGGCCTGGATCCAACTTTTGTAATAGGTGGAAAACTAAATAGTGCAGGCAGTAATGCCAAATTGGGTGCGGGAAAATACCTAGTGGCTGAAGCCGATGAAAGTGATGCCTCTTTTCTCTTATTGCAGCCAATGATTGCTGTCGTTACGAATATTGACGCTGATCATATGAGTACCTATAGCGGTGACTTCGCAAAATTGCGCCAGACTTTTCTTGAGTTTCTGCACCACTTGCCATTTTACGGCCTCGCAGTAATGTGCATAGACGATCTGGAGACCCGAGATCTGGCCGCCATCACTGAGCGCAATATTGTAACTTATGGTTTTTCCGAAGATGCGGACGTCCGAGCGATTGATTTGAAACAAACTGGTATCGAGTCTGAGTTTACAGTGGCTGTTTCCGGTAATGCAAACTGGATGAGAGTGAAATTGAATCTTCCTGGCAAACACAATGTACAAAATGCGCTTGCTGCAATCGCGATCGCTCGAGAGTTGGGTGTTGATAAAAATTCAATTGGCTCGGCCTTGGAAAAGTTTCAGGGTATAGGAAGGCGTTTTCAGATCTACGGCGATATTAGAACTGAAAAAGGCGTGTTTATGCTTGTAGATGACTATGGGCATCATCCACGTGAAATTGATGCAGTCATTGATGCGGTGAGAACAGGCTGGCCGGAAAAAAGATTGGTGCTTCTATTTCAGCCGCATCGCTATTCCCGTACTCGAGAATTGTTTGATGATTTTGCTCAAGTGCTTACCAAGCCAGAGGTATTGCTGCTTTTCGAGGTATATCCTGCCGGAGAACAAAGACTTAGTGATGCTGATTCCAGATCCCTGATTCGTTCTATCCGCCTATTGGGAAGCAATGATTCCATTCTCATCGATGATGGTCAAACAGTCAGTGATGTGTTGGCACGGATCGTAGAAAACGGCGATATCGTCTTGACTATGGGTGCCGGAAGTATAGGAAAACTTCCCAATGAATTGTTGATGGATAAGCGATTTGAATTGCTTGCACCTGCGACCCAAAAAACGAAGTCAAGTAAGGAAAAGATGGGTGTTAAAGGAGATTGAGGCAGAAGTGAACGATCAAGAGGGCCCAAGCATGACTGGCATTCGGGGTGAACTGCTCCTTAATGAGCCGATGTCAAAGCACACTTCCTGGCGAGTGGGAGGGGTTGCCGAAAGATTTTTTAAGCCTGCGGATCTTAATGACTTGATAACGTTCATCTCCTGTATCGATGCGGATGAAAGTCTTCTATGGATTGGCCTGGGTAGCAATCTACTGGTTAGGGATGGAGGAATTCGCGGTACTGTTATTTTGACGAGTGGCCTTCTCAAAGAGTTGTCACTCTTGAACTCGGATGTGGTTCGGGCAGAAGCGGGAGTGGCGTGTGCGAAGGTAGCGAAGTTCTGTGCCAGAAATGAATTAGTGGGCGCGGAATTCCTTGCCGGAATTCCAGGGACTATGGGCGGTGCCTTGGCTATGAATGCGGGTGCTTTCGGCGGAGAGACATGGGAGCTAATACATTCGGTAGAAACCCTGGATAGACAAGGTAACCGACACACCCGATCCAAGGACGAATTTAAAATAGCATATCGACATGTTGAAGGGCCGAAAGATGAGTGGTTTATTGCGGCACATATCCGCTTGAGTGCAGGAAACGGAGCGGAGAGTCAGCAAAAGATCAAGGAATTTCTGGCAAAAAGGGGGGCGACACAACCCACCCAGTTACCGAGTTGTGGTTCTGTTTTTAAAAATCCGCCGGGCGACCATGCTGCCAGACTAATCGAGTCTGTGGGCTTGAAGGGTAAAAGGTGTGGAAACGCGATGGTGTCAGACAAGCATGCTAATTTTATTGTCAACACAGGAAATGCGACAGCCGCGGAGATAGAGTCGCTGATTTTAGAAGTACAGCAAGCTGTAGAGCTGGCACACAACATTAAATTGCTTCCCGAAGTGCACATCGTTGGAGAGAAGAAACATGCGTAGCGCTAAGACTTATGGAAAGGTGGCGGTGTTGATGGGGGGTGTTTCCGCTGAAAGGGAGATATCCCTGAAAAGTGGTGAGGCGGTCTTGAATGCGTTGCTTCGAAAGGGCATCGATGCACACCGCGTCGACCCCGCCGAAAATTTGTTAAAGCAATTACAGGAAGGGAATTACAATCGAGTCTTTATCATGTTACACGGAAGTTTTGGTGAGGACGGAGTTGTACAGGGGTTTTTAGAAACGTTGAACCTGCCCTATACAGGTAGTGGTGTTATGGCCTCTGCCGTTGGCATGGACAAAATCAGGACCAAGAAACTCTGGCTAGCCAGTGGATTGCCCACACCTAAATTTCTGGAGATAAAAGCCTCGGAAGACCTCTCTCACGTTGAGGGGCAGTTAGGTTTGCCAGTAATCGTCAAGCCTGTTAGAGAAGGTTCGAGTATCGGTATGTCCAAGGTTGAAGAAGCTTCCGCATTGCTGCCCGCCTGGAGCCAGGCGATGAGTTTTGGTGGTCGCGTGTTGGTAGAGCAATGGGTGCATGGCAAAGAATATACGGTAGCTATCCTAGATGGCGTGGCCTTGCCAGCAATTCGCTTGGAAACACCCAATAAGTTTTATGATTTTCATGCCAAGTATCAAGCGGACACCACTCGATATCATTGTCCCTGCGGGCTTTCTGAAACCAAAGAAAAAGAAGTAAAGGCGTTGGCGCTTAGTGCCTTTGACGTTTTGGGGGCACGCGGTTGGGGACGAGTCGATTTTATGCTGGATGAACAGGAAAATTCCTGGTTGATCGAGCTGAATAGCCTGCCTGGGATGACTGATCACAGTCTTTTCCCTATGGCCGCAAAACAGGCGGGGATAGATTTTGATTCATTGGTTGTACGAATTTTAGATACCAGTTTTTGAAGTGAAAGCATGGCGAAACTAAACAAAGCTGAGAATAAGAATAGAAATCTACTTAGACCGGTCGGTAAGGGCTTGGGGTTGCTATTGGTTTTGGGGGGCGTGCTCTTTCTTGTGAAAGAGGGTTTTGATCGTATGGCCAGCCATTTTCCAATAGAGCAAGTGGTGGTCGAGGGCGATATCGAACACTATGACAGGCAAGTAATAAAAAGCCTGGTGGAGACAAAACTCTTTGGAAATTTCTTTTCCATCGATGTAGAGCGTATACAACAGTCATTATTGGATTTGCCCTGGATTAGAGAGGCATCCGTTAGCAGAGATTGGCCGGATAAGGTAACCGTCACTTTAAAAGAGCACAAAGCGGCGATGCTGTGGAATGATGTGCATTTGCTCAATGAGAAGGGCGTTTCGTTTATGGTGTCTACCAAAGTAGAGAAAGAGAATTTGCCCAAACTGTACGGTGAAGAAAGTAGTCAGGATTTTTTAGTTAAGGCCTATCAGGAGATGAATCATAGCCTGAGCGATAAAGGATTATATGTGACACAGGTGCAAAGTGATAAGCGTGGTTCTGTGTCTGTCAAATTGAGCAACGGCCATGTTATTGCGCTGGGTCGAGAGGAGCACAAAACAAAATTGAAAAAGCTTCTTGCTATGTATGAGCGTGATAATGAGTTCTCAAAGAGCAGTAGTCTCCATATAGATCTACGCTATGCTAACGGGTTTGCGGTTCGCAAACTCCAACCGCAGGAGCTGCAACAAGTGAGTCGAATAATTGGTATGGAAAAGGGCTGATAGGCATGGTGCGTAAGGCCGAAAGAAATATGTTGGTTGGACTGGATATCGGTACTTCCAAGGTGGTAGCGATAGTCGGTGCCTTTACTGCCGAAGGCGAGATCGAGGTAGTTGGCTTGGGCTCCCATCCCTCACGCGGCCTCAAAAAAGGGGTTGTGGTAAACATAGAATCGACTGTGCATTCGATTCAACGCGCGGTGGAGGAAGCCGAATTGATGGCCGGGTGTCAGATACACTCGGTGTACGCCGGGATTGCGGGGAACCATATTAAAAGCCTGAATTCGCACGGAATCGTTGCAATTCGTGACAAAGAGGTGCGGCAGCAGGATGTAGATCGCGTGATTGATGCCGCGAGAGCGGTTGCGATTCCGGCCGATCAGAAAATCATTCATGTTTTGCCACAGGAATTCATTATCGACAATCAAGATGGTGTTCGTGAACCGGTGGGTATGTCTGGTGTTCGTTTAGAGGCCAAGGTCCACATGGTGACCGGCGCGGTTAGCGCGGCGCAAAATATTGTGAAGTGTGTGAAGCGCTGCGGGCTGGAAGTGGATGATGTCATATTGGAACAACTCGCGTCGAGCTATGCAGTGTTGACCGAAGACGAAAAGGAATTGGGTGTGTGTTTGGTAGATATCGGTGGAGGAACCACGGATATCGCCATTTTTACCGATGGTGCCATACGTCACACGGCGGTCATACCGATCGCCGGCGATCAGGTTACCAGTGATATAGCTGTGGCATTACGCACGCCCACGCAACATGCTGAGGAAATCAAAGTCAAATATGCGTGTGCGCTGCCGCAAATGGCTAATCCAGATGAAACCATAGAGGTCCCTAGCGTGGGTGACAGGCCTCCACGGAGATTGGCCCGCCAAACGCTGGCTGAGGTCATTGAGCCGCGCTATGAGGAGCTATTTAATCTCGTCCATGCCGAGTTAAGGCGCAGTGGTATGGAAGATTTGGTGGCAGCAGGGCTCGTGCTGACCGGCGGCAGTTCGAAAATGGAAGGGGTCATTGAACTGGCGGAAGAGGTGTTTCATATGCCCGTGAGATTGGGTGTCCCTCAGCACGTCAGTGGCCTGGTCGATGTGATTCGAAATCCAATTCACGCCACCGGTGTGGGTTTGCTCTTGTATGGAAGCAAAATGATGCAAGCTGGTTTAAAGGGAGACTCCAGATCTTTTGATGATAGTGGACCTGGAGTGTGGAGTAGAATGAAACAATGGTTTAAAGACAATTTCTAGGAAATAATGAATTACGAGTTGAGCGTATAGTCCTTTGTAGAGTGTAGTCTGAGGAAGTATGAACAAGGAGAGCAAAAATGTTTAGTCTGATGGATGCCAGTCCGCAATCGGCGGTCATAAAGGTAATTGGTGTTGGAGGCGGTGGGGGAAATGCAGTCAACCACATGCTAAATGCGAAGATCGAAGGTGTTGACTTTATCTGCGCCAATACAGACGCGCAAGCACTTAAGACCATCAACGCAGCAACGGTAGTCCAGCTGGGCTCGAATGTCACCCGTGGTTTGGGTGCTGGCGCTGATCCCGAAGTGGGACGCCAGGCCGCTTTGGAAGATCGTGAGCGCATTATGGAATTACTGGACGGCGCAGACATGGTCTTTATCACTGCAGGGATGGGTGGTGGTACGGGTACTGGCGGCGCCCCTGTCGTCGCGCAGGCAGCAAAAGAAATGGGCATACTGACGGTGGCTGTGGTAACCCGGCCTTTCCAGTTTGAAGGTACTCGTCGCAGCGAGGTCGCCGACTCGGGAATTCTGGAGTTGTCTCAATATGTCGATTCTTTGATCACTATTCCCAACGAAAAGCTGGTCAATGTGCTTGGTAAGAATGTCTCTTTGCTCAACGCCTTTAAGGATGCGAATGACATCTTGTTGAATGCAGTGCAGGGCATTTCAGAACTCATCATTCGTCCCGGCTTGATCAATGTGGATTTTGCAGACGTGCGTACCGTAATGTCCGAAATGGGTATGGCCATGATGGGCTCAGGCTCAGCCGTGGGTGCTGACCGGGCTCAAGAAGCGGCAGATCGCGCAATAAATAGCCCATTGTTGGAAGACGTGAACCTGGAAGGGGCCAAAGGGATTTTGGTCAATGTAACAGCAGGTCTGGACTTGTCCATTGGCGAATTCCAGGACGTGGGAAATTCCGTGAAGTCATTGGCCTCAGACAATGCAACAGTAGTAGTTGGCACGGTCATTGATCCTGCTATGCAAGACGAGTTACGAGTCACCGTGGTGGCAACTGGGATTGGCCGGCAAAAGGTCGTTCAGCAAAAGCACACAAGGCCCATTTCGCACATAAAGAAAACAGATGGTGATGTCGACTATAAGGCACTGGATCGCCCGGCCATCATCCGTCATCGAGACACGGCTGAGCAATTTGGACTGCAAGACAAGTTGGATCTGGGTTCGAAGGAAGATTATGACGTACCCGCCTTTTTAAGGAGGCAGGCCGACTAGAAAATTCTTCGGAACCAGTATGGAAAAATGTGAACTGGTTATAGGAAGGTTTCGTGCGCTGTGGTAAACTCCGCAGTTTTTAGGGAACAAACTCTTTCCGGTGATTTCGAGCTAGAGTGATATGATAAAACAAAGAACGTTAAAAAATATTATCAGGGCCACTGGAGTGGGCCTTCATACCGGAGAGAAAGTTTACCTCACTTTGCGTCCAGCTCCTGTTGATGCGGGAATTATATTCCGCAGAGTTGACCTGGATATACCCGTTGAAATTCCAGCTCGCAGTGAAAACGTCGGGGATACACGACTCTCCACCAGCCTGGTGAAGGGAAATGTGCGCGTTTCAACCGTTGAACATCTACTTTCAGCCTTTGCTGGCTTGGGAATAGACAATGCGTATGTCGATCTAAGCGCGCCGGAAGTCCCCATCATGGACGGTAGCGCTGGGCCATTCGTGTTTCTGATTCAGTCAGCCGGTATTTTTGAGCAGGAATCACCCAAAAAATATATTCGCATCAAAAAGCCTATTGAGGTGCGACAAGACGATAAATGGGCGCGATTCGAGCCATTTGATGGTTTCAAGGTTTCATTTGGGATAGATTTTGATCATCCTGTGTTCTGTACCGATGTTCAAAAAACGGTAGTCGATTTTTCATCCACCTCGTTTGTACGCGAGGTGAGCCGTGCTCGTACCTTTGGCTTCACACGTGATTTTGAAATGCTAAAGAACAATAATCTGGGCCTGGGTGGCAGCATGGACAACGCGATTTTTATAGATGATTATAAAGTGCTCAATAATGATGGTCTGCGCTATGATGATGAGTTTGTCAGACATAAGGTTTTAGATGCCATTGGTGATCTTTATCTCTTAGGCCATAGTTTGATAGGTGAATTTCAAGGTTATAAGTCCGGGCATGCTCTGAATAATCGTTTACTGTGTGAATTACGAGACAATCAAGAGGCTTGGGAGTTAGTGACCTTTGATGAAGTGGAACAGGCACCCATCGCCTACTTGCAACCGATTGGCGCTGCTTAGTACAATTCTATAATAACCTCATTCAAATGAGGTCTTTAAAGTGACTAACCCGACTATTTTGCCTTCCCGATGGGGATAAAGGCTTTGGCTGAATGGCGTATAGCCAAGGTTTTAACGTTAGCCAGTTCAGGTTTCTGTTGTAGGGTTTTGAGCAAGGTGGACTGCATCATACGCAGTTTGCTGGCCCAAACCGGTGAATTGACAAGCAGTGTAAGTTTTTGCCCGGTTATGGGTATGACCGCACAGTGGGCTTGTGATTCGGGGGGGAGTACCTCCATAACTAGACGATTTAAGGTTTTTATTTGCTCAGCAACGGCTAACAAATGCCCGAGATGTGAACTAGATCTCGAAAGCAATTTTCCAATAGTTTTAATATCTTGTGCTTTGCTGTCCAACTTAAAGAACCACTAAAAGGGAGACGATACTAGTGTATAGCGAGGGAAGTATTCAATCATGAGTCTAATTTTAGTCACAAACCGCTCAGGACACACTAGAAAACTTCATTTTGGCGGACTGCAATGGAGTTTAATTGGTGTGTTGTTCATAGGCGTACTTGTAGGCGCAGTCGTATTAGGCAAATCCTTGGGTGAGGCTGAAGTGCGTCCGGTTGCTCTCGTTAGCAATATGCAGAAAGAATTAGATAATCAAAACAAAGAATTAGAAAGAATACGTCTGAGTACCGAAGAGAATATGAATGCCCTGGCCGTACGACTGGGTCAGATGCAGGCCCATGTGATCCGTCTGGACGCATTGGGTGAGCGCCTCATACAGAAGGCCCAGCTCAACAAAGGCGAGTTTGACTTTAACAGTGCCCCCGGGCAGGGTGGGCCTGAGCTTCAAGATCCCCGTGGCGAAGCCATGAAAATGGAAGATTTTCTCGTCTCTCTCAAGGATTTGGATCAGCAAATTGAGCATCGTTCGCTGCAACTGGGCGTATTGGAAACCATGCTAATGAACAGGGAATTACAGGATGAGGTTCATCCGGCCGGCAGACCTGTAAAACGTGGCTGGGTTTCGTCCTACTTTGGCTTACGAACCGACCCCTTTAATGGCCGTATCGCTCATCATGATGGGATCGATATCGCAGGCAAAGAAGGGACAGACATCATTGCGGTGGCCGCAGGTGTCGTGACCTGGGCTGGTCCTCGATATGGTTATGGTGTCCTTGTTGAGATCAACCATGGTAATGGGTACGTCACACGTTATGCACATAATAAAGAGGTCCATGTGGCCGTAGGTGATACCGTAAAGAAGGGACAACGCCTCTCTAGCATGGGTTCCAGTGGCAGATCAACGGGTCCTCATGTCCATTTTGAAGTGATCAAAAACGGTCGAGTTGTTGACCCCATGCAATATATTCGTGCAACGGGTTAATTAGCGTTCTATCGCAACCCCCTTCTATAATAAGGGGCTTGTCCTGATTTTGGGCAAGCCCCTTATTTTTTGGCCAAATGTGTGGCATACATTAATGAAAACCGTAGCAAACATACTATAATAACGGCCTGTTGTTTTTCCATTCACCTACTACTAAATGATTTGAGCGGCCCATGCTAGGAAATGTAATAAAAAAAGTCTTCGGTAACCGAAACGATAGAGAACTGAAGCGATATTTAAAAATAGTTAGTATAATCAATGGCATGGAGTCTTCTCTTGAGGGTCTGACTGACTCAGACTTCCCCACGCGGACTGAGGAATTCAGAAATCGCCTTCGAGAAGGTGAATCGCTTGAAAGTTTATTGCCCGAGGCCTTTGCGCTGGTGCGCGAGGCGGGAAAGCGTGTATTGAATATGCGCCACTTCGACGTACAGTTGGTGGGTGGAATGGTGCTCAATGACGGTCGCATCGCTGAAATGCGCACCGGTGAAGGTAAGACCCTTGTGGCCACACTGCCCGTTTACTTGAATGCCTTGAGTGGAAAGGGTGTGCATGTCGTCACGGTGAACGACTACCTGGCCCAGCGTGATGCCGACTGGATGGGCAAGATCTATAGTTACCTGGGCTTGAGTGTAGGTGTAATTCTCTCAGGGCAAGATAGCGAAGCAAAACGTAAGGCCTATGCCGCCGATGTGACCTACGGCACCAATAACGAATTTGGTTTTGATTACCTGCGTGACAATATGGCTTTCCGTGGCATAGACCGCATGCAACGTGCCCTAAATTTTGCGGTGGTGGACGAGGTAGATTCCATATTAATCGACGAGGCCAGAACGCCTCTCATCATCTCCGGACCTATTGAAGATAGTTCTGAGATGTACAAAAAAATCAACAAGCTCATACCGGAGCTGGTAAAGCAAGAACAGGAAGACGGTCCTGGTGATTTTAGTGTGGATGAAAAGTCCAAGCAGGTCTATCTGACAGAGGACGGTCACGAAAAAATCGAAGACCTGCTGGCGCAGCATGGCCTACTTGAGGAAGGGGAAACCCTTTATGATCCGCAAAACGTGAGTCTGATGCACCATGTCAATGCGGCGTTACGCGCCCATACCCTGTTTCAACGCAATGTAGAGTACATCGTTAAAGACAATGAAATTGTCATTGTCGATGAATTTACTGGCCGTACCATGCCTGGTCGGCGCTGGTCCGAAGGCTTGCATCAGGCGATTGAAGCCAAAGAAGGGGTTTCAATTCAGCAGGAAAATCAAACACTTGCTTCGATTACCTTCCAGAATTACTTCCGACTCTACAATAAGCTTTCAGGCATGACGGGAACAGCAGACACCGAAGCCTACGAATTTCAGCACATCTACAACCTGGAAGTAACGGTCATCCCACCAAACAGGACGGTGGCTCGGGACGATAAAGGTGATTTGATCTACCTGACACAGAAAGAAAAATACGATGCAATCATTGAAGATATAAAAGAGTGCAATGGCCGAGGGCAACCTGTGCTGGTCGGTACAACTTCCATCGAAGTTTCTGAGTATCTATCTGGTCTACTCAATCAGAAATCCATTAAGCACGAAGTACTCAATGCAAAATTTCATGAACGTGAAGCTGAGATTGTCTCGCAGGCAGGCCAACCCGGAGCCGTAACGATTGCCACCAATATGGCTGGACGAGGAACGGACATTGTTCTCGGTGGAAATCTGGAAATAGAACTGGCGGGCGCATCCAATCCCAGTGATGAAGTTGCCATTCAGAAAATTAAAGAAGACTGGAAGGTGCGTCACAATCAGGTGTTGGAATCCGGTGGTCTGCACGTGATAGGAACTGAACGTCATGAATCCAGACGTATAGACAACCAATTACGTGGTCGTAGTGGCCGCCAGGGTGATCGGGGCTCCACTCGATTCTATCTGTCACTCGAAGACAACTTGATGCGTATCTTTGCCTCGGATCGAGTCGGCTCAATTATGCAGAAATTGGGTATGCAAGAGGGTGAGGCGATAGAGCATCCCTGGGTGAGCAAGGCCATAGAAAATGCGCAGCGTAAAGTGGAAGGCCGAAACTTCGATTTACGCAAGCAGTTGTTGGAATATGATGACGTGGCCAATGAGCAACGCAAGGTAATCTATCAGGAACGTAATGATCTGATGGACGTGGATGATATTTCCGAAACCATCGTGGCGATTCGTGAAGATGTGATCAGCGGCGTTATAGACCCATATATTCCACCAGGCAGCCTTGATGAGCAATGGCGAATTCATGCTTTGGAAGAGGCTCTGGAGCATCAGTATGGTGAGAAGCTCACGATTCAGGCCTGGTTAGATGCGGATGAAGAGCTTTATGAAGAGCCCTTGCGTGCCCGTATTATTCAGCACTATGTGGATGCTTACAAGGCGAAAGAGGAGCAAGTCGGCTCACAGGAAATGCGCAACTTCGAAAAAGGCGTCATGCTTCAAGTTCTCGATAATCTGTGGAAAGAGCATTTGGCGGCGATGGACTATCTGCGTCAGGGCATACATCTACGTGGCTACGCGCAAAAGAACCCCAAGCAGGAATATAAGCGTGAATCCTTTGAGCTATTTGAACGCCTTCTTAATCGAATCAAGGAAGAAGTGGTTACCATTCTGACCCGTGTACAGATTGCAGTGCATGAAGATATGGAACGAATGGAGCAACAGCATCAGCGGCAGCAACAACGGGATATGCAGTTTTCACATCCCCAGGCCGATGACTTTCTGGGAGAGGGGCCTGGTCCGGCTGCACAACAACAGGCTGGAGACAATCAGGCACCGTATGTGCGAGATGGGCGCAAAATCGGCCGCAACGAACCGTGTCCTTGCGGTTCAGGGAAAA